>Ga0101941_1000047_pt1 | contig 341197 bp, 312 predicted proteins | sample DewCreD2012metaG_3_FD_75242 | JGI IMG/M metagenome (GOLD analysis project Ga0101941, IMG submission 75242) | Hot spring sediment bacterial and archeal communities from British Columbia, Canada, to study Microbial Dark Matter (Phase II) - Dewar... ... | reverse complement strand
TCCCCCGCGCCCGCTCCTCCGGCGCATTGTCAATCGACCAAAAATCCCGATACACCACCCGCGGATTCCGACTGTGCAACACCCGCGTGATCGCACTCGTCAACGTCGTCTTCCCATGATCTATGTGCCCAATCGTCCCCACATTCACATGCGGCTTCGTCCGCTCAAACCGCTCCTTGGCCATAGAAATCTCCTTCCCGAAGTGGTCTCTCTCTGGAGCCCACGACCGGACTCGAACCGGCGACCCCGTCCTTACCAAGGACGTGCGCTACCGACTGCGCCACGTGGGCTCTGACTAATCTTACCCAGTCCGGCCATAAAGAAAAAGTCTGGAGCGGGCGACGGGACTCGAACCCGCAACACCGAGCTTGGAAGGCTCGTGCGCTACCGTTTGCGCCACGCCCGCTCGATGTCTCCACGTGGCCCACGAACAATGAGCTGGTGCAGGGGGAAGGATTCGAACCTCCGAAGGGCACGGAGCCCGCCGGGTTTACAGCCCGGTGCATTTGGCCACTCTGCCACCCCTGCACCGCTTCGCCTTTTCAAAGACCCGTGGAGCCGGTGGCGGGATTCGAACCCACGACCTGCTGATTACAAGTCAGCCGCTCTACCAAGCTGAGCTACACCGGCTTCCCCGATGGAGCGATCCCGACCTCATCAACGACGGACCTCCCCATCTGGCCTCGGACAAAACCAAAATGATAACAAAATTTCCGGCAAACGCAAGTCATCCCATGGCCCTGTCGAAAATTTTCCGAAAGCCCCGGCCCCTTCGGGGATCGCGCGCACTCGGCTGCGAACCGCGCTGTCGTGTGCTATGATAAAGGGGCTTTCCATCAGGGGGGTGAGAACGATGAGTAAGGAGGAGCACAGGATGAAGGGACGGTATCTTGTCTCAGGCGTGGTGGGAGGGATCTTCGTTCTGAACGGCCTCATGCTCTCAGCCCAGGCGCCGACCGCGCCCGAAGGCGCTCAGGAGCCGGCGATCACGCGGCGCTACTCGAACGTGAAGTGGAGCGCCGAACGACAGACGCTCGTGGGCGCCAATATCGTCATCACGCGGCGGGGGGATCAGTTGAGCGGCACGTATGTCCTCTTCGATGGGAATATGGAGGGGACGGCATACCGCCTCAGAGGGACGGCCCACGATGGGCGCGTCTCCTTCACCGTCGGCGCCAAGGGGATGACCCTGCGCTTCACCGGGCGCATGACCGAACAGGAGCTGGTCGGGAGGATGACGATCACCCGAGCTGATGGGACGCGCGAGGAGCGCGAATTCAAGGCCCGACGGCTCTGGCGCTGAGTCGGCCGCATCCGCCGGGGAGTTCGATGGCATGACACAGACTCCGTCCGTACTGCCGATCGAGCTGGTCTATTCGATCCTGTGCGACGATGTCCGCCTGGAGGTGGGGAACAAGTTGACCTTCATCGGCGTCTTCTCGGCGATCTTCGTTCCTCACCTCCCGGCGACGATCCTGAAGTTCGCCATTGTTCATCACTGGCGCGGCGAGGGGACATATCTCTCGGAAGTCCGTATTCTCTCCCCGGATCGGAAACAAGCCATCGCCGCGTCGCATCCGGCCAGTTTCTCCATCCCGCCCGGCGGCTATGCGGACAATGTGACCATCTTCGCTAATGTGACGTTCCCCGCCACGGGGACCTACATCGTCCAAACGCTGGTGAACTCGGCGCTCTTTCACGAGCAGCCCCTGCCCGTCGGTCTCCTCTCGGAGGAGGAAGCGCGGCGATTCCCTCTTGTGCCGCCCATCGGGGATCGGGTTCACTGAGGGCGACCAGGAGGCGTTTTTTTTGGAACTCTTCGGGACGGCGGATCGTGTCAACGAATGCTGGCGACGAGCACATTATGGGGCCGACAATCGCGCAGGTGGAGGTGATCGTCCACAGGGCCGAAGGGAATGGGCCCTCTCATGCCCCTTCTCAAGAGCCGACGTGGCCGATGTCGGGGTATGCGTGCTGGAGCGATCATGACCTGATGGCGGCGGTGCGGGATGGGGATGACGGAGCCTTCGATGAGCTGGTCCGACGATACCAATCGCCGATGACCGGTTATCTCTATCGCCTGCTGAACGATTACGAGACGGCCCTGGACCTGGCGCAGGAGACGTTCGTGCGTCTGTACCGGAACGCCCATCGGTATCGCGCGAATCACAACTTCTCGACTTACCTCTACAAGATCGCGACAAACCTCGCCATCAGCGAGCTGCGGCGTCGGAAGCGGTGGAATATGCTCTCGCTCGTCTCCTTCTTCGCCGCGAGAGATGGTGAGGGGGATGAACGCCCGTTCGACCTCCCGGATCCGCGGCCGCTGCCGGACGCACAGATCCTGCACGAGGAGCAGCGGCGGATCATCGCGCGAGCCGTCGCCTCGTTGCCGGAGAAATATCGCGCGGCGATCATCCTTCGCGACATCCAGGGACTGGAGTATGAGCAGATCGCGGAGGTCTTGGGTCTTCCCCTGGGCACGGTGAAATCCCGCATCAATCGCGCGCGGAATTTCCTGCGCGAGAAGTTGCGGGGGTATCTCTCGGAGTGAGGAGCAAATGGCGATGATGTGCGGACGTCTGCGACGAGAATGGGAGCCGGACCGGCCGATCCCGAGCTGGGCGCGCGCGCATGTGGCCGAGTGCGCGACCTGTCGCGCCTACATGGAGGAGCTGAGCCGATTGCGGCGCGCGTTGGTGGCGCTCGCGGAAGTTCCGGTGCCCGAAGATTTCGCCCATCGCGTGCGCGCGCGAGTGCGCGCTTCGGCCGCGCGTCCGCCGGCGCTCTGGCCGCGCGCGCTCGCTGTGGCGGCGCTAGGCGCGATCGCCATCGTGCTGCTCTTCACCCTGGAGCGAGAACGCTCATCGCCGCCGGAGGAACCGCGCGCCTTCGTCTCGAGCTCTTCATCTGCCGAAACCGCGCCGCGTGAGGTGGCGTCGAATGCGATGTCGCGCGAAGCCCAGGAGGCTACAGCTATTGAAAAGCGCCTTCGCGTAGCTCCGCCTGCGCGCTCCGAGGGGAACCGAATGTCTCGGCTGACTGTTCCCGCCTCAGTCGCCCCCGATCGCACGTCGGGTCATGGCGATGAGGCGATCGTGAGCGAAGCCTTCGCGAGTCGCGAGGCCGATCCCTCTGACGCGCCTCTCTCTCACGATGGGGTGATCCTCCTCCTGCGAAATGAGGAGACGCAAGAGGAGAGCATCCTGGCGATTCCGCCGGTGGTCTTTGGCTCGCGACTGCTCCCGCTGCGGCCCGCATCCTTCGCACCGGGGGAGCGGCGGAGGATCCTCTGAACGTGAACGCACGCGAATGGTCCGAAAGACGGGAAAGGCGATGACGCACCGACAGGGCGCTCTTCGGAGGCGACCGAAGGGCTCAAGACTCAGCCTGAGAATCGTCGTGGGGCTCGCCCTCAGCGGGAGCCTCACGTTCGCTCAGGCACTCTCCCCCCATGCTCTCAAAAGCGAGCCTTTGGCGACCGTGACGCAGCGAGGGGAACCCGCTCTCCGTGAAGGCCCGGAGTCGCTGCCGCCCCCCTGGCTGGTGACGGTCATTCATCGGATCAGCGTGCGCGATCTGCTGGAGAGTCTGCGGCGCCAGGGGATTCAAGCTTCGGCGCTCGACGGCCTGACCCGATCGCAGCAGATCACAAACATCACGACAGGTCTGGTCGTGGACGAGCGCGGCCGCGTCCTGGTGCGGTTGATGAGCGCGATCCCGGCGGGATCGAGAGACGTCGACGTGACCGTGCTGACGCGCGATGGCCGGGCTTTGCGACCGACGCTCGTGGAATGTGATGAGGTCACCGGATACGCCGTCTTAGAGGTCCCCGCGCTGGGTATCGCTCCTCCGCCTTTCGTGCGCGAGGGGACGAGCTGGTCGCCGGACGCTCCGGTGAAGGTCCTCGCGCAGGTCCCCGAGATCGCCCCCGCGGGTGGTGCCCGTAGGCTTCGATCTGCCGAACGCACCGATGCGACTCCGATGGGCAGCAGCGCATCACTCTCGTGGCGCCACCTGTTGCCGATGAAATTCAAGCTGGAGGCCGCGCGCTTGAAGATCGCAGCCGCGCTCTCGGCCGCCCCTCATGATCGCACTGAGGACGCGGAGCCGGCTTCGGGCCGACCGACGTTCCTGCTGGAGTTACCCCAAGCGAATTGGTCGGCGGACGGAGGCGTCATTGTCACGGAGAGGGGCGAAGTACTTGGAGTGGCGGAAGAGCAAGCGCCTGGAGCTTACATCGTGCGCTCGACCGAGAGCCTGCGCGCCCTGACCTCGCGGCTTCTCACCAGAGCGCGCGCCCTGGCGGCGCAGGCCCAGGAGAGGGCATCGGCTGAGGCCCTGCGAGCCACGGCTCGAGCGGCGAGCGCTGCCCCCACGCGCGGATGGATCGGCATCCGCGCGGCGAATCTCGCAGATCTGGGAGATGCCGAGCGCGCGGCGTTCGCCTCAGTGCCAGGGGCGGCCGTGATCGCGACCGAAGTGATCGCCGGAGGGCCGGCTGAACGCGCCGGGATGCGCGCGGGTGACGTTGTCCTTCAATATCGCGATCAAGCCGTCACGTCGGTCGAGGCACTGGCAGACATGATCGCTCAAACCCCTGTTGGCGCCTCGGTCCCGGTGAAGATTTGGCGCGAGGGCGAGGTGCGGCGACTGCTCATTCCCATCGAGGCGCGCCCAAGCGGCATGATCTCGGAGCCCCCACCCCCTCCCCCATCCCCGACGCTCTCGCCGGAGAACCGGCACGAGCTGATGGCACAAGGGGCATTGACCCGATGGGGGCTGCGTGTGATGGATTTGACCGAGCAACTGGCGGACTTCTTCGGTGTGCAGAGAGGCGTCCTCATTTTGGAGGTGATGCCCAATGGGCCAGCCGCTCGAGCTGGCGCGCGCGCCGGAGACGTGATTGTGGGGGTCGGCTCGTCGCCCGTTCGCACCCGATCGGACCTACTCCGCGCGCTTCGCGCGCTCTCGGGCGACGCTGTGACGCTCCGCATCGTCCGGGAGCGCGAGCCGCTTCTGATGACCCTCCGCCTCCGCTGAATCTATGCGCGGATCGGCCCTCAGCGCAGCGCTTCTGCTGGGACTTGCTTGGAACCAGGCGCCTTCCCTCACATCCCCCCCGCAGGGGCGAGAGCCCATGGTCCGCGTCAACGTCGCCGTCTTCGATCGCGCCGGGCGACCGGTCACCGACATGCGCCAGGAGGAATTCACCATCCTCGAGCTTGGAGAAGAGCAACGCATCGAACGATTTCTCCCACCGCGCGCCCCGCTGCGGATCATCCTGCTCGTGGATCGAAGCCCGAGCGTCGCCTTCGGGCTCGCACAAGTGCTCGATGCCGTGCTGGAATTCCTCCTTCACCTCGGACCCTATGATGAGGTCTCGGTGATCTCCTTCAGCAGCCGCGTGGCGCTCGAATCCGATTTCACGTTCAACGTGGACCGACTGCGCGAAGTGCTTCGACGTCTGGAGCCGATGCGCGATCCCACGGACACGACCAAGCTCTACGATGCTGTGGCCATTGCGCTCGAACGTCTCCAAGAACAGACGGAGGCGCGCACGGCTTTGCTGCTTGTGAGCGATGGCCGGGATCGCGGCAGCACGGAGGCGCGACGCGATGAGACGCTCCAGCTAGCTCGCCGCAGTTTCGTCACCATCTATCCCATTCACGTCACCCCGCGTGCTTCGGCCAAGAGCGAGTACCTCGAATGGCTGGCGGCGACAACCGGCGGCGAGCTCTATCGTACCGGCGCGGATCTCGATCGAAACCTGGTCGAGTTGGCCCGCTCCCTCCGCTCGCATTACGTCCTGGGATACGTGTCTTCGCATCCGCCGAATCCGAAGCGAGGGCATACGATTCAGGTGCGCGTCTCCCGCGCAGATGTCACCCTTCGCGCCACTCACAGCTACCGGCCCTTTGTGAAAGGACCGTGAGAGCTACATCCCGTGGGACGTCCCACCGATTCGACCGTGCCTTCGCTCAGAAGGTGAAGCGCAATTGCAGCTCGACGCGACGGGCGGGCAGGGCCGAATTCGCGCGCCCGAAGAAGGGCGAAGTGAGTACGCCGCTATAGTTGGTGAAATTGACCGTGTTCAAGAGATTCGTCGCGCGCACCACGAGCGTGAAGCTGTAGCGATATTCCCCGGCGCCCAATCCCGGGAACCCACCACCTCTTCCTGGACCGAAGCCCCCATCGCCGGGGCCACGCCCCCCACCACCGCCCCCTCCAGGACCGGGTCTCCCTCCAAATCCCCTGCTTCCGCGCGGCCCTGGCATCGCCGCACCCTCAGGCCCTCCCTCCTGCTGTCCGAGTTGAGGCCAACCGCCGCGCGTTCGAGGCTGCCCGAATCCGAAGGTGCGCGTGAGCGTCAGATCCACGCTCCGGTAAGCGGGTCCGATGCCGAAGTTACGCGGGATGATCGGCTCATCGGGACGCGGATTGGGATTGAACGTCCCAAAGGGCGTCCGAACGGCGCCCGGCAGGGAAGGATCGGCGAATGAAGGCCGATCGTTGATGACCGTATCGAGATTGTTGTCCCGTCCCGTCGTGATATTGAACGGGCGACTCGAACGGATATTCACAAATGGCGCCAGCCGGATTTTCCACGGCAGATTGATCATCCCGCCCACGAAGACCTGATGTCGGGCATCGAAGCCAGCTCGCCCCCACTCGCTGCGGGCGTCGTACTGGTTGACCGGCGTGGAGAAGGCCCCATCGGAATCGTTCTTGGTCGAGGAGAGGACGTAGGCGCCAAAGAGGGTGAATGTGCGGTTGAACTGACGACGAACGCCCAGTCGCAACTCGTTCCGAAGCGAGTAGGCCGTGGACTCGACTTGGAAGATCGGCCCCTGCTCCGGTCGCGGCGGCAGCAGCGTGCCGGGCAGCGGCGCATTGATGTTCCGCGAGCGGAAGAGATGTACGCCGCGAATGCGCGAATAGCCCACACTCACAAAGAAGCCGCGCGGCAACTGTCGCTCCATCTCCACGGTCGCCTGGAAGGTATAGGGTGCGACCAAATCGGGTGCCAGAACGCGCACGCTCGTCGGACGAACGCTCACCTCACCCTCAGAGAACGGATCGGGGAAGCCCGGCGCGCGGATGATGATCTGCTGTTGACGCCGCCCATCGAACCGAATCGTATTGAGCACGAGATTGGTCTCCAGCGCATCGTAGAAGAGGCCGGCGCCGCCTCGAATGACCGTCTGTCGGCTCCCGCGCGGTGACCAGGCCACACCAAATCGTGGCGCGAAGTTGATCCGATCTCGGAGATGCGTTTGAAACTCATGGCGCAGTCCGAAGGAGAGCGTGAGATTCGGGCGCACGCGCCAATCATCCTGGACGAACCAGGCGAACTCCCAGAGGGTGACGGCCGCCCGCGGATCCCCGCGATTGATCGTGAACTGCGTCGGTCGCGCGCCCGGAACGCCGAGCAGCACATCGCGATATTGCTCGAGACTGGAGAAGGTGAACGTGCCGCCGAAATTCGATCGGTTCACATCTTCCAGGCGTTCGGCCTCCGCCCGCACCCCCATCTTCAGCAGATGGCGCTGCCAAGGGAGCGAGAAGGTGTTGGTGAACTCCAGCTCGTCGCTGGTCCGCCGACTGAAGAGCGCATTCTGATTGCCTCCGGCACTGAAGGCATCCAAGACGATGAGGGCGGGCCGATCTGAGAGGGCCTCGCTGCCGGATTCGCGGCGATCAAGCTGCAGGCGCAGTTCATTGGTCATCCGCCGCTGAATGAGCGAGGTGAGGGAGAAGCGCAGCGTCTGCTGCCGACTCTCGCTGGTCGCCGCGCGCTCGGGGAGATTGAAGCCCCCGACGCCCTGATTGCGGCTGCTGCTCTCAAAGAGGCGATACCCGAAGCCGAGCGTGTGATCTCGCCCCGGCTGCCACTCGCTGCGCAGGGAGAACTCCGTCCCCCGCTGCGGCGTCGGGACGACGGCCGCAAACGGCATGGGCTGAAAGGTCACCGGATCCAGGATCGTCGCCCGGACCGTCTCGTTCTCATCCAGCTCGCGCCGTTGTAACTCGGCGAAGAACGAGGCCCGGTTGCGCAAGATCGGGCCGCTCAGAAAGCCCCCATAGCGCCGGACCTGCAAGGGCGCGCGCACGGGCGCGAAGGCATTGCGCGCATTGAGCGCTTCGTCATTGAAATCGAAGAACCCGTTCACGCGGAACAGATCCGTGCCCGGCCGCGTGAGGATCTCAATGCGCCCACGCCCGGGCTCGCGGAATTCGGCGGAGAAGGGGTTGCTGTTGATCCGAATCTCACGGATGGCGCTGCGCGGAGGGATGCGTCCGCGCTCGCGAAATCCATCCACGAAGACCTGCACATCGCCGGCGCCGACCGAGGGCCCGGCCATCTGGCGCAGAACCTCCAGCAACTCCTCCGGATCCTCCGGCAGCGCTTCCAGGTCCTCGCCACGGATCACCACGGCCGAGAGATTCGTATCCGGTTCGACCGAGACGCGCGTCTCCTCGGTCACCTCCATGCGCTCGGTGATCAAGATCTCCAGCGTGATCGTGAGCGGATGCGACAGCGGCGTCCCCTCGCGCATGACGCGCGTCGTCCCGGCTGGACCAGGTTCCACCACGAGGGCAGGTTCTTCATAAGGCGCGAACCCTTCGGCCGTGACGCGCAGATGATAGGTCCCCGGCGCCAACGGGCCGAAGCGAAATTCTCCGCTCGCATCCGTGACATGCCGATGTTCTTGCCCCTGTGGATCCCGCAGCACGACTTCGGCACCGATGATGATCGCCCCGCTCGGATCCACGACGATTCCACGCAGCTCCACAGGGCGCGACGAGACGCCCTGAGCGAAGCCCGGCCAGCTCAAAGCGCCGATCATTAAGAGCGCGGCCAGAGGGCGGCTCCAGGATTGAAAGGGGGAGCGGTGATGCCCCCTTCGAGACGATACACTCGATAGACGATGTCGCATCGTTCCCTTCTCCCTGTCTTTCTCAGCTCCGTCCCGATCCCCACGGGCCTGATGACGGCTCAATGGGGACGCGGGGTTCCGCCTACTCGATGGCGTCGGAGCCGCTGCTGAACGTGAAAGCGCGCGTGCGCACGGCCGGATAGAGGGCATCCCGAACGCGCTTGTAAGGCGCCGTCATAGCCTCGGTGTTCTCCACCACCGTGCGCCAGCTCTCGTTGAATCGGAAGTTCTTGACCGGATATTTGATCTCCCCGTTCTCGACCAGGAACAGGCCGTCGCGCGTCAGCCCCGTGCTCGTCCCCAAGATCGGATTGAGGGCGCGGATGTACCAAAAGCGCGTGACCAGAAGCGCTCGGTCGGTCTTTCGGATCAGATCCTCGAGGGTCCCCTCGCCGCCTTCGATGATGAGGCTCGTCGGGGCGGGCGTCGGCTCACCGCCGGAGCGCCGGGCTTGCGCCGGCGAGAGGAGGAGATTTCGAACGATCCCCTTTTCGATCCAGGTGATCTTGCGCGTGGGACGCCCAGCCTGAAGCAGAGCCGCTCCGCCGCCGCCCAATCCCCCGCCGCCGAAGCCGAATCCACCGCCGGCGAGCGTGAAGGGCATGCCGAGCAACTTGGGATGGGTCGGATCACTGCGCAGCGTGTAGAGGGGATTCGTGATGGGCTTGCCCACCTCGACGCGTTCGGCCGGCAGGAGTGACAGATCCGGCCCGAAGATGCCCCCACCTCCTCCCCGCCGTCCCGTCAACAGCGCGGTCACGTTCGGCCCCATGTCGGCGAAGGCATCCGGCTCCAGAATGACCGTGTAATCGCCCGGGGGCAACTCGCGAGGATTCACCGAGCGGATCGCCTTCTCGGCCGCGACACGAGCAGCTTCCTCGACATCCAGCTCCTCGAAGTCGCGCGCACTGGTGGCCGCCCAACCGGAGCCGCTCCCGTCTCGGGTCCGAAAGGTCATGGAGATTTGCGCATCGGTTGATGCATGATAGGCGAAAAGGCCTGCGCTGTTGGCGACGGCGACGATGCCGGCGCTGGTCGTCATGAAAGCGGCAGCCACGAGATTCTTCGCCTGCGCGACCGCCAGGACGCGTCGCATAGCGTCGGCGCGCGCTTCGGGCGTGGCTCGGGCTGTGCTCTCGAAAAAGGCGCGGATCGGGAGATACTCCTGCGGTCCCGGAAGGGGGTCGCGTCCTTCGTCCAGCGGCATCCCGAACCATTCGGAGCGAGCATTCTCCTCGGCTTCTCTCACGACCTGACGTAAGGCCGCCTCGCTCACATCGTCGGCCGTCGCGACGCCGAGCCGATTCCCCACGACCAGTCCCACGGTCACCGAGGTCGTGTACGTGGAACCACTTGTAGTGATCGCGTTGAAGGCCGCGCGCACGTGTGTCGCGTACGTCCGGCGAAGCAGGACGACCGTCTCCTTCGACGGGGAGAGCGAGAGGAGCATCTCGGTCAGGCGACGAACCTGCTCCCGATCGAGCAGGAAGTCTGAGAGCCCGCGCGAAGGCGCTGCCCCTGGGGACGGCCCGCGATCCTGAACAGAAGGTCCTCCCACACCGAGAACGGCGCGTCGTGTCAGTCTCTTGCTGGCCATCACACGCTCCCCGAATTCAAGACGGTGATATTGCGGAATCGGGCCATGGCGCAACCATGGCTGACGCTGTTGGTTTGCTGCGGCTCGCCCTTGCCGTCTCCGGGCGTGCCTTGATTGACCCAATACTCCTGGCTGCAGATGGCGTCGCAGGAGCTCCAGAATTCCGGCGTGTACGATTGATAGATGACATTGCGGAGCATGCCGACCTTCTTGCCGTTCCTGATCTCCCAGAAGGCGTTGCCGCCGAACTGGAAGTTGAGTCGTTGCTGATCAATCGAGTAACTGCCGCGCCCCTCGATGAGGATGCCCGCTTTCGTATCGGCGATGAGATCCTCGGGACTGAGCCGTTCCTTTCCCGGTTCGAGCCAGACGTTCGGCATGCGCGGGATCGGTATGGAGCTCCAGCTATCGGCGTGGCTGCATCCCCGCGAGAAGTTCTCGCGAACGGCATGTGCCAGCTCGCGCGTCGTCTGGTAGCCCACCAGAATCCCCTCGCGGATCAGGTGCCAACGCTGCGCGGGCACGCCATCATCGTCATAGCCGACCGTCGCCAACCCGCCCGGTGTCGTGCGATCGGCGACGAAGTTGACGATCTTCGATCCGACTCGATACTTCCCCAGCTTGTCCAGCGTGAGGAAGCTCGTCCCGGCGAAGTTCGCCTCGTAGCCGAGCACGCGATCCAGCTCCGTCGAATGCCCGATCGTCTCGTGGATCGTGAGATAGAGATTCGAGGGCGCGATGAGCAGCGTATACCGTCCGGGCTCCACTTCCCGAGCCGAGAGCATCTCGACGGCCTCATGGGCGATCTGCTCGACGATCTCCGCCCACTTCAATTGCTCCACATATTCGTATCCGATGCTCTGCGGGGGGATGAACGCATTGCGGGTGGCGATCTCGGGACGCGCGCTCGCCTCACGCCGCAGCGCCGTGACCGTGAGATTGGGCAGGGTGTGATAGATATGCTGCTCGATGTAGGAGCCCTCGGTGGAAGCGAAGCGTTTGTGCTCGTGGACGAAGGCGAGTGAGGCGTTCACACGGGCGACGCCCCTGACCTTGCGTCCGAGCTCCTCCACTCTCGTCAGGAGGGCGACCTTCTCTTGCAGACTGACCTCGAAGGGGTTCTTCGCCATCGGCGTCTGCCAGGTATCGCGATAGGCTTTCACCGGAGCCAGGCGCACGCGCGCCGTATGGATCGCGGCATTGGCGCGGGCGATCGCCACAGCTTCGGTGGCGATGCGCCGGATCTCATCGGGAGTGACCAGGGGACTGGCCGAAAACCCCCAGGTCCCGTTGTAGAGGACGCGCACACCGAAACCGAAGCTCTCCGACCGGGTGACGCGCGCCGGTCGCCGGTCGCGTCCCTCCTCTTCGAGAGCCGGCCCCATGCCGAATCCCCCGCCCCCTCCGGGGCCGACGGCGACCGTCTCGCGTCGCGAGCGAATGATGCGGATGTCGGCGTAGCTGGCTCCGAGCCGCCGCGCCGTCTCCAGGGCGATGTCCGCCAGCTCCTTCCAATCCGTCACCAGTAGCGCGCGCGCCGACACCTCGGCCACCGAGCTGAGCGGCCAATCCCGCAGCACCGATGCGCCCTCGACGGCCATCAGGGTGACCGTCGTCCTCCCGCAGCGGCGCAGAAATTCTCGTCGCGAAATGCCCATAATCCCCTCTCCGGGTGTGCTCGTTCCCATAAGACGCCCACCTCGCCCTGCTGGTTACATGCGGGATGGAATCCGTCGGAAGGCCAGTCCCCGGGCCTCCGCCCCTTGTGCCGACCGCGCTTCATCACAAGGCGTGCTCCTCGCGTTGTCGGGGGATGGATTTTGCGGTATCCTTTGTGGTCTCAAACCACGAGGCGTGAACGAGCCGTTCACGCCGGGAGAGCCGTCATGTGGAGAGCCAGCGGACACGAGATCCGTCGCGCGTTTTTGGAATACTTTGAGCGGCAGGGCCACCGGATTGTGAAAAGCTCGCCGCTTGTTTTGCCGCAGGACCCGACGCTGCTTTTCGCCAATGCCGGGATGAACCAGTTCAAGAACGTCTTCCTCGGCCTCGAAGAGCGAGAGTACACGCGCGCGGCCTCGGCGCAAAAGTGCGTGCGGGCCGGAGGCAAGCACAACGATCTCGAACAGGTGGGGAAGACGGCCCGTCATCACACCTTCTTCGAGATGCTGGGGAACTTCAGCTTCGGCGATTACTTCAAAGAGGAGGCCATCTGGTTCGCCTGGGACCTGCTGGTGAACCAGTGGCAGCTTCCGATCGAACGCCTCTGGTTCACCGTCTATGAGGAGGACGATGAGGCGGCGGCGCTCTGGCGGAAGATGGGCGCGGCGCCCGAGCGCATCTTGCGCTTCGGCATTGAGGAGAACTTCTGGGCGATGGGGGAGACCGGTCCCTGCGGCCCCTGCAGCGAAGTGCACGTCTTCATCGGGGATGATCCGGCCTTCAACCGCGCCGAGTATGTCAACGGCCCAGGCGATCACATCATCGAGATCTGGAATCTCGTCTTCATGCAATTCAATCGGGACGAGAGCGGAGCGCTGACGCCGCTGCCGAAGCCCTCGGTGGACACGGGCATGGGGTTGGAGCGCATCGCCGCCGTGCTGCAGGGCGTGAAATCGAACTACGACACGGACCTGATTCGCCCCCTGCTGGAGCGTATCGCGGAGCTGGCCGGTCGCCCGTATGTGAGTGAGAGCGACGAGGGGATGTCCATGCGCGTCATCGCCGATCACGCGCGCGCGACGGCCTTTCTGGTGGCCGATGGCGTCTTCCCCGGCAATGAGCAGCGGGCTTATGTGCTGCGCAAGATCATGCGGCGCGCGCTCTGGCACGGGCGGAAACTGGGTCTCCCATCGCCGTTCTTCCACAGGGTGACCGATGCGGTGGTCGAGATGATGGCCTCCGCATATCCCGAACTCCTGGACGCGCGGGCGACCATTGAGCGCGTCGTGCGGCGGGAGGAGCATCTGTTCACCTCCACGCTCTCGGCCGGCCTGCGGAAATTCGATGAGATTCTGGAGCGCACGTCGGGCCGTCGGATCGCGGGGACGGATGCGTTCGTGCTCTACGACACCTATGGGCTGCGGGAGGATCTGATCGAGTACATCGCCGCGCAGCGCGGGTACACGGTGGATTGGGAGGGATTCCAGGCGGCGCTTGAGGAACAGCGGCAGCGCGCGCTCGCGGCGTGGAAGAAGACGGTGCAGGAGAAGGTCGGGGGCCTGGAAGCTGTGGTGACCACGCGCGAGCTGGAGACGCGCTTCCTCGGCTACGAACAGACCGAGTGCGAGGCCCACGTGATCGCCCTCTTTGTGAACGGACAGCCGGTGGACCAGGCGAGCGCCGGACAGCAAGTGGACATCGTGCTCGATCAGACGCCGTTCTACGCCGAATCGGGGGGACAGGTGGGAGATACGGGGGTGATCGAGAGCGAAGGCGCGCGCGCGCTGGTCGCGGATACGGTGTCCAAGACGTTCGTGAACGACGGGGCGGCGACTGTGGTCAAGCACGCGCATGTGGCGCACATCGAAGCCGGTGTGCTGCGCGTCGGCGATCGCGTCCGTGCGCGCATTGATGTTGAGCGACGGGAGCGCATCTGCCCGCATCATACGGCGACGCATCTGCTACACGCTGCGCTGCGCGAGGTGCTCGGCCCGCACGTCAAGCAGGCGGGGAGTTTGGTGGCGCCGGATCGGTTGCGCTTCGACTTCACGCATTTTGCGCCGCTCACGCCCGAGGAGATCAAGGCCATCGAGGATGTGGTCAACGAGCAGATCCTCCGAAATATCGAGGTCACCAAGGTCGAGATGGAGCTCGAGCGCGCGCTGCAGTCAGGGGCGCTCGCCTTCTTCGGCGAGAAGTATGGCTCCCGGGTGCGCGTCGTCGAAGTCCCTGGCTTCTCCAAAGAGCTGTGCGGGGGGACGCACGTCGCGCGAACCGGCGACATCGGGCTCTTCAAGATCGTGCGGGAGGAATCCATTGGAGCCGGCGTCCGGCGGATCGAAGCCGTGTGCGGGCGCGCGGCGCTCGAACGCTTTCAGGAGGACGAGGCGCGGCTGGCCGAATTAGCCGAAATGCTGCGCACGACGCCGGCCGAGCTGCCGGCGCAGGTCGAACGGTTGCAAGCTGAACTCAAGCGCTTGGAGCGAGAGATCGAGGTCTTGCGCCTGCGCCTGGCGGCGCACGCGGTTGCCGACATGGTGCAGCGCGCGCGCGAGGTGCGCGGGGTGAAGGTCCTGGCCGCGCGCGTCGAGGGGCTCGATCCCGCCGGCCTGCGAGAACTCGCCGACCGGCTGCTCGCCAAGCTCGCTTCCGGCGTCATCGTCCTCGGTCAGGCGCGGAATGAGAAGGCCGCCCTCCTGGTGCGCGTCTCGCGCGATCTCGTGTCGGCGCTGGATGCCGGGAAGATCGTGCGCGAGCTGGCGGCCATCATCGGAGGGCGCGGCGGCGGACGCCCTGACCTGGCCGAAGCCGGCGGACGCGACCTGGAGCGACTGCCCGAAGCGCTGGAGGCTGCGTATCGCGTCGTCGCGGAGATGCTCGCGGCCGTCTCCACCATGCCCGACGCGGCCGGTGAGCCTGCGTCATGAGATCACTCCCATCGCCTCGACCGACGCTCCTTTCGTGATGCGGCGACTCGGCGCACTGGTGCTGGGGATCATGATAATCGGGCATGGACTTGTGGAAGAACAGGAGCCGAATGAGGGCGCGGCATCTGAACCGGAGCGCGCGCCTGTCCGCCACCTCATCCTCTCCCTTGACGGTGTCGGGTATGCGCTGGTGGAGGAGATGGTGCGCCGCGGGCACTTCGCCGTCTTTCACAAGCCCGCGCGCTTGATCGCCCCCTTCCCCACGCTCACCAATCCGTCGTTCATCGAGATCTTGAGACCGCTCGGCGCTCCCCCTTCGGCCGGATATGAGGACTACTACTACGATCCCCTCGCCAACGCGATGCGTGGGGGATTCTGGCACCGCTTCCGCCGGCGCACGTTCATCGAGGGAACGTTTCGGGAGCTGTTCGATTACCATCCCTCGGGACTCGTGATGACGCTCGAATATGCGGCGCCTCCGCTGAGCGCGTGGCTCGATGCGCAGCTCTCATTGCGAAGGGCTGTGGGGAAGTTCCGGCGCTCTTCGGACGAGGTCTTCATCGCTTACGTGAGTGCGACCGATCCGCTGGCGCATGTGGGGGGAGAGGGCTTGCTGCGACAGTTCCTCGCTACGCTGGATCGGAAGCTGGAGCAGCTCTTCCTCGAAGCCGAGGGGCGCATTCACATCACGGTCTTCTCCGACCATGGGAATCTCTTCGCGCGCTACCGACGGGCCGAATTGCAGGAGGCGCTGCGCGCCGATGGCTTCCGCATGGGCGAGCGGTTGCAGGGGGAACGCAGCGTCGTTCAACCCCGATACGGATTGGTCGGGTGCGCGGTCTTTTATGTCGCCGACGCACAGGAGCCGCGCGTGGCCGAAGTCCTCGCCGTCGTTCCCGGCGTGGATCTGGTCGCCTATCACCGAAACGGGATGGTCTACGTCGTCGGCCCGCGCGGACGCGCGCGCATTGAGCGGCGCGGCGATCGGTATCGCTATCTCACGTTCACCGGGGATCCGCTCGGGCTCACTCCGATTCTGGAACGATTGCGCGCCGAAGGGCGCATGGACGAGGCCGGCTTCGTCGCCGACGCGGATCTCTTCGCGGCCACGCACGCCCACGAGTACCCGGATGCGCTGCGCCGCCTCTGGGAGAGCCTCACCGGATACGTCCGGTATCCGGCCAGCGTGCTGGTGAGCCTTGAGGACGGCTACTACGATGGGAGCGATGTCCTGGACCTCCTCGCCATCTTGCGCGCGACGCATGGGAACCTGCGTCGGGCGCAAACCGAAGGCTTCGTGCTCACGACGGTGAGGGAGCTGCCCGAAGCGATCCGCGCGGCCGATCTCTGGTCCGCGCTCGGCCTGCGCGCGGAGGGCGCCGCTCGATCGGAGTCCCGACGACCATGAAGCGAACGAAGTGCTCACCACCGCCTGCTCTCGATTGGGACGCCCCTCGCCCTCACTTCCCCATCCCTCCGATGGCGGCCTTCCGCAGCGACTACCTCGATTTCGAGCGCGGGATTCGCATCGGTCGGCTCGAGCCCGAACAACGCCTGACGCGCCTTCTGAAATTCGCGCTGGAGTCGGCCTTCGGTGAGCCCTTCGTCACCGTGCGATGGGGGCGTGGTCTCTACTGGCAGTGGATCGGGTTCTTCCCGCACGCCGATCGCCGCGCGAAGGCGAGTTTCGGATGCGCGAAGTACTTCGTCTCCCTGGATCGCGAGGAGCGTGCCGTTCACGCGGGGATGCAGGTGGAGCGCGGGTATATCGCGCCTCCGGCGGGGTGGCCGGAGTGTCGGCTCCGAGCGAATTGGGATTGGCACCGTTTGATCGCCCTGCTGACGCACAGCCGGGAGATGGAACGGGCATTGGCTCAGCTGGTGAGACAGGACGGATTCCGCCTCTTCATCGGGAGCTGGGAGGGAGGCCGAGAGTTCACGGCCGCGAATTTCACCGGCCTGTCGGCACTCCGTCGCGTGATCGCGCGCGCGCCATCTGACCAGTGGTGCGGCTTCCAACTCTTCTACGCGCTGAGTGAAGCGGAGATTCGCGCGATGGAGGGGCGCGAGGTTCTGGAAGCTGTCTTGGCGATCTTCGCCGAAGTCACCCCTATTCTGAGCGCCTGCTGGGAGGTCTCCGCGCGACCCCGTCAACTCATCGCGACGATCTCCCGCAGCTGAGCGACGACCTGATCCCCCATCGCCTCGGTGCCCACCAGTTGTCCATCGCCCCGATAAATGTCCGCTGTGCGATAGCCCCGCTCCAGGACGCGCGCGATCGCCTGCTCGACGGCCATTGCCTCCTGCGTCAGATCGAACGAATGGCGGAGCATCATCGCCACGGAGGCGATCGTGGCCAGCGGATTGGCCACGCCCTTGCCCGCAATATCCGGGGCCGAGCCATGCACCGGTTCGTAGAGCCCGATGCGGCCGCCGATCGAAGCCGAGGGGAGCATGCCGATGGACCCGGTGAGCATCGCCGCCTCATCGCTCAAGATGTCGCCGAACATGTTCTCGGTCACGATGACATCGAAGCGGCGCGGATGGGCGATGAGGTACATCGCGCACGCATCCACGTACACGTGCTCCAGCTCGACGTCGGGGAACTCGGCCGCCACCTCGGTGACGACGCGACGCCAGAGCTGCGACGTCTCCAGCACGTTGGCCTTATCCACGGATGTGACCTTGCGCCGTCGGCGTCGGGCGGCGTGAAAGGCGACGCGCGCGACTCGCTCGATCTCCGCGCGACTGTAGCGGAGCGTGTTGACGGCGACCTCATTCCCCTCGGCATCTCGCTCGATGCCGCGCGGAGCGCCGAAGTAGAGGCCTCCGGTCAGCTCGCGCACGATGAGCAGATCAGTACCGCGAACGACATCGGGGCGCAGCGGCGAGGCGGCGATGAGGGGATCATGCAAGACGGCGGGGCGAAGATTGGCGAAGACGCCCAGACTTCGCCGCAACTCCAGCAGCCCCGTCTCGGGCTTGAGCGGCGGGGGATTCGCATCGAATTCCGGAGCGCCGACGGCACCAAGGAGCACGGCATCGCTCTGAAGACACCCCTCTCGCGTCTGGTCGGGGAACGGCACGCCCGTCTCCCGAAGGGCGACTCCGCCGATGGGGAAATACGCCAACTCGAACCGATGTCCGAACAGCTCCTCGATCGCGTGCAGGACCTTGATGGCCTGCGCGACCACCTCCGGGCCGATGCCATCTCCAGGCAGCACGGCGATGCGAAACAGGCGCGCCTGCGGTGACCTCACGCTCTCGCTCATTCAGCTCGCCCCTCCCGGCAGAGCGGAGATCGTCCCCTCGAAGCGACGAGAAGGGGACGATCCCCTCCACCTGTTCAGGCTGACGTGGAGATCTCCTCCGAAGACTGCTGGCGTTCTTCGGCGTGAAGATGAGCGAGCCGCTCGCGCGCGTGGAGCGCTTTATTGACGGCATGCAGATACGCGCGCGCGCTCGCGTCCACGATGTCGGTGCTCGCCGCCCGACCGGTGAAGACCTTGCCCTCGAAATCCACGTGGACGAAGACTTCGCCGAGCGCTTCGGCCCCCCGCCCGATGGAGCGGATCGAGTAATCCACCAATTGCCCCTTCATCCCTGTGATCTGATCAATGGCGGCGTAGGCGGCCGCCACCGGCCCATCGCCCGTCGCCGATTGGATGAAGGTCTGTCCGCCACGCTCCAGGACGACCGTCGCCGTCGCCGCCTTCGGATTCCCCGCCAGGGATTGAACGAGCCGCAGCGTGTACGTCTCGGGAATATCTCGAAGCCCATCCTGCAGGATCGCGAGCAGATCCTCCTCGTACACCTCCTTCTTCCGCTCGGCGAGCTTCATGAAGAGCTTGTAGGCCTTATCCAGCTCCGCGCGGCTCAGGCGATAGCCCATATCCTCGAACTTCTTCTGCAAGGCGTGACGTCCCGAATGCTTCCCCAGAACGAGCGTACTCTGTTTGATCCCGACCGATTCCGGCGTCATGATCTCGTAAGTGAGCTTGTGCTTGAGCACTCCATCCTGATGGATGCCCGATTCATGGGCGAAGGCGTTCCGCCCCACGATCGCCTTGTTCGGCTGCACGAAGACGCCCGTGATGTTGCTCAGCAGCTGGCTCGTCTTGTAGATCTGCTCCGTGTGAATGCCCGTCGTGTACGGGAGCAGATCGTGCCGGACCTTGAGCGCCATGACGATCTCCTCCAGCGCCGCGTTTCCGGCGCGCTCCCCGATACCGTTGACCGTGCATTCGACCTGACGGGCTCCCGCCTGAATGGCCGCCAGGGAATTCGCCACGGCCAGCCCCAGGTCATTGTGGCAGTGAACGCTCAAGGTGACGCGATCAATGTTGGGCACGCGCTCGCGGAGCGTGCGGATGATCGTCGTGAATTCGCTCGGGATCGTGTAGCCGACGGTGTCCGGGATATTGATCGTCGTGGCGCCCTCGGCGATGACGGCCTCGACGACCTGACAGAGGTAGTCCAGATCGGTGCGCGTGGCATCCTCCGCCGAGAACTCGACATCATCGCATAGACTCTTGGCCAGGCGCACGGCGCGACAGGCTTCCTCAAGGACCTGCTCGCGCGTCTTCCGGAGTTTGTATTGCAGATGGATGTCCGAGGTGGCGATGAACGTGTGAATGCGCGGCCGCTCGGCATAACAGAGCGCCTCCCACGCGCGCTCGATGTCCTCCCGAACCGCGCGCGCGAGCGCCGCGATGACGGGGCGGCGGATCTCCTGCGCGATCCGTTTGACGGCCTCGAAATCTTCGTCCGAGGAGATGGGGAATCCCGCCTCGATGACATCCACGCCGAGCGCGTCCAGTTGACGCGCCATGCGCAGCTTCTCCTCGACGTTCATGCTGCAGCCGGGCGATTGCTCCCCATCGCGCAGCGTCGTATCGAAGATGATGATGCGCTCGGTCATCTCGCCCTCCCTCCTTGCTCTCGAGGACTGACGCGAGGGTGTAGTGTAGCCGCTTCCGGGCGGTTTGTAAAATTTATTCTTTTTCGCTGACAATTAACGGCCGTTATGCTACACTGGAGGACGTGCACGCCCATCTGGAGGGGATCGGACGATGGAATTCGCGCAATTGGAAGCGCTGGTGGCCATCGCGCGGGCGCGCAGTTTCTCGCGCGCGGCTGAGCAATTGGCGCGCACGCAGCCTGCGCTGAGCATCGCCATCCGGAAGTTGGAGGAGGAGATCGGCGCTCTGGTCTTCGATCGGTCTCAGAAGGAGGTCACGCTGACGGAGGTCGGCCAGATTCTGTTCGAGTACGCGCAGAAGATCCTCAACCTCCGTCGCGAGGCCCTGGGGACGATCGAGGAGCTGCGGCAACTGCACACCGGGCGCGTCACCATCGGGGCCAACGAGAGCACGAGCCTCTATCTGCTGCCGCGCATCATCCTCGCTTTTCGCGAGCAGCATCCGACGATCAAGATCGAGGTCTATCGCTCCTTCTCCGAGCGCTTGCCGCGCGAGATCAAAGAGCGCAATCTCGATTTCGGGATCGTCTCCTTCGATCCGAATGACAGCGAGCTGGCCTCGTTCCCGATCTTGGAGGATGAATTGGTCCTGATCCTGCCTCCCGGACATCCGCTGGCGGCGCGGCGGCAGATCGCGCTGAAGGACTTGGGCGGTGAGCCCTTCATCGCGCACAACGTGCGCTCGCCGGCGCGCGAGCGGGTGATTCAGGCCTTCCGTCGCGCGCGCGTCCCACTGAACATCGTCATTGAGCTGACGAGCATCGAGACGATCAAGGAGTTCGTGAAGATGGGGCTCGGATTGGCCTTCGTCCCGCGGATGTGCATCGGGGAGGAGCTGGCGCAGGGGAAGCTCGCGACGGTCCCCATTCAAGGGTTCCGGCATCGGCGCGTGCTGCGCGTGATCTATCTCCGCGATAAGGTCCATTCGCACGCCGCGCAGAAGTTCCTGGAGGTCATCAAGGCCATGGCCCCGAATGCCCGAAGCCGGAGGGCGCGCTTGACGAGCGATCCCTCGCGGCCCATAGTATAACGTGACATTGCAGGGAGCAGGGACGATGTTCGGCGGCCTGTCCATGACCGAAGTGCTCGTCATTCTGGTGATCGCCCTGATCCTGTTTGGGCCGCGCAAGCTGCCTGAGCTGGGGCGCTCCATCGGCCAGAGCCTCGCCCAATTCCGCCGCGCTTCGGAAGAGTTCAAGCGCTCCTGGGAAGAGGAGATCCTCATGGAGGAGAAGCGGCTGAACGCCTCACCGTGGACTCCCCCATCTTCCCCATCCGAATCGAACCGAGGGTTGAAAGACAACCGTGAGTCTGAAGACGGAGGACCTGGAATCACGAGTTGAGGACGAGCTGGCCGGGACGGAGATGTCGCTGCTGGAGCATCTGGAAGAGCTGCGGCAGCGACTGCTGCGGTGCGTGCTGGCGATCCTCATTCTGCTGGCGGGCTGCTGGTTCTTCCGCGAGCCGATCTTTCAGTTCCTGGAGACGCCGGTCCGTCAGGCGCTGGCGCGAGCGGAAGCGGCGGGTGTGCGCACGGCGCTTCACCCTCAACCGTATGAGCTGCGTCCGGGCGATCGCTTCCAGTATTCGCTCCCGGAAGAGGTGCGCGTCGGATGGCGCGTCATCCCGGCCGGTACACCTGTCCCCGCGCGCGTCGAGCAGCGCGGCGAAGAGCTCGTGATCGTTCTGGCCGAGCCGTGGATGACCGACCAGGGATTGATCTCCGCCGGCACGCGCTTGCCCGATCCGCGCCGCGCCTCGCTCAATCCCACCGGCGAGAAGTTGATCGTCACGACGGTGCAGGAGGCCTTCAGCCTCTACATCCGCGTCGCCTTCTACGCGGCGGTCTTTCTGGCCATGCCCTTTTTGCTCTACCAGCTCTGGGCCTTCGTCTCGCCGGGGCTCTATCGGCACGAGCGGCGGTACGTGCTGCCCTTCCTCATCATGGGCTCGGCCTTCTTCGTGCTCGGCGCGGCCTTCGGCTACTATATCGCCTTCCCGCGCGCCGCCGATTGGCTGTTGCAATTGGGGAGCGACTTCCGCCCGCTGTTGCGGGCGAGCGACTATTTCGACCTCATCCTCGTCATCATGCTCGGTCTGGGCGCCGTCTTCCAAATCCCGACGATCACGCTCTTTCTGGCGCGCATCGGCGTGGTCACTCCGCAGATGCTCTGGCGTCCCTGGCGCTATGCGATCCTGGGGATCTTCGTGCTGGCCGCCATCATCTCGCCGACGGGCGATATCCCGAATCTGCTGGTCTTCGCCCTGCCGATGATCGCGCTCTACTTCCTCTCGATCGGCATCGCGTGGGTCGTCGGGCGACCCGCTGCGCGCAAGGCCTCTTGAAGGCCTCTGGCCGCTTCATTATACTTAACCGGCGAACGATCACACGGCCAGGAGGGCGAGCGATGAGAGACGGAATGGGGATCACGCGATCTGGCCTTCTCCTTCGATCGTGGCACGCGAAGCGGGCGATCGCTCGCTTCCTTCGGACCGCGCGCGGGCCTGTGAGTCTGGGCCTGGTCGCGCTCGCGCTTCTGCTCGCGCCGATGGACGGACTCCTGAGCTCCTCCGCTCCGGAGACCAAGCCGCGACAGGAGGAGAAGAAAAAAGACGACAAGGAGCGGCAGAAGAAGCGCAAGACGGAGCTGAGCGAGGTCTATAAGAAGTGGCTCGAAGAGGACGTGCGCTGGATCATCACCGAGGAGGAGCGCGCGGCCTTCTTGAAACTGGAGACCGACGAGGAGCGCGAGCAGTTCATCGAGCAATTCTGGCTGCGGCGCGATCCCAATCCCGATACGGAGGAGAACGAATATCGCGAGGAGCATTATCGGCGGATCGCCTATGCCAACGAGCGCTTCTCCTCCGGGATCCCCGGATGGAAGACCGATCGCGGGCGCATCTACATCATGTTCGGCCCGCCCGATAGTATTGAGAGCCATCCGGCTGGTGGCACCTATGATCGGCCGATTTGGGAGGGGGGCGGGACGACGAGCACCTATCCATTCGAGATTTGGTTCTATCGCTATATCGAGGGGGTGGGCAGTGGGATCGAGATCGAGTTCGTGGACCCCACGATGACGGGCGAGTATCGCATCGCGCGCAGCCCGGATGAGAAGGACGCGTTGCTGTTCGTCCCCGGCGCCGGATTGACTCTGGCCGAGCAATTGGGACTCGCCTCCAAGGCCGATCGTCCCTTCTTCTCTCCGGGCAATCGCGAGCGGTACCCGCTCATGCACCAGCGCGTGCAGGATCAACCGTTCGAACGGTTGCAACTTCTGGCCAACCTGCAGCGGCCGCCTCGGGTCAAGTTCAACGATCTGGCGACGCTGGCCGATGCCAAGCTCGAGGTCGAATTCGACGTCCTCCCCTTCCAGATGCGGGTGGACTTCGTGCGCATCACCGACAGCTCGATCCTCACGCTCATCACCGTGCTCATGGAGAACCAGGACCTGAGCTTCAAGAACAACGGGGGGTATAACGAGGCCACCGTCAACATCCACGGGCGCATTCGCCCGGTGACGGGTCGCCGTCCCCAGATCTTCGAGGACGTCGTCACGCAGCGGTACACGGACGACGTGTTCGATCAAGGGGTGAAGCAGAAGTCCATCTACCAGCGGCAAGTGACGCTCCCGCCCGGCCACTATGTCATTGATCTCGTCATCCGGGATGTCAACAGCGGCCGCACCGGCGTCGTCCATCACGGCATTCAGGTTCCGAAATATGCCGAGGGGCAACTCTCGACCAGCTCGCTCATTCTGGCCGAGCGGATCGAACCGCTGCACGGGCGCGTCGCGGCCGGCCCCTTCGTCCTCGGGAATCTGAAGGTGCGTCCCAACGTCAATTCCATCTTCCGTCGCGGCGATCCCGTCGGCATCTACCTCCAGATTTACAACCCGGGCATTGATCAGACGACGCTGCGGCCGGCCGTGGACGTCGAATACGTGCTGCTGCGCGATGGGCGCGAAGTGATGCGCTTCAAGGAGGATGGCCAGAACGGCCTCACGCGCTTCACGACCCAGCAGATCGTGCTCGCGCGCACGCTCGCGACGGAGACGCTTCCCGCCGGCACGTACACATTGAAAGTCCGCATCACCGATCAGGTGGCGCAACGGACGATCGAGCCGGTGGCCACCTTCACGATCACGGAGCGGAGGGAGAACTGAGCGAGCCCGAGACCGCGGCGACCGAAGCGCTCACGGTTTCGGCATCCCCCACGCGAGAGGGCGTGGGGGATTTTTGGTGCCCTATTCGTATCGCAACGCCTCGACGGGATCCAACCGCGCGGCCTTCATCGCGGGCCAGAGGCCGAAGAAGAGACCGACGCCCACAGAGACGGTGAATCCAGCCACCGGGGCCCAGAGCGGCATCGTCGTCGGCAGGAAGGCGCGCACGACCTCGCTCAAGCCCCATCCGACGAGGATTCCCAAGATGCCGCCGATCCCCGTGAGGACCATGGCCTCGATCAAGAACTGCCAGGCGATGTCGCGGCGGCGCGCCCCGATGGCTTTGCGAATTCCGATCTCGCGCGTGCGCTCGGTCACCGACACGAGCATGATGTTCATGACCCCGATGCCGCCCACCAGCAGTCCCACACTCGAGATGGCGAACATCAAGACGACGATGGCAAAGGTGATCTGATCGAACTGTCGGCGGATGACGTCGGGCGTGGAGATGCCGAAATTATTGGGCTGATCGTAGGGGACATTGCGCCGTCGGCGCAGCAACTCGGTGATCTCGTCAATGGCCTGGTCCATGCGCCCCGGAGCCGCTTGCGCCATGATGAGGTGGTCCTCCAGCTGCGGGTACATCTTCTTCAGCGTCTCATAGGGGACGTAGATGCGGCTGTTCTCTCCGGAATCGCCCCCGGCGAAGATGTTCTCCCGTTTCTCCAGGACGCCGACGACTGTGAACTCCTTGCCGCCGATGTAGATCGTCTTCCCGACGGGATTCGTGTAGGGGAAGAACTTGTCGGCGATGGCCGAACCGATGACGCACACCGGTTGCCGATGCGCGTTCTCCCAGTCGGTGAAGAATCGTCCCTGAGCGATGTGAATGGTCGCGATCCGCTCAAGTTGTGGCAACGTCCCGTTGATTTCGACCGTGTAGAGCTCCTGATCGCGATACCGGACCGGAGGGCGATTCATCGGCGGCGGCCAGATGATGGGCACGGCGATCTCGACCGAAGGGCAATATTGAGCGATAGCGAGGGCGTCCTCATAGGTGAGCGGCGGACGCTGTCGTTCCTCCGGACTGATGCGCCCCAGGCGAATCCCCGGCTCGAAACGGAAGATGAAGAGCGTGCGCGTGCCGAAGCTGTCAATCAGCTCCTCGAACTGCATGCGGATACCCGCGATGAAGGAGGCGATCACCATGACGGTGGTGACGCCAATGACGACGCCCAAAATCGTGAGCGACGAGCGCAGCGTGTGCGCCCGCAGCGTCGCCATGGCCATCTTGAAGCTCTCCTGCAGCTCCTGTCGCGTCATTCCGCCCTCAAGGCCTCGACCGGATCCAGAAGCGCCGCCTTATACGCCGGATAGACGCCCGAGATCAAACCCACGCTCCCGGCAATGGCCACGGCCAGCACCGTCCAATCCACGGGCAGCTCCATCCGAACTTCGAAGAGCGCGGCGCCGAGCTTCCCCAAGCCGTAGGCGAGCAGAATGCCGATCGCCCCGCCGATCATCGCCAGCGTGACCGATTCCGAGAGGAATTGCAGGAGGATATCGCGACGGCGCGCCCCGACCGATTTCCGAATTCCGATCTCGCGCGTGCGCTCGGTCACCGACACGAGCATGATGTTCATGATGACGATGCCACCGACCAGGAGGGAGATGGACGCCAGGCCGATCGTCGCCATCTGAATGGTGCCGAGCATCTTCTCGCGGAAGCTGTTGATGGCCTCGGCCGTGATGATGCCGAAGTTATCCTCCTCGTCGTACTTCAAGTGACGGCGCGCCCGCAGGACCATGCGGACTTCGTCCACGGCTCGCGGGATGTCGTCGGCGCTGGTGGCCGCCACGCGAATCCCGATCGAGCGGCGCGTGCTGAAGACCTTGCGGAAGGTCGAGATGGGAATGATGACGAAATTATCCTGCGGCTGGCCGAAGATCGTCCCTTGCTCCTCGGCCACGCCGACGATGCGGAACGGGAGACCGGCGATGCGAATCTCCCGACCGAGCGGGTCCACGCCCGGGAAGAACTCCTTGACGATGTCCGCCCCGACGATGCAGACGGCGCGACTGCGCTCCTCCTCCTCCCGAGTGAGGTATCGGCCCTCGGCGATTCCCAGCCGATCAATCTCCCCCATATTGAAGGAGACCCCCATGATGCGCACATCCTGCAGCGTTTGCGCGCCGTACTTGACCTGCCCGATGGTCGTCACTTCAGCCGCCGCATCCCGCACGTAGCGCCGCCGCGGATTCTCCAGGATGGCCCGCAGGTCGTCGAAGGTGATGTCTTTGTTCTGCTTGTTCTGCTTGATGAAGTCCTCCCAACTGGTGATGAACCCGAATTTGCGCACGGCGAAGGCATTGGCCCCCAGGTCCGCGATGCGATCGTTGAAGTAGGCGTTGAACCCCTCGATCCCCATCACGACGAGGATGACCGTGGCCACGCCGATGATGACCCCAAGTAGCGTCAGGAAACTCCGCAGTTTATGCGCCCAGATGGCCTCCAGGGCCACCTTGATGGCTTCCGTCACTCGCATATCACCTCGCACATCATAGCCGCGTCGGAACCTCTCGATCAAGGATTCCACAGGCGAGAACGAATCCTCTCCCGCGAAAGTTCCCGAGGCGCTCGCTCCCTTGACTTCACCGCCCGATCGCGCACAATCACCAGAGCGCGAGCCCGCCGCTCGCGTCCCGTCAGGGTCAACGTGGACGAAGGGAGATGACACGGTATGGCGAACGAAGGGTTGCCCGAAGTCCTGCAAGAATTCGCGACGAAATATCCGCAAGTCTGGGAGGCCTACAATCGGCTGGGGGAGGCGACGGCTCAGGCCGGACCGCTCGATGAGAGAACGCAACGGTTGGTGAAACTGGCCATCGCCATCGGGGCTGGTCGCGAAGGCGCCGTGCACTCGCACGCCCGTCGCGCGCTGAAGGCCGGGATCGCTCCCGAAGAGCTGATCCACGTCGGGCTGCTGGCCATCACGACGATCGGATGGTCTGGCGCCTTCGCCGCGATCACCTGGATCATGGATGTCCTGCCCAAAGAACGGGCGTGAACGGACCGATCGCGCGCAGGGCGACACCGGGATCGGAGAGGGCGGGAGGACAAGGACTCATCCCCCCTCTCCCCCAGAGCCGTCACCCCAGGTGAAGCGGACCTCGCTGCGGGGGTGAATCCCAGGTCGCCGGAGCGCCCGCGAATGCTGGGGCCGAGGAGTCATCCTCCGATCCACGCGGCCTGCGAGGGGATCTTTCCTCAAAGTGGGTGGCGCTCGTCGAACTCACTTCGCGGAGCGCTTTCTCTTGGCGGGAGCGACGCGGACGCGGAGCGGGTCCGTGACGAGCGTCCCCGGAGGCTCGAGGTTCAAGATGCCGTGCACGAGATATTCTCCAGGAGGCACACGACGGCCGCGCGCATCCACCAGCTTCCAAGTCACTTCGAAACGCAGCTCCTCTCCGGGACCGAGACTCCGATATTCGAGGATTTGCTGCACGATCTGCCCTCGCTGCCATTCCCAGACGAGCGTCCCATCCGAGCGCTTCACGAGGACGTTATACGCCGGGCGTCCACCGAGAGTGAGCGTGAGGCGGTGCCCGCTGTCGTTTCTGACCCTCAGCTCCAAGAGGATCGCGCGAGCCGTTTGTTCCCTCACCTCGATGCGCGCCGAGAGCGCTTCGGGGGTTGGCCTCGCGCCGGCCTCCTGGAGGCTTCCCATCAAGAGCGCCAGCAGAAGCATCCCGCCTCCTCTCAGGCCACGGCCCTCGCGCGGCTCAACAGCTTCCGGTGGCGCAGGTGCGCAGCGAACCCAGCTCATCACTGCGCTGGATATTCCCGATCGGGCTGTAGACGAAGCTCGTGCCGGAGGAATTCCCCCCCCAGAGCAGCCCATAGAGGGTGACGTCCCCGTTGGTGCCGATCTTGAAAACGGGCGAACCACTGTCGCCGGCCGCGACGGTCGCCTGGACGAAATCCTGACAGAGGAGCACAATGCGCGTGCCGGTGACGCCCACGTTCACGCACGTCTGCGTGATCGGACCTTGAGACCATCCGGTCGTGCGCCCGATTTTGTTGAGCACCTCACCCTTGACTCGCCGCGTGGCCTCGGCCGTGATCCGAAAGTTCCCCGCGATGACGAGCGACTCCGGGCTCTCGGTTCGAGCCAGATAGCCGAGACTCGCGCTCACACCTGGGGCGAGTTGCGCGAACGCGCTGTCGCTGTAGCGACAGACCCGGCCCCGCGGGCAGCCGAGCCGCCGGGTATAGAGCGGATCGGCGATCTCCGTCCCGATGAACGTATCCGTGGCTTCCAGCGGCTGCCAATAAGGCGTATTCTCGACCCCGCCTTGCACCTCCGTGCAGTGCGAGGCCGTCACAAACCCCGCGATCCCCGAACGCACGGCGTTGAACCCATAGGTGCACAGATAGCCGGGGAAGTTGATCTGAAGTCCGCCAACAAGCGGCCGCACTTTATCCCGCAGCGTCGCCATGGGGAGGATGGGTTCGACCCGCTCCACCACCACCGCCTCGCGCGGAATGCCTGCGGCGGCGAGCGCTGCCAGAACGCGCCGGCCCGCCTCTTCGTCCTCCACTCCAATCCGCAGCCGATTCCGCGCCTCGTCAATATCGGTCAGCGTCACCCCCTCGATCTCGAACACCTGAGGAGAAAGCCGATCGTACCATTCCTTGAGCTGGAGAAAGTTGTACCGCGCCAGGAGCAGCCGAATCGCGCCCGCGCGAAGTCTGGGTTCGTCCCATGCGAGCGCCCGCGCGATCGCCGCTCCGATCTCCCGCTTCGAGAGCGTCGTCGCCTCGCCCTGGACCAGGGAGACGGCGATCCGCCCATTCTCGTCCAGAAAGATCCCGCCGAATCCCGGAACCTGTTCGGCAATACGGGCCAAGTGATCATCGAGCGTCTCCTCCTGCAGATGCGCCGTCGCCTCTTGCGATGTCAACGTCGCGCTCCAAGCGCCGAAACCGGAGGCGAAGACCAGACCGAGAAGAACGCTCACGACCAGGACGTAGCGTCTCGGTGTGCGTGTCATACGCTTCTCCTTACCGCCGCTCGTCTCACCAACTCAAACCGGCCCGCATTCTACCCCTCATCCCACGCGCGGTCAAGCGGAAGAGATCGGACTGTCCCCCGACCTGCTCCACCGGCTCCCGGCCGCTTGTGAAGACGGAGGTACCGGGGGCAAGTGAAGACGCAGGACCTTCCGGCGGTGACTGGGGCGCTGATATTGCCAAATGGGCCGCCGTCCTGATAGATTACGGGCGCATGGCGTGGGGAGGATACTCACAGGAGAGGGAGGCTATGAGACGAAGCACCAGCCCACGGAGGGAGAATTCGTCCATTTGGAGGAAACGCGCGTGGAGCGCTTGGGGGATCGCGCTGCTGCTCTGCGCGCTCATGTTCGGAAGGCCCGGCTTTGGTCAAACGCCAGCCGTGTATGCCATCAAGGATGCGCGTATTGTGACGGTGAGCGGGCCGGTGATCCCGAAAGGCACGGTCGTCTTTCGAGACGGGATCATCACGGCGGTGGGGGAGAACGTTCCCATTCCCCCCGAGGCGCGCGTGATTGACGGGAGCGGCCTGACCGTGTATCCGGGGCTCTTCGACACGCAGACGGACCTGGGATTGCCGACGGCGCAACCGGCGACCGGAGCGCGTCCTGGAGCTCCGGCGGCGGCACCGCAGGCTCAAGCTCAGGCCCAACCGCCATCTCCTCCGCACACGCAGCCGGAATGGCTGGCCGCTCGACATCTTCAGATCGGCGGACAGCGGTTCGAGAGCGTGCGCAGCGCAGGGATCACCAATGCGCTCGTCATCCCATCCCGTGGAATTTTCATCGGCCAGAGCGCGCTCATCAACACAGCCGGCGATACCCCGCAGCGCGCCGTGGTGAAGTCGCCCGTCGCCGTGCACATCGGCTTCACGCCGATGGGAGGTGGCCTGGGGGGGCGATTCCCCGGCTCGCTCATGGGCGTGTTCGCGCACATTCGTCAGACGTTGCTCGATGCCCAGCATTATGGGCAGCATTGGGAGCTGTACCGGCGGAATCCGCGCGGCCTGCAACGCCCCGAGTACAACGAATCCCTGGAGGCGCTGCAGCCGGTCTTGCGCGGTGAGCTGCCCGTCATCTTCCACGTCAATTCCGAATCGGAGATTCGGCGAGCCATTCGCCTGGCCGAGGAGTTCAACGTGAGGTTCATCCTGAGCGGGGCGATCGAGGCGTATAAAGCCGTGGACGTGCTCCGCGAGAAGCGCATCCCGCTGCTGGTCAGCGTGAATTTCCCCGAGCGACCGCGCGATGCGGATCCCGAAGCCGACGAGCCCCTGCGCATCCTGCGCCTGCGGGCGGAAGCTCCGCAGAATCCCGCGCGACTGCACCAAGCCGGTGTGAAATTCGCGTTCCACTCCGGAGGCTTGTCCAACCCGAGAGATTACCTTCGGAACGTGGCACGGGCCATTCAAGCGGGATTGCCGGAAGAGGTCGCGCTGCGCGCCCTCACCCTTCATGCGGCGGAGATCCTCGGCGTGGCCGAGCAGCTGGGGAGCATCGAGGTCGGGAAGATCGCCAATCTCATCATCACCGATGGCGATCTCTTCGTCGAGCGCACGCGGATCCGGCACCTCTTCATTGATGGACGCGAGATCGAGCTGAGGCCCAGCGAGCCCGAGCGCCCGTCCGCGCCCCCTTTCGCTCCCACGCCCCCCGTCTCGGTGACGGGCGCATGGAATCTCACGGTCGAATCCCCGCAAGGGATGGTTCCGGTCACGGCCGATCTGCGACAGGAGGGGGACGTGCTCTCCGGCACCGTGACCAGCCCCTTCGGGCAGTCGAATATCTCCAATGGGTCCATCTCCGGCCATGAGGTGCGGTTCACGCTCTCGGTGGAGATTCAAGGAACGCCCATGCTGGTCACATTCGCCGGCCGCGTCGAAGGGGACCGCATGAGGGGGATGGTGACCGTTGAAGGAATGGGATCCTTCCCCTTTTCCGGGACGCGACCTCGAGGATGAAGGCAGGAGGGAGCTATGAGGAACGTTCGAGCATTCACCGTCGCCGCACAAGCCTGGGGGCTCAGCGCGAGCCTCCTCTGGTTCGGCTTCTTCTTCCCGGGAGTGAGTTCGGCGCAGGCGCCGCCAAGTGGCGCTCGGGACGAGGTGACGCTCATTCGTGGTGCCACGATCCTGACCGTCACGCGAGGGCGGATCGAGAATGGTTCGATCCTCATTCGGGGAGAGAAGATCGCCGCCGTCGGTCGGAATATCGAGGCGCCGCCCGGGGCGAAGGTCATTGACGCGACGGGCAAGTACATCATGCCCGGCATCATTGATTGCCACTCGCACATCGCCATAGACGGCGGGGTGAACGAGGGCACGCTCGCGGTCACCTCCATGGTGCGCATCGAGGACGTGCTCGATCCGACCGACATCAACATCTATCGCGATCTGGCCGGGGGCGTGACGACGGCCAATATCCTGCACGGGAGCGCGAACCCCATCGGTGGCTTGAACGCCGTGATCAAGCTCCGGTGGGGGAAGACGGCGCGCGAGATGCTTTTTGAGGGCGCGATGCCGGGCATCAAGTTCGCCCTCGGGGAGAATCCGAAGCGCTCGAATTTCACCCCACCGCCGGGAACGCCCCGTCGCTATCCGGCCACGCGCCTGGGCGTCGAGTCCGTGATCCGCGAGGCGTTCACGCAAGCGCGCAACTACATGCGTCAGTGGGAGGAGTACGAGCGCCGTCGGCAGGCTGGGGAGAACGTCGTTCCACCGCGCCGCGATCTGAAACTGGAACCCTTGGTCGAAATCCTGCAAGGCAAGCGGCTGGTCCACGCGCACGCGTATCGCGCCGATGAGATCCTGATGCTCATCCGCCTGGCCGAGGAGTTCGGCTTCAAGGTCGCGACCTTCCAACACGTGCTGGAGGGGTATAAGGTCGCCCGAGAGATCGCCGCTCATGGCGCGGGCGCATCTACGTTCTCCGACTGGTGGGCGTACAAGGTCGAAGCCTACGATGCCATCCCCTACAACGGGGCGATCATGGCGCGTAAAGGCGTCGTGGTCTCCTTCAACTCCGACAGCGCCGAGTTGGCCCGCCGCTTGAACTTGGAAGCGGCCAAGGCCATGAAGTACGGCGGTCTGAGCGAAGACGAAGCCCTGGCGCTCATCACCATCAACCCGGCCAAACAATTGCGCATTGATCACCGGGTCGGCTCTATCGAGGTCGGCAAAGACGCCGATCTGGTGATCTACAGCGGGCATCCCTTGAGCGTCTACTCGATCGTCGAGAAGGTGTTCATTGACGGCCAGCTCTATTTCGACCGCGAGGCCGATTTGGCCCGGCGCGCGGAGATTCAGAAGGAGAAAGAAGCGCTCAAGGCGCGCGAGCGAAGCGGCGAGCGTCGCGGTGGGCCTCGCGGACGCCCGCCCGAACAACCGTGAGGGGACGGACGGCATCTGCCGGAAGCACTGCTTGGGAGGTCCTGCCATGAAGAGGAGAACACTTCTGCTGATTGTCGCCCTTGGACTTCTGCCAGCGCTCTCGCCACTGGACGCGTGGGCACAGCGTGGGGAGACCTACGCCATCACCAACGCGCGCATCGTCACGATCACCGGCCCGGTGATCGAGCGCGGCACGGTGGTCATCCGCGACGGGAAGATCGCCGCCGTCGGGCGGAACGTCTCGATCCCGGCGGGCGCGCGCGTCATCAATGCGCAAGGGATGTGGGTCTATCCCGGATTCATTGACTCGGGGACGACCATCGGATTGACCGAGATCGGTCAGGTCGCCGCCACGGTGGACGTCAATGAGATCGGAGACTTCAATCCTCACTTGAAAGCGATCGTCGCCGTTCACCCCGCGAGCGAGATCATCCCGGTGACGCGCGTCAACGGCATCACGACCGTGCTCACGACGCCGCGCGGCGGCATCCTCGCCGGGCAGGCGGCGCTCATCAACCTCGACGGCTGGACGTGGGAGGAGATGCTCGTCAAAGCGCCCGTGGGGATTTATTTCAACTTCCCCTCCATCGCGTCGGGTCGCTTCTTCGATCCAGAGACGTTCCAGCCGCGCGAGCGCAGTTTTGAGGAAGCCCGCCGCCAGCGCGACGAACGCCTGCAGCGCGTGAAGCGGCTTCTGGAGGATGCGCGCGCCTATGCGAAGGCGAAGAGAGCGGCGGAGATGGGCGTGCCTCAGGGGAACGCCGCCGGTGATGGGGATCGGCACCCTCTCCTGGTCAATCCCGTCCTGGAGTCGCTCGTTCCGGTCGTCGAAGGGACGCTGCCGCTGATCGTGGCCGCCAATGACGATCGGGACATCAAAGCCGCCGTCGAGTTCGCCGACGAGCAAAAGGTCAAGATCATCGTGAGCGGCGGGCTGGAAGCGCCGAAGGTCGCCCAACTGCTCAAGCAGAAGAACATTCCCGTATTGCTCGGTCCCGTCCTCAGTCTCCCGCGAAATGAAGACGATCCCTACGACAGCACGTTCACTGCGGCGAAGCAGTTGCACGAAGCGGGGGTGAAGTTCGCCTTCCTGACCAATGATGCGGCGAACGCGCGCAACTTGCCGTATCATGCGGCGATGGCCGTCGCCTTCGGCTTGCCGCGCGAGGAGGCGCTGAAGGCATTGACCATCTATCCGGCGGAGATCTTCGGCGTCGCCGATCGGCTGGGGAGCATCGAGGTGGGCAAGGTCGCCAACCTCGTCGTCTGGGATGGCGATCCGCTGGAGATTCGCTCGCAGGTGCGTCATCTCTTCATCAACGGGAAGCCCGTGCCGCTCACCAGCAAACACACGCAGCTCTACGAGCGCTACCGGAACCGACCATGAGTCGCCCGGGCGGGTCGAGACAGGCTCGTCGGGGATCAAGCGACAGCGGGACCTAACGGCGCCGGCCAACAGGCGCCATAGGATGGGAGAGGGCCGCGGGGGGCGAAGGCGGTGCCCGAATCCCCTCGCGCGCCCGGAGCGACCATCCGTGCGCAGTCGGCACTTTCTCCTCGAGAAGCCGTTGAAGAGCACCTCCCGTTTGGGATATAACTGGCGGCGGGAATTCCGGCGAGGTCTGGCGATGTGAGGCGAGAGGCTTTCGGTCGAAAACAGGGGCGACCGGAGCGTACCTCACTCGCCGGACCCACCCTCAGGAGGAGCGACGAATGTGGAAGATGGCGTGCCTAGTTGCTCTCACGGTTTTCGCCCTCACAGGTCCCCGCATGTGGGCCCTCGATAGGGGAGCGGGCGCGGAGGAGGGGTTCAGCGCCATTGAGGTCTACACCGTCCTGGATGCGGGCAATGACAACACAGGAAGCATCACCCGCAATAACGCGACGACGGGGAGCTTGGGGGGGACGACGGGTTTGGAGCGCGGCATCGCCGTGCGACCTGGCGATCCGACGATCGTCTATATCGCGCGCGGCGCGACGAGCACGGGAGACGGACGCCCGGGAGGGGTCATTGGTTTAGCGGCCATCAAGCTCCAGGAGAAGACCGACGGCGATTTCAATCCGAACACCAATCCCGATCTCCCGCTCACTTACATTGACACGGGATTGATCGTCTCCGGGGGACGACCGGCGAACTTCTCCTTCATTCAGGGGATCACCTGTGATCCCGTGCTCGACAAAGTGTGGGTTCTGGACGGCACAGGCGCGACGCCGCGCGTGTGGTATTTCGATGGCGGATCGCTCGGCGGCGCCCCGAATGGAGGCGGTGTCTCTCAAGCGGCCGTCGCGCGAGGGATCAGGCTCGCCTTCCAAGCCGACAATACCTCCGGTCTTGGCGGCCGAGGTCAGGCGCTCGCCGTGCGCGTGGACCCACAGGATCGAAATCGAGTGCTCGTCGCCCTGGCGATGGGGAATCACGTGGAGGTGTGGGAGAGCACAAGCGGCCTTGCCGGCCCGTGGCGGCTGCGATGGGAGAGCGCGACCGATCCGGATGGTGAGGGGCCGATCCCAGCTTTCGGAGCGGATTCGGTTCGTGACGTGGCTTTCGACGAGCGCGGCGATCTTTGGGTCTCCCAGGTGCACGAGGGGGCCGACAATTATCTTCACCGCTACAGCGGGGACGGCATGGGGCGCGGACGCCTCGCCGATGAAACGATCACGCTCCCGCCGCCTCCGTTTGTACTCCGCCCCGAAGCCTTCGCGCGCGGGTTCAATGCCCTGAAGTTCTATCGCCAGGGCGACCTGATCTTCCTGATCGTGGCGAATCGGAGCCGCGATGACGCTCGCATCGCGATTGTTCGATACCGGCGGGAGGGCGAGCCGGGGCGCTACGCCTTCACGGCTCTGGACGGATTCGGCAGCAATGTGAGCGAGACGCTTCAGGACGAGATGCTGCGCACGCTGCGGCTGCGGGGATCGGCGCGAGAGACGCAGCCGGGAGGGGAAACACTCAATGGACTCCTGTATCTCGCGCTGCCATATGCGCCCGAGGGCGATCTCACGCTTCAGGAGGAGGCCCTCTACGTGAATGGATTCGTGGTGGACAAACGGAAAGGACAAACGCTGCCCACCTCGGGCATCATCCGCGTGCGGCTCGCCCCCCTTCGATCGGCGTCCGGCGTGCGCGAGGCCTCGGGGGGAAGAAGCGCGCGGAGGTTCGCGCGCCTGCGCGAAGACATGCGGCCCATTCCCGGACATGAGGGCGGCTTGACAGAGGGCGTGGATGTCGGGAATACTTTGGCTTGAGACGCAGTGAGGCGGTGAGGTGCGTGAGCCTGGCTGAAACGGACGGTTTGCTAAACCGTTGTAGGGCGATAAGCTCTACCGTGGGTTCGAATCCCACCCTCACCGCCAGCCATGCGTGGGAGGCCCAAGCCGAGTTCCGGCGCACGTTTCGACTTGGGAGCCCCAAGATGAGGAGAATCTTGTGAGCCGCATTCGCGTTCGCTTCGCGCCATCGCCGACGGGTTACCTGCATGTTGGAGGAGCGCGCACGGCTCTCTTCAACTGGCTCTTCGCGCGCAAGTACGGCGGCACGTTCATCCTGCGCATTGAGGACACGGACGTCGAGCGCTCTTCGCCAGAGATGGTCGAGGGCATCATTGAGGGCTTGCGGTGGCTGGGCTTGGACTGGGATGAGGGTCCCTATTTCCAATCCGAGCGCCTGGCCCTCTACCGCGCGCGGGCGGAAGAGCTGGTCGCCTCGGGGTGGGCCTATTATTGCTTCTGCGATCCGGAGGAGCTGGCCCTCAAGCGTCAGCGCGCGCTCGCCGAGAAGCAAACGTGGAAGTATGAAGGGACCTGCCGACGCCTCTCCTCCGAAGAGATCGCTCGTCGGATCGCGGCCGGTCAACCGCGGGCCATTCGCTTCAAGGTCCCCGAGGAAGGCGTGACCCGATTCACCGATAGCGTCTACGGGGAGATCGAGGTCCGCAACGAGAGCCTCGAGGATTTCGTCCTGCTGCGCTCGGATGGCTTCCCGACATATCATCTGTCGGTCGTCGTGGATGATGCCGACATGCGCATCAGCCACGTCATTCGTGGGGCGGACCATCTCTCGAACACGCCCAAACAGGTTCTGCTCTATCGTGCTTTCGGATGGGAGCTGCCCGTCTTCGCGCACGTGCCGCTCATTCTCGGGCCGGATCGCTCCCGCCTGTCCAAGCGGCATGGAGCGATGAGCGTGACGGCCTATCGAGACATGGGCTTTCTGCCCGAAGCGATGCGCAACTTCCTGGCCCTGCTCGGATGGTCGCCGGGAGACCCCAGCCGCGAGATTCTGCGAACGGCCGAACTGATTGAGCTGTTCTCGCTGGAGGGGATCAGTCGGGCCAATGCCATCTTCAACTTCGAGAAGGCGCTCTGGATGAACGCGGAGCATCTGCGCGCCATGAGCGCGCAGGAGCTCTTCCCCTTCGTGCGCGCCGAGCTGGAGAAGGAAGGGTTATGGCGCGAAGAATATGCCCGAGAGCGGCGGGAATGGTTCCTGTGGGTCATTGACCTGCTGAAGGTCCGCGCGCGCACGCTGCGGGATTTCGTGACCAGCGGGCGTCCTTACTTCAGCGACGAGTTCCCGATGGATCCCGAGGCCGTGGAGAAGAACCTCCGCAAGGATGCGGCGGTGAAGGAGCTGTTGTTGGAGCTGGCCGACCGCTTCGAGCACTTAGACCCCTTTGATCTGCACACGACCGAGCGCGTCCTGCGTGGCCTAGCGGAGGAACGTGGAGTGAAGGCCGGGTTGATCATCAATGCGGCGCGCACGGCGTTGACCGGCAGTGCCGTGAGTCCGGGGATCTTCGACGTCATCGTCGCGATCGGGCGGGAGCGAAGCGTCCGTCGCCTCCGTCAAGCAGCCGCGACCTTATGATGCCCCGTGGCTGAGAGGTCTCACATGCGGATAGGGGACCCTCGCAGAACGAACGAAATATCGAGAAGAGGGGGCCGGCGATGGGTGAACGTCGGATCCTGGCTGGCGCTTCTACTCCTCCTGAGTGCGCTCATTCCCCGGGTTTCGCTCTCGCTTGAGAGCGAGGGGCCGACGCCCGCGCAGATCAAGGAGGACTTCATCGAAGCGCTGCGCCTGGTGCAGACGCAGTATGCGGATGATGTGGATCCGAAGGCGCTGCTCACGGCGGCCATTCGCGGCATGCTGGCGGCTCTGGACCCGCACTCCAGTTACCTCACGCCCAGGGAATACGCCGATCTGCGGCAGGAACAGGAGAGCGAATTCTTCGGCATCGGGGTGACGATCAATCAACGTCGGGGCCGCGTGTACATCATCTCGGTGATCCCCGGCACGCCCGCCGATCGCGCGGGCCTGCGCTATGGGGATGCGATCCTCGCCGTGGACGGACAGTCGGCCGAAGGATGGTCCACACAGGACGTCGCCCGCCGCGTTCGTGGAGAACGGGGGACGACGGTCGAGCTGACGGTCGAGCGCGCCGGAGAGGCAGCGCCGCTGACCTTTCGCATCACCCGCGCGCCCATCCCGCTGCCGACGATTCGCACGGCCTTCGTGATCCGCCTCGGCGTGGGGTACATCGGGCTCACCTGGGGCTTTCAAAGCACGACGACCGAGGAGCTGGACGAGCATCTTCGGCGCCTGAAGGCAGAGGGGATCAAAGCGCTCGTCCTCGATCTGAGGGGGAACCCAGGAGGATTGCTCGATCAGGCCGTCGGCGTCGCCAGTCGGTTCCTGCGCCCGGGCGAGACGATCGTCCACATTCGCGGGCGCACGCGAGAGCGCCGATTCAAGGCCGAGAGCGAGCGAGTGGAGACCATGCCCTTGGTCGTGCTGATCAACCGCGCGTCGGCGTCAGCCTCGGAGATCGTGGCCGGAGCGTTGCAAGATCATGATCGCGCGTTGATCGTCGGTGAGACGAGCTTCGGGAAAGGGCTGGTGCAAACGGTGATTCCGCTGCTGCGCGGCACAGCCGGAGCGCTCACGCTCTCCACGGCGCGGTATTACACCCCTTCGGGCCGGCTCATTCAACGCGACTATCGCCACATCTCGGCCTACGAATATCGCCTGGGACGCTCGAACGGACGACCGCCGGGACCGGCGGCGCGCACCGATGGCGGCCGGCGAGTCTACGGTGGAGGAGGCATCGAACCGGATATTCTCGTCCCGGTGAAGGCCGATCCCACGCGGCAGCGGCTCTTCGGCGCCGTCTTCGAGTTCACGCGCCACCTGGTCAACGGACGAATTCCCGGATTCGAACACCTCCGGGTTGAGCGTCCCTCGGAGCCGGCTTCCCCCAAGGACCTCTTCGCAGAGGTGAGCGACTCGCTGATCGAAGCCTTCATCGCCTTCGTCGCGCGGCGGAGCGATCTGGGCGTCCGCCAGACGGAGATTCGCGCGCACCTGGACTATGTGCGCCAGAAGATTCGCGAGGAGCTGGCGACGGCGCGCTTCGGCGTTGACGCGGCCGCGCGCGTGATCCTGCAGTCCGATGAGCAGGTCCAGCGCGCGCTGGACGCCATTCCGCAGGCGAAACAGCTCGTTGAGAACTTGCGCGATCGCCGCCGACGATGAATTATGCGCGTGCTGAGCACACTCGCACTGATCATCCTTCTTCAAGAGCCGCTCTCACGGCTCGCCTCCGGACAAGGGGCGTCGCCCCCGCTCGATCGTCTGCTCGCGGCCGTTCAGGCGAAGTACGCGCGCCTGCGCAGCTTGGCCGCCGATTTCGTGCAGATCTACCAGGCTCCCGGCTCCCCCACGCGCCGTGAGGAGGGGACGGTCATCCTGGCCAAGCCACGGCGCATGCGCTGGCATTATCACCGGCCTGAGGAGAAATTCTTCATCTCCGATGGGGAGCGGGTCTATCTCTACGTGCCGGCGGAACGGCAGGTCGTTCGCGCCAAGATTCGCGAGGCCGAGGACATCAAGGCCTCATTCGCCTTCTTCCTGGGCGAGCGGGATCTCCGGCGCGTCTTCGCCCGGATCGAGCGCATCACGCACCCGGCGCCCCTGCGCGCGGGCGATGTCGTGTTGCGCTTCATCCCGAAGGACGCGCGACTGGGCTTCTCCGAAGTGATCGCGGAGATTGATCCCGTCTCTCTCCACATCATCCGCGTCCTGATCCGTGAGCTTGACGGCGCGCGTTCGGATTTCCTCTTCTCGAACATTCGAGAGAACGTCCCCGTCTCCCGCTTGGAATTCGCGTTGTCCGTTCCGCCGGGGACCCACATCCTCGATGCGCAAGAGCCGGAATGAGCGGGAGGGATATCGAATGAGGGCGGTGCGGAGACGATCGGCTCAGGGCGAACGATGCCGAATACGGCTCTCCTGGAAGGCGCACGTGGGCCTCAGGACGAACGCGCCATGTTTGTAGACGTCGCACTGGCCGTGAACGCTCGGCGGACATTCACCTATCGGGTGCCCGAAGGGATGCGGGCGCCCGTGGGCGCACGCGTCGTCGTCCCCTTCGGGGCGAAGGTGCTCGTGGGAGTTGTCGTCGCGCAGGCCGAGCAGCCCCCGCCGCACCTCTCGGAATCGGCCATCAAGTCCATCCTCGCCGTCCTGGATGAAGAACCGCTGCTCAGCCCCGACTTGCTGGAACTGACGCGCTGGGTCGCCGACTATTATTTCGCTCCGTGGGGGGAGGTCATTCGGGCCGCTCTGCCCCCGGGGCTGATGGCCGCTGTCGCCGAAGTCTTCTCGATCACCGACTCCGGGCGGGCGGCTCTCGCCCGCCTGACGAGTGCGCGACAAAGGCGCTCGATTCGCGCGCAGATTCTGGAACAGTTGGCGCGCGCGACGTCGCTCCCGGCCGGCGAGCTCGCCCGGAAGTTTGGCGCGCGAGCTTCGCGCGCGGCACTGCGCGATCTGTTGCGACGCGACCAGGTCGCCCGCCACTATGCGATCGTCGAGCCTCGGGTGAAGCCGAAGCTGGAAGAAGTCGTCGTGTGGACAGGCGATGGGAAGTCACAAGCGACCGAAGGGGTCGCCAGGCGGCGCAGCGCTCGAGCCGATGCGCGCGCTCGACTCTTGGATGGGCTGCGAGAGGCCCGCGAGCCCATCCCGCTGCGCGAATTGGCCGAACAGACGGGCGTGCGTCCGCCCGCCATCCGCGCGCTTCAAGCCGAAGGCCTGGTCCGGATCTTCTGGCGCCCCGTCTCTCGGGACCCTCTCGCCCATGTGGAGGTCCCTCCTCCGGAATGGTTCGAGCTGACGCCGGAGCAGAAGGCGGCGCTTCAGCAGATCGAGGAGAAGTTGGACGAAGGGGTCTACGCGACATTCCTGCTGCATGGCGTGACCGGCAGTGGGAAGACCGAAGTCTACATCCGCGCCATGCATGCGGCGCTCGCGCGCGGGAAGACGGCCTTGATGCTCGTGCCGGAGATCGCGCTGACGCCGATGCTCGGCCGGCGATTGCGCGCACATTTTGGTCGAGACGTCGCGCTGCTGCACTCTTCGCTCTCCGAGGGCGAGCGTTTCGACCAGTGGCAGCGCATCGCGCGGGGCGAAGCGCGTGTGGTTCTCGGCACGCGCTCGGCCGTCTTCGCGCCGCTCCCGAATCTGGGCCTGATCATTGTGGATGAGGAGCACGACCCCTCGTACAAGCAGGACGAAGTCCCGCGCTATCACGGGCGCGATACGGCCATCATGCGAGCGCTCCATCATCAGGCCGTGGTGATCTTGGGGAGCGCGACGCCGTCGCTCGAATCCTATCACAACGTCCACCTGGGCAAATACGTCTACCTGCACCTCGGTGAGCGAATCGGCGGTCGGCCCTTGGCCGACGTTCACGTGGTGGATATGCGTGAGGTGTTCGCCCGATATGGGCGTCAGGTCGTCCTCTCCGACGAGCTGGTGGACGCCCTGCGGGAGACGATCGAACGCGGCGAGCAAGCGATCCTCTTGCTCAATCGGCGCGGCTTCTCCTCCTTCGTCCTCTGCCGTCGCTGCGGTCTGACCATGCGCTGCCCGCGTTGCGACGTCTCGCTCACGTACCATCGCTCGGTCGAGCAGCTCATCTGCCACTATTGCAATCACCGCACGCCGGTGCTCACGCACTGTCCGAGCTGCTCGAGCGAATACATCTATTTTGCGGGCGTGGGGACCGAGCAGATTGAGGAACGGCTTCGTCGCCTCTTCCCCGATCTTCGCCTCGCGCGCTTGGATCGCGACACGGCGAGTCGGCGGCGCGCTTACGAGCGCATCCTCACGGCCTTCGCCGCCGGAGAGATTCAAGTGCTCGTGGGCACGCAGATGGTCGCCAAAGGCCATGATTTCCCGAATGTGACGCTGGTGGGCGTCATCTCCGTGGATGCGATCCTGGGACTGCCGGACTTCCGCGCGGCCGAGCGCGCCTTCCAGCTCCTCACGCAATCGGCCGGTCGCGCCGGACGCGGCGATCGTCCGGGGCGCGTCCTCATCCAGACGTACTACCCGGAACATTATGTGCTCCGCATGGCCGCCGCGCAGGATTACGAGGGATTTTACCGGCGTGAGATCCATTTCCGCCGGATGCTGCACTACCCGCCGATCACGACGCTCATTCAACTGATCGTGCAGCATCGTGATTTCGAGCGCGCTCGGGCACTCGCCGAAGAGCTGGCGCGACACGTGCGCGCGGCTGATCCATCCGGCCTCCTGCGCGTGCTCGGCCCGGCCCCGGCTCCGCTCGGCCGATTGCGCGGCCGCTATCGCCTGCAAATCCTCATCAAGAGCCCTCACCGTCTGGCCGCCCATCGCGCGCTGGACCTGGCGTTGGAGAACCTGCGCGCCTCGGGCTTCGATACCCACGCTCTCGTTATTGATCCCGATCCCGTCGAGGTGATCTAGCGCGGCTCCTCACCTTGCGCGACGTCGTTCCTCCGCCGCTTCGCGTCTCGCCGGGGCTCTTGACAATGCCCGATCTCGCCCCTACTTCATCATCGGGCATCATCTTGAGGAGGTGATCGCGCATGCGGAGTGAGAAGATGCGCTGTGGGCTTGGCCTCATCGGCGCGCTCATCCTGGCGAGTATATCGGTCTCTCCATTGTCGCGCGCCGAGCGCCCGAGCCTGTCCAGATCGGCGGCGTGCAGCGGGCGCTTGCTTCGACTCGACCGACAGTGGGTGCGCGCGAGCGCGCGGGGCCTTTTCCTCAGTCGCGATCAAGGGGCGAGTTGGCACCGCGCGGGACGGGGCTTGGCTCCTGACGTCGTCCCCCTCGTCCTCTGCGCAGCTCCGAGCGATCCGCACCGGCTGTACCTGGGGACGCTCCGGCATGGCGTTTATCGCAGTGATGATGGGGGAGCGACGTGGCGACCGGCTCATCACGGATTACCCGAAGCCTCCATCGGAGAGATCCTCATACATCCGGAAGACGCGGATCTCGTCTACGTGGCGACGGACCTCTACGGTATCTATCGCACGCGCGACGGCGGCGAATCCTGGGAACCTGCGAACGATGGCCTCCCGGTTCCCCTCGCCTATCGAACCTTCACGCCCCGGCTCGTCATGAGTCCCGTGGATGCCTCGCACCTCTATGTTTTGATCGGTGCTCCCCTCCACTCCCATCGGGTGGATCAGGCGGTGTATCGCAGTCGGGATGGCGGCGACCGATGGGAGCGATTCGCCGACCTGCCCGATGAGACGTCCGTCGAGGACCTGCGCATCAGTCGGTATGATCCGCGCGAGCTGGAGATCGTCCTCGATGGTAAAGTCCTGCGGATTCGGGACGAGGAGGTCGAAGGGGAATCAAGTGCCTGGGAGCCGACAGAGGTGCGCGAGGAGAGTCAGGTCGCCGGGGCACTGGATTTCGACGCCGGAGAGATCGCCGTCCTGCATGACGACGGGACGCTGCTTCACATCTTCGATCTGGAGAAGAAGACGCTGCAATTCACGCCTCTTGGGAACGGAGGTTTCTCCGTCGCCCTCTCGGATCTCCTCTTCGAGGAGGAGCTCGGACAGCGGTTGGCGCTGCGGAATGATGACGCTCTGGAGGTCACCCTCCCCTTCCGCTTCCCGTTTTACGGGCGAGAGCGGGATCGGATGTTCGTGAACTCCAACGGAAGCCTTTCATTCGGCGGGTGGCGGCTCTCGCCCAATCCCTCGACGGTGAGCGATCTGCCCCTGATCGCGCCGCTATGGACGGATCTGGATCCGAGCGCGCGAGGCGGCGTCTTCCTCAACGCCACTTCGGAACGAGTCGTCGTCACCTGGAACGAAGTGCCGGAGGCGCGCACATCGAATGTCAACACGTTTCAGATCGTCCTCGAACGCGATGGGCGCTTCATGCTGAGCTTTCGTCGCGTGGATGCTCAGACGGGGTTGACGGGCGTCTTCAACGGAAACGTGCTCGCCCAAATCCTCTTCGGCCGCTCGGTGGACTTCTCGGACAGGCTCCCGCTGAGGGACTCCACGCTCCCGGCCGTGTACGAGCTCTTCGACGGCGTCTTTCGAGACGACCGGATCGCGCAGCGGTTCTATCACTCCCATGCGGACGATTTCGATATGCTCGTGGTCTTCGGCGCCAGCTCGATCCCCCACGATGTGACCGATGGCCCATTCGTCTATTACAAGCCGATCCGAAATGACGTCAACGGCATCGGACAGAGCGTGGGGACCTTTCACGGTGGGCCTCGCGCCTTCGGCAGTCAGGGTCGTCTTCAGGGCTTTCTCAACATGAATAAGCTCTCGCGCTATCCGGCCGACCCCGAGCAGGTGTTTTACAACGGCATCTACTCGGCGCTCACATTGTTGGCGCGGGAGACGGGACGACGCTGGACCGCCTATGTGAATTTCAACGACGGCGGTGTCGAGAGCAGTGCCCTGCGCAGCTACGCCAACGAGTGGAGCTTCTTCCTCGACACGGATGCTTCCGTCATGGGCGGGAACAATTGGGTGGACAACGGCGATGGGACGTTCGAGAGCTTGGAGGCGGCGCTGCGATACAGCCCGCTCGATCATTATCTCATGGGCATTCGCTCGCCCCGCGACATCCCCGACTTCTTTCTGATCATCCCGCCGGACGGCTACACGCGTCGCACCGCGAGCAGCCCGCCGGAAGTCGGTGCCATAGTTCCGGGCACGCCGAAGATGATCACGCTGCAGCAGATCATCCAAGTCGAAGGCCAGCGCGCTCCCGCCTATCCCCGCGCGCCCACGCTCTTCCGCCAGGCCTTCATCCTCGTCGTGCCCAAAGGCGAGACGGTCTCCGTCAGTGATCTGGAGAAGTTGGACCGCCTCCGCACAGAGTGGGAGATCTTCTTCCGCATCGCGACGGGAGGACGGGCCCGGATCTCCACACGGTTGAAGACGTCACCCTGAGCGAAAGGCCTGAAAGAGCATAGGCCAACGCCCCCGCCTGCCGCCGATGCGCAGGGGGTGGACTCCCCTCGTTCAAGACGCAGAGATCGGGCCTCGCGGGGAATCCCCTTCCGTTTGGTCACGACGCTTCCTTGACGAATGCGGGCGGACCAGGGAGAATTGAAGGCTCAAGCGCCAATCGGGGAGATGGGACATGTATCGAGGGCGCGAAGGGATGTGGTCGTGGATCCTGCATCGCGTGACCGGCCTGGGGATCCTGCTCTTTCTCGCCATTCACATCGTGGATATTTACCTGCTGGGATGGCCGGACCTGTTCAATAAGCTCCTCTTCTTCTATCGCCACCCGGTCTTTCGGGTGGGTGAGGTCTTTCTCGCGGCGGCCGCGCTCTATCATGCGCTCAATGGCATTCGCATCATGCTCGTGGACTTCTGGGTGGAGGGGACGCGGTTCCATCGCCAAATCTTCTGGGCGCAAATGGTGCTCTTTCTGCTCATTTGGATCCCAGCATCGTTGTGGATGCTGAGCCCGGTCGTCTTCGGGCGGTGAGGAGGGGATTATGTACGCGGGACGAGAGCGACCGACGGGAGGGTTTGAGCTCTTCGCCTGGTTCTTCATGCGCATTTCGGGACTCGTGTTAATCATCTTGGTGCTCGGGCACCTGGCCATCATGCATGTGATCCACACGGTGGACGAAATTGATTTCGATTTCGTCGTGAGGCGATGGGGGAGCCCGTTCTGGCGCACCTATGATCTGGTGATGTTGTGGCTGGCCCTCTTGCATGGTCTGAACGGGCTTCGGATGGTCATTGACGATTACGTGCATCGGCGGGGGTGGCGCGTCGTCTCCCTCGCGGCGCTGGCGGTGATCGGCTTCGTGCTCCTGGCGATGGGCACGCAGATCATCTTCACGTTCGAGGTCCCGACCGGGCAAATGGCATCCGGGCGTCCATGAAGGGAGGGGGGGATCATGACGACCGTTCATCGGTATGATGCCGTGATCGTCGGCGCGGGAGGAGCGGGGTTGCGCGCGGCTCTGGAAGTCGCTCAGGCGACGCCGCGCGTGGCTGTTGTGAGCAAGCTCTATCCCATCCGCTCACACACGGGCACGGCTCAAGGGGGGATCGGCGCCGCCCTGGGCAACATGGAGGAAGATCATTGGGAATGGCACATGTTCGACACGGTCAAGGGGAGCGATTATCTGGCCGATCAGGATGCCGTGGAGATCATGTGCCAGGAGGCGATCGCGTGCGTCTATGAACTGGAGCATTGGGGCTTGCCCTTCGATCGCACGCCCGAGGGGAAGATCGCGCAGCGGCGCTTCGGCGGCCACACGCGCAATTTCGGGGAGGCGCCCGTGCGACGCGCCTGCCATGCCGCCGATCGAACGGGCCACATGATCTTGCAGACGCTCTATCAGCAGTGCATCAAGCACGAGGTCCAATTCTTCAACGAATTCCACGTCCTGGACCTGTTGCTGGAGGACAACATCTGTCGCGGTATTGTCGCCCTCTCGCTCGCGGACGGAGAGCTGCACGTCTTTCACGCGAAGGCCGTCTTGTTCGCGACCGGTGGGTTCGGCCGCATGTACAAGGTCACCAGCAACGCGCGCTCGCTCACCGGAGACGGCGTGGCCATCGCTTTGCGTCGGGGGATTCCGCTGGAGGACATGGAGTTCTTCCAGTTTCACCCGACGGGGATTTATAAGCTCGGCATTCTCATCTCCGAGGCGGCGCGCGGCGAAGGGGGCATCTTGCGCAATCGTCAGGGCGAGCGCTTCATGGAACGCTACGCGCCGACGCTTCTGGATCTGGCCCCGCGCGACATCATCTCCCGCTGCATGTACATGGAGATCCGCGAGGGGCGCGGCATCGAGGGGAAGGACTATTTGCATCTGGACCTGACGCATCTGGGGCGGGAGGTCATCGAGAAGAAGTTGCCCGACATCACCGACTTCGCGCGGACCTATCTCGGCATTGATCCCGTTCGAGAGCCGATCCCGGTGCAGCCGACGGCCCATTACGCCATGGGGGGGATTCCGACCGATGTGCACGGTCGCGTCATCCGGGATGAGAAGAACACGCCCGTGCTGGGCTTCTACGCGGCGGGCGAATGCGCGTGCGTCTCCGTGCATGGGGCGAATCGGCTCGGCACGAACTCGCTCGTGGACATTCTCGTCTTCGGGAAGCTGGCCGGCCGGCACATGGCCGAGTACATTCGCGGCGCGGATTTCGCTCCCCTGCCCAAGGACGCCGATGGACCGGCGCGCGAGGAATGCGAGCGGTTGCTCACAAGTAACGGGGCGGAGTCGGTCGCGCGATTGCGTGAGACCTTGCAGCGCGAGATGATGGACAAAGCCGCCGTCTTCCGGACGCGGGAGGGCTTGGAGGCGATGCTCGCCACCTTGAAGGAGCTGAAGGACCGGTATCGGCGCATCCGCCTGCAGGACAAGGGGAAGATCTTCAACACGGACCTTCAGGAGGCGCTCGAATTGGGCTATCTGCTCGATCTCGCGGAGGTGACGGTCGTCAGCGCCCTGGCGCGGCGCGAGAGTCGAGGCGCGCATTATCGCGAGGACTTCCCCAAGCGCGATGATGCCCAGTGGCTCAAGCACACGCTCGCTTATCGCCTCAACGGCGAATATGAGTTGCGCTACAAGCCGGTGGTGATCACCCGGTTTCAGCCCGTCGAACGGAAATACTGAAGCGGAGAGAGCGTATGCGCGTGCTGATGAAGATCAAGCGCTTCAATCCGGAACGCGATCGGGCCCCTTATTGGGCGGAGTACGAGGTGGAGGTCGAGCCGGTGGATCGCGTTCTGGATGCGCTGGAGTACGTCAAATGGCACCTGGATGGCACGCTCACATTTCGACGTTCGTGCGCGCACGGCATCTGTGGCTCCGATGCCATGCTCATCAACGGTCGCAATCGGCTGGCCTGCAAGGTGCTCGTCAAGGACCTGGGATCTCCCATCACGGTCGAGCCACTGCGCGGCTTTCCCGTGGTCAAGGACCTGGTCGTGGACATGGAGGGCTTCTTCGCGAAGTATCGAGCGATCAAGCCCTACCTCATCAACGACGAGCTGCCGCCGGAGACCGAGCGGCGGCAATCTCCTGAGGAACGCGCGCGCTTTGATGACACGACCAAGTGCATCCTCTGTGGCGCGTGCACGACGGCATGTCCGTCGTTCTGGGCCAACGGTGAATATATCGGCCCAGCGGCCATCGTGAACGCGCACCGGTTCATCTTCGATAGCCGCGATCGTGGGGCGGCCGAACGGTTGGCCATCTTGAACACGCGCCTGGGCGTCTGGCGGTGCCGCACGATCTTCAATTGCGTCGAAGCGTGTCCGCGCGGCATTGATGTCACGCGCGCGATCGCTGAGGTGAAGCGGGCCTTGCTCTTCTCCGGCACCTAGCGCGGGTTTCCCCGAAGGAGGGGCCGGGCTGAATGATCCCCCGCCTCCACCCCTCGGCCCCTCCATTTGAGCGCTCCGCGCATGCGTCTCACCGCACGATCTCCTCGTAGGCCGAGCGGATGCGCTGCCGCTGCTCCGCATGCTCCCGCTCCAGGTCCTCAGGCGAGGAGAAGCCCAGCCACCTGGCCACTTCTTCGAGCATGGCGCGATGAGTGGGCAGCGCATGCAGGGAACGTCCCCGCATCACGCGCAAGGCATGATCGAGCTGGCGGAGGAAGGTGTATCCGGCCCCGAGGCGCTCATATTGCGTCGGCGTGAGGACGCCGCATTCGTACAAATGGGCGATCAAGGGGATCGTCCCTCGCTCCTCAGGTTCAGGGATCCGGTGCTTCAATTGGAGGTATCGCGTGGCGAAATAGACATCCATCATCCCGCCCTTGCCGAATTTGAAGTCCCGCAGGGAGGTGGGGCGAGCCTTCTCCCGCTCGATCCGATCGCGCATCTCGCGCACTTCGAGAGCGAGCATCTCGGGCGCCTTCGGCGCGTGATGCAGAATGAGTGCTTGGAGCTCCTCATGGACGCTGCGGCCGAAATCCGAATCCCCGACGACGGGGAAGGCTTTCAGATAGGCGAGCCGCTCCCACGTGGCCGCCTTCGTCCTCAGGTAGTCGCAAAATGCCGACCGGCTCTGGGCCAGCGGAGACGCGCTCCCTCCAGGCCGCAGGCGCAGGTCCACGCGATAGAGATACCCCTCGTGCGTGATCGTCGAGAGGATGTGGATCATCAGCTCCACCATGTGCACGTAGGCTTCCTGTGCCGAGAGCGTGCGCACAGGGCTCGCTACCCGATCGTCGTACACGACGATGAGGTCCAGATCCGAGCCGTAATCCACGCCATTATGGCCGAGTCGCCCGAGGCCGAGGATGGTGAAGACGGCGGGCGCATCGTCCGCGCCGTATCGGCGCTGCGACGTCCGCAGGGCCAATTCAGCAGCGACTTCAAGCGAAGCCGCAGCGAGCGCCGTCTGAAGCGCATTGACCTGACGCAGCGCCATTCGACCGACGACATCCTGGTACCCGATGCGAAGCAGCTCTGCCGTCCACGCGCGGCGCAACGCGTTCATGGCGCGCGTCAGCTCCTCCGGCTCGTCCCCGTATGCGCCCAGCTCTTCCCGAAGGCGCCGCGCGTACCAGGCGCGATCGGGCGCGCGCGCGATCTCCGGGAAGTTCGAGAGCTGCCAGAACTGTTCGGGATGCCGGATCAGCAACTGGGCGAGGAAATCGCTCGCGCCGAAGAAGCCGAGCAGCGCGGGCACTTCCGCCAAGAGCGCGCGCACGGTCTCGACGCGCTCCGAAGGCCTGGCCGATCGCGCGGCGGACGGCGAGGCCGTCAGCTCAGCGATCCACGCGCTGAAGTTCGTGACGGCCCGATTCGGATTGAGCGCGCGCCGCACGCCCTCTAGGATCGGCCCCTTCGCCTCCGCCCAGCGCACGCCGGAATGCGGGAAGGCGCGAACGAAGCTGCGCCAGACGGCCTCGGCCCACGTCTCCGGAGAAGTCTCGGCCCGGCCCCCTGGAGCCCCATGACGCGCGCGCCGGAGTGGGGCTTTCTCATGAAAGACGCGCTCGAAGATGGCGATGACCTTCTGACGATGACGCTCCAGATCGCGGAGCAGCTCCGGACCGTCGGCATACCCCATGCGCCGGGCCAGATGCCGCAGCTTCTCCTCATCTCGCGGGACCACGTGCGTGCGCACGCCGTGCTCCATCTGCAACCGATGCTCGAGCGTCCGCAGGAAGATGTAGGCCTCGGCCAAATGCGCCCGTTCCTGATCGGTCAACCACCCTTTATCTGCGAGACGTTGCATACCGATGAGGATTTGCGGATGACGCACCCAGGGATCGCGTCCGCCGTGATAGAGCTGAAGCGCCTGCACGATGAACTCGATCTCGCGGATGCCCCCGCGTCCGAGCTTGATGTCCACCCCATGGGGGGAGGCCTTCTCCTGATCCAATCGCTCCTTGGAGGCGCGAATGTCATCGAGGATCTCGGCGAGAGGCTCCCGTCGGTAGAGCACATCGCCCACGCGCGCGAGGAATTCCCGGACGAGCGCCTCGCTGCCGGCCGCGGCGCGCGCGCGGATGAGCGCCTGTCGCTCCCACTGGCGCGCCTCCGCGCGATAGTACGCGACGGCCTCATCGAGCGTCACCACCAGATCTCCATCGCGCCCGCGCGGGCGCAGGCGCAGATCCACGCGATAGACGGCGCCCTCCGGACCAACACCGCTGATGATGCGCGTGATTCGCGCGGCGAGCTTGGTGAAGAACTCCTTGTTCGTCATCTGCTGCGACGACGTCCGGCCCTCGCCCGAGTAGAGGTAGAACAGGTCAATGTCGGAGGCGTAATTCAGCTCCTGGCTGCCGAGTTTCCCCAAGGCGACAATGGCGAACTCGGCCTCGCGCAGACGGCCGCGCGCATCGGCGACCTCCGGCCGACCATAGCGATCCACCAGGTCTTGCCAACTGCGCCAGAGCGCATACTGAAGGATGACATCGGCCAGGTCCGACAGCTCGCGCATCGTCTCGGCGAGCGTCGCCCGCCGCAAGCAATCCCGCGCGTAGATGCGCAGCAGCTCCCGCTGCTTGAATCGAAACAGGATGCGCGCGTACTCCAGATCCGCCTGCATCGCGGCGAATCGCGCCAGGTCGGCGAACATCTCTTCCTTGGACTTGACCCGATCCAAATCCTCCGCGGCGAACCACTGAATATATTCGGGATGCGCGAGCAGGACGTCCCCGAGGTACGAACTGTGCGTGGCCAGGACCAGCAGATGCGCGAGCACCGTCGGCTGCGCGCGACAGAGGGGGATCACCTCAGGATGCTCCTGGCCGAGCCGCGCCAGGAACGTGCGCGCGATCTCCGGCGTCGGCAGGCTCTCGATGAATTCTTCCGAAAGTCGCACCCCCATCGCGCGAGCATCCCGCAGGGATTGTAAATCACCGCTCCGAGGGCTTTCAACGCGCGCGTTCTGGTCGGCCCGCGCCTTGTTCCTGCGCGCGCCCTCTGTCTATGATGAAGGAGCGGGGGTCGAACTGGCTCCAGAGGCGCGTCATGGAGCCGATGTCGGAGATTCGCACGCTGAGCGTTGAGGCGTCCGAGGCGGGGCAGCGGCTGGATGTGTATCTGGCCCGCGCGCTCGCAGCGTTGAGCCGCACGCGCCTTCAAACCCTGATCGAGGAGCAGGCCGTGCTCGTGAACGAGCGTCCGACCAAACCGAGCTACAAGGTGCGCGCGGGCGACCGTATCGAGATCGAGCTGCCCCCTCCCCCGGCGCTCGATCTGCGCCCGGAGCCGATCCCCCTGGCGATCGTCTACGAGGATGACGACCTTCTCGTTGTGGAGAAGCCGGCGGGGATGGTCGTCCATCCGGGGGCCGGGGTGTCCAGTGGGACTCTCGCTCACGCGCTGTGCTTTCACTTCCAGCGCCTCTCGACCCACGGAGGAGCCCTTCGACCGGGGATCGTGCATCGGCTCGATCGCGAGACGTCGGGATTGTTAGTCGTGGCCAAGAACGAGCGCGCGCACGAAGCCCTCGCGGAGCAGTTCGCCCGACGCGAGGTCCAGAAGTTCTATCGCGCCCTCGTCATCGGACGAGTGGCTCAGCGCGAGGGGCGCATCGCCGCGCCCATTGGCCGACATCCCGTGCACCGCACGCGGATGGCCGTTCGCCCTCCCGGACAGGGACGCGAGGCCCTCACCCTCTATCGCGTGCTGGAGTGGATCGGCGACTTCTCGCTGCTCGATGTGGAGCTGAAGACCGGCCGCACGCATCAGATTCGCGTGCATCTGGCCTCGGTGGGCCATCCCGTCGTCGGCGATGCCGTCTACGGACGCGCGCTGTGGACGAAGGTCAGAGATCGCGCGCTCCGTCAGGCCATGGCGCAGCTCGGTCGCCATTTCCTCCACGCCTACAGACTGTGCTTCCGCCACCCGCGATCGGGGGAGCCGATGGATTTCACCTCGCCTCTGCCGGAGGACCTGAGCGCCTTCCTCACCGCCGTGCGCGCGCGCGTGGGATCGGAGGCCTCCCGCTGAAGGCGCGCGGTCACTCGCCCCGGGCAGCACCCCACCTCAGCGCGCGATCTTCACCTCCGTCCAATATCGGTCATACAGCAGCGTGGCCGGACCGACGTCCTGCAGATATTCGCTCTTGCGCAGCACGTCAGGGGGAATGGAGAGCATCGGATGGCGCCGCAACTCTTCGCGCAGCAAAGGCCGAGCGGAAGCGTTGGGCATGAGGTACATGATCTCGTTCATGTTCTCAGCGGCGACGGCCGGATCCAGCAGATAGTTGATGAACTCGTGCGCCAGATCGGGACGGCGCGCCGAGCGCGGGATGCAGAGGTTGTCCACGATGAGCGTCGTCCCCTCGCGCGGGATCACGAACGCGATGTTCGGATTCTCCCGACGCGCCCGGATGATCTGCCCATCCCAGGCCTGAGCGATCCACACTTCGCCGCTCAACAGGAGCTGATCGAAATTCGCGCTGTCATACGCGCGCACGAGCGGCTTCTGCGCGAGGAGCCGATCGCGCGCCTGACGCAGCTGCTGCGGATCCGTGCTGTTGAGGGAATAGCCCAGAAGCTTCAGCGCGGCGGCGAAGACCTCGCGCATATCGTCGAGCATCGCGATGCGCCCGCGCCAGCGCGCGTCCCACAGGTCGGCCCAGCTTCGGATCGGCTCGGCGATCTTGTCCGCGCGATAGGCGATCCCGGTGACCCCGCGCGTGTACGGGAGCGAATAGGTGTTCGTGGGGTCGAAGGGGAGGTTGAGCGCCGCCGGATCGAGATGGCGCCGGTTGGGCACGCGGGTCAGGTCGAGCGGCTGCAGCAGGTTCTCCAGAATGAGGATGCGCACCATGTAATCGCTCGGCACGATGAGGTCGTAGGCGACAACGCCCGCCTGCAGCTTCGCCAGGAGCGCTTCGTTCGAATCGTAGGTCTCGATGTTCACGATGACCCCCGTGCGCTCCTCGAACTTCCGCACGACGCTCGGGGCGATGTAGTTGGACCAGATCAACACATTCAGCTCCGCGCGCCCCCGCTTCGCGGCGAAGCCGCCGAAGGCGAAGCTCACCAGTCCACAGAGCATGAGCCCGACCAGGACGAGGGATCCGCGCCCCACCCCCCGCCGCTCGATGCGAAAGGCCACGGCCATGAGCACAAGCGTGGTCACCAGCAGCAGCGTCGAGATGGCATTCACTTCGGGCGTGATCCCCGTCTTGATCATCGAGTAAAGGCGCACGGGGAGCGTCGTCGCGCCAGCCCCGGCCACGAATGAGGTGATGACGTAGTCATCGAGCGAGAGGGTGAAGACCAGAAGCGCCGAGGCCGCGATCGCCGGGGCCAGCAGCGGCAGCGTGATCCTCCAGAACGCGCGCCAGGGATCGGCGCCCAGGTCGAGCGCGGCTTCCTCCAGGCGCGGATCGAGCGTGGCCAGGCGCGCGCGCACGACGAAGAAGACGTAGGAGAGGCTGAAGGCGACGTGGGCCAGAAGCACCGTCCCGAGCCCCAGCCGCATCCCGATCCAGCCGAAGAAGGTGACCGACGCGAATCCGACGACGACCTCCGGCACGACAATGGGGAGCACAAAGAGCGCCTCCACGAGCGGACGCGCGCGCCCCCGCCATCGCTCGAAAGCGAGGGCAGCGCTCGTCCCCAGGAGCGTGGCCACAAGGGTCGTGAGCGCGGCGATGAGCAGGCTCGTGCGCAGCGCCTCAAGCATCGGCTGATTGTCGAGCACCGCTTCGTACCACCGCCAGGTGAATCCCCGCCACACGGCCAGCAGGCGCGAGTCGTTGAAGGAGAAGACGGCCAGCACGAGGATCGGCGCGTAGAGGAAGAGATAGGTCGCGCCCATCCACACCATCAACGCCGGCGATGTCCTCCGACGCTCGCTCATTGTCGCTCCTTCACGCCCGCTGCCCGCCAGGCCATCCACAGCAGGGCGAGCACGGCGAGGATCAGAAGGACCGAGAGCGCCGATCCCATCGGCGGATTCCGCTGCACGAACTGATTCTGAATGACCGTGCCGAGCATCGCCGATTTCGCCCCGCCGAGAAGATCCGGCGTGATGAAGGCGCCCAGGCTGGGGATGAACACCAGCACGAGGGCCGTGATGATCCCCGGCCGCGTCAGCGGCACCACCACGCGCCAGAAGACTCGCCACCGATTCGCTCCCAGGTCCATCGCCGCCTCAATCACGCGCACATCCACGCGCTCCAGGGCGACATACACGGGCAGGATCGCGAACGGCAACTCCCCGTAAACCTGTCCGACCACGACCGCGAAATCCGAGTAGAGGAGCCAGGAGATCGGGCGCTCGATCACCCCCAGAGTGAGCAACATCGTATTCACGAAGCCCTCGGCGCGGAGCAGGAACATCCACGCGTAGGTGCGCAGCAAGAAGCTCGTCCAGAAGGGGAGGATCGAGAGGACCAGCAGCGCCTGCTTCCACTTCGGGCTCACGCGCAGGGCGATGGCATAGGCGACCGGATACCCGATGAGCAAACAGAGCGCGGTCGTCACCGCCGCCATCAGGAACGAGCGGGCGTAGACGGGGAAATAGAGTGGATCCAAGGCCCGCCGATAGTTCTCCAGTCCGAACCTCCAGTGCACGCCGCCGTAGAGGCCGCGTTCGGCGAAACTCACGGCGATGATGAAGCCCAAAGGCAGGAGCAAGACGAACACCAGCCAGAGAACGGAGGGAGCGAGCCATATCCAGCGATTCGCCTCACTCCCTCGCGACGCCCTCATGGCGTCCTCACTGGGAGAGGACGACGATGCTCTCTCGCGCCCAGTAGAGGAAGACGCGTTGTCCGTCGCGGAAAGCCTCGGCTCGGGAGCCCGGACGATTCGGTTCGGTCACCAGGACGGACTGCTCCCCGACGCGCACGCGCCAGTGCGTCGCATCACCGAGATAGAGGCGCTCCTCGATGACCCCCTCCAGCTGCACCAGATCGGTCTTGCGCAGCGGTCGCGCGCGCAAGGCGATCTTCTCCGGACGAACGGCCACCTGAGCCCGCGACCCCTCCAGTCGCCGTCCGTTGAGCGAGACGCGCACCGTCCGGCCGCACACGGCCAGCAGCGCATCCCCGTTCTCGCGCGCCATGACCTCGGCCTCGAAGACGTTGGCCGATCCGAGGAAGGTGGCGACGAACGCCGTCTCCGGATTCTCATACACCTCGCGGGGCGTGCCGATCTGCTGCAGACGTCCCCCCGCGATCACGGCCAGACGATCGGACAGGGCCAGGGCTTCCTCCTGATCGTGGGTGACCATGAGAAAGCTGATGCCCACCTCGCGTTGCAGGCGCTTCAGCTCCCGCTGCATCTCCTTTCGGAGCTGGAGATCGAGAGCCGCCAGCGGTTCGTCCAAAAGGAGCGCCTCCGGTTCCAGGACCAGCGCGCGCGCCAGCGCCACGCGCTGTTGCTCACCGCCGGACAGCTCATGCGGCCACCGCCGCTCATAGCCGGACAGACGCACCAGCTCCAATGCCGCCGTCACGCGCCGCTCGATCTCTCGCCGCGGCAGTCGCTTCTGCTCCAGACCGAAGGCGACGTTCTTGTAGACGTTCAAATGCGGGAAGAGCACGTACTGCTGGAAGACCGTGTGCACGCGGCGCCGATAGGGGGGGAGATCGGTCACATCCTCGCCGCCGAGATAGACACGCCCCTCATCCGGTCGCTCCAAGCCCGCGATCACCCGCAGCAGCGTCGTCTTCCCCGATCCCGAAGGCCCCAACAGCGTGAGGAATTCGCCGCGCTCGACCTCAAGGGAGACGGCTTCAAGCGCCGTGACGGCGCCGTAGCGCTTCGTCACGCCCTCCACGCGAATCGCGCTCGTTGCGGTCGCCATCGTCCGTTCTTCGGGGGTATAAAATAGACGACGCGCCCACGGCGCGCAAGACCTCGACGCTCGCGCGCGCTCCCTTCCCGAGCGACCATCAAGATGTCTCGCTGAACGCGTCCTCGATCAGCTCACACAGGATATGGCCGAGCGTGATGTGCACCTCTTGAATGCGCGGCGTCTCCTCGATGGGGACGATGAGGGGCACGTCCACAAGCGGCGCGACGAGTCCCCCATCGCGTCCAAGCAGACCAATGGTGCGCAACCCCAGACGGCGCGCCGTCTCGACAGCGCGGACGACATTGGGCGAGCGCCCGCTCGTGCTGATGGCGATGGCCACATCGCCCGGCTCCCCGAGCGCCTCGATCTGCCGGCTGAAGACCTCCTCGAAGGCGACGTCATTGGCGATCGAGGTGAGGACCGATGTATCTGTTGTGAGCGCTATGGCCGCCAACGCCGGGCGCGAACGCCGATAGCGATTCACCAACTCCGCCGCGATATGCTGCGCATCGGCCGCGCTCCCCCCATTCCCGAAGAGGAGGATCTTGCGACCCGATCGAAGCGCGGCGATCATCAGCTCGGCCGCGCGAGCCACGTCTTCGGCCCGCTCCTCGAAGAAGCGCTCTTTCACCCGAACGGACTCGCGAGCCAACTCCCGAATGCGCTCCACAGGCGTCATGCCGTCCCCCCACCTGATGCGGCTATCGGAAGATGTCGCGCCACGCCGCGACGCCTCCCCACGTCACCCGCGCGCCCGCGCGGAAATTGAGCTTGGGGGCGGGATAGCCGAAGACCTCCGTGTACCGCCGATTCAACACGTTCTCGACCACGGTCACGAGCGTCACCCGATCATGGACCCGATAGTGCGCGCTCAGGTCCAGCTTCTGATAGCCCGGATTCAGATTGCGATTCGGCAAGAGCATCGAAGGACCGAAGAAGGGGTCCGACAGGAAGGTGCTCGTGTCGCGGCGGCCGACGAAGGATCCGGTGAGCACCAGGCTCCAGCGCGAGCGCGACCAGGCCAGCAGCAGGCTCCCCGTATGTGGGGCGCGCTGAAACGGACGCGCCCCCACCAGCGGGGCGAACGTACCGATCGGAATCCCGGGGAAGGCGGGATTGAGCGTCGGGCGCAACGCGTCGCTGGAGAAGGAGCGCAGGATGCGCGCGTCCAGATAGGTGTACGTCCCTCGCGCCATCAGACCACGCCCGAAATCGGCCGTGAGTTCGACCTCGGCGCCACGCGCGCGAAACGTCTGCGCGTTCACGTTCGCTCCGAAGGGCGTCGCCTGCGCCACCTCCATCGGAATGCCCAGCTGCACCAGAGCCGACCGCGAGAGGAACTCGATCACGTCCTCGAATCGGTTGTGGAAGAGGGTGAGCGACAGACGCGCGCGATTCCAGGCGAAATTTTGATCCACCCCGAGGTCGAACGCGCGATTTCGCTCCGGCCCGATGGGCGCGATCCGAAAGCGCGCGATCAACGCCTGACCAGACGGCCCCAGATCGCGCAACACGGCGAAGAGCGACGATCCCTCCTGGAAGATGTTCGGCTCCTTGATGCCGGTGCCGAAATAGAACCGCACTTTCGTCTCATTCCACCATCGCGAGGGCTCCCCGCGCCGGAGCACGTACGCGAGTGAAACGCGCGGGTTCGCCTCGAATCCGAACACGGCGTTGTCCTCGAATCCTATCCCTGCCGCCACAAACAGACGGGCAGCCAGATTATACTGCCCGTGCAGGAAGTAGCTGAAATTGTCGCGAGAGACGCGCCGCGCGCCGGATCGGCCGCGCTCGTTCTCATATCGAAACCCGAACACGCCCACGAGCGATTCCCCCATGCGGACCTCCGATTGCGTCGAGAGCGCTTGTCGCACCGTATCGGTCACGAACGTCTGCGGGTATGAGCCGCCGAAGTCCAAAATGGCACGCCCGCTCACGCGGAAGCCGTTCCCGCCCACGATGGTGACCGGAGCACCGAGATAGACGGGGCCGAAGCCGAAGGGATCGAAGGGCTCGCCCGTCGGCGCGGGATTCGTCGAGCGGCTCATCGAGTGGACCGAGGAGAAACGGATCTGATTCTGCCACCGACGCGTCGCATGATGCCGTCCGCTGAGGATCACATAGGTCTCGCGCCCGCGCGTGGCCGAATCATCGGGGAGGCCATAGAAATCGAGCGCGTTCGGCGTGCCGAGCGCCATCACCGTATGCCGGAGCACGAGGCGAACCTCCGACGACGCGCTCGGTTGCCACCCGAAATTCCCCACGTAGGTGCCGTTGTGGTACGCGTGGTTGGGCAGGTGGTTGTCCGTGTCATACCGGCTGAAGCTCGAGGAATAATCGAACGCGCGCACGGCGCCCAACAGAGACGCCTCCTGGCGCACACTGTGATAGCTCCCTCCCTCGATCGCATATCGAAAGGTCGGGATCCGCGCGTATTCTCGCCCTCGGCGGGTGAAGATCTGGATGACGCCGCTTACGGCATCCGAGCCGTAGAGGACGCTGTTGGGATTGCGCATGACTTCGACGCGCTCTATGTGCGTCCCCAGGAGCGTGGAGAGATCGAAGAAGCCGCCGATCTGATTGATGGGCGCCCCATCGAGGAGCACCTTGGTGAAGCTGCTGTTCCCCCCTCGCAGGAAGAGACTGGTCAATCCCCCACGTCCTCCCGTCTGCGTGATCTGGAGACCAGGAAGGGTCCGCAGCAGCTCGAGCAGGTGCACCTTCGCCTGCGCGCGAAAATCGCTCTCATCGAGCACAGCGATGGCGGCGCCCAGTTGCGCCTGAGGGACTTCGGTCGCCGTCGCCGTCACGACGATCTCCTCTCGAAGCGGGCCGACCGAGAGCATGACATCCAGGACGCGCGCGGCGCCCGCCGGCAGGAAGATGTCTCGAATCTCGCGTGGGGCGAACCCCTGGCGCTCCACACGGAGCTGATAGAGGCCGCTCGCCAAGTCCGCGAATCGGTACCGCCCCTGCTCGTCCGAGCGCACCTGCGCGAGGATCTGCCCGTCGCGCGAGAGCGTGACGGATGCGCCCGGAATGACGGCACCGAGCGGATCGGTGATCCGCCCTTCGAGGACGCCGCGCGAGGAAGCGGCGAACACCAGACGATCCCCAAAGAGCAGCCATCGCGGGAGCGCTCCACAGAGCGAGGGGACGCTCCCGACGAAGATGCCGAGTGCGATGATCTCAAGAAGGCGCGATTTCAACACATCCCCTCTCCGCATCGTCCGCTCCTCCAGAATGGAATTGGGCCAGCCCCTGTCGCGGCGGCCGCACTTCCCCCCTCGAGATCGTGATGCGCGGCGATCCGCTCAAGGGATGGCGATCCACAAGAAACCGCATCCCGAAGGCGTGCCGAAGCCGCTCTTCGGTCAGCACCTCCTCGGGCGAACCGAAAGCGAGCGAACGCCCATCCCTCAGCATGAGGACGCGATCGGCGAATTCGGCGACCAGATTGAGATCGTGCGCGACGAAGACCGAGCTGAGGGCGCGACATCGGGTGAGCTCTCGAATGAGGGCGAGCATCTCGACTTGAAATCGGAGATCGAGGTTCGACGTCGGCTCGTCCAGCAGGAGCACGCGCGGTTCCACGGCGAGCGCGCGCGCCAGGATGACGCGCTGCCGCTCGCCCCCGGAGAGTTCGGTGATCCAGCGATCCCGGAATTCCACCGCGCGCGTCAGGCGAAGGGCCGAGAGCGCACAGCGAATATCCGCCTCGCTCTCGAAGCCGAATCCGTTCGAGTACGGGAACCGCGCCTGCAGGACATATTCGAGCACGGTCATCCGAAAGCCGATCTTCGGATCTTGCGGGACGACACCGAAGATCCGGGCCAGCTCGCGAGGAGAGAAGCAGGGGAGCGGCTTCCCCTGCCATCGGACCTCACCGCGCTGCGGAAGGATGAGACCGCGCAACAGGCGCAAGAGCGTCGTCTTCCCCGAGCCGTTGGGGCCGACCACGGCGACCAGCTCTCCCGGAGCGACCGCGAGCGAAACCTCAGCCAGCACGGGCCGAGTCCCATAGACGACCGTGACGTCGCGAGCCTCAAGCACGGTCTCACACCCTCCGCAACAGCGCGATGAAGATCGGCACACCGAGCATCGCCGTCACCGCTCCGACAGGCAACTCGCGCGGCGCCAGCGCCGTTCGCGCCAGCGTATCGGCGAGCGTCACCAGGATCGCTCCCGAGAGCGCGGCAGCCGGGATGACCAGGCGGTTATCGGCCCCCCAGAGCAGGCGCACCAGATGCGGCACCACAAGCCCGACGAAGCCGATGGCCCCAGAGACCGAGACGATCACGCCCGCCAGCAGCGAGGCCACGAAATAAGCGAGCGTCTTCACCCGCTCCACCTCCACCCCGAGCACGCGCGCTTCCTCCTCCCCCACCATGAGGAGATTCAGCGTGCGCGCTTGCGTGTAGGCCACAGCGGAGGCGACGACGACGATCCCGACCACGAGCGGGAGCACCCCATCCCCGCCCCCGCTCAGATCGCCCATCATCCAGAAGACGAGTCCCCGCAGATGCGGATTCGGCACCAGAGCGAGCACCAGTGCGATCCCCGACCACAGGAGCGTGGCGATGATCACGCCGGCCAGCACCAGCCGCTCGGTGGCCATCCCCGTCCGACCGCGACTCATCGCGTAAACGAGCGCCGTCGTGAGCGCTGCTCCCACGAAAGCCAGCAGCGGGCGCGCCCACGGGACGTCCCCCCATCCCACGATCGCGACGATCGCGCCCAAGGCGGCCCCGCCGGAAATGCCGAGCACGTATGGTTCCGCCAGCGGGTTTCGAAGGAGCGCTTGAAGCAATGCTCCGGCGATGGCCAGCGCCGCTCCCGCTGTGAGCCCGAGCACCACGCGAGGCGCGCGGATCCGCCAGATGATGACCTCCGCGGCGGTCAACTCCTCAACGCGGCCGAACAGATGCGCCCATAGGACGCGACCGACGATCGCTCGCGGGATCGGCTCGCTCCCGAGATGCAGGGCCAAGAAGGCCACACCGAGCGCGAGCGCACCAAGGAACGCGCACACCAGACCGACCTTGCGCGGCGTAGCCGGGCCACGCTCGAAGAGAACGCGAAGGAGGGGACGAGGCGATCCCCCCTCCAGGCGCGTTGGAGAATCCGCCACGGGGGTCCGCGGACGTTCGAGCGAGGACACCGGGCGTCGGCACATCATCGAAATGCCTCCGGATGCAGCACGCGCGCCAGCGCCTCCACCCCATCAATGAGGCGCGGGCCGGGACGCATGAGCACGTCGTTGTAGATCGCATACACGCGCCCCTGCCGGAACGCGGGCGTCGCCTCCAGCTCCGGCCAGCGCACGTTCGTGAGCTGACGCGTGACCGGCTCACGCGAGGGGAGAATGATCACCTCTGGGGCGCGAGCGACCACGGTCTCCAGGCTGTAGGGCGTCCATTCCCGCTCGGCATCCGCGGTGATGGACTGCCCCCCAGCTTCCTGGACGAGATCGGTCATGAAGGCGCCGCGCCCGGGGACGATGAGAGGATCGCGCTGAACGACGAGGAGAACACGAGGACGTGATCGTCCCCGCACGCGCGCGCGCACGCGCTCCAGGCGCGCCCGCAGCGCGCGCACCACGCGTTCCGCCTCCGCGCGACAGCCCATGATCGCCCCCACATTTTCCAGCGAGCGGAAGACGTCCTCGACGCGCTCGACGTCCACGACATACAGCGGGATGCCCGCGGCCTCCAGTCGCTGCGCGAAGCGCTCCAGCTGCGTCGCGGTCGAGAGAACTACCAGATCCGGCTGCAAGGCGAGGATGCGCTCCAAACTCGGATTGAGGACGTCGCCCACGCGCTCCTTCGCGCGCGCCGCTGGCGGGTAATCGCAGTAGCTGGTCACGCCCACGAGGCGCTCTTCCACGCCGAGCGCGAAGAGCATCTCGGTGACGCTCGGGGCCAGCGAGATCACGCGCCGCGGATACCGCGGGATGGCCACCCGCCGACCAATCTCATCAGTGACGATCTGCAGATCCGTCGAGCGAGGAGCAGACGAGGGTGAGGACGAAGACCGGCAGGCCCATGGGGAGAGACTCAAAAGGGAGAGGAGAAAGAGCAGAAGAACTCGCGTTGTCCCTGGCATCCCAGCGTCACCTCGCGCCAGTTTCTGCCACACGCGAGCGGGCAGGTCTCCTGACTGAGTCCCTGGCTCATCCGCGCGATGAGCAGGTCGAGCGCCTTCCCAGCCGTCGCCGGCCAGTGGCCTGAGTGCCGACCATGCGGGACATCACAGTGGCGAGGGCCGTGCCGGACTTGCACCGGACTTCCCTATTCTCCCGAAGCGCCCTCACGCCTGCAGGCCCTTCGGGCACCCGCCGCGCTGTGAAAGAACCTCTCGATCAAGGGGGGAGAATAGCACCCCACGAGCGCAGCCGTCAAGCCGTCCCTCGCGCAAATGGAGGGAGAGCTATCGCGAGCGAAACACGACGAAGCCGGACCGGTGTCACCTCAGCAGTGGAGGAGCACAGGATGTCTCGACTCCTTTGATCCAGCACACCACCGTTGTTCGCAGACGCTCCTTGTCGCGAAACCGATTGAGAAGATCGAAGGACCAGTTCGCAACCCGACGCACGACATCTTCGGCGATCTCCGGTGATCCGATGAGCGGTTCGACACGGAGTACCCGTCCATCTCGCCCAATCCGTATGTCGAGGGCGATCCAGGGACCGCCTGATTCACTCTTTGACCAGGAGAGCGCCTGCGGAGCGATCAACTCTCCACCGGGCACAAATGCGCCGGGCTCATTCATCAGGTAATGCCGGAGCATCGCGTGCGCGACGACATATCGAAGCCTCGGATGTGGCGGCCACAGCATCCGGTTGGCGACACACGCTCCTTTGAAACTCTGCCCCTGGAGAATCACCCTTTGATCCGTCACAAGCTTCACCCGCGCGCCTGTTGGCACTTCAATGTCGGCGAAGAGACGAATGCGCGGATCCACGGGACGCTCGACGACCAACTTCCCGACGTCCTTGGTGATCAACGTGGGATCGAGACCGGCGATGTGCTCAACCTTCACACGATGTTCGGGATGCGCGTATCGGAGGAACCCGAACGCATAACGACCGAGGTGGGATCCACGAGTCGGAACTGCCCGGATGTTGACGACATCATCCGGTAGCAACGTTGTGAATACTACGTCCAGCTCATTGCCGGAGAGCCAAACTTCACCTCGCGTCGTCGAATATCGGAACTCCCGCTGCCAGATCTCTTGTCGCTGGAGCGATGGCTCGGCCTGCCGTTCGCTCTGCGCCAGGGTTCCAAATCGGAAAGCCGTCAGGCTTGCGATCGCAATAGACAGAGCGATCAGTGAGGTGAACGTCATACGACGCATCGTCCCCTCCTCATTCGCAACATGGGATGAGCCCCTCGTCGGTTCCCCACGTGTTGCACGTCACACGCATGTACTCGCTGTACGGGACCAGATCTGGATCACACACACTGATCTCACAACTCCCGGCGGCGTCCGGGCAATAAATGGCGGCGAAAATCACCATACATGGCGAGTCAACTGCATCAATGTGCTGTGCATTGACCACGAAACACCCCTCGGATTGACCGCGCGAGAACTCCACCGGATCGCAGATGAGCGATGCCCCGTGAGGCCTGGCGAGGCTCCACTCCGCGATGAACGCGAGATCCTGAGCTGATGCGTGAAGAGACAACAAGAGCGCCAGAGCGAAGGACAGAAGCCGCTTCCCTCCGCCGGGGGTCGAATGCCGAGGCTGAAGGCTCATCATTGTCTGTCTTCCTCATCGAGCGTTCCCTTGCAAGCATCCGAAATTATACTGTCTGTCTGTCTGTCTGTCTGTCTGTCTGTCAAGCCCCCGTATGAATTCCCCACATCCAGCCTTCGGATTGGGATTGCCGGAGGAAGGGGGGTGGAGAGGATCGGCCGAGAGAATGATGAGGGCACCCTCGCATTAGAGAAGAGGAGCCTGTCGGCGAATTTCCGCACAGGGGGTCGTGCCTCAGCGTAAGATTTCCGCCCCCAGGCAGTCCAGGCACCTCGCCCTTTCGTATGATTCGGCGAAAGGGGAGGACACCCCGCTGCGCGAGTCCGCCTTCGGGCCTTCAGATCGCGCGGGCGAGCTGGGCTGCTCGCATCCGCGCCCTGTGGAGGCGAGCGCGGAGAAAAAGCGGGTTTACAAATTTCCCGAAACGGAAGGCGTCGCGCGGGCATCTAAGCGGGTGGCAGTGAAGAGGTGCGAGATGATGAAACGAGGAGGCGAACGATGCTCTGGGAACGAGTCGCTCATGTACTGGCGCCGCATGTGGCGGTGGATTTGGGGACGGTCAATACGCTCATCTATGTGCGGAATCAGGGGATCGTGCTCGCCGAGCCGACGGCTATTGCCGTGGATCGCACCGATGGAAGCATCGTGGCCGTCGGCCGCGAGGCCTTGAGCATGCTCGGGCGCGAGCCGCGCGAGATCGTCGTGCATCGTCCGGTTCGATCGGGTGTCGTGGCCGATTACGAGCTGACGGAGAAGCTGCTGCGGTATTTGCTGGAGCGCGCCTTGGGCTACCGATTGCGCCCGTGGGTCTTCCCGCGCCTGGTGATGGGCACATCGAGTGTCTCCACGTCCATCGAGCGGCGCGCGCTTCTGGAGGCTGCCCGTCGCGCCGGAGGATTTCACACGATCCTCATCGAGGACGGGATCGCCGCGGCGTTGGGCGCGGGGGCGTTGGCGCATAACGGCCAGGCGAGTCTCATCGTGGACATCGGCGGCGGGACGACCGACATCAGCCTCGTCACGGCCTCTGGCTTGATCGCGGCGTACTCCTTGAATGTGGCGGGCATCGCGATGGATCGCGCCATCGGCGACTACGTGCTGAAGCGCTACGGGATGATCGTGAGCGAGCAGATGGCCGAAGCGATCAAGATCACGATCGGCGCGGCACTTCCCCGAACGCCCGCTCGGCACATGGTGGTCGCGGGGAAGAACGCCCATACGGGTGCCCCGTGTGAGATCACGCTGACCAGCGATGAAGTCTTCTCCATCCTGAACGGCCTGGTGGAGACGATCCTTCAGGGCGTGCGCTTCATGCTCGAGCGGATGTCGCCGGAGACGGCAGCCGATCTCTGCGCGACGGGCATCACACTGACGGGCGGAGGATCGCTACTGGGCGACCTGGATGTGCGATTTCAGCAGGAGTTCGGCATCCCCGTCTTCCGGGCGGAGCATCCCCTGGAGTCGGTCGCGCTCGGCCTCGGATCCCTGCTCGAAGAGCCCCTGTGGTTGGAGCACTTCCGCGCTGAAGAGGAAGAGGCCGAATGGATGACCGAGATGGAGCCCTTCCCCGGCGTCGCCCTCGCCCAAGGGGGAGGGAGATGAACGGGACTTATGGAGTGATCTCCAGATGGGGAGAGATGCGCTGGCGGGTGATGAGCAGATCCTCCTTGTGTTTGATCATGTCCTCACGCGTATACCACGCCAGCTCGAAATTCGGCCCCATGGTGATGGCATCCTTGGGGCACGCCTCCTCGCAGAAGCCGCAGAAGATGCATTTCCCGTAGTCAATGTCGTAGACCTTCGCGTAGCGAATATCCACGCCGATGCGCTCAGGATATGGGCGCAAGTCTTCCGCCGCCTCGATGTAGATCGCATCGGCCGGACAGGCGATGGCGCAGAGGAAGCAGGCGACGCACTTCTCGCGCCCGTTCTCATCCACGTGCAAAATGTGCTGACCGCGAAATCTTCGCTCCAAGCGGACCGGTTCGTCCGGATATTGGACCGTCACGCGGTCCGGCAGATGCCGGAATGTCGTCGCCAACCCTTGCGCGATCGCCTTGACGACGTCGAGAACTCTCATGCTCCCTCCTCTCGCCTTAGCCGAAGGATAGAGTATACCACGGAGCTCATGGCGTGTCATCGAACGCGGTGGGCGTTCAAGAGGAAGTCCGGCGCGATTTCGAAGAGCGCCAGAGGAGTCCCAGATGGTGCGCGTGACAGATGGCAACAGCCAGGGCATCGGCGACATCATGCGGCTCTGGAGGCTCGGGGAGATCGAGCAAGAGGGCGACCATGCGCTGCACCTGCTGCTTCTCGGCGCGGCCATATCCGACGGTCGCGCTCTTCACCTCCAGCGGCGAATATTCGTAGACGGGCGCTCCGGCCCGCGCGGCCAACAGCAGCACCACACCGCGCACATGCCCGAGTTTGAGCGCGCTCTTGGGATTGATCGCTGCGAACGCCTCTTCCAGAGCGACGGCCTCCGGACGCACGCGATCCAGGACGTCCTGAAGGCGCTCGGCGATGTAGAGCAATTTTTGAGCGAAGGGACGATTGCGCGGTGGGCGAATGGCACCGCTCTCGACGAGCCGATGCTTATGGCCATCGGTTTCGATGACGCCATAGCCGGTCGTCTCGCTACCCGGATCAACGCCCAGAATCCGCATACCCCCCCTCGGCAAGGGGAGGATTCTACGGGAGAGGGGAGCAGATGAGCAAGTGACGGAAGGGCGCCGCCGATCCACCGTGCCTCCGGGCGATCTCGTCACGCACTTGACCATTTGAGTCGCCCTCGGGCTATACTTCACCTCCGTGTCTTCAGAGACTCGATGGGAGGAACAGCGGATGAATCCGGCGCACGTGCATCTTCTCCTCAATCACATTCCGGTTGTCGGCATCTGGTTGGGCATCGCGCTGTATCTGGTGGCGCTCGTGAGGAAGCCGGAGTGGCGTTCGCTCAGCCTGGGCGTCTTCGCGCTGATGGCTGTTCTGACGATCCCCGCCTACTTGAGCGGCGAACCGGCTGAGGAAATGATCCACGGGTTACCCGGCGTCTCCGAGGCGACCGTTGAAGCGCATGAGGAGGCCGCCGTGCCCGCGCTCATCGCCATGCTCGTCTTGGGCGCGGTCGCTGCGGGAGGGCTCATGCGCTTTCGCGCGGCGGCATCGTGGCCACGCGGCTACGGATGGATCGTCCTCATCCTCGCGCTCATCGCCGGGGGGCTGATCGGCCGGACGGCGAATCTCGGGGCGCACATTCGGCATCCGGAGATTCGCTCGACCACACCGGCAGGAGCGGTGGAATCGGGCGAGACTCACGAGTCCGAGGGACAGGAGTCCCGATGACGTGCGTCGTGAGGCACGCCCGTCCTCACACGTGCAGCTCCACGATATCCCCCTCCTCGAGGACGTGATCGCGGTGGACGAGCTGGCCATCGAATTTCCCCGCTCCCCAGATGCGCGCGTACTTCAGGCGCTGGACGAAGTCCCGATGAATCGCGCGCGCGATGTCGGCGACCGTGCTCCCGCGCTTGAGCACAAAGGGGGTCGTCAGATCGGGTTTCTTCCCCGGCTCCTTCGTGTAGACGCGGATGATGCCCAGCAAGTCGTAGACCTCGCGACGAAGCAGCTCCAGATTCTCCCCCGTTCGGGCGGAGACGGGCAGCACGCGAAAGCGCGCGCCGAGCCATTCGCGCACAAGCTCCAGCGTCTCCCGCGCGCCGGGGAGGTCCGACTTCGTGCCGATCACCAGAGCGCGCTTGACAGGGAATGCGCGCTCGCCTTCGGATGTCGAGAGCGGATCCAAAGCTGAGGGTGTGCGCAGATGCAGATTCGCGCGATCAAGCAGCAGCAACGTCTCCTCGGCTTTCGTGAGCACATCATCATCGGCCAGATCGAACACCAGCAGCGCGGCATCGGCCTGGCGCACGAGCGCCAACATCCACGGCTCGGTGTGAGAAGGAGCCAGTGGTGGCATGTCCACGAGTTGAATCTGCACGTTCTCGAACTCCATCATCCCGGGCAGGGGCACGCGCGTCGTGAAGGGATAGTCGGCGATCTCGGGCGTCGCGTGCGTCAGGCGGGCCAGAAGCGACGATTTCCCCGAGTTGGGCGGGCCGACGAGCACAACCTGCCCCGCCCCTTCTCTCTCGATGTGATAAAAGGGCTTGCGCCGAGCCGTGCTGGGTCGTCGCTCCGCTTCTTGTCGGAGTCGCGCGATCCGCCGACGGATGTCGGCCTGCATCTTCTCGGTCCCCTTGTGCTTGGGGATGGTGGCGAGCATCTCCTCGAGGGCGGCGAGTTTCTCCTCGCGCGTGGTCGCCGCGCGAAACTTGCGTTCGGCCTCCAGATATTCGGGCGTCAAATTGGCCGGCATCCTGACCTCCGCGACAGGCATCGGCCCCATGAAAAGCCGGATCTTTCATGGGGCGCTGTCGCCACATATTATAGCAAGGGGCTGCTTTCGCCAGCGGCCCCGATGGGAAGCGCGCACGTCAGAGGGGGGAGCCGATGAATGCGCTCATCTCGAAGGCGCTGCGAGAGACGATCCGGGAGAAGTTCTGGTATGTGGCGGAAGACAGCCGGGGCGTCCCTCGGATCTTCTTCGATAGCGGAGCAGGAAGCCTGGTGCTCAAGTCCGCGCATGCGGCCATCGAACGCGCATCGCGCCTCAGCTCCTACGGCGGTGGTGGCTTCCCGGATTCGCACTGGGTGGATGATGTCGTGGCTCAGGCGCGCGCCGCTGTCGCCGACCTCATCAACGCGCCCTCGCCCGAGCAACTCTTCACCGGGGAATCGGCGACGGCCGTCCTGCGGCGCCTCGCCGAAGCGATTCTTCCCGCGCTGCCGGATCGCAGCCGAATTCTCATCTCGGCGACCGATCACAACGCCAACGTGGACCCATGGCGACAGACGGCCGCGGCACTCTCCTCGAAACAGCTCGACGTTCAGCTTGTGCGCTTCGATCCGAAGACGGGGACGGTGGACCTCAACCACCTGGAATCGCTCGCCGATCCGCGCGTGCGCGTCGTCGCCGTCTCTCACGCCTCGAATGTCCTCGGCGCGGAGAATCCGATTCGGGAGATGCGCCAACTCCTGCAGCGCGCGGCTCCTGACGCCTGGCTCATTGTGGACGGCGTGCACTTCATCCCTCATGGCCCGGTGGATGTGCAGGCGATCGGGGCTGATGCCTACGTCTTCTCCAGCTACAAGATCTTCGCCCAGCGCGGATTGAGCTGGGCATATGCGAACGAAGCGATCCTGCGGCTCCCGCATTACAAGCTGACGCCGGCTCCGGATCGGCCGCCGGAGAGCTGGGAGTGGGGCTTCCGGAATCCGGCGGATTTCGCCCCGATCATCGAGGTCGTGGAGTATCTCGCCTGGCTGGGACGCGAATGCTTCCCGATCGCCGCTTCGGAGATGGGGGACCGACGACGCTGGGTTCGACTCGGTCAGCAGGCCATTCGCCAATACGAACACGAGCTCGTGCGCGCGATGCTCGACGGCGTGGAGGGAACACCGGGCCTGCGCGCGCTGGAGGGCGTGACGCTTCATGGGATCAACGACCCCGAGCATTATCACCTGAAGGAGCCGACCTTCAGCTTCACCGTCGCCGGATGGTCGAGCGAAGACGTCGTCGCCTGGCTTTGGAAACGCCATCGGATCGCCGCGCGCGGCGGGGATCACTATGCCCTGGAGACCCATCGGCAGCTCGGCGTGAGGGAGAGCGTGCGCGCCTCGCTCGCACACTACAACACGGTCGAAGAGGTTCGCCGCTTCCTTCAAGCGCTCGCCGAACTCCTCGCCGAGAAGGCGAGAGCATAATGGGCTTCGCCGAGGCGCGATCCTCAAGGTGTTCGAGCTCGCGCGGAAGATCGCCTTGACTTTCCCATGCGGCTCGTAATACCATGCCGAGGACGTGACGCGGAGCGACGGATTGAGCGAGAACGTCGCGCGCACGATGCGATCGGGCGCGAGGCCTTCCACATCAGGCCTCAGGCGGTATGGGCCTTTGGCAGAAGGGCGGAAACGCGAAGACGGGAAGCGAGGACGGGACGAGCGGACGCGGTGGAGGCGAGGGGGTATGGCGCGAAAGCCGGTGGCGCTCGGGCTCCTGATGATGTGCATCGTCCAGGCTCCGTTCGTGAGAGCGAATGTTCCCCATGGGTCGGCGAGAGGCCGCGCGGTCCCGGTGGGCGAAGTCGTCGCTCACGGGCACGTCTTCGTGAACGGCGTGCGGGTGACTTCGGGGAGCACCGTCTTCGAGGGGGGGAGGGTGCGCACATCCGCCGGGGCGAACGCGATCCTCGTGCTCCGAGCCGGAGCGGGCGTGATCGCCGTGCTGCCCGAGAGCGAAGCGAGCGTGGGCACGGCTGACGGCGTCTGGGCGATCGAGCTGGCGCGCGGGACGATCCTCATTCGCGCGCGCCAGGCGACGGAGGTGCTCTCGGGGCGCGCCCGCGTGCGCGCGCCGCAAGGGAATCTCTACCGTGTCACCCGAAGCGAGGAAGGTGTTCGCGTGGAGGCTCTGGAGCGACCTGCGGCGGTTCGGGTGGGCGGTCAGATGTTTCCGCTTGCAGCCGGCCAGTCCCTGTTCCTTCGAGAGGATGGGGCTGTGGTCGCTGCAGCGACACCGTCGCCGCAGCCGCCGCGCGCGCGTCGCCGCGTCGTGATTCCCGCTCTGGTGATCGGCGCCCTCGCCGTGACGCTGGCACTGACCGTCGCGCGGGGCGAGCGATCGAAGGTCGTCAGCCCCGTCGCGCCGCAACGATGAGCGCAATGGTCCCGGATGCGCACCATGCGCTTTCCCCCGCCGAGACGCTCACAATCGAGAGCGCGCTGGATGAAGCCAGAGGCTTCTGGCGATCCTCCCGTTGACCATCGGGATGGGGTGTGCGTGGTCCTCGCTCTCTCCTCATGGCGTGCGCGCGTCCTTTTTCTGCTGATGTGGCTGGGGGCTCTCGGCTACGGGTTCCATGCGCTCGTGCGGGAATTTCGCGGGCACGCGCGCGCGATGCTCTTTCAGGACGTCGAGGGCTTGGAGGAAGCGCTGCGGTTCATCCCCGATGCGCCGGAGGTGCACGAACGGTTGGGGACGATCTATCTCCTGGACCCGGCGCATTTCGATCCCGCTCGGGCGGTCTCGCATTTCCGTCGCGCTCTGGAACGCTCGCCTCGGGACGCGCGCCTGTGGATGGGGCTGGGGCGCGCCTGCGAAGCCCAAGGCGATGCGGATCACGCCGCGTGGGCGTATCGGCGAGCGATGGCCTTGGCTCCGCATCATTTTCGTCCGCGATGGCTGTACGCCAACTTCCTCCTGCGCCGCGAGCAGACGGAAGCGGCCATCGCGCAACTTGGTCTGTTGGTCGAGGCTACGCCGGACGTGGTGGAGAACATCTGCGACCTGATCTGGCACACGCGCGAGGGAGATGCCGCGCTGCTCATCCGCCTGGCCGCGGGGCGTCCCGCGTGGATCGCGGCCAAAGTGAGCGACTATCTCCTGGCCAAGGGGCGAGCTGAAGACGCCGTCGCGCTCTGGCGCGCCCTGCCGACGTGGGACGAAACGATGCGAGAATGGGGACGCCGCCTGATCCGAGGGCTCGCGCGCGCGCGCCACTGGGAGATGGCTGATGCCGTCTGGCGCGAGTGGCTGCGTCGGGAGTACGGGCGAGCGCCCGCATCGGGGATATGGAACGGCGGCTTCGAGCACGCGATCGTCGAGGGTGGACTCGATTGGCGCCTCGCGCCGGCGCCAGGGGTCGAAGTCGGCATTGACGAGACGACGGGCTATGGGGATTCGCGCTCGCTGCGGCTCGATTTCCGCGCGCACGAGGGGGTTCGCTATGCGGGCGTCACGCGCGAGATCGTGGTCGAGCCTTCCAGGCGCTACGTGCTTCGATTCGCCTATATGACGCAGGAGATGGTGTCAACGGGCGGCCTCTACGTTGAGATCGCAGACGCGGACGATGCTCGGCGGATGCGCGTGCGGCTCGATTCGCTTCCGGCACGCGAGGCGTGGACGTCGGTCCGACTCGAATTCCGCACCACAGCCGCGACGCGCGCCGTGCGTCTGGTGCTGGGGCGCGAGCCCACGCATCCGCTCCACGATTACATTCGCGGGCGCGTATGGCTGGATGCGTTCGCATTGGAGCGAGCGCCTGATGGTCCGAACGCTTGAGCGTCTGGTGCTCATGGGACTGCTGGCGGCCGTTTTCCTCGCGCCGTGGATGTTCGGCGCGGTGGAGCGCTGGGCCGTTCACGCGCTCACGGCGATGTTGCTCATCTTGCTCGGGCTCTGGGGCGCGAAGGCCGTCCTGGAGCGCGCCGTGCGCGTGCACCTGACGCCGATTCACGCCGTGTTGTTGGGCATGCTGCTGGTGGCGGCGATACAACTGACCGGGACATCCTCATCGGCGGCGCGCGACGAGCATGTGCAGGCTTCCGAAGCGACGGACGTCCTCAACGGCCGCGAGCTGGATGCCCCGCCGAACACGCGCCTGTCGCAGGATCCCTCCGGCACGCGTCAAGCCATGTGGCGGCTCGCGATGCTGATCGGATATTTCAGCTTGGCCACGGAGCTGCTTCGCGGAGCGCGCCGACGGGCGGGGGTATTCGTGGTGCTCATGATCTTGGGCTTTCTGCTCGCGCTGGTCGGACTCCTCCAGAAGTTCGCCGGGAACGGACGACTGTTGTGGATCCGCGAGGTGGAGGCGGTGGAGCTGGCATTCGGCCCGTTCGTGAATCGCAATCACGCGGCCGGATTCCTGGAGCTGCTCTTCCCTCTGCCTGTGGCGATGATCCTGGCGCATGGGGTGACGCGCGAGCGATGGGGCGTGTGTGGGCTCCTGGCATGCGTCATGGGAACGGCGCTCGCGCTCACCGGCTCGCGCGGGGGCGTGCTCGTGCTCGGCGCGGAGTTGCTGCTGCTGCCGCTTCTGTGGTGGGCGATGAACGCGGCGGCGCGTCCGAGCCGGCGCTTCGGTGTGCTGCTGGTGGCGATCGTGGGTGCGGGGATCGCGCTCGGCGTGTTCTGGATCGGCGCCGAGCCGATCGTGAGCCGATGGTCGGCGATCGAAGGGATCACGAACACGCTGCATGATCCCCTGAATCGTCCGATGATCTGGAGAGCGACGTGGGAGATGATCCGGGATCACCCGTGGTGGGGCGTCGGACTGGGCGCGTATGCGATCGCCTACACGCGCTATGACCGGTCAACCGGCCTCTGGCGCGTCGAGCAGGCCCATAACGATTATCTCCAGCTCGTCGCGGAGCTGGGCGTGTGGGGGCTGCTGCTGCTGCTCGGAGTGGTGACCGCCCTCGGCCGAGCCGCGCGGCGCGCTCTTCGGTCAACAGCGGGGCATCCGGCGGCGCGATTTGATCGCGCGCTCGCCCTGGGGGTGACCGTCGCCCTCCTGGGGATCGGCATCCACAGCGCGTTCGATTTCGCACTCCAGGTGACGGCGAATGCCCTGCTGTTTCTGTTGCTGATCGCACTGTTGGAGAACTCGGGCGCTCACCACGTGGAGCGCGAGGTCATCAGGGAGAAGAGCATATGAAGCGAGCGCTCATCACGGGCATCACGGGACAGGATGGATCGTACCTGGCGGAGTTCCTTCTGGAGAAGGGGTACAAGGTCTATGGGATCGTGCGGCGCACGAGCACGACCAATCTGGAGCGGATCGCGCATCTGGAGGGGGAGATCGAGCTGATCTATGCCGATCTGCTCGATGAGAATTCGCTGATTCACGCCCTCAAGGTGGCCGAGCCGGATGAGGTCTACAATCTGGCGTCGCAATCGTTTGTACCCGCGTCTTGGAGCCAGCCGGTGCTGACGGGGGAGTTCACGGCGCTCGGCGTCACGCGACTGCTGGATGCGATCCGCGTGGTGAATCCGCGCATCCGCTTCTACCAAGCCTCCAGCAGCGAGATGTTCGGCGAGGCGCGCGAAGTGCCGCAGAACGAGCAGACGCCATTTCATCCTCGCAGCCCCTACGGCGTGGCCAAGGTCTACGGGCATTGGATCACGGTCAATTATCGCGAGTCCTACGGGATGTTCGCCTGCTCGGGCATCCTGTTCAACCACGAGAGTCCGCGTCGCGGCCTGGAGTTCGTGACGCGGAAGGTGACGCACGCCGTCGCCCGCATCAAGTACGGGGTGCAACAAGAGCTGCGCTTGGGGAATCTGGAGGCGCGGCGCGATTGGGGATACGCGAAGGATTATGTCGAGGCGATGTGGCTCATGCTGCAACAGGACGAGCCCGATGATTATGTGATCGCGACAGGCGAGACCCATTCGGTGCGCGAATTGTGCGAGCTGGCCTTCGGCTACGTCGGATTGGACTATCGCGATTACGTCGTCGTGGATCCGAGCCTGTTCCGACCGACTGATGTCAATCTCCTCGTGGGCGATGCCTCGAAGGCGCGGCGCCGATTGGGATGGGAGCCGAAGGTGCGATTCGAGGAGCTGATCAAGATGATGGTGGAGGCCGACCTGGCGCTCGTCGCCGAGCAGCTCGCCAAGCGCGAGGCGATCGCGGGCGCGGAGTCCTCAAAGTCGCCTCTGCCGCGGTGACGGAATGGCGCATGCGCGCGTTGATCACGGGGATCGGGGGATTCGTGGGCTCGCATCTGGCGGAGTTCCTCCTGGCGCAGGGGTATGAGGTCATCGGCATCGTGCGCGATCTCGATCGCGTGGCGAAGCTCCACATGGTGCGCGCGCAGGTGACGCTCTTTGAGGCCGACGTGCGCGATCGAGCGCGACTGGAGGCGATCGTGGCAGAGGTGCGGCCCGAGCAGGTGTATCATCTCGCGGCGCGCGCCTTCGTCCCCGATGGGGAGGTGAACCCGCAGCCGATGCAGGACGTGAACGTGGAGGGCACGCGCACGCTGCTGGACGCTGCGTACCGACGCGCCCCGCATGCGCGCGTGCTTCTGGCCAGCACGGCGCGGGTCTACGGGAGCGTCACCGCCGACGCGCGGCCGATCCCGGAGACGTCCCCGCTTCGCCCCATCGGACCGTACGCCGTGAGCAAGGCGCATGCTGAGGCCCTCTGGCGCGCGTATCATCGCCGAGGGCTGGCCGGCGTCATCGTGCGTTCGTTCAATCATATTGGGCCCAGACAATCACCGGCCTTCGTGTGCGCGGACTTCGCGCGACAGATCGCCGAGGCCGAAGCCGGGCGGCGCGACCCCATCGTGCGCGTCGGGAATCTCGACATCTGGCGGGATTTCCTCGATGTGCGCGATGCCGTGCGCGCCTATTGGTTGGCGCTCACCTCGGACGCCGGCTTCTCGGTGGTGAACGTCTGCTCCGGACAGGCGCGCTCGATCGGAGAACTTCTCCAGGGATTGCTGCGGTTGAGTCGGACCCCGCTCTCCATCGTCGTGGACGAGCGTAAGTGGCGCCGCAGCGATGCGCCCGTGCTCGTGGGGGACCCCCGACGGCTTCAGCGGCTCGGATGGGCGCCGCGCATCCCCTGGGAGCGCACGCTCGCCGACGTGCTCGCCGAATGGCGAGCGCGCTTCCGCGAAGGAGACCGATAGCGCGACCGCAAGAGCGATGCCGGTGATGCGCCAGAGGAAGGCGGAGCCTGAGATCGGCATGAAGGTGCTCGATCCGGCCCCTCCGGAATTGTGGGATCGCGTGTGCGCGCGTTGTCCTTACGCCACGCCTTTTCACACCCGCTGGTGGGCGGAGGCGATGGCGGCGACGTTCCCGAATCTCCGCATCGCCACGCGCGCCTACCTCTTCGCGGACGGCACGGTGGCCATCCTCCCACTCCTGCAGTATCGCGCCGGCGCGGGCGGCCTCTTTCGCGGCTATGAGTCCATGTTCCCCGGCGTCTACGGGGGGATCATCGCCGAGGGCGATCTCTCCGAGGCGCAGGTGCGGAGGATTTACGCCAGCCTGTGCGGGCGACGCACAGCATGGGTGCGCCTCTTCGGCAACCCGTACGCGCCCTGGGGGATTCCCGAAGCGTTTCGCTCGACGCTGTCCTTCACGCAAGCGCTGCGCCTGTCGGGAGAATTCAAGGATGTCTGGCGTCAATTCTCCCGAGGGAATCGCAGCAATATCCGAAAGGCCGTGCGCAGTGGACTGCAGGTCGCCCTCGCCCAGAGCGAGGACGACTGCGCGCAGTACTACGCGGCGTATCAAGATGCGCTGCGCCGCTGGGGCGAGCGCGCGACCAGTCGGTATCCCTTCGCCCTCTTTCGCCTCCTGTGCCGACAGGATCCGCAACGCGTGCGCCTCTGGCTCGTGCGGAAGTCCGAGGTGGTCGTCGGCGGGATCCTCGTCCTCTATCATCATCGTCACGCCGTCTATTGGCACGGGGCGTTCGTCGGAGCCTTCTTCGAGTACCGGCCGAGCAATCTCGTGCATGCCGAGGCCATTCGCGATGCGTGCGAGCGCGGCTACCAGTGGTACGATTTCAACCCAAGTGGCGGACACGCGGGCGTGGTGCGCTTCAAGCACTCGTTCCATCCACAGGTGCTCTATTTTCACACCGCGGAGATCGCGGGCGACCCCCTCTATCGGCTCTACGCGCGCGGGCGCGAGCGCCTGCGGATGCTCGTCCGCGCGCCGTCGCGAGAGGCCGCGCGCGGATAGTGGGGTCGAGCGTATGACCTGGAAAGGACTTCTCCGCTTGTGGCGCCGTCTGAGGGCGGATCTGGAGCGCGCGTATTACGAGGAGCTGGTCCGCGAGGAGCTGCGCGCCCGCGCGCCCGGCCTCCAACTCGGACGTCAGGTCACGATCATCCGACCGGATCGGTTGATCCTGGGGGAGAACGTCATCATTCACGATCACTGCGTGCTCTACTGTGCGGGACAGGCGCCGGAGTATCGCCAAGGGGGGCGCATCGTCATCGGGAACCATGTTGAGCTGGCGTGGGGATGCATCCTGCACGGGGGTGGGGCGCAGATCATCTTGCGCGATTTCGCCATCATCGGAGCGGGCGCCGTGCTCATCTCGGAGATGTACAGCTATCGAGACGCGAATCTCCCGGCCCGGTTTCAGACGAAGATCATGGGCGACATCGTCGTGGAGGAGAACGCGACCGTCGGAGCGCACGCCGTCGTGCTACCCGGCGTCACCATCGGTCGCAGCGCGATCGTCGGAGCCGGAGCCGTCGTCACGCGCGATGTCCCGCCGTTCTCGGTCGCCGTCGGTGTTCCCGCGCGCGTCATCAAGCGGGTGGACGAGCTGTCGGCGCGCGATCGCTCCGGCTCCACATAAGGGGTGAGCACACGAGCATGAGGCGCGACGGTGGGATCGAGGCCATGACGTCTCCAGAAGCGCCTGCTCTTCTGGGGCGCGCGGCGCGAGGCGCGCTCTGGTCCTGGGGCGGACAAACGCTCAAGCACGTGGTGCAATTGGGGCTTGTGGCGATCCTGGCGCGATGGCTCGCTCCCGCGGATTTCGGACGCGTGGCGATGATCGGCGTCGTGACGGGGTTCTTGAGCCTCTTCAGCGAATGGGGGATCGGCCCCGCACTGATTCAAAGGCGTGAGCTGAAGCGGGCGCATCTCTCGGCGGCCTTTTGGGGGAGCCTGACGGCCGGTCTCGCGCTCGGATTTCTGCTCGCGCTGGGCGCACCGCTTGTGGCGGCGATGTACGCCGATGCCACGCTTCGGCCTCTGACGATGGCCCTCGCCCTCAACTTCCCCTTGGTCGCGCTGGCCACGGTGCCGATCAACCTCCTGCAGCGGGAGCTTCACCTGGAGCGACTCGCGCTGGTGGAGCTGCTCTCGCTCGCCGTCGGCGGCGCGGTCGCTGTGAGCCTGGCGCTTCGCGATGGGGGAGCCTGGAGTCTGGTCGCTCAAACGCTCGCCACTTCGGGTGCGACGGCCATCGGGGCGTGGGCGCTCGCACCCATTCGCCTTCACGACGCCTGGGAAGCTCCCGCGCACGCCGTTCGCGAAGCGCTTCGAGACTTGTTCCGATTCGGACGACCGCTTGTGGGGGTCAACGTCTTGACCTACATCACCCGCAATGCGGACAACGCGCTCATCGGGCGGTTCCTGGGCGCGCAGGCGCTCGGGTACTATGCGCTCGCGTATCGGCTGCTGCTCTTCCCGCTCCAGAATATCTCCTGGACGCTCGGGCGCGTGCTCTTTCCGGCCCTGGCGCGCATCTCGGACCCGGAACGTCTGCGCGCGACGTATCGGCGCGTGGTCGAAGGGATCGCCCTGCTGGCCTTCCCGATGATGACCGGCATGGCCATTGTCGCGCCCGAACTGATTCGCCTTCTGTACGGGCCGCAGTGGGAGCGCGCCGTCTTCCCCGCGCGCATCTTCTGCATCCTCGGCGCCCTGCAAGCGATCGGGACGACGATCGGACCGCTCTGCCTCTCGCAGGGGCGACCGGATGTCCTGCTCCGATGGAACCTCATGTTCACGCCCGCCGCCGTGGGGGGCATCGCTCTCGGGGTGCGCTGGGGACTTGAAGGGGTCGCACTCGCCTACGCCGGCGTGAGCGGCGCGGCCTGGTACTTCTCGCATGCGCTCGCGAATCGCATCATTGCGCTGCCCATGCGCACCTTCTTGCGCGCGCTGGTTCCGGCGGCGGTGAGCACGCTCGTCATGGCCGTCGGCGTGATCCTCGCGCGCGCGCATCTCTTTCCCCCTCGAACCTCGCCTCCTGCCCTCGCTCTTCTGGGACACACCGCCATCGGTGTGAGCCTCTACGCCCTCACGCTGCGCGTTCTTCAGCCGAACGCGCTTCGCGACCTGCGCGGGCTGGCGCGTGCGATCAGAGGAGGTCGTTCAGCTTCGCTCGAATGAGGACTGCTCAGGTGAGGGTCGCGCTTCGCCCTGAGAATGCCAGCCGAAGCGCCGTCGGTGCGCTTCGCGCCCTTGCCCATCTCCGGCGCGAGGCGATATGATGTCGGCTCCGCACGCGCACGGATGGCGCACGCGGATGATTCGGAGGCGCTCAGTCGGTCTATGGAGATCGTCACGACAGCGAAATCCGCGCCCAGAGCTCCCTCTCTTCGCTTCGATCGCAATGAATGGGCGGGCGCCTTTGGGGACCTGGGCACGGATTTCCCCCTCGTCGTCGGCGTCACGCTGGCGGCCGGACTCGATAGCACGAGCGTGCTCACGATGTTCGGCCTCATGCAGATTCTGACCGGACTCCGGTATCGCCTCCCCATGCCGGTGCAGCCGCTCAAGGCGATGGCCGCGCTGGTGATCACCCAGAAGATCGGGGGCTCCGTCCTCTACGGCGCCGGATTGGCCATCGGCGTCGTGATGCTGCTGCTCTCCATATCGGGCGTGGTGGATTGGCTGGCGCGAGTCATTCCCAAGAGCGTCGTGCGAGGGATTCAATTCGGGCTCGGCCTGCAACTGGCGATCCTCGCGCTGCGGGAATATGTGCCGGCCGATGGTCCATCAGGGCTCGCGCTCGCCGTCGTGGGATTTCTCTTGACCGTCGCCCTCTTGGGGAACCGCAAGTATCCGGCCGCCCTCTTCCTCGTGCTGATCGGCCTCGCGTACAGCCTCATCGTCAAAGTCCCCACTTCGGCTCTCGTCGAGGGGTTGGGCGTGGGGCTGCCGAAATTTCACGTCCCGCAATGGCCGGACATCCTGACGGGCTTTCTGATCCTGGCGCTGCCGCAAATCCCCCTCTCGCTCGGAAACTCGATCCTGGCCACGCGGCAGATCCTCGAGGACCTCTTCCCCGAGCGTCGGGTCACAGTGCGGCAGATCGGCACGACCTACGCGCTCATGAATCTGGTGAATCCCTTTTTCGGAGGCATCCCGACCTGTCATGGTTCCGGGGGAGTCGCCGGGCACTACACCTTCGGCGCGCGCACGGGCGGCTCGGTGATCATCGAAGGAGCGCTCTACATGCTCCTGGGCCTCTTCTTCGGGCGGGGATTCGATACGATCGTGAAGGTCTTCCCGCTGCCCATTCTGGGGGTCATCTTGTTCTTCGAAGGCTTGGCGCTCATGCGTCTGATCCGCGACGGCGCGGCATCGGCGGGTGATCTGACGATCATCCTGCTTGTCGGACTCTTCGCCATCGGGCTCCCTTACGGATTCCTCATCGGGATGCTCGCGGGTGTCGCCCTCGCGTCCTTGATGAAGCGGGGGATCCTCACCCTCGGGACTCGCGAGCCATAGAGCGCACCGGTCCCACGTCGGCCATGACCAAGCGCGCGATGTTCAGATGGGTGCGCCGGAGCGACCGCTGGAGCGTCGCGGAAGCGCGTCCGCGTGTCGCGGAGGTGAAACCGGAATATCTGCCGCTGACGGAGACCTTCATCTACGAGTACGTGCGCGCGCTGCGGCGCGTGCGCCCGATCGTGGTGGCCGAGCAGGTGCACCACCTCGACCTCTTTCCCGTCGAAGACCTCATCTGTGTGCGGACGCGCGATCTCTCCCTCTGGGAGCGGATGAAGGGACGAGTGCTCGGCGAGCTGTGGGGGATGACGGGCGGGCTCGCCTATCGGTACTATGTCGCCCTGCACAGCGTGCGCCCGCATCTGGTGCACGCGCACTTCGGCCCGACGGGGATTCTCGTCCTGGCGGCCGCGCGCCGTCTCGGCGTTCCGCTCATCACATCCTTCTACGGCTACGACATCTCAGCGCTCGGTCGCGATCCCCTCTGGTGCGCGCGCTATCGCCATCTCTTCGTCCGCGGCGACCTGTTTCTGGTCGAAGGCCCCTACATGCGCGAGCGGCTCCTGCGGTTGGGATGTCCGCCGGAGAAGGTGCGCATCCAGCGCATCGCGATTGATCCTGAGGGCTTTCCCTTCCGCCCGCGGGCCTGGCGTCAGGGACCGGTGCGCTTGCTGCAGGTCGGACGTCTGGTGGAGAAGAAGGGGCACGAATATACGCTGCGCGCGTTCGCGCGAGTGCGCGCGCGGGTGCGTGCGAGCGAGGTGTACGTCATCGGCGATGGGCCGCTCGGTCCGCGATTGCGGCGATTGGCCGAGGAGCTGGGCATTGCTGAAGCCGTGCGATGGATGGGCGCCCTCCCCCGCGCGGCGTATCGCGAGGTGGCCGAACGCTGTCACATTCTCGTGCAGCCGAGCGTCGTCGCGGCAGATGGCGACGATGAGGGAGGAGCCCCCACCGTCCTTCTGGAGATGCAAGCCTCGGGCATGCCGATCGTGGCGACACGCCATGCCGACATCCCCGCCGTCGTGCGCGAGGGGGAGAGCGCTCGACTCGTCCCCGAACGCGACGTCGCGGCCCTGGCCGACGCGCTTCTTGAGCTGATCGAGAACGCTCACCGATGGCGGGCGATGGCCGAAGCCGGTCGCGCCTTCGTCCTCGAGCGCCATGACATCCGGCGCGAGGCGCCGCGACTGGAAGCTCTCTATGAATCGGTGATCGGAGCGTCTTGGGGAGCCGCACGCCGGGCGAGCGCATCGTGATCGCCTATGCCGCGCCGAGTCCTCTTCATCGCCCTGGCTTTCCCCCCACACAACAGCAGCGGCACGTTTCGCTCGACGAAGTTCGCGAAGTATCTCGGGGCGTTCGGATGGGAACCCATCGTCGTCACGCTCGATTGGGCGCGCGTGCTCGCTCCACGCGAACGGGACGAGACGTTGCTCGCCGATCTGCCGCCTGGACTGCCCATCTATCGGCTCGCGCCTTTCAATCCCGTGCACGCGTGCGGCCAGCGCCTGCGGCGGTTGTTCTCCGCCTCGCGGCCTGCGATCGAGCGAGAGCCCGTCACCTATTCCGAGCCGATGCGCGAGGACGTCCCGCGCTCGTGGGGGTATCGCGCGCTGCGCGCGCTCTATCACTTCAGCCTGGCGCCCGTGGGCGACGAGCATTTCTACTGGATCTGGCGCGCGCTCCCCACGTGCGTGCGAATCGCTCGCCGACACGACGTGGAGGCGATCTTGGTCTCCGTGAGTCCGTGGACCTCGGCGCTGCTCGGCGTCCTGCTGAAGCGATGGCTCGATCGGCCGCTGATTGTGGACTTTCGCGACTACTGGACCCTGTGGCCGGTCAAAGAGCGACGCCTCGTCCGCGATCGCTTCGATGCGTGGGCGGAACGATGGATTCTTCGGTCGGCCGACCGGCTCATTTGCGTGCACGAGGCCATGGCAGAAGATTTCGCCCGCCTCGCTCCCGAAGCGGCCGCGCGCTGCGTAGTCATCCCCAACGGATACGATGCGGACGACTTCCGCGCGATCGCGCGCGAATCCGGCGCCCGGCATCCGCCGACGACGCTCGTGCACACGGGCATGGTCTGGGGAGACGCCGCCGCCTCTTTTCTGGAGGCGATCGCGTGGCTCAAAGAGCAGTCGCCCGCGCCACCGCCATGGCGCGTGCGATTCGTCGGCGGGCTCCCGCCCTCCAATCTCCGCTTCATCCGTGAGCAGGCGTTGCAGGATGTCGTGCAGGTCGAGCCACGCACGACGCATCGCGAAGCCCTCGCGGCGATGGTCGCGGCCGATGTCCTGCTGTTGCTGCTGACGAGTCAGGAGGGGGGGAAGAAGTGGTATCCCGGGAAACTCTTCGAGTATATGGCCGCCGGGCGTCCGGTCCTCGCCGTGGCGCCTCCGGGCTTGGCCGCGACCTTGATCGAAGAGGCGGGGATCGGCGTGAGCGTAGATCATCGGGAGCAGGAGCGAGTGCGCGCGCTGCTGCGAAGGGCTGCCCTTGACCCCGAAGGATTCGCGCGCCAGTTTTATCATCCGCAGGCGGCGGTCATTCGCCGATACGAGCGTCGCGCCTTGACGCGCCGCCTGGCCGAGACGCTGGAGGATGTCGTTGAACGCCATCGCGCGCGGTCACGCTGACGGCCCTGCGCCGGGAGGATGCGACGCGAGGATTCGCGTCGTCCATGTCTCGCCCGCGTATTTCGGCGAGGATGCGGTCATCGGCGGAGGCGAGCGCTACGCGACCGAGTTGGCGCGGGCGATGGCTCGGCTGACCCCCACGCGCTTGGTGAGCTTCGCGCGCGGCGGCGATACGACCTCGCTCACGGATGCGGCGATGCCTCTTGAGGTGCGCGTCTTTCGCCCGCTCTGGTATCCGCGCGGTCAGCGGACGAATCCCGTCAGCTTTCGCTTTCTCACCGCGCTGGCCGACGCCGATGTGATCCATTGCCATCAGTTCCATGTCATCGCGACGACGCTCTCGATCGCGTACGCCAGAGCAACAGGCAAGCGCGTTTTCGTCACGGATCTGGGCGGAGGCGGATGGGACCTCTCGTATCACTTCGATACGGGGCGATGGGTGGATGGGTTCTTGCACCTCTCGCGCTTCTCCGCGCAGCGATTCGCGAGATACGAGGGGAAGAATCATGTGGTCTTCGCCGGCGTGGATGTGGAGCGCTTCCGCCCCTTGCCCGATCGCGCGTATGAGACGGTGCTCTACGTCGGGCGGTTGCTCCCGCACAAGGGGATCAACTATCTCATCGAGGCGGTGGAGGCCACGATCGAGCTGCGCATCATCGGCCGATTGTGGGAACCGCACATGGAGACGGCGCGCAGTCGAGACTTCCTGGACCGTTTGCACGAGCTGGCGCGCGGCAAGCGCGTGCGCTTCATCCTCGATGCCGATGATGAGCGGCTCGTGCACGAATACAATCGAGCGCTCGTGCTGGTCCTCCCCTCCGTCTCCACGGATCTGTTTGGCGCGTATCATCCGGCTCCCGAGCTTTTCGGCTTGACGCTCCTGGAAGCGATGGCGTGCGCGACGCCGGTGATCGCGACCACGGTGGGCGCGCTGCCGGAGGTCGTCGAGGATGGCGTGACGGGATTCCTCGTCCCGCCCAATGATGCGCGCGCGCTGGCGGATCGCCTCCGCTGGCTGCGCGCGCATCCGGAAGAGGCGCGGCGCATGGGTGAGCGGGGACGCGCGCGCGTCCTGGAACGATTCACGTGGGAGGCCGTCGCCCGCCGCTGCCTGCGGGTGTATCGAGAAGTCCTCGGATCGGACAGGATGCGGCGTGAAGAGAAGCGTCATCGTTCCTGAAGACCGGGCGCACGAGATAGGATGAGAATCTTGCACGTCACTCAGCACGGCTCGATCATCGGTGGCGTGGAGACCTACGCCGCCGATCTCCATCGCCTCTTGCAGCGAGATGGGCACACCGTCATCCTCCTGCATGGGATCGCGGTCGGAGAGTCGCGCCGAGCGATCGCGTCCGAGAGGCTTCATGTCCCCGCCTTGCGACCGGGAGTCGGGAATTGGGCCGAACGGGAGAGCGCGCTGCGCCAGGTGGTGGAGCAGGTCGCGCCCGACGTCATCCTCACGCATGATGTGGAGGAGGCCGATGTGCTTCGCCTCTTCTCTCGCCTCCGCCCCACCATTCCGTTCGTTCACGTGCACAGTCGCTATGTCTGTCCGGGGCGCGGGAAGTTTTACGCGCGTGAGCAGCAGACGTGCGCCCGACCGTTCGGCGCGTATTGCGCCATCGCGCCTTATCTGCATGCCTGCGGAACGCGACGACCGTGGCGCCTCCTCGCCAACATGCGCGTGACGAAACGATGGATCGAAGCGGCGCGGGAGATGCCGCGCCTCTTGGTGGCGAGCGAATACATGAAGCAGGAGCTGATGGCCGTCGGCCTCTCCGAGGAGCGGATCGTCGTGAATCCTCCTTTTGTGGAGGCTCCGCGCGATGAAGAGGCCTCCCCGAGGGAAGCTCGATGGACGACTGCGGAGGCGCTGCCGCTTGTCCTCTTCTGCGGGCGCTTTTATGACTACAAAGGTGCAGACCTGCTGCTTCGCGCGCTCGAATTCGTCACGCCGCCGGTTCGCGCCGTCCTCATCGGAGAAGGGCCTGAACAACCGAAGTTGAAGCGCTTGGCCGCGCGCCTTCCCTCGCGGCACCTCGTCTCCTTCCCCGGATGGCTCAGCCGCACCGCCGTCTTCGGCTTCTATCGTCGGGCGCGCGTCGTCGTCATCCCCTCGGTATGGCCGGAGCCATTCTGTCGCGTGGGGTCGGAAGCGATGCGGCAAGGCGCGCCCATTGTCGCCTTTCGCGTCGGCGCGATCCCGGAATGGGTGCGCGAGGGGGAGACGGGACTGCTGGTCGAACCCGCGAACATACGCGCGCTCGCCGCCGCCATCGAGCGCGTGGTGACCGATGAAGCGCTGGCGGTGGCGCTCTCGGCTCGCGCGGCGCAGGTCGCCGCCGAACAGTTCGACGCGCGACGCCATCTGGAGCGCCTGATGCGCACCTTCGCGGCGGTCAGATGCGCCGTCGGATGATCCTCGTCGCGTGACACTGAGCGCCGTCCGTCTCACGTCGGCCGGAGAGGAGTGATGCGGCTCGTTCTGCTCTCCCCGGACTATCCGCCGCGACGAAGCGGCCTGGCGGATCACACGCAGCGTTTGGCTGAATCGCTCCATCGGCTCGGCCACTGCGAGGTCCTCGTGCTCACGACGCGCCATCCGATCCCGGGCGCGGGAGGGCCTGAGGCGAGCGCCCGGACGTCCGCGATGACCGAAGGCGTCCGCGTGCATCGGGTCATCGAGCACTGGGGATGGCGCGGCATCGCCGCCCTCGCGCGGGAGATCGCGCGCGCTGCCCCCGATTGGGTGCTCGTGCAATATGTGCCCCACGCCTATGGTCGAGGGGGGGTGAATGTGGCCTTCCCGCTCGCGCTCATTCGAGAACGGCTCGCGGGCCGACGCCTCTTGCTCTTGGTCCACGAGCTGTACGTGGATTTCCCCACCTCACTCGGCTCCATCAGATCCCTGATGCATGCGACTCTGGCTTTCGCGCAGCGCGCGATGTTCGGACTCGCCGCCAGCGCCGCGCGTGGCATCGCCGTCTCCATTGAACCCTGGAGGCGACGACTTCACCGGACCTGGCTCTTGAGGCGATCGCCCGCGCGCGTGTTTCATCTGCCCAGCCCCTCCAACATCGAGCCGGTGCCGACCGATCGCGAGCGCGTGCGGCGACGGCTCGGAATTCGAGAAGGGGAGATCGTCCTCGCCTTCTTCGGCACGCTCCACGTCTCGAAGAAGCGCGCCTGGCTCCTGCAGAGTCTGCGTGCGCTTCTGGAGCGCGGACTGCCAGCGCGACTGCTTCTGATCGGCGCGGAGTCGGAGCACCTCTTGGCGCTCGCCGAGGAGCCGGTGCGGGAGCGGATCCTCGCCGTCGGATATGTGGATGCGGTGACGGCCTCGCACTATTTGCAGGCGAGCGACCTCTTCCTCCTCCCCACGAGCGATGGCGTCTCGACGCGCCGATCGTCGCTCATGGCGGCGCTCAGTCACGGCCTTCCGGTCGTCGGGACCTGCGGGCATCTGACCGATGAGCTGTTGCGCCGCGCGGATGCGCTGCGGCTCTCACCTGCGGATGACCCGGAGGCCTTCCTCACGCACGTCCTCACCCTGGCCGAAGATGCCGAGCAGCGTCGTCATCTCGCCGAACGCGCACGCGCCTTGTACGAGGAACACTTCTCCTGGTCCGTCACCGTCAGGCGCCTGCTCGCCGTCCTGCAGGAGATGCAGGAAGGCGATGCCGCTTGACGCTCGCGGTCACGGGGCTTACAATCTCCCTTTCGCGCGGCGAGGAGAAGACGCGTATGGCGGAGACGCTCCTGGATAAGGTCTGGCGCTTGCATACGGTTCGGGAATTGCCGTCCGGACAGACGCAGTTGTTCATCGGGCTGCATCTCATTCACGAAGTGACGAGCCCGCAGGCATTCCTGATGCTGCGGGAATTGGGACTGAAGGTGCGCTTCCCGAATCGGACGTTCGCGACGATTGATCATATCGTCCCCACGGATTCGCAGGCGCGCCCCTTCGCCGACTGGCTGGCCGAGCAGATGACCGTCGCCCTGGTGAAGAACTGCCAGGATTTCGGCATCACCCTGTTCGATCTCGGGAGCGGGCGGCAGGGGATCGTGCACGTCATCGGGCCCGAGCTGGGGTTGACGCAGCCGGGGATGACGATCGCCTGCGGCGACAGCCACACTTCGACGCACGGGGCCTTCGGCGCGCTCGCTTTCGGCATCGGCACGAGCCAGGTGCGCGACGTCCTGGCGACGCAATGTCTGGCCATGAGCAAGCCGAAGCTGCGGCGCATCCTCGTCGAGGGGACACTGCCGCGCGGCGTCTACGCGAAGGACGTCATCCTGGCCATCATCCGACGGCTCGGCGTGAAAGGGGGCGTGGGGTACGCGTACGAATACGCGGGTTCGACCATCGCGGCGATGACGATGGAAGAACGCATGACCCTCTGTAATATGACCATCGAGGGAGGGGCGCGCATCGGCTACGTCAATCCAGACCGCACGACGTTCGAATACTTGCGCGGGCGCCCGTTCGCGCCGCAGGGCGAGGCCTTCGAACGCGCCGTCCGATGGTGGCAGCAGATCGCCTCCGATCCGGGCGCGACCTATGATGATGAAGTGCGCTTCGATGCGGCGACCTTACAGCCGATGGTGACGTGGGGGATCACGCCCGGACAATCCGTGGGCGTGACCGAGCCCATTCCCGAGCCCGAGGAGGTTCCAGAAACCGAACGCGCGGCCTATTGGGAGGCGCTCGACTTCATGTCCTTCCGCCCCGGACAGCGCCTGATCGGAACGCCGATTGATGTCGCCTTCATCGGCTCGTGCACGAACGCGCGGCTGTCGGATTTGCGCGCGGCGGCCGAGGTCGTGCGCGGGCGGAAGGTCGCGCGGGGCGTGCGCGCTCTGGTCGTACCGGGATCCGAAGCCGTCGCGCGCGCGGCCGAGGCTGAAGGCTTGCACGAGATCTTCCAGGACGCGGGATTCGAGTGGCGAAAGCCCGGATGCTCCATGTGCCTGGGGATGAATCCGGATCGGCTGCGCGGGCGCGAGATCTGCGCCTCATCGAGCAACCGGAATTTCAAAGGGCGTCAGGGCAGCCCGACCGGGCGCACCCTGCTCATGAGCCCGGCGATGGTCGCGGCCGCGGCCATCGCGGGTCACGTCGTGGATGTTCGGGAGGTGCTCGGATGACGTCGGCGATCATTCGCGAGATCACCGGACGCGGGATTCCGCTGCCCGGCGATGACATGGATACGGATCGGATCATCCCGGGACGATTCTTGCGATGTGTGACCTTCGAGGGACTGGAGGCGCACGTCTTCGCGGACGATCGGCAGCAGAACCCGGACCATCCGTTCAATCAGGAGAGATATCGGGGCGCGTCCCTGCTCATTGTGGGGCGCAATTTCGGCTGTGGCTCCTCGCGCGAGCATGCGCCGCAGGCCCTCATGCGGTGGGGCATTCGCGGCATCATCGGCGAATCGTTCGCCGAGATCTTCTTCGCCAACTGCACGGCCATCGGCGTCCCCTGCGTGACTGTCTCGGCCGAGGACGCGCGCTGGCTGCGCGAGGTCGTCGCCGCGCATCCCGAGATGGAACTCCGTTTGGACCTGGAGACCATGACCGTACACGCCGGCGATCGTCGGCTCGCGGCGCACATGCCCGAAGGCGCGCGGCGACAGTTCCTGGAAGGAACCTGGAACTCGACCTTCGTCCTCCTGGAAGCCGGAGAGGCGATCGAGCGCACAGCCGCGCAGCTCCCTTACGTGACCGGATTCTGAGGGCCTCGACATCTTCTCTCGCCCTTGCAGCGTGAAACGCACGGGGTGAGCGGTGCAGCTTGGATGCTGTGAGCTCCACCGGCGATTCGACGTCCTGGACAAATCAGAAACCACCGGGTTATCATTTCGCCCTTTGGCGATGGGCGCGACCGGCACGGTTCTACCCGGCGAGGAGCGCGAGCTTCAGCGAATGTGGCATCGGCTGGAGCGCACGACGGGACTCGTGTTCGCGATGATGCTGCTGGCGGCCGCGTGGACGGGAGAGCCGAAGATCATCGCCGGCGTCGCTCTGGGAGGAGGCTTGGGATGGGCGAACTACCGGTGGCTCTCCACGAGCACGCGGGCGCTCCTGACTTCGGTCGGCGCATCTGGGAAGGCCTCATGGCGGGCCATCCTGCTGTTCAGCGTTCGGGCGCTCGTCATCTGGGGGGCGGTCGGACTCGCCTTCTGGAGCCGAGCGGTGGACGTCCTCGCTCTCGTTGCCGGATTCTGCGCTTTCGTCGCCGCCGTCATGGTGGAGGTCGGACGCCGCATCGGTCTCATCATCCTGGGGAGAGAGGAATAAGATGTCGGTCACCGAACCCGTGCTCTTAGCCGCGGGAGCAGAGGCGGCGCATCATGTCCCGGCCATCGTCGAATGGGTGAATCACGTCTTCGGCCCCACCGTCTATCGGTGGCAGCAAGCGCTCATGCCCCACCTCTACGGACTCTTCGGCGCGGAGTGGCACGGCGATCCGCATCTGCCCATCCCCACGCATATGGTCATGTTCTTCATCGCCGTGCTCATCAGCACCGTGGGCCTGCGGCTGCTGCTTGGCCGGCTCTCGCTGGAGAATCCGAGCCCGCGTCAGCAACTGTTCGAGCTGCTCTTCAGCGGCTTGCGCAATCTGATGCGGGAGAACATCGGTCCACACGGCATGAGGTATTTCCCCGTGATCGGGACGTTCGCCATCCTCATCGGGGTGTGCAACCTCATGGGGCTCATTCCGGGATTGGTCGCGCCGACGGCCAACTACAACGTCCCCCTGGCGCTCGCGCTCATGTCGTTCCTCTACTACAACTATGTCGGCCTGCGGGAGAATGGGCCCGTCGAATACCTGCGCCACTTCGCCGGGCCGGTCCTGGCGATCGCGCCGCTCTTCTTCCCGGTCGAGATCGTGAGCAATTCAGCGCGGATCCTCTCGCTCTCGATGCGTCTGTTCTGGAATATCTTCGGCGATGAGACCCTGGCGAGCGTCTTCACTGAGATCGTCGCCTGGGGGGTGCCTGTGCTGCTGATGCCGCTGGGTCTGTTCGTCGCGATCATGCAGACGTTCATCTTCGTCATGCTCTCGATCATCTACATCGGCGAGGTGACGCATCACGCTGAGGCGAGCACCGTCTCGCGCGTCGAGCTTCAAGAGGAGGTGGCGTCCGCGTGAATCGAGGGGAGGGCGAAGGACATCGCGCCGATGCCTTTCGCTCTCCGCTTGAGGCGGGGAAGGGCCGCGGGCTCGCGGTGATTGCCGAGATTCGACGCCGTCTGGAGCTCTCGTCGGAAGAGGGGGACGAGAGTATACCGGGCGTCGAAGGACTCATACGCCCCGCTCGGCCCTGAGCATCACACGGACGAAGGAGGATGCATGAGGACACCATTGAGCACGCGAATGATCGGCATAGCCTCGCTCCTGTTCTTCGCCGCTCCCGCATGGGCGCAACAAGCCGGGGCGGGCATCACCGACACGACGTTCAAGTATGTCTCCGCCGCCTTCGGCATGGCGATCGCGGCGGCGGCGGCGGCCTACGCTGACTCGCGCGCGATCGCCGCAGCCTGTGAGGGCGCTGCGCGAAATCCCGGGGCCGGCGGACGGCTCCAAACGCTCATGCTCATCGGCGTCGTGTTCATTGAGACGCTCGTGCTCTTCACACTGGCCGTCATCTTCCTGAAGGTGGTGTGAGGCACGAGGACTTTCCTCCGGAGGGATCGCGTGGCGACGCGATCCCTCGCCATCTCGAAGGAGGTGCCGGATGAGACTCTCGCCGATCGCACGGACACCCTCGCCGCGAGGGCGGCGTTTGCTCTCATGTGGTCTCTGCGCGCTTCTTCTTCTGGCCGTCGCCAGCGCGCCCCCTGGGGCATTCGGCGAGGACTACGCCCACCCGGAGATGCTGGTCGAGACCGAATGGCTCGCCGCGCATCTGAACGATCCGAACATCCGGATTGTGGATGTGCGCTCGGCGGCGGCTTATGCCGAGGGGCATATCCCCAACGCCGTCCATCTGGATCAGGAGAAGCTTCGGGATCCTGAGGATCGCCTCCTCTACGTTCCTCCGCCGGAGCGCTTCGCCGCCCTGATGAGCGAACTCGGCATCGGCAACGGCACGCGCGTGATCGTGTACGATGAGGTGGGGGGACAAGCGGCCGCGCGACTCTGGTTCATCCTCGACTACTATGGGCACACGGCCTGCAGCCTCTTGAACGGTGGCTGGCGAAAGTGGGCGAAAGAAGGCCGCCCGGTGACCCACGAGCAGCCTCGCGTCGAACGCGCCGAGTTTCAGGTTCGAACCAATCCGCAGACGATCTGTACCGCGCCGGAGTTGGCGCGCAAGCTGCGCGCGGATGCCGTCGTCATCGTTGATGCGCGATCTCCCGAGGAGTATCGAGGCGAGCGCGTCCTCGGCCCGCGAGGAGGGCATATTCCCGGGGCCATCAACGTGGAGTGGCGCGCGAATCTGACCGAAGGGGAAGTGCCGGTGTTCAAACCGGCGACTGAATTGCGCCGACTGTACGAATCGCTGGGCGTCACCAGGGATAAGGAGGTCATCACCTACTGTCAGGGTGGAGGGCGCGCCGCGCACACGCTCTTTGTGCTGCGCTTGCTCGGGTATACGAAGAGCCGCAACTACTACGGCTCCTGGCACGACTGGAGCACGCGCGAAGACCTCCCCATTGAGCGGCCGAAGACCTCGCGCTGAAACAGACCGCGCGCCTCCTTGGGAATCCCGTCTTGCCCCGCCGATGCGGACCGCTTTATACTTGAGCCGCGCAAGGCGAGGGGGAGCGGGGGCTCGGGGAGGATCAGCCCGATGAGGCGTGAACCGATCGTCTCCCGTCGCGCGGTCATCACCGGAGTCGGCTGTCTGAGTCCGAACGGCGTTGGGCGAGAGGCCTTCTGGACGGCCTTGAGGGAGGGGCGAAGCGGCGTGGGACGCATCACGCGCTTTGACGCCTCGGACTTGCCCGTGCAGATCGCGGCCGAGGTCAGAGGCATTGACGTCTACGAGATCATCCCTCCGAAAGAGCGGCAGCATGTGCCGCGTGTCGTTCCGATGGCGCTGTGGGCGGCGCGCGAGGCCCTGGCGGATGCGGGGATTCGCCCCGAGGACCTCCCCCGAGACGAACGACGCCGCATCGCCGTGATCATCGGCAGCGGAGGCGGCGGACTCGAATTCACCGAACGGCAGTACCGATACTACTTCACCGGCGAGACGAAGCGGGCGAGCATCTATACGATCGCCAGCTCCACGATCGGAACGCTCTCGAGCGAACTCTCGACGGCGTTCGGGTTTCACGGGATGAGTCACGTCATCTCGACCGGCTGTACCAGCGCGACCGATGCCATCGCCTACGCGGCCCAAGCCATTCAGCTGGGGCGCGCCGATGTGGTGATCACCGGAGGCGTGGATGCGCCGCTCGCGCACGGCATCCTGACGGCCTTCTGCGCCATGCGCGCGCTCACGGCCTCATGGAATCATGCGCCCGAGCGCGCCTCGCGCCCCTTCAGCCGGGATCGCGACGGCTTCGTCCTCGGTGAAGGCGCGTGGATCTTCGTCCTCGAAGAGCGGGAGCGCGCGCGGCGACGCGGCGCGAGGATCTACGCCGAAGTCCTCGGCTACGGGGCGACCTGCGACGCGCATCACCGTGTGCGCGTGGATGAAAGCGGTGAGGAGCCCGCGCGCGCCATGCGGTTGGCGCTCGAAGAAGCGGGGCTCTCCCCCGCCGACGTGGATTACATCAATCTGCATGGGACATCCACCGTGCTCAACGATCGGATCGAGACGCGCGCCGTGAAGCTCGCCTTCGGCGAACGGGCTCGCCGCATCCCGATGAGCGCGACGAAATCCCTGATCGGCCATCCGCAAGGAGCCTGCGGAGCTGCCGGATTGGCCGCGGCGCTCCTGGCTCTACAAGAGGGGTTCATTCATCCGACGATCAATCTCGACGAGCCGGATCCCGAATGCGATCTCGATTACGTGCCGCATCGCGGTCGGACGGCGCGGGTGCGCGTGGCCTTGGTCAATTGCCTCAGCTTCGGATCCAAGAACGCGGCGCTCGTCGTGGGCGCAGATGAGGAGTGACCGTGGGCGGGCTCCCCGATTTCTCGAAACGCGCGAGGGCGCGGGAATGGATGGATGATCCCGACGCGCCGCTGGCGGACGTCGCCGCCGCGCTGCGCGACCTGGAGCGCATCAACGGCGCGCTGCGCGTGCGATCGGCTCTGGCACGGCATCTCTTCCCGAGGATCGAGCGCTTGACGCGCGCTCCGGTGCGCATCCTGGACGTCGCGACGGGGGCAGCCGACATCCCTCGCGCGATCGCCAAATGGGCACGACGACACGGGCGGCAGGTGGAGATCGTGGCCCTGGACCTCGGCTGGCCTGTCCTGCAGTATGCGCGTCAGCAGATCGAACACTATCCGGAGATCGCCCTCGTGCGCGCTGACGCGCGGCGACTGCCCTTCCCGCGCGAAGCGTTCGATTTCGTCCTCGCCACTGAATTCCTTCACCACCTGGAGGATGAGGAGATCCTCCCCTTCCTCCGCCGCCTGGCGGAGCTGGCGCGCGAGGCGTTCCTCATTCATGATCTGCGGCGACATCCCGTCGCGTACTATGGATTTCGCGCGCTCTCGCACCTGTTCTTCCGCAGCCGGCTCGTGCGCCACGATGGCCCGATCTCCATTCTTCGAGGATTCACCGTGCGGGAATGCCAGCAGCTGAAAGCGGCGCTCGATTTGCGCGCGCTCTCGCTGCATCGCCATTTCCCCTATCGGTTCATCCTGATCGGCGAGCGATGATCTGGGACGTCCTCATCATCGGCGGGGGGCCGGCGGGCTCGACAGCAGCGGCGGAGCTGGCCCGGCGCGGCTATCGCGTGGGCGTACTTGACCGCGCGACGTTCCCCCGCGCGAAACTCTGTGGCGAATTCCTCGCGCCAAGCGGCGTCGCTCTGCTCGAACGACAAGGCCTTCTGGAGGCCGCGCTCCGCGCCGGAGCCCGCCCCGTGCGAGAGGCCGTTTTCGTCTCCGCGCGCGGTTCGCGCTACCGCATCCCTCTGAACCGATTTCCCGAAGGCCGAGGATTCGGTCTGGGAATCAGTCGCGCGGCGCTCGATCAGCTCCTGCTCCAACATGCGCGCGCGCTGGGCGCCGATGTCCTCGAAGGCGCCTTCGTCACCGATTCGATCTCGCGGCGGGGACGAACCATCGGCGTGACCGCGCGCATGCGGCCCTCGGGACGATGCGCCGCCCTCTGTGCTCCCATCATCATAGATGCCAGCGGAAGAGCGCGCGCGCTGAGCGCGCGATCCCCCTGTTCGATCGGAGAAGGGCGCTCGCGACTCTTCGCCTTCCAACTGCACGTGTCGGGAGTTGAAGGCCTGGACGATGCTGTCGAGCTGTACTTCTACCCCTTCGGATACGGAGGCCTGGTGCGGATCGAGAACGACCTCTACAACCTCTGCGCCCTCACGACGCGCGAGGTGATGCGCCGCGCCGGGAATCATTTTGAACGCCTCCTGACGCTGACGCTCCGACAGAATCCGGTGGCGAGGGAGAGACTGCGCGGCGCGCGACCGGAAGGTCCACTTCGAGGATGTGGACCGCTGGACTTCGGTCCCCGCGCTCTTCCCTGCGATCATCTGGCCATCGGTGATGCTGCCGCGCAGGTGGATCCGTTCATGGGACAGGGGATCTCCATGGCTCTGGAGAGCGGACTGCTGGCGGCCGAGCTGGTAGAGGCGACCTTTCGGGCGGGTGACCTGACAAGGCTCGCCTCACGATACCACCAGGCCTTTCGACGGCGATTCGCCCGACGATGGCGCGCGGCCGCAGGGCTTCGCCTCGCTACCGGCGAGGTGAACGATTGGGTGCTCCGATGGCTTCCCGAACGCGCGCGCCTTCAACGCCTCATCCTTCGCGGGATCTTCGGCGAACGGATGGGCTCCTGAGATGCGCCCGCATAGGCGGAGCAGGCGCTCCTGCGACCTCTTTTGACTTCGGTGCTATCCTCTGTGGGAGCAGCTCTGACCAGGTAGGGCCGGGCAAAGGGCTCAGGGCCGATCGCTTCAAAAGGGTCGGCTGCGCCGGATCGCCCGCAGGCGATTGGGGGGATGTCACCCTCTCCACCGCTCCCGCAGGCGGAGCAGACGCCGAGCGGCGGCCTCCAGCGTCTCGTCCCGCTTGCAGAAACAGAACCGCACCTGCTGCCGACCTCTCTCCGGATGTTCGTAGAAGCTGCTGCCGGGGACGACGGCGACGCCGATCTCGCGCACCAGGTAGTGGGCGAACTCCACGTCGCTGGCGAATCCGAATCGGCTGATGTCGGTCATGATGTAGTAGGCCCCGCGCGGTTTGTAGACGCCGAAGCCCGCGGCCTCCAGAGCGCGAAGGAGCCGGTCGCGCCGTGCCGCATACTCGGCAGCGAGCCGCTCGTAATAGGAGCGGGGGAGGCGCAAGGCGACGGCCCCGGCTTCTTGAAGCGGCGCAGCCGCTCCCACGGTGAGGAAGTCGTGAACCTTGCGGATCGCCGACGTGATCTCCGGCGGCGCGATGGCGTATCCGATGCGCCAGCCGGTCACACTGTAGGTCTTCGAGAGCCCGTTGATCGTGATCGTCCGCTCGCGCATTCCGGGGAGCGTCGCGATGGCGATATGCTCGGCCCCATCGTAGAGGATGTGCTCGTAGATCTCATCGGTGATGGCGATGACGTCCCACTCCTGGCAGAGCGCGGCGATCACCTGCAGCTCCTCTCGCGTGAAGACCTTGCCCGTCGGATTATTCGGCGTATTGATGACGATCGCTTTGGTCCGCGCCGTGAAGGCCGCGCGCAGCTCATCCGGATCGAACCGCCAATCGGGGGGGTAGAGGGGGACATATCGGGGGCGCGCATCGGCGAGGATCGCATCGGGACCGTAGTTCTCGTAGAATGGCTCGAAGATGATGACCTCATCGCCGGGATTGACGACGGCCATCATGCTGGCGATCATGGCCTCGGTCGAACCGCAGGTGACGGTGATCTCCGTCTCCGGATCCACGTCCAGGCCGAGATACCACCGCACCTTCTCGGCGATGGCCTCGCGCAGCGCGCGCGCTCCCCATGTGATGGCGTACTGATTGATGTCCGCGCGAATGGCCTCGATCGCGGCCCGCTTGATCTCCTCCGGAGCCGGGAAGTCGGGGAAGCCCTGAGCGAGATTGATCGCGTCATACTCCATGGCCAGGCGCGTCATCTCGCGAATCACCGACTCGGTGAACCGATCCGTTTTGAACGACGTTCGCTTCTTCGCCTCTATCCGCTCCATGATGCCCCTCTTCCTCCCGTGCGTGAGCTCAGGTCCTGGACGCGCGACGCGCTCGCCGAACGCGCGAGCGCGGATGGCGGGCGCTCGCTCCTCCATCTTCCTCCTCTTCCCCCTCTTCCTCCTCTTCCCCGGCCCTCCTCGCTTCACGGGCCAGCTCGCGCAGGCGTTTGTCCACGAGATGATTCACGGTCCCCTCGGGGAATTGGCCACTGGCGTCGCGCTCTCCCGCGGGCATGCCGGTGAGCAGCTCCAGGGCTTCATCCACCGTCTCGACGGCGTAGATATGGAACTTCCCCTCACGAACGGCCTCGACGACCTCCCGACGCAGCATGAGGTTCTTCACGTTCTGATGCGGGATGATGACGCCCTGATCGCCGGTCAGCCCCTTCGCCTTGCAGACGTAGAAGAACCCCTCGATCTTCTCGTTCACGCCGCCGATGGGCTGAATCTGCCCCTTCTGATTGATCGAGCCCGTGATGGCGAGATTCTGCTTGAGGGGAACACCCGCGAGGCTCGAGAGCAGCACGATCAGCTCCGCGGCCGACGCGCTGTCCCCCTCGACCAATTCGTAGGTTTGCTCGAAGCCCAGACTCGCCGCCAGACTGAGCGGCTTATCCTGCGCGTAGCGCGCGCCCAGATACCCGCTCAAGATGAAGACCCCCTTGTCGTGGATGCTCCCGCTCAAGCGCGCGCGCCGTTCGATATTGATGACGCCCTCGCGCCCCACGAACGTCTGGCAGGTGATGCGCGAAGGCTTCCCGAACACGTAATCGCCCCGATGAATGACGGCGAGCCCGTTGATTTGCCCGACCACAGCTCCCTGAACATCCACCAGGATGTCGCCGCGCGCGATCATCTCCAGGATGCGTTCCTCGATGAGGTTGGAGCGGAAGATCTTCTCCTCGATGGCGCGCTCAATATGCGCGCGGGTGATGTAGAGGCTTCCCTCTTGATCCGCCCAGTAGTTGGCCTCGCGCACGACGTCCGAGATCTCACCAAACTGCGTGGAGAGTTTCGTCTGATCCCCCGCCAATCGGGAGCTGTATTCGATGATCGCCGCCACGGCGCTGCGATCCAAATGCCGGAGTCCCTCCCGATCGCAACAGGATTTGATGAAATAGGCGTACTGCGCGAGGTTCTCCGACGTGCGATCCATCTGGGTGTCGAAGTCGGCTTTCACCTTGAAGAGCTTGCGGAAGTCTTCGTCGTAGACGTAGAGCAGATAGTGCAGGAGCGGGCTGCCGATGAGGGCGATCTTCACATCCACTTTGATCGGTTCGGGTCGCATCCCCGTCGCGCTCACGAGCCCGTACTGCGTGGCCACGTCCTCGATGCGCACCTCTCCCGTCTCGATGACGCGCTTGAGCGAATCCCAGACGAAGGGATACCGCAGGACATCCAGAGCTTCGACGACGAGGAATCCGCCGTTGGCGCGCAGGATCGAGCCTGCTTTGACCTTGGTGAAGTCCGTCACGAGCGCCCCCAGCCGCACCTCGCGCTCGATGGTGCCGAACATGTTCGTGTAGGTCGGATTCGGCTCGAAGACGACAGGCGCTCCTTGCGTCGCGGAATTATCCACGAGCACGTTCACCTGATACTCGACGAAGCTCGCGCGCTCATCGAGCCGGAATCCCGGCGGCTCGACCGGTGGACGTGGCCGAAACTTCTCGCGCTCCTGAAGGACGTTCTCCTGCACCTGATCCAGGTACTCGAGGATCTCCGAATCGTTGGCGTACTTCATGCGCAGATGGTCCACGAGCCGCTTCACGACGAACAGGAGGGTCCAGCGCTCCAACTCCTCCGTCTTCTCCCGCGCCTCGCGCTCCATGGTGCGGACGCGATCCAGCAGCTCAGCGACTTGCTCATTGAACTGCTCCATCTTGCGGCGCACCTGCTCCTTGGTCGCCTCATCGAGCGCCTCGTACTCCTCCTGCGTGAGCGGCTTGCCGTTGTGAAGGAGCACGGTCATGATCCCGGCCGGCGTGACCCGCACCTGAATCCCCTCGCGACTGGCCCGCCGCTCCAACTCCTCGAAGAGAGCGGCACTTTGCCGCTGATACTCGCGCATGATGCCCGCCTGCTGCTCCTGATACTCCTTGCTCTCGAGCGCGCGAGGGATCTCTCGCTTGAGTTGTTCCAGAAGCCCCTCCATGTCGCGCTTCAACTGCCGCCCCATTCCCGCCGGCATATAGAGGGCGCGCGGCCGATCGGGATCACGAAAGTTATGCACCAGACAAATATCCCCCGGCACGGGCCGATCCCGCGCGATCTCCTCCAACATGGCGCGGATCAAGCTCGTCTTGCCCGTCCCCGGTGGCCCCGCGAGGAAGAGGTTGTAACCGTGGCTCTTCATCCGCAAGCCGAAGCGAAGAGCCGAAACGGCGCGCTTCTGCCCGATGAACCCTTCCGGAGGGGGGAGATGCTCGGTCGTCTCGAACTCGAATGCGCTCGGATCGCACGCCCGATAGACCTCATCGGCCGAAAGGCGTCGCCATGTCATGTCCGCCTCCTCTCGTCGAAGATCTGGCGGTCCTCACCGCTCAATGAGCGAATAAGCTTACATGAGACCGGCGATCTGGCGAAGCCCGGCGGATCACTTTCGCCGCGCTCTCCCGCTTGTGCGCCGCGCCATTGACCGCCCTCCGCCCGATGGGGCTAAGATGTGAGAGCGAGAATCGGGCGGAGCGATGGTGACCTTTCAGCTCATCGCCGAGGATCGAGCGACGCGCGCGCGCGCCGGAGTCCTGCACACGGCGCACGGCCCCGTGGAGACGCCCGTCTTCATGCCCGTCGGAACGCAGGCGACGGTGAAGGCGCTCACGCAGGAGATGCTCGAAGAATTGGACGCGCGCATCGTGTTGGCCAATACCTATCATCTCTTTCTGCGCCCTGGCGAACACGTGATTCGGGAACTGGGTGGGCTCCACCGCTTCATGGCCTGGGATCGAGCGATCCTCACCGATAGCGGGGGGTATCAGGTCCTGAGCCTGGCCCCACTGCGAACGGTCCACGAGGAGGGGGTGCACTTCCAATCGCATCTGGACGGATCGCGCCATGTGCTGACGCCCGAACGCGCCATTGAGATCCAGGTGGCTCTGGGGTCGGATGTCCTCATGGTCTTGGACGAATGCGTGGGGAATCCGGCCGAACGGGCGGAGGCCGAACGCGCCGTGCGCCTGACGACGGCTTGGGCGCGCCGGAGCAAAGTGCGATTCGAGCAGCTTCGTGCGGAGGGCTTGCTGACGCCAGCCGCCTTGTTCGGCATCATTCAGGGGAGCCTCTACGCGGACCTTCGCCGGCGCAGCATGGAGGAGCTTCTGGAGATCGGCTTCGATGGTTACGCCATCGGGGGCTTGAGCGTCGGCGAGGAGAAATCGGCCATGCTCGACATGGTGGAATACGTGGCCGAGCTGATGCCGCGCCAGCACCCGCGATACCTCATGGGCGTGGGGACGCCCGCCGATCTCATCGAAAGCGTGCGGCGAGGCGTGGACATGTTCGACTGCGTGCTGCCGACGCGAAACGCGCGCAACGGCCAGGTCTTCACCTCGTGCGGCCCGCTCAATATCAAGAATGCCGCCTACGCCCGCGACCCCCGCCCGCTGGATGAGGAGTGCGCGTGCCGGGTCTGCCGTCGGTACTCCCGCGCCTATATCCGCCACCTCTACGCCAGCGGCGAGATCCTCTCGGCCATCCTCTGCACCTACCACAACTTGCATTTCTACCTTGACACGATGCGCAAGATCAGGCAAGCTATCGTCCTTGGCAACTTCGCAGAGTTCGCGCAGGAGTTCTTGCGCCGGTACCAAGAGGGCCGCTCTGCAAGTTGACCGAGAGGATCATCAACAGGAGGTCATCAAGAGGCCGCCGTCAGCGGGCAGATTATGAGCGCGGGAATCCTTCTGCAGGCGGGAAATGCCTTCCTCTCGCTCGTCCCATTGCTCCTCATCTTCCTCATCTTCTATCTGCTCATCATCCTGCCGGAGCGTCGGCGCCGGAAGAAGTTGCAGGAGCTGATCGCCAATCTCAAGGTCGGCGATAAGATCGTGACGACGGGCGGCATCTACGGGACGATCATCAGTCTGCGCGAGGACACGCTGGTTGTCCGTTCCGACCAATCGCGTTTGGAGATCGCCCGCAACGCGGTCATCGGCCTGCAGCAGCCACGACCAGAGGAGAGCGAGAGGGCGACGGCGAAATGATCCTCGAAGCCGACCGATCCCATGCGCGGAGTAGGCGATGAGTCGGAAGCTTCGGAATCGCTTCCTGCTGATCGGGGGCATCACGGTGATCGCTCTGTATCTGCTCTTCGGTCCCCTTCAGATCCGCGATGCCTCGGGTCGCATCACCGCTCAGGCGATCGCGGCGAACTTCACGCCGGGTCGGCTCAAGAAGAATCTCGCGGAGAACATCAAGCTGGGCCTCGATCTGCGCGGGGGGAGCCACCTGATCCTGCAAGTTCAGACCGATGACGCCATTCGCTCGGTCACGGCGGGGAATCTGGAGAAGGCCCGCTCCATCCTTCAGCAAGCGGGGATCAAATTCACGAACATCACCTCGCCCGCCCTTGGCCGGATCGAGATTGACCTGGAGGACAGCGGCCAGATCGAAGATGCCAAGGCGCGGATCACACTTGACTTCGGCCCGGGATGGACGGCGCGCAACGAGGGGAAGCGCCTCATCTTCGAGATGAAGGACGAGGAGCAGCGAGACATCCGGGAGCGGGCGACCGAGCAGGCGATGCGCATCATCGAGCAGCGGATCAATGCCTTCGGCGTCGCCGAGCCCACGATCGCGCGCCATGGTCCGGCGACCGCGTATCAGATCCTCGTGCAACTGCCGGGCGTGGACGATCCCGAGCGGGTGAAGAACCTCATCCGCGCCGAATCTCGCCTGGAGTTGAAACTCGTCCACAGCGGCCCGCACCCGAGCGAGGAAGCTGCGCGTCAATCCTTGGGCGGCACCGTGCCCCCGGATAAGGAGATTCTCCCGGCGCGCGAGCGGCGGCGCGATCCGAACGCCCCTCCGGTCCAATACTATGTCGTCGAGAAGACGCCCGTGATTACCGGAGATGATCTCCGCAACGCGCAGGCCGTTCCCTCCCAGGCCGGCGGTTCGGTGTATGAGATCCTGTTCTCGCTCCGCCCATCGGGAGCCGAACGCTTCTATGCGAGCACGAGCGCCAATATCGGGAAGAATCTGGCGATCATCCTCAACAATGAGATCAAGAGCGCGCCCGTCATTCGGGACGCCATCCGCGATGAGGGGCGTATCGAGGGGGACTTCACCAAGGAGGAGGCCGAGGACCTCGCCTTGACGCTGCGCTCAGGCGCTCTGCCGGCGCGCGTGAGCTATCTGGAGGAACGAACGGTGGGCCCCAGCCTCGGCGCCGATTCGATCCGACAGGGCTTCGCGGCTTCGATCGCCGGACTCGCGGCGATTGTGATCTTCATGCTCTTCTACTATCGGCTCTCGGGCGTGAACGCCGTCATCGGGCTCGTCCTGAATCTGATCCTGCTGCTGGCGGCGATGAAGATCGTGGGCGCGGTATTGACCTTGCCGGGCATTGCCGGCGTCGCGCTGACGATCGGCATGGCCGTGGACGCCAATGTGCTCATCTTCGAGCGCATCCGCGAGGAGCTGCGCAATGGGAAAGTTCCCGCCTCGGCCGTCGCTCTGGGCTTCGAACGGGCTTTCGCCACCATCTTCGACACGAACCTGACGACGATCATCGCCGCGCTCTTTCTCTTCGTCTTCGGGACGGGGCCGATTCGTGGCTTCGCGGTCACCCTCACGGCCGGATTGATCGCCAATTTCTTCACGGCGATCTTCGTCTCGCGGGCGCTCTTCGCGTGGGTCCTGGAGCGCCAGGGGGGTCGGCCCGCAGCCTTGAGCATCTGAACCGCTATGTATGAGCTGATCAAAAACCCGAACGTGGACTGGATGGGCCTCAAGCGAGGGTTCATCCTCGTCTCGCTCGTCCTACTCCTGCTTGGGGGTGTCTCGGCCTTCACCCGTGGGTTCAACCTCGGCATTGATTTCGCCGGCGGCACGCTCGTGAACGTGAAGTTCAAAGAGGCGCCGCCGCCGGAGAACCGCTTGCGCGAAGCGCTCGCTCAGCAGGGGATTGATCCGAGCAAGGTCGTCATTCAGCCGATCAGCGATCCGATCAGTGGCATCAAGAACGAGGTCCTGATCCGCCTCCCGCAACGGGAGATCGGACAGAAGACGGGATCGCCCGAGAGCGAACTCGATGTGGAGAAACGCGCGATCCTGGCCGCGCTCAACACGTTCAATCCGCCTTCGGAAGTGGCGACCAAACTGGACCTGAACACGATCAGCCGCGATCGGTTGCGGGAGGTGTTTCTCGCCGAGGATCCGCTGCGCCTGATCCCGGGCTCGGGTCGTGCCGCGGCCGAGCTCGAATACACGCGATATGCGGAAGCCATCATCCAGTATCGGGATCGCGAGCAGGGAGGCCTGCTGCGCGACCTCGCGGATCTGCGCGCCGTCCAGAATGTCCCCACGGCCCTCCTCCAGTGGCTGCCGCAACGCTTCTTCACCGGCAATGCGGCGATGATCAGCGCCGAGATCGTCGGCCCGCAGATCGGACAGGAACTGCGACAACGCGCCATCTCGGTCACGCTCGCGTCGCTGGTCGGCATGCTCATCTACATCGCCTTCCGATTCGAATGGGTGTACGGTGTGGCCGCGGTCATCGCCGTCTTCCATGACGTCTTGATCACGCTCGGCATCTTCTCCCTTGTGCAGAAGGAGATCTCGCTCAACGTCGTAGCCGCCCTCCTGACGCTCGTCGGCTACTCGGTCAATGACACGATCGTCGTCTTCGATCGCATTCGCGAGAATCTGCGGCTGCGGCGGCGCGAGGGCTTGGTGAAGATCGTCAACGACAGCATCAATCAGACGCTCTCGCGAACGATCCTCACGTCGGGATTGACGCTCTTGGCCGTCCTGGCACTTTATCTCTTCGGCGGTGAGGTGCTCAGCGGGTTCTCGCTCGCGCTGCTGGTGGGGATCATCGTGGGCACCTACTCGTCCATCGCCATCGCGAGCCCGATCATGCTCTGGTGGCAGACATGGCGCAGCCAACGGCAGGCGAGACGGCCCGCGGCCCGATCGAAGGTGGCCGAAGCGGCGCCGAGTCGGAAAGAACGGCGCGCGACGGCTTCCCGCTGAAGGTACGTGGTCTTGACGCGACGCACCAGAGAACATGTGAGGGTCTTGACCCGGTTGGGGAAAGGCCGTATACTTATGGCCGGTTGCTGGCCTGTGAGACAGAACGGGGGGCAGGTGGGAGCATTCCGTCCCTTGACCCATCGGCATCACGCGTACGGGGGGGGCCTATGTTTGAATGGTCTCTGATCGAGTCAACGACGCAAAAGCAACAGTCGCAGACGAAGTGGTTCTTCCTGGCGACGATGGTCGTGTACTCCTTCGTCGTTGTGACGGCCATCGTGGCGAGCATCATGCTCGTGAATCCGGAGTTGAAGGAGCAGTTCATTTCGGCGGCCCTCGTGGCACCGCCGCCTCCGCCGCCACCGCCGCCACCACCTCCACCGAGTGCCGCCGTCCCGGCCGCAGCTAAAGTTGTCGTGGTGCCTACGGAATTCGTCGCTCCGAAGGAGATCCCGAAGGAGCTGCCTCCGCCGAATCTCCCGGTCGTCGCCGTCTCGGCCAGCGCAATGGGGGGAGTTCCGGGCGGTGTGCCGGGAGGAGTTCCGGGCGGCGTCATCGGAGGAGTCGTGGGGGGCGTCTTAGGTGGCGTGGCGGGTCCGGTCGAAGCGCCGCCGCCTCCACCTCCGAAGGAGGAGAAGAAAGAACCGCCGCGGCGCGTGTCGCAGGGCGTGCTGCAGGGGAACGCGATCCGCAAGGTCACTCCGGTCTATCCCGCCATCGCGCGCGCGGCCCGCGTTCAGGGAACGGTTCAGGTCGAAGTCGTCATCGATGAGGAGGGGAACGTCATCTCGGCGCAGGTGATCGAAGGACATCCGCTCTTGCGACAGGCGGCTCTGGAGGCGGCCTGGCAATGGAAGTTCCGACCGACGTTGCTCAGTGGGGAGCCCATCAAGGTGACGGGCGTCCTCATCTTCAACTTCAAACTCTGAAATCTCACAGGGGAGGGAAAAGACACTATGAGCTACAGCATCTTGACGCAACTCGGCGTCGGCTTGCTCTTGCAAGAGGGGGCCGGAGCCGTGGAGTTCACGCTCTGGGCGATGCTGCAACGATTGGGGACGGTGGGATTGGTGGTGATCATCATCCTGTCCCTGATGTCCATGTACTCGATCGCGGTGATGATCGAGCGGCTGCTCACCTACTCGGCGGCGAAGAAGCAATCGCGCGAGTTCGCGCCGAAAGTGGCGGCGGCCTTGCGCGAGGGGCGTCTGGACGACGCCATCGCGCTCTCGAGTCGGTACAAGAAGAGCCATCTGGCGATGGTCGTCAACGCGGGGCTCCAGGAGTTCCGCTCGCACCAGCTCTCGACCGATATTCCGGGTGAGATTGTGGAAGCGACGCGCCGAGCCCTGCAGCGGGCGATTGCGATTAAGACGGCCGAGTTCAAGCGCGGCTTGTCGCAACTGGCGACGATCGGCTCGACAGCACCCTTCGTCGGCCTGTTCGGCACCGTTGTCGGGATCGTGAACGCCTTCCAAGGGCTGAAGCAAGCGGAGACGGCGGGGATCGCCGCGGTGGCCGGTGGCATCTCCGAAGCCTTGGTGAATACGGCCTTCGGGCTCTTCGTGGCCATTCCGGCCGTGTGGATGTTCAACTACTTCACCAACCGCATGGAGTCCTTCATCGTGGAGATGGAGAACTCCTCCTCCGAGTTGGTGGATGTCGCGCTGATGCCCTTCCTCAAGCAAAGGAGCTGAACGCCTATGGGGATGCAAGTTGGCGAACGAAAGGGGGTCATGGCCGAGATCAACGTCATCCCCATGGCCGACATCATGCTGGTGCTGCTCATCATCATGATGGTCGTCACCCCCTTCCTGCAAGCCGGCATCGCTGTGACGCTGCCCAAAGCCCCGCACGGTGATGAAGATCCCGACATCAATAAGGAGAGCGCGGTCGTCGTCGCGATCCCGATTGACGGGACCATCTACCTGGGGCGCGATCTGGTGAGTCAGAGCGAGCTGGAGACGCGCATCCGCCGCCTCATGGAGGCGCGCCCTCTGGACCAGCGCGTCGTCTACGTGAAGGCCGATAATCGGGTGCGCTACGACAACGTCGTGGGGGTGATCAACGCCATCCGCAGCGCCGGTGTGGATCGCGTCGGCCTGGTCGTGGATCCGGGCAAGCGGACGAAACGACAAGCGGATTGAGTCGGGAGAGCGCGGCGAGCCGGGAGATGCTCCCGGCCGTTTGGCTCTCCCGATCGCTCATCTCAGGGGAGGAAGGATCATGGCGATACCGACGGGAAAGGAAGAGTATAAGCGACCGGAGGCCGCCAAGCCGATGGTGGACATGAACGTCGTTCCGCTCATTGACATCTTGCTCGTGCTCCTGATCATCTTCATGGCCATCACGCCGCTCAAGCCGAGCAAGCTCGAGTCGAAGATTCCGGAGAAGCCTCCGGAGAACGTCGTCGTGAGTAATCCGCTGGCGCTCGTCGTCTCGGTCGAAGCGGACGCTTCCGGTCGGTTGGCCGGGCTCAAGCTCAACGTCGAGCCGGTGACCGAGGAGACGCTCGGAGAGAAATTGCGGGAGATCATCGCCGCGCGCCCGCCGGATCAACGCTCCGTCTTCATCCGCGCGCCTCGGAATACGCTCTACGGGGAGGTCGTCCGGGTCATCGACATCGTGAAGGACGCCGGGGCAGCCCCTATCGGTCTGCAGATTGATGATCTGCCGGAGCGCTGATCGCGCACGCGCGTGAGATTCTCGCTGAGGAGGGAGGGGAGACGGTGAAGAAGAAGGGACTCATCATCGCGATCGTGATCTTCGTGGGGGTTCTGATCGTGCTGGGCGCCACGCAGGGACCCGATCTCTATCGCATGGTCAAGGCGAAGGACCGGCTGAATAATGGAGCCGTCGCCTATGCCCGCGGCGACTACGATGAGGCCATTCGACTCTTCAAAGAGGCTATGGACCTCTATCCCCGTATGGAGCAAGCACGGCTCTACTACGCGGCAGGGCTGTTCGCGAAGTTCAATCTGACCAATGATAAGCAGTTGGCCCTGGAGGCGATGAAGATCTACGAGGACGTGCATCGGCAGGATCCGACCAATGCCGACGCCATCGCCTACCTGGCGGTGATCCACAAAAACCTGGCCGACATGGCGGAGACGGAAGAAGAGCGCGAGCACCACATGGAGCAGTATCGCGAGTGGACGCTCAAGCGACTGGAGGTCCCCGGCTTGGACAATAAGGCCAAGGCCGAGATCTACTACACGCTCGGACAAGGCTATTGGCAGGAATCCTTCCAACTGACGCAGCCCTATCAGGTGAATCGCCCGCCGCAACCGATCACGTGGAATGTGCCCGAGAGCGAAGTCCCGAAGGTGAAGGCCTTGGTCCAGAAGGGGATGGAATACCTCAACAAAGCCGTCGAGCTGAATCCGGAATACGGCGATGCCTGGGCGTACATCAATCTGCTCTATCGCGAACAGGCGAAGGTCGAGAAGGATCCGCGGGTGAGAGCCGAGCTGACGCGCCTGGCCGATCAAGCGCGCGATCGGGCCATCGAGTTGAATAAGCGGCGGGAAGAACAGCAGAAGCAGCAGCAAGCGCAGAAATCCACGTAGCGCTGATCGCGGGTCGGTCACACGCGGGTGGAGAATTCACGCGCAGTGAGTTCCTCCACCTTTTTTTATCTCCGGCGGAGAGCGGAACGCTCCCGCATCTGGTCGAACCCGAGGCGCATCCGATAGAATAGAAGCGGGTCGTCCGGGGAGGATGCCGGTGATTCGGTTCGAAGACATTCTGGAGAAGGTCGAGCGGTACCATCCCGAGGCCGATCTGGAACTGCTGCGCCGCGCCTATATCTTCTCGGCGCGCGAGCATCGCGGGCAAGTGCGCCTCACCGGAGAGCCGTATCTCGTGCACCCGCTCGAAGTCGCCAATATCCTGGCCGACCAACGGCTCGACGTCATCACCGTCAGCGCCGGACTCTTACACGACGTCATCGAAGACTGCGGCGTCACGCTGCAGGAGCTGGAGGGATACTTCGGCCCGGAGATCGCCCGTATCGTCAACGGCGTGACGAAGATCAGCCAGATCACGTTCGCCTCGCGGGAGGAAGCGCAGGCCGAGAGCCTGCGGAAGATGGTCTTGGCGATGGTGGACGATGTCCGCGTGATCCTGGTGAAATTGGCGGATCGGCTGCACAACATGCGAACGCTGGCCCCCCTGCCCCGCGAGAAGCAGATCCGCATCGCGCAGGAGACGCTCGATGTCTTCGCCCCCATCGCCCACCGCCTCGGTATGGGCCGTATTCGCGGCGAACTCGAAGACCTGGCGTTCAAATATCTCTACCCGGAGGACTATCAGCGGCTCAAAGAGTCCATTGATCGGAAACGCCCGCACCTGGAGGCGCACCTGGAGGAGCTGAAGAAGCAGATGCGCGCCCGGCTCGAAGCGGAGGGGATCCCGGTGATCGCCGTCGAGGGGCGCGTCAAGCGTCTCTACAGCATCTTCCAGAAGATGCGGCGGAAGAAGATCCCCCTCGATCAGGTCTACGATCTGATGGCCGTGCGCGTGATCGTCCCCAGTGTGCGCGATTGCTACGCCGCCCTGGGGATCATTCATCAGAATTGGAACCCCATCCCCGGGCGATTCCGAGATTGGATCGCCACCCCGCGCGAGAACATGTATCAGTCGCTGCACACGTCGGTCGTCAGCGAGAGTGGACAGCCCTTTGAAGTCCAGATCCGCACCGAGGAGATGCACCGGGTGGCCGAGGAGGGCATCGCGGCTCACTGGAAATACAAGGAGGGGAAGCTGGGCGCGCATGCTGAGGATCGGATGATCGCCTGGCTTCGCCGCTTGCTCGATGAGCAGCAGGAGGCGCACGATGCTCGTGAATTCCTCGAAGATCTGAAGCTGGATCTCTCGCCCCGGGAAGTCTTCGCCTTCACGCCCAAAGGGAAGGTCATCGAACTGCCTCAGGGCGCGACGCCCATTGATTTCGCCTACGCCATCCACACGGAGGTCGGTCACCACTGCGCAGGGGCGAAGGTGAACGGACGGCTCGTCCCGCTGCGGTATCAAATTCGAACGGGTGACATCATCGAGATCCTCACCTCCCCGAATCAGCATCCGAGCCGCGATTGGCTGCGCTTTGTGAAGACCAATCGCGCGCGCACGAAGATTCGGCGATGGCTCCGCGAGCAAGAGCATCGGCAGGCGGTGGAGCTGGGCCAGCGACTGCTGGAGCGGGAGGCCGAGAAGCTGCACCTCAAGCTCAAGACCGTGCTCGACAACGGGGAGCTGGAGAAGATCGCCCCGGACTACGGCTACCAGAAAGTCGAGGATCTGCTGGCCGCCATCGGCTATGGGAAGGTCTCCGCGCGCAGCGTCCTCACGCGCTTCGTCCCGGCCGACGCGCTCGCCGAGCTGGAGGAGCGACCGAAGTCCAAGCTCCTGGAGGTCACTGAGCGGGTCAAGAAAGCCCTGGGCCTTCGAGAAGCGCCCATTCGCGTTCGCGGCGTCGAAGACCTGATGGTCTATCGAGCGCGCTGCTGCAACCCCATTCGCGGAGAGGAGATCATCGGATACATCACCCGAGGGCGAGGCGTCGCCGTCCATGCGCGACGATGCAGCAATGTCCCCGCTCTGCTCGTCAATCGCGAGCGCATCGTCGAGGTGGAATGGACGCGCGGGGGGGAGAACGAGCCCTATGCCGTCCCGCTGTACGTCGTCGTCGAGGACCGACCGGGCGTCCTGGCCGGCATCACCTCGGCCATCGCCAACATCAAGACGAACATCCGGGACGCGCGCGCCCGCACGACGTCGGATGGACGCGGTGAGATCCGCCTCACGGTCGAGATCTTCGATCTGAAGCATCTGGAACGCGTCATCAGCGCGATTCGCGCCGTCGAAGGCGTCATTGACGTCGAACGGGAGGAGAGGTGAATGGTGCGGCGAACCATCGCTACGGATCGGGCCCCACGCGCCATCGGGCCCTATGTGCAAGCCGTCCAAGTGGGCGAATGGATCTTCGTCTCCGGACAAATCGCGCTCGATCCCGAGACGGGCGATCTGGTCCCCGGGGGGATTGAGGAGCAAACCGAGCGCGTCTTACAGAATCTCCGAGCCATCCTGGAAGCCGCCGGGTCGTCTCTGGAGAAGGTCGTGAAGACGACGGTGTATCTGGCGGACCTCAATGACTTCGCGAAGATGAACGAGGTCTATGCTCGCTATTTCCCCGGGGAGAAACCGGCGCGCGCGACCGTCGAAGTCTCGCGACTGCCCCGCGATGCGCGGATCGAGATGGACGCCATCGCCACGCTCTGACGGGGTGAGGAGATCACGCGGCCTTGACGACCTTCCCCGCCTTCAGACATCGCGTGCAGACGCGGATGCGCCGGACGGAACCGTTGATGCGCGCGCGCACGCGATGCAGATTCGGCTCGAACTTATGCTTCGTGCGATTGCCCGCGTGGCTGACCCGATGTCCGAACTGTGGCCCTTTGCCGCAAATGACGCACCGTTGTGCCATGTCGCGTCGCAATCCCACTCCGATTCGATCACAACAGGGCAAAACCGTAGCAAAGATCGCCGACTTCGTCAAGTGGGAGGGATCATGAGAGAAGCCATCGTCCTCGGAGCGCTGTGCATGGGACTCGCGCTCAGCGCGTGCAAGGATCAACAGAGCCGCGCGACGGCCGAAGATGTGGCCGCGCGGGTCAACGGCGTGGAGATCACGATCGCGGAGGTGGACCGGCTCCTCGAGCAGCAGCTGCGCGCCGGCGCGCAACAGGGACAGGCGCCTCCGACGCCCGCCGAGCTGGCGGCCGCGCGGCTGCAGATCCTCGAGAACCTCATCACGCAGCAGGCCCTTTATCAGAAGGCGGAACGCCTGGGGCTTCTGCCGACCGAGGAGGAGATCACGCAAGGCATCCAGCAGTTCAAGCGCGAACGGGGATTGAGCGAGGAGGGCTTTCAGCGAACGCTGCGCGAGCTGGGACAGACCGAGGAGCAATTCCGGCGCGAGATCCGCCGCCAATTGGCGATCAAGAAGCTCTTCGATCGCGAGGTGACCCCCCGCATCACGGTCACCGACCGCGAGATCGAGGACTTCTACAACGCCAATAAGGCTCAATTCGTGGAGCGACGGGGGTTCGCTCTGGCGCGCATCGTGGTGACGCCGGAGAAGGACAACGTCCCCGACGATGCCATCGGTGCGGAAGCGGCCGAGCGAAAGATCCGCGAGATTTATGAGCAGCTGCGGCGCGGGGCCGATTTCGCCACTGTCGCCGCGCGTCGCTCTGAGGATCCCCTGACGGCGGCCCGGGGCGGGGACTGGGGGTTCTTCCCCGAGACGGCCGAACAATTTCCGGAAGCGCTGCGCTCTCGCCTTCTCACGATGCGCGAAGGGGACATCACCGAGCCGATTCGCATCGGGAACGCCTGGATCATCTTGAAGCTCGTGCGGCGCATTCAGCGCGATCGCGAGCTGACGCTCGATGAGGTACGCGCTCAGATCGCCGAGGAGTTGCGCACTCAACGGGAGCAGGTGCTGCAGACGGCGGTCACCCGCCTGGCCCTGGCTGAAGCGCGCGTGGAGAATCTGCTCGCGCGGCGGATGCTGGAGAACCCGGCGAACTTTGGCGGTCTGCGCCCGATCGCGCTTCCGACGCCGCCCGCCGGCTCAACGCGCTGAACCGATCAGGCGAGGGCGCGCGCGAGGACGAATCCATAAACGGCGCGCGCGCCCGAGCGCCGCAGCGTCCGAGCGCATTCGTTCAACGTCGCTCCGCTGGTGAAGACATCGTCCACCAGGAGGATGACGCGCCCTCGAACGGCCTCGGCGGAAGTCACGGCGAAACTTCCGGCGACACGGCGCGCGCGCGCCAGCGCATCCATCCCCGCTCGATGAGGCTCCGTGTAGAGGATCCGCCGCAGGACATCTTTCTCCAGAGGTCGAGCGAGCGCGCGCGCCGCCTCTTCGGCCAGAAGCTCTGCCTGATTATACCCCCGCTCGCGAAGTCGTCGGGGATGAAGCGGGACCGGGAGCACAATCGCCACATCACGAAAGGCCGATTCCTCGGCCAACACCCGCTGGATCTTCTCTCGCAGGCGCCGACACACCTGCGGCCTCCTCTTCAGGAAGAGGACGTGGGCCCGAAGGACCCCCTGATAAGGGCCGATATATCGCAGGCCGTCCAGCACCATCCCCCGGCACCCCGGGCAGTCGGTCGTCGCCTCAGCGCTCTTCGGGGCATGACATCGAGGGCATCGAGCGGATGTCGGGGGAGCGCCCACATCGGACCAACACGCGGCGCACGTGATCCCATCGGCGAGCGAGTCCACGGGTTCCCCACACAGGACGCACAGTGTGGGAAAGACAAGGCTCAAGAGATCGTCGGCGAGTCGGCGCGCGAGGACCGCGACGGTTCGCCCGAGCATGACCGTCAGCTCTCTGACTCCTCGGAGAACGGCTTTTGGAAGAACGCGCGGTACAAGGACTCCGCTCGTTCCCGCTCGGATTCGGCGACCAGAAGCAAGATCGGCTGAGCGCCGCTCACGATCCCCAGTGGATCGCTCGTCCCGGTGAGCATCACTGGAATCCCCTCGCGGGCGAGGAGTTCCCTCACCATCTCGGCCTCGACGACCGTGGTGAATCGAGCGAGAAGGACAAAGCGTTGATCGTCCCGGCTCATTCGCCCACCCACTCTCCCCAGAAGATGACCTCCGCCGATCCCACGACGACGATATGATCATCCGGTCGCCACTGCACGTGCAGCGCGCCCATCGAGGTATGCACCCATGCCTCCCGCTCCGCGAGCCCATTGAGCACCGCAGCTACCAGGGCCGCCGATGCCCCCGTCCCCGAGGCGAGCGTCTCCCCAACGCCGCGCTCCCAGATTCGCATCTCGAGATGCCGACGATCGCGAATCCGCACGAACTCCACATTGGTGCGCTCGGGGAAGAGGGGATGTCGTTCGAGGGCTGATCCCAGCCCCCGGACGTCCACAGCAGCGAGATCATCCACGAACACGACGCAATGCGGATTCCCCATCGAGCAGGCAGTGATCGGAACCTCGCACTCGCCGATTCGGATCGGGAATCCGATGACGTGCGATCGCGCGGGCTCCAAAGCCATGGGGATCGCTTCGCTGGAGAGCGCGGGCGTCCCCATATCGGTGAGGAATTCAAAGCGCGCCCCGTCTTGGCGAATCCGCTCCAGGCGCTTCACGCCCGCCTTCGTCCGGATCCGAAGGCTCGGCTCCTGCCAGCGATGGGTGAAGAGGAGATACGCGGCCAGGCACCGAATCCCATTGCCGGAGATCTCGGCCTCCGTCCCATCGGCGTTCCACAAGCGCATCTCGAAATCCGCCTCCGATCCCGGGGACAGGGGCGTGACGAGGATGACGCCATCGGCGCCGATGCCGAAATGGCGATGACACCAGCGCGTCGCCCAACGCCCCACGGCGTCCTCCTCAGGAAGATGCTCCCGAGCGATGACGATGAAGTCGTTGCCCAGGGCCTGAAGCTTATAGAACGGGATGCGCATGGCTCTTCATCCGGGAGGCCATCGCAGAGGGCGCCCGCCGAGAAGATGGAGATGGAGGTGGAACACGCTCTGCCCCGCTCGCGGCCCCGTGTTGATAACCACCCGGTATCCCTCCTCGGCGATCCCCACCTGATTCGCCACCTTCGAGGCGACCCGCAACATATGTCTGAGCACGGCTTCGTCCTGAGCCGCGGCGTCATTGAGCGAATCCATGTGCTCGCGGGGGATGATCAAGATATGCCACGGCGCCTGCGGATTGATGTCCTTGAAGGCCACCACCTGATCGTCCTGATAGAGGATCTCGGCCGGATGATCTCCGGTCGCGATGTGACAGAAGACGCAATCGAGTTCGTATCCGCTCATCGCCACGTCTCCAGCATCGTCTGTCGTCCTCGTCACCGAGCATCCCCTCCCTTGCAGTTGGTGCCTGCGACGAAGGGTTTATTTTCTCACACTCGCGGCCATGAGGGAAGGATAGGCGCGCCGTTTCGGTCAGGATCGCCGTCGCAACACGAGCGTTCGCTCGATCCCCTGCAGATCGCGTTTGACCTCGACCACCTCCCAGGGGGTCGCCTCCAGATGTTCTCGCAGAGAGGGATATTGCCCGTATCCCATCTCGCAGATGAGATACCCCCCCGGCCTCAGGAATCTCGGACTGTGCGCGAAGAGCCGCCGGTGGACGTCCGCCGCATCCGGTCCGGCGACCAATGCGCACCGGGGTTCATAATCGCGGACCTCGCGCGGGAGCGTCGGGAACTCCGACTCCGAGATGTAGGGCGGATTCGCGACGATGAAATCGGCCTGAGGCGGATCCGGCATGCCCTCCAGCGCCGAGAAGAGATCGCTCACGAGGAACTCGATCCGCTCGCGGACACCGTGTCGCTCGGCATTGCGGCGCGCGACAGCCAGGGCAGCTTCCGAGATATCCAGGGCCAGAACGCGCGCCTGAGGGAGGTGCACGGCGAGCGTCACGGCCAGACAGCCTGATCCCGTCCCCACATCCACGAGGAGCCGATCGGCCTCGGTCGCCCGCTCCAAAACAGCCTCCACGATCAGCTCCGTCTCCGGCCGGGGAATCAGGACGTCGGGCGTGACCAGGAAATCGAGTCCGAAGAATTCCTGATGTCCGGTGATGTATTGAAGCGGTTCTCCACGCGCTCGCCGCTCGAGGGCGTGGGTGAAGGTCTCCCATTCGGATTCGGAGAGCGGTGTCTCCGGTCGCGTCAGGAGGTAGAGAACGTCCCGCCGCAGGACGTGAGCGAGCAAGGCACTGGCCGCGCGACGCGGCTCCTCAACGCCCGCGCCGTCCAGATACCGCCACGCCCACTCCAGGGCCTGACGAATCGTCCTCACCGACATCAAGAGCGCGCTCGAAAGCTCCGAGCGATGAGGTCCAAACGATTCCGCGTGGACCGAATGACATCCGGACGCCCCTCGAACTGCAGGACGTAGATCGTCGTCTCATCCGTCTTGAAGACGTAGTACCGCGCCACCTTCTTCTGCCCGCGACGGGTGAACTCGAAGTTGAAGACGACGCTCTCCGGATACACGCCGCCGAAGGACTCGATCGCTCCGCGCAAATATCCGGGACGAAAGCGCAAGGAGATCTCCTCCTCCCGCTCGACGAAGGCGCGGGGCGATACGCCCGGCTCGACTTTGAACTGCCGGATGCGCAACAAGCCCTCCTCACTGCTCCCGTAGACGATGTCGGTCACGGTATTCCCGGCCCCATCCTGATAGGTCACCGGCTCCCAGCGATCGCGCAAGACGAGTTGGTATCGCCCTTCCGGATCGTGGAATGGGCGCTCTTCAGGCGCTTGCCACGGGAGCGCGAGAGCAGAAGCGATGAGAAGGATCAGGGCTCTCATGGCTCGTGGACGGATGATTCGCCCTCCCGCTCAGGGAGGAGCGGTTCCTTCCCCCATAACGGGCCGATGACGGCCTTTTGAATCTCGATCACCTGAGCCACACCCTGGCGCGCGAGCGCGAGCAGGTGCCGCAGTTGCTCCTCGGTGAAGGGCTCACTCTCGGCCGTCCCCTGAATCTCCACGAATCGGCCGTCGCCTGTGCCCACGACATTCATGTCCACGGCGGCTCGGCTATCCTCCTCATAGCGCAGATCGAGCATGGGCGTTCCCTCCACGATCCCCACGCTGACAGCCGCCACATAATCGCGCACGGGCCACTCGACGATCACGCCCGCCTCTTGCAAGCGCCGCAGGGCGAAGACCAAGGCGACGAAGGCCCCCGAGATCGAGGCCGTTCGCGTCCCCCCATCGGCCTGAACGACGTCGCAGTCAATGAGGATCGTTCGTTCGCCGAGTTTCGCCAGGTCCACGACGGCCCGAAGGCTGCGCCCGATCAAGCGCTGGATCTCTTGCGTGCGCCCGGAAGGCTGTGTGCGCGCCGTCTCGCGGGGCGTACGCGTCTCGGTCGCGCGCGGCAGCATGGCATATTCGGCCGTGATCCACCCCCTCCCCGTGCCGCGCAGAAAGGGCGGAACGCGCTCCTCCACGCTCGCCGCGCAGATGACCTTCGTATCGCCGCACTCGATCAGGACCGACCCTTCGGCGAACTTGAGGAAGTCGGGGAAGATGCGGATCGGGCGCAGCATGTCCGGGCGACGTCCGTCACGACGAAGCACCGTCTCGTCCATCGGCGTTCAATGCTTCTCGGAGAACCCCTCCTCTTGCTCCAGCTCGGCCGCGATCGCATCGGCCTGTTCGCGCAATTCGTTCAGCGTGGCTTCGAGGCTCTCCGACTCGAAGGCCGCGACCTTCACCCGCTGTTCCAGATCGGCGATGTCTCGCTCCAGGCGCTGCTGCCACGCCTCCAGCTCGGCGAGCATGCGCTCCTCTTCCGGAGTGATCGAGCTGCCGGGAGATTCCTGCAAGCGCCGTCGGATGCGATTCACCAGCTCCATCGTCCGCATCCGGATATCGAGGCTCTCTCGGCGATGCCCTTCCAGCTCGCTCCGCATGCGGGCGAGCCGTTCCATGAGTCGCTTCCGCACATCAATGAGCCGCTCCAGCTCATCCTGGATCTCCGCGAGCCGTTCGAGCTTGGAGGCCCTCTCCGCTGCGCTCCTTGGCGCCGAGGAGAAGAGTTCGTCGAACATGGCGCTGCCCCAAGACATGAAAAATGGTGGAGGTGAGCGGAATCGAACCGCTGTCCGAGGGCCTTCCGGCGCGAGGTTCTACATGCTTAGTCGCCTCTCCGCTCTTCGTCGCGCGAGGAGGCGAGGCGACGCGCGCCCCGCGCGACTAGATCGGCCTCATGCGTCGCCCGCGCGCGCCGATCCTTCGCGCGGACCGAGCCCGTCTGGGGTGACGCTCCACTCCTCACCCGCGGGCGAGGCGAGGGGGAACGAGGCCGCGCTCACGCGGCCTGAGCGTACTGCACGTTGGCAGTTGTTTTTTTCCGTGCCTCTCACGGGCCGGCACGGTGCCCGGCATGCTCCTCGTCGCCTCTTGACCCCCGTCGAACCCATATCACCCCCAAACCACGGGTGATTGTATCACCAACGACCGAAAGCGGTCAATGCGACCTCGCCTCCCCGCTCAGAAGTGAATCTCCTCCTCCTCGAAATCGGGCGTCTCGATCTGGATCGTCACGTGCTCAATCCCGTAGGCCTCCCGCAACCGCACGCGAATCCCGTGCAGGACGTCCTTGGGGGAGACATGATCATCGGCCAGGATGACATGGGCGCTCAGCGCATCTTTCCCCGAGGTGATCGTCCAGACATGGAGATCGTGGACATCGCGGATTCCCGGAACGCTTCGGATCGCGCGCTCCACACCTGCAATGTCAATATGCGCGGGCGTCGCCTCCATCAGGATATTGACGGCCTCCTTGAGCAGTCGCCACGCGCACACGATGATCAGCCCAGCCGTCATGAAGCTGATCGCGGGATCGGCGAGATACCACCCTCTCGCCCAGATGAGCCCCCCTGCCACCAGGGCGCCGATCGAGCCCAGGCCATCGCTCAGAACATGCAGGAACGCCCCCCGCATGTTCAGGCTCTCGTGGCGCGCGCGATGCAAGAACGCCGCCCCGAGGCCATTGACCAGGAGCCCGCCCAGGGCGATCACCATCATCTCCCGACCGCGCACCTGCGGCGGCTGCTGTACCCGCTCATAAGCTTCGTAGACGATGGCGAGCGAGATGACGATCAGGATGACGGCGTTCAGCAAAGCCGCCAGGATCTCGAGCCGATAGTAGCCATAGGTCTTCTCCGGGGGAGCGCTCCGCTCGCACATCCACATCGCCCCCAGAGCTAGGGCCAGTGCCGCCACATCCGTGAGCATGTGCCCGGCGTCGGCCAAAAGGGCAAGACTATTGGTCAGCCACCCTCCGACGGCCTCCACGACCATGTAACCGCTCGTCAGGAGGAAGACCCGAAAGAGCGGCCGCGCTCCGTCTCGCTTCGGAAGCGCCATCGCCTCTCACCGAACCTCCGTGTTCTCATGCGCCGAGTGATCGCTTCGCTCACCAGGCCTCGCTCATATGCTCCGCGATCCCTCGTCCTGCCCGCGTCTCGCGAGCGACTGGCTATTCTAGCAAAGGCTGCTGTACAATGGCGATGCCATGCGAGTGGAGGAGACGAAGCACGAATCGAGCACGGCGCGCGAGGCGAACGTCGCGTCCCTCTCGACGCGCACGCTCTTCGAGGCGCTGCTGGCCCGGCTCCTGGAAGCTGTCCTGAGCGTGTATGCCGAACGTTTGATCACGCTGGCCGTCTTCGGTTCGGTGGCGCGCGGAACGGCCACGGCCGAGTCCGATGTGGATCTGTTGCTCATCGCTGCGCCCCCGCCCAGAGGGAGGACGAGGCGACTCGCGGAGTTCGCACAGGTTGAGGACCGACTCGCCCCCGATCTGCGTCAAATGGCACAAGCAGGGATCCATACATGCCTCTCCCCGATTCTGAAGACGCCCGATGAGGTGCGCGCCGGGAGCCCCCTCTTCCTCGACATGGTCTTCGATGTGCGCCTCCTCTATGACCGGGATCACTTCTTCGCGCGCTTTCTGCAGGACTTCGCCGAGCGTCTTCGAAGGCTCGGGGCGAAACGCATCGTGCAGGGGGACCGGTGGTATTGGGACCTGAAACCCGATTATCGCCCGGGAGAGATCTTCGAGCTATGACGAACGTCTCGCTCGCCCAGAGCTATCCGATCAAGGCCAAGAAGCGATTGAAGATCCTGGATGTTCTCATGAGCGAGGCCGCCTATTCGGACGTCATTCGCGAGGCGCAGGAGATCGTGGAGCTGGCCTTGAAAGGGATGCTGCGGCACGTGGGCATTGCCCCCCCTCACTGGCGCGATGTAGGAGGGCTTCTGCTGGAGCACCGCGATCGGTTTCCCGAACCCGTTCTCGCGCACCTCGAAGAGGCGGCGGCCATCTCGAAATGGCTCCGCAAGGAGCGCGAGCTCTCCTTCTACGAGGACCTCGATTTCATCCCGACTGAGGAATACACCGTGGAGGACGCCCGCAAGGCGATCGAAGGCGCGATGTTGTCGGTTCGCCTGGCGGAGGCGGTGATCCCGTGGCCGGAACGATGAGAGGGTGCGTCCGAACACTCTCGATCCTCGTGCTGCTCGGGCTGGGCATGCTCCCCTGGCCGAATCCTCGACGCGCGAGCGACGAGGCGGAAGCCGAGATCACGCTGGCACTCATCGGGGGATGGCTCATTGATGGGAACACGCCATTGCCGTTTGAGAATCCGGTCATTCTCATCGCCGGCGAGAAGATCAAAGCCGTGGGCCGCTTGGGGCGCGTGCGCATTCCCCCCGGCGTGAATGTGATTGACGCACAGGGGCGATTCATCCTCCCCGGACTCATTGATGCGCATGCGCATTTGGAGGGGGTGGGACTAGGCGAGCAGGATGCCAATTTCACGGATACGCCGGAGAAGCTCCGGCAGGTCATTTTGCAGAACGCCCGGCTCAATCTCCTCTCCGGAGTGACGAGCCTGCGCGATTGCGGCTCGAGCGAGCTGGTCCTCAAACTGCGGGATCAGATCGAAGCCGAAGGCCCACGGCTCTTCGCCGCCGGCCCGCAGCTCGCCAAAAGAGACGCGGCCGTGTCCTCCTCCCCCCTTTTCCTCGAATTCGATGGGGTGAAGGAGGCGCGACGGAAGGTCCGGGAGCAGATCGCCAAGGGGATTGATTTCGTGAAGGTGCGGTTGACCCGTCAGCGCCCTCTCCCGACGCTCGAGGAGTTGTCGGCGATCGTCAGCGAGGCGCATCGGGCGGGACTGCGCGTCGCCGTCCACATTGATGTCCCGTACGATGAAGCGGTGCGCCTGGCCCTGATGGCGGGCGTGGACACGATCGAGCACATGGCGCCGCTGCGCGTTTACGACGATCGGCTCTTTCTGGAGATGGCGCGTCGCAACATCATCGTCGTGCCGACGCTCTATCAGATGCAGGCGCAGCGCGTGGACCCGCTGGAGAAGAACGACGAGGAGCTGATCGAACCGCCGCTTCAGACGCGACTCCCTCCGGAACTCCTGCGCGCGCTCACGCAGCGCGCGGCGCAATGGCGTCGCATGGTCCTCGATTGGCGAGCGCGGGGGTATGATCCGAAGCGCGCGCTGCGAGAGGCATTTCGCGCGCTCACGCGCGCGCGCCTGCTGGGGGTGAAGATCGCGCTCGGACCGGATACGGGGTCGGACCTCGTCCCGCATGGCCAGTTCTATAAGGAGCTGGTCCTCTACGCGAACATGGGCATCCCGCCGATCGAGGTCATCCAGATGGCGACGCGGATGGGCGCCGAAGCGCTTGGCCGAGAGAAGGAGTTGGGGACGATCGAGCCCGGCAAGCTCGCTGATCTGATCATCGTCGAAGGCGATCCGTTGCTCGATCCGGAGGCCCTGCGCAACGTCGTCCTCGTCATCAAAGGGGGCCAGGTGATCGAGGTCCCGCGCCATGAGGTGAAGAGCCGATGAGGCGCGCGAATCCTCGGGAGGACGGGAGCGATGGCCTACACGATCACGCTGATTCCAGGAGATGGCATTGGGCCGGAGGTCTCAGCAGCGGTCGTGCGGATTCTCGCCGCTGCGGGTGTCCCCATCGAGTGGGAGGAACATATCGCCGGCGCGCAGGCGCTCAATCGCTACGGCGATCCCCTTCCCTTCGCGCTCTTGGAATCCATCGAGCGAAACCGCGTGGCCCTCAAGGGTCCCATCACAACGCCCATCGGCGGGGGCTTCGCGAGCGTCAACGTGCGCCTGCGCAAGGAGCTGGACCTCTACGCGAATTTGCGTCCGGTGCGCAGCCTGCCCGGCATCCCCACCCGTTTCGGCTCCGTTGATCTCGTCGTCGTGCGCGAGAACACCGAGGACCTCTATTCAGGGCTCGAGCACATCGTCGTGCCAGGCGTCGTCGAGTCGCTCAAGATCATCACCGAACGCGCCTCGATGCGCATCGCGCGGTTCGCCTTCGAGTACGCGCGCCGGGAGAATCGGCGAAAGGTGACGGCCGTTCACAAGGCCAACATCATGAAGCTCTCCGATGGGCTTTTCCTGGATTGCGTTCGGCGCGTCGCGCGCGAGTATCCGGAGATCGAGATCGAGGAGAAGATCGTGGACAACGCCTGCATGCAACTGGTGATGAATCCGCAACAGTTCGATGTTCTGTTGCTGGAGAACCTCTATGGGGACATCATCTCGGACCTCGCGGCCGGACTCGTGGGGGGCTTGGGCGTGGTCGGCGGGGCGAATCTCGGAGACACAATCGCCGTCTTCGAGGCGGTGCACGGGAGCGCGCCGGACATCGCGGGCAAGAATGTGGCCAATCCAACGGCGATGCTCCTATCGGCGTTGATGATGTTGCGACATCTGGGCGAGGTGGAGGCCGCCGATCGCATCTACGCGGCGCTCTGTCGCGTGCTCGCCGAACGCCAGATTCGCACGCGCGATGTGGGAGGAACGGCGACCACGACCGAGTTCACCGAGGCGATCCTCGCGGAGCTGGAGGCATGAGGCGCTGCGGGCGACTCTTGCTCCTGATCCTCCTGATGGTGGGCCTGCTGGATCGCGCCGGAGCGATCTCGCGTCCATCGCTCCTGCCGCCGGAGCTGGTCGAGCAGCTTCTCACCGAGGCTTCGGGCGAACAGGTCCGGGAGGCGGCGGCGGCATTGGCCGCGCTCCCCCGCTACCCGGCCTCTCAGGGGTTCGATCGCGCGGCGGAGATCGTGGCCGAACGCGCGCGCGCCGTGGGCTTGACCGACGTGCGCATCCTCAGCTTTCCGACCGATGTCCCGGCCTGGGATGTGCGACGCGGCGAATTGTGGCTGCTCGACGCGGAGCCGGTGAAGATCGCAGACGCCTCAGAGACCCCTCTCTCCGTCGCGCAGTATAGCCGTGACGCTCAGGTGGAAGCGGAGCTCATCTCGGTCGGCGTGGGAACGAGCGAGGCCGATTATCGCGATCGCGACGTGCGGGGCAAGATCGTACTGGCCAGCGGTCCGCCGCATGAGGTCGAGCCCCTGGCGATCGCGCGGCACGGGGCGCTCGGTCTCGTCTCCGACGCGCGGAGCGAATTCTTCGGCATCGCGCCCTCGGAGGATGCCGTCGCCTGGGGGCGCCTCTCCCCGGAGCGCGCGCGAGCGGGTGCCGCGGGGTTCGCCTTCATGATCTCGCCCGCGCGCGGCCGCATCCTGCGCGACCGCCTCGCGCGCGGCGAACGGCTGCGCGTGCGCGTCCACCTTCAGGTGAATCTGCACTGGCCCGCTCATGTGAAGATGGTCGTCGCCGCGCTCCCCGGCACGCGGATTCGCGACCAAGACATCGTCTTCACGGCTCATCTCGATCACCCCGCGCCGGGAGCCAACGATAACGCGTCTGGAAGCGCTGTCCTTCTGGAGATCGCGCGCGTGCTGCAGACGCTCATCCGTCAGGGGAAGATGGCCCCTCCACTTCGGACGATCCGCTTCTGGTGGGTGACGGAGATCGAGAGCACGTACCGCTACTTCTTCGCCCATCCCGAAGAGGCGCGGCGCCTTCTGGCCAACATCAATATTGACCAAGCCGGCGGGGATCGTCACGGGCGCACGGACTTCATCGCCATCCGTCAACCGATGTGGATGGGGACCTTTGCGGATGACCTCATCCGCGCGATCGCGCGCTTGGCTTCGGATTTGGCTCCCGTCTCTCGGGCACCCTCGCCGCTCTTTGTCGCTCCGGAGGGAACGCGCGATCCGTTCACCCTCCATTTCTGGCCCCACGCGCCGCTCTCGGACCATCTCGTCTTCGAGACCGGCGGTATTGACGTCCCCTCGATCAGCGTGGCAGCGCCCTCGTTGCGGTACATTCACACGAGCGAGGACACGGCCGAGCATCTGGACCCCACGGCGCTCAAGCGCATGGTCTTTCTCGGCGCTGCCTGTGGTCTCTTTCTGGCCAACATGACGGCGCGCGATCTGCCCAAACTCCTCGCCGAGGTGCGGGAGGGGGGAGCCGAACGCCTCGGCGAAGCTGAAGCGCGCGCGCTGCGGTGGATCGCCGAGGGCACGCGCGAGGACATTCACACGCGGTTCAAGCGCGCGTATCACATCCTGCAGCACGCTTACGAGCGCGAGGGTCGGGTCCTCGCGTCGCTCGCCAAGCTCGCGGTCGCCGAAGGGACGTCCGAGCCCGTCGCCGCACTCAAACACGAATCGAGCTTCGTCTGGCATCTGTTCGCCCTCCAGGAAGCCGCCGTTCGGCTACTGACGGAGCAGTATGAGCGCATGTGCCGGATGCTCGATGTCGCCCCCAAGGAGCTGGAACCGGAGGCCGAGGAGATGCGCCTCTACCGGCTCATCCCCAGGCGCACGCTCCCGCTCGGGCCGGGATTTCGCGCGTGGCTCGACTTCGACTCCCCGCGTTTGGGACCGAAGCTCTCGACGCTCATCAAAAACCTCATTGATGGCGAGCGGAGCCTCGCCCATCTCTATTGGGCCGCGCTCGCCGAATCCGAGGGGGTGACGCCGGCGGACATCGAAGCGTTCGTGAACGAACTGAGGGCGAAGGGATGGGTGACGCTGGAGGAACGACCATAGCGCTGGAGGGAGCAGCGGTGGACGTTCGCGCGGATGAGGGGAAGCTGCAGCGCCGACTCGGCCTGGTGGAAGCGAGCGCGATCATCGTGGGGACGATCATCGGGACGGGCATCTTCATCGTCCCGAATACGATCGCGCGCCAGGTGGAGACGCCGGGAATGGTCTTCGCCGTGTGGATCCTCGCCGGAGGCCTCTCGTTCTTGGGCGCGCTCACCTATGCGGAGTTGGGAGCGGCGTTCTCCCGCGTTGGCGGCGAGTATGTCTATTTGCGCCTCGCGTATGGTCCGCTCTGGGGCTTCCTCTACGGCTGGACGCAATTTCTGGTGATCAAGACGGGTTCGATCGCCGCCCTGGCCGCCGGCTTCGCCATCTACCTCGGCCACTTCCTGCCCCTCTCGGAGAGGGCGGGTAAGATCGTGGCCATCGGGTGCATCCTCGCGCTCTCGCTGGTGAACAGCCGAGGCGTCGCCCTCGGTGGCCTCGTGCAGGCGGGGCTCACGGCGCTCAAGGTGGCGCTCATTCTGGGATTGGTGGGGCTCGCGTTCCTCCTCGGCGAAGGGACGACGGCTCATTATCGGCCCATCGCTCCGGAGGCGGTGGATGGCGCGTGGTTCGGGCGGATCGGCGTCGCCATGGTCGCCGCGCTCTGGGCGTACGACGGATGGAACAACGTCAACATGGTCGCCGGTGAGATCGCCCATCCGGCGCGCACGATCCCGCGCGCGCTCGTGCTCGGCACGCTCGTGGTCATTCTCGTCTATTTGCTCGCCAATCTCGCGTACTTCTACGTGCTGCCCATTGAGGCGATCCGAGCGAGCGAGCGCGTGGCCGCCGATGCCGTCGGGCGCGTCCTCGGCCCGCCGGGAGCGACGATCGTCTCCCTGGCCATTCTCATCTCCATCCTCGGCGCGTTGAACGGCTCGATCCTCTCGGGGGCGCGCATCTTCTACGCGATGGCCGCCGATGGGCTGTTCTTCAAGAGCATCGCCCTCGTTCACGACCGATTTCGCGTCCCGCACGCGGCGATCTGGGCGCAGGCGGTGTGGGCGTCGCTGCTGGCGGCCAGCGGCACTTACGAGCAGCTCTTCACCTACGTGATCTTCGCCGCCTGGGTCTTCTACGGGGTGACGACCATCGGATGCCTCCTCCTGCGCCGGAAATTCCCGAACGTCGAGCGACCGTTTCGCACGCCGGGCTATCCCGTCTCTCCTCTCCTCTTCGGCGGCCTGGCGCTTCTGCTGACGGTGAGCACGTTCGTGGGAGCGCCGCGCGAATCGGCCATCGGCGTGGGGATCATGCTCTCGGGATGGCCGGCATACGTCCTCTGGAAGAGACGGCTCGCCGGGAAGGACTTCGCGCGCTCGATTTGACACCCCACTCACCATCGCGCTAAGATTCGGCGTGATGACGCACATCGCATCGAGGCGGGAGTGAGGCATGGCGCCGACGATCCTGGCCAAGGTGGCGGCCGAACGACACGCGCTCACCGTCAGCGAACTGACCTATCGCATCAAGGACCTGCTAGAAGGAGAATTCCCCGACCTCTGGGTTCGCGGCGAGATCTCCAATTTCAAGCATCACAGCTCGGGCCACTGGTACTTCACGCTGAAGGATGCGCACGCGCAGTTGTCCTGCGTCTGCTTTCGTCTGCAGAACCGCCTGATCCGGTTTCGGCCGGAAGATGGACTGGAGGTGTACGCGCGCGGGCGGCTGAGCGTCTACGAGAAGCGCGGAGAGTATCGGCTGCTGGTGGACTACATGGAGCCGGTCGGGGTTGGCTCCCTGCAATTGGCCTTCGAGCAACTGAAGGCGCGCCTGGCGGCCGAAGGGCTCTTCGACCCGGAACGGAAGCGCCCGCTCCCCCTCATGCCGCGAAAGATCGGCGTGATCACCTCGCCCACGGGGGCGGTCATCCGCGACATCTTGCGCATTCTGAAACGGCGCAACCGCGGTATTGATGTGCTCATCTTCCCCGTGCGCGTTCAAGGCGATGGGGCGGCCGAGGAGATCGCCGAAGCCATCCGCATTCTGAATCGGCGCGATGATCTGGACGTCCTCATTGTCGGGCGCGGCGGCGGCTCCATCGAGGACCTCTGGGCCTTCAACGAAGAGGTCGTCGCGCGCGCGATCTTTCACTCGCGCATCCCGATCATCTCGGCCGTCGGGCATGAGACGGATTTCACCATCGCCGATTTCGTGGCCGACGTACGCGCGCCGACGCCCTCGGCGGCCGCGGAGATGGTCGCCGCGCGCCGGGATGAGTTGATCGAACGGTTCGCCGCGCTGGAGCTGCGTCTGGTGAAGGCCACGCGATACCTCATCGTCCGACGACGCGAGCGCCTCTCGCAGCTTCAAGCGCGACCGGGACTGATGCGCGCGCGAAACCTCGTGCAGCAGGCGCTGCAGCGCGCGGACGATCTCGACTACCGCCTGCAGATCGCCATGACGAAGCGACTGCGCGCGGCCCGAGAACACTTCGCCGCGCTCTCGTTGCGCCTCACGGCGCAGCGACCGAGTCGCCGCCTGGCGGAGACGCGCGGCCGTTTGGCCCTGCTGCAGAATCGGCTGAACGCCACGATCCGCGAGCGGATTCACACGGCTCGACGCCATCTCAGCTCGGCCGTCGGAAAGCTCGATGCCTTGAGCCCTCTGGCCGTCCTCGCGCGGGGCTATGCGATCGTCTGGAACGAACGGGGCGCCATCGTCCGAGATGCGGCGGACGTGAGCGTCGGGGATCGCCTGCGCGTCCGCCTGTTCAAGGGTCAAGTGAACGTCAGGACCGAAGAGGTGAGGCCCGATGAGTAAGGCATCGAAACCCACAGACTTCGAGACGGCGCTCAAAGAGCTGGAGGGCATTGTCGAACAGTTGGAGAACGGCGAACTCCCCCTGGAGCGCGCTTTGGAACTCTTCGAGCGCGGCGTCAAGCTCTCGCGAGAATGCCAGAAGCGGCTCGAAGAGGCCGAGCGAAAGGTCGAGATTCTGCTCAAGAACGCGAGCGGGGAGTACGAGGCCGTCCCCTTTGAGGAGCCTCTCGACGAAGGCTCACAGTCACTGTGACGATGTCGAGGGCGACCGCGCTGGCGGAATACTTGAACGCGCAACGGGAGCGCTTGCATCAGTGGCTGGATCGGCTCGTCCCCTCTGAAACGACGCCTCCCGACATCATCCACCGAGCCATGCGCTACAGCCTCTTCGCCGGGGGGAAACGGCTGCGCCCCATCCTCACGATCGCGACCGGAGAGATGTTCGATGTCCCCGAATCGTGGCTGCTGCCGACGGCCTGCGCCATCGAGATGATCCACACCTACTCGCTCATTCACGATGACCTCCCGGCACTCGACAATGATGACTGGCGGCGCGGACGACCGACCTGTCACAAAGTCTTCGGCGAAGCGATCGCCCTCTTGGCGGGTGATGCGCTGCTCACCCTCGCGTTTCGGACGCTGGCCGAAATCCCAATCCCCGATGCATATCGCGATCGCCAAGTCCGCGTGATCGCCGAGATCGCGCAGGCGGCGGGGACGACCGAGGGGATGATCGGGGGTCAGGTCCTGGACCTGCTGACGGAAGGAAAACCCTTCGATGAGATGACGCTCCGGACGATTCATCGCGCGAAAACCGGAGCGCTGATCACGGCTTCGGTGCGCGTCGGTGGGATCTTAGGAGGCGCAGGATCGGAACCGATGCGCGCCCTCACGCGCTACGGCGAATGCCTCGGACTCGCCTTCCAGATCATTGATGACGTGCTCGACGTGACGGGAACGCCGGAGGAGATCGGGAAGACTCCGGGCAAAGATGCGGTGGCTCGGAAAGCGACCTATCCGCGCCTGCACGGCATCGAGGCCTCGCGACGTCAGGCCGAAGCGCTCATCGGCGAAGCTCTGGATGCGATCCGACCCCTACCGCGCTCGGAACGGCTCGTCGCTCTGGCACAACTCGTCCTCGAGCGGCGAGGATAGCAGCGATGCTCACGCCGTCCCCGCTCGCCGACGCCCCCATGCCAGAAGGCCAAGGCTCACGGCCACGCACAGCCAGGCGAAGAGATCCCCAAAGCGCGCATACATCGTGAGAGACGCCGACGGGTATCCCAGGCGCCACCGGCGTGTCGCTTCTTGAAAGAGCGGCGTCTCCGCGCGCACATCCCCATAGGGGGTGATCAACGCCGTGATGCCGCTGTTGGTCACGCGGATGAGCGGACGCCCCAGCTCGACCGCACGAAAAACGGCGTGCTGGAGATGCTGTCGCGCTCCCGCCGTCGGGCCGAACCATCCGTCGTTGGAGATGTTCACCAGCAGTGTCGCCCCTCGCCGCACGAGCGCACGCGGGATCTCCGGGAAAGCGGACTCGAAACAGATGAACACCCCGAGGCGCACCGCTCCCACAGGCGCGATCGTGTACGTCGTTCCTGGGACGAAATCGCCCGCCAGAGCCGGGATCTTCTTCAAGAACGGGAAGAACCGACGTCCGGGGACATACTCGCCGAATTCCAGAAGCCGAATCTTGTGATAATCGGCGATACGCTCCCCGCGCGGGGAGATCACCGCCGCGCTGTTGTGCCAGCCGCGCGCCGTCCTTCCCAGATGATTCAGGAGGAGATAGATGCCATGCCGCCGCGAGAACTCGGCGAGATACGCCGCGATGGCCTCATCTTCATCGAGGGAGAGATTCATCGGGGATTCCGGCCAGATGAGCACGCGCGGCTCCTGGCCTCCTTCGTCTTCGGCGAGGACGCGCTCGGAGAGGCGCAGATGGCGATTCAGGCTCTCGATGACATCCGGAGCGCGCAATCCGGCTCCACGGCCGACGACCGGGATCATCGGTTGCACGGCGAAGATGCGCACGGCTGAGGCGTCGTGCGCGGCCTCCTCCAGGGGACGAGCCATCCTCCCCAGAAGAAAGACGATGCCCAGAAGCGCAAGCGGCACGCCGATGAGGGCGACTGCGCGCGTCCGACGCCGCGCGGCACGCATCGCGAAGAAGACTCCAAGCGCGCTCGCCAAAAGGACGAGAAAGCTCACGCCCCACACGCCCGTGTAGCGCGCGATCTGAATCAGCTCGGGGACAGGGGCCTGGCTGTATCCGAGCACATTCCATCCATGTCGCGCCGCCTCCGCGCGCGCCCACTCCGAGGCGACCCAAAAGAATGGCGCCGCGAGCACTCCCCCTCTCCCCCATCGCGTGATCCCCCAGTGGGCAAGTCGAAGGAAGACGAAGAAGAACACGGAGAGCATGAACGCCGGAATGAGCAAGAGCATGTACGCCAGTGGAGCGGGCACGCCCCCATAGTGGATGATCGGAAAGGTCAGCCAGGAGAAGCTGCCGTAGAAGAAGATGAGCGCGACACCGAGGCCGAGGAGGAAGGTCTGTCGGAGCGTGAGCGCCGGTCGCATCGCGATACGAAGCAGGAGGGGGATCCAGGCCCCCCAGGCGAGGATCCACACTCCTCTCCCAAATGGCGAGGGGAACGAGAGGGCGAGCGCGAGTCCAGTCGCGCCCGCACACGCCCAATCGCGAGAGGCGAGAGGCTCCGCCTCGGAGATTCGCCGAGCACTCGCACGCTGCCGCTCAGCAGATACGGCCGAGGCCCGCACGTTCTGCTCCGACCCAAGTCCGCGTCATCGAGCGGGAACGATTTGGAGATCAGAGACGCCGCTATTGCGAAGCTCGCGCAGGACCCGAGCGGCGTCCGCGGCATCGGCGAACGGGCCGAGGAGAACGTCCACGCTCGACGTCCCATCCGATGCGGGACGAGAGCGCGTGAAGGCCATATCGAAGCCGCGCTCCCTCAGACGGGCGACGAAATCCTCGGCTTCGGCTGGAGAGGAGAAGCTCCCGGCCCGAATCAGATAGGACGCGGGTTCATCCCGCGAGGCCTCCGAAGCGACCGCCGGGACGGTCGCCCTCGGCTGCGCTTCAGGAATCGCCGACGCCGACCCGGTTCGGGGCTCGACCATTCGAGACCACCGCCCGATGAATAATCCGGTGGCGAACATCGCGAAGGCCAACGTCACACACCCGATGAAGAGCACAATCGCGCGCCGACTTCTGGCTCGAATGTTATCCTGCATAGACCTCCTCGCGTCAGGACCGATCCGTCACCTCTGCTCGCGTCGGTTTCGGGGCGAGAACGGAGAGCAGTTCCAGGGGCAAGGGGAAGACCACGGTCGAGTTCTTCTCCGCGCCGATCTCGGTCAGCGTCTGCAGATATCGCAACTGGATGGAGAGCGGCTCCTCGGAGAGCTTGCGCGCCGCATCGGTCAATTGCTGCGCGGCCAAGTATTCGCCCTCCGCGTGAATGATCTTGGCGCGCTTCTCCCGTTCGGCCTCCGCCTGCTTGGAGATGGCGCGGATCATCTCCTGCGGCAGGTCCACGGCTTTGATCTCGACCATGCTCACCTTGATCCCCCAGGGGTCGGTGTGCTTGTCCAGGATGCGCTGCAATCGCGCGTTCAGCTCCTCGCGCTTGCTGAGCAGATCATCCAGCTCGACCTCGCCGCAGACCGAGCGCAAGGTCGTCTGCGCCAATTGCGAGGTCGCGTAGAGATAGTTCTCGACCTCGACGACCGCCTTGTTCGCATCAATGACGCGGAAGTAGACGACGGCGTTCACCTTCACCGAGACGTTATCCCGCGTGATGACATCCTGCGGGGGAACGTCCATGGCGACGGTGCGCAGGCTCACGCGCACCATGCGCTGAAAGGGGCCGATCACCAGACGAATGCCCGGCGGTTTCGGTTCGGGCCGCAGTCGCCCGAAGGTGAAGATGACGCCGCGCTCGTACTCATTGATGATCTTGATCCAGCTCAACACCCAGAGCAGAAGGATGATCGCGGCGATGGTGGATCCGGTGAAGAGTTCCGGCATAGGTCCCTCCCTTTTGCGGCAATCTGTGTGACGCCTATGGGCTCTCCCTCTGTGCGCTCACCAGAGAGGCATCGCCGCCTCAGCGGCGTGACTTCAGGAGCGCTCCTCGTTGCGCGCGACATCCAGAATAGACGTCTGACGTGGCGGCTCCAACGGCTGCATGGCCTCCACGCGCAGCTTCAAGCCCTCGATCCCCACCACGCGCACGCGCTCTCCTTTCGCGATGCGCGAGGAGGCGACGGCGCTCCACAGCTCGCCGCGCACGAAGACTTGTCCCTCGGGATTCAACTCCGTCTCCGCCGTTCCGATCAACCCCACCATGCCGAGATCCCCGGTGACGACCTTCTGCTCTCGCGCCTTCATGGCCAGCCGCAGGATCACGATCATCGCCACCGCCGTGGGAATAGCGATGGCGAAGGCGATCGAACGGCGGATCTGAATCGCCGGATCCGGCGCATCCACGAGCATCAGCGCGCCGATGATCATCGAGACGACCCCCCCGGCGCCGAGCACGCCGAAGCTCTGGATCTTGGCCTCGGCGATGAAGAGCGCGACCGCGATGATGAGCAGGAGCACGCCGGTCAAGCTGATCGGCAGCAGGTGAAAGCCATAGAGCGCGAGCACGAGCGCGATCGTGCCGACGACGGCCGGGATGATCGCCCCCGGATTGTTCAGCTCGAAGTAGATCATGAGCAGGCCGATGGCGCCCAACACGAAGGCGATGTTCGGATTGGCCAGGAAGCTGAGCACGCGCTCGCGCAACGTGGGCTCAATGCGCACGACCCGCTCCCCCTTGGTGCGGAGCGTGACGGTCTCCCCGCCCAGACGGCGAACCGTGCGCCCATCCAATTGCACGAGCAAGTCCTCCAGATCGCGCGCGACCAGATCAATCAGCCCCTCGCGCAGGGCCTCTGTCTCCGTATAGGAGCGGCTCGTGCGCACGGCGGCCTCGGCCAGCTCAATGTTGCGCCCGCGCTTCTCGGCGAGCGAACGGATGTACGCCGCCGCATCGTTCTCCGCTTTCTCGTACATCGTGCGATCCTGCTCCATGCCGATGGCGACCGGATGAGCCGCTCCCGTATTCGTCCCCGGCGCCATGGCGGCCACATCCGCCGAGATGAGGATGAAGAACCCGGCCGAAGCCGCATTGGCGCCACTCGGCGAGACGTAAACAACCACGGGCACGCGCGCGGCCAGGATCCGCTCGACGATCTCGCGCATGGCCGAGACGAGCCCTCCCGGGGTGCGCAGCGTGATGATGAGCGCGCGCGACTGCGCCTGCTCGGCCACGCGAATGGCCCGCTCGATCAGCTGCGCGCTCGCCGGATGCACGATGTCATCGAAGGTCACGACGTGGACATCCGCGCGCGCCATGCCGCAGAGGAGCACGGTGAGGCATCCGGCTTGTACGATCAACCGCCTGTGCGTCATAAACCCGCCAATAATGTAGCACAAGAGCGCGACCCGCGTCATCACTGCAGGTCGCGGGTCGCGATGAGGATCTCCTCCCCAAAGGGGAGCTGAAGGGCCAGATACGAGGCGCGCGGCGAAGGGAGTCCGAAGAAGACCAGCCCCACCTGAGCCGGAGACGGTGGGAGCCTCTCCACCCCCGCCCACCGATGCTCGCCCACGGCTTCAAAGAGCGCCCGCGCGCGCGCGTCCAGATTCGGGCCTTGCGCGAGGAATTCCAAACATTCCCCCCTCCGCCTCACGATGGAGAGTCCGTCCAAACGGCTCAGGGCGAAGCGCCGCTCACTCACGCCATCGCGCAGAAGCGCGCCGCGCGGGCAGAAGTACCGCTTCTTCCCCGGATCGCGCTCCGATCCGACATAGAGCCAGATGGTCGTCTCCTGACGCTCCAGATCGAAGCTGACGGCGAGGGGATAGAGGACGAACACCTGATCCTCGACCTTCACCTCGTAGCGCGTGAGGCGCTCGACGCGGCGCAAGCCCGAACCGTACCACGACTGCGCGCCCATTTCCGTCCCGAGGATGCCCCACAGGAGCAGAACAACCACGACCGCGCGTTCGGGCGACATCCGGCAGAGGTTCGATCCGCTCATCGCGTCTCCCCCCTCAAGCGGAGGTCGAGTTTATCGTAGACCTCATCCGCGAAGAGTTCAAGCCAGCGGAGGATCGCCGGGAACAGGGAACCGACTTCAAAGCCGCGCTCGTAGGTGAACGGCCAGTGCCGGGGATCGTCCGGGATGAAGATGCGCGCCTCGCGTGCTCGCGGCGCCGATGCCGAGCGCTTCGATTCTGGAAGCTCCAGGTGTCCGATCAACTGCGGGGCCGTCAGGCTGGCCGTGGCCAAGTGGCTCAAATCGCGATAGATCGGATCGGCCGTCTCCGCGCGCGTCCGCGCCTGAAGCAAGCGCGCGAGCGAATCGTCTCGAAAGTCCTCCAGCGAGAGCAATCGCTCGCGCACTGTGTAAAAGGTCACCCAGCGCGTGCGCCCCGTCGGATCGAAGAAGCGGCGGCGCGGGTCCAGATGCCAATAGACCAGGTTGATCTCGCGCGCCAGGGCATCGAGGGCCGCCTTCGCCAACTGCAGAAAGCTCCACATCTTCTGTTCGAGGGCGCTGAAGGTTCCCCCTCCCGGCGCCGGGACCTCCGTGTCCAAAAGCTCCAAATAGACATCGAGCGCGGCGCGCTGGAACCAGCAGGTGCTCCAATGCGCCACGGCGGCTCCCTGTTGCGCCTCGGGATCGAGGACCGACCAGGTGCGCACGCGCTCGACAAACGCGCGCTCGGCGCGCGTCCCCCGCCACGCCTTCAATTCAGGGAGTGGCCGCATGATCGAATCGCTCCTCGGGAGAGGATTCCCTCATCGCGTGCGCTCCACGGTGAAGTACGCGATTCGATCCAGGGCATCTCGATAGGGCGATGGGGCCAATGCGCGCAAGCAGGCCGAGGCGCGCCGCGCATAGGCGCGGGCTTCCTCCCGCGCTCGCTCCAGGAAGCCCTCGGCCTCCAGCACGGCGACCAGCTCCTGCCGCGTCACCCGCGTATAATCGCCATCATGGAGCACGGCGCGAACCATCTCCAGATGCCTCGGCTCACCGCGCTCGACCAAGAGGATCAGGGGGAGTGTCAGCTTCCCCTCGCGCAGATCACTGCCCGCCGGTTTGCCCAAGCTCTCCTCATCGGCGACGAAGTCGAGCACATCATCAATCAACTGGAAGGCCGTGCCGAGGTTCATCCCGTACTCGCGCAGGGCGAGCTTCTCCGCGGGAGAAGCTCCGCCCAAGATCCCCCCAATCTCCGCGCACGCGCTGAAGAGATAGGCCGTCTTCCGCCGGAGGATCTCGAAATAGCGCTCACGGGTGATGAAGAGATCGCCGATATGTCCGAGCTGGATCAGCTCCCCTTCGGTCATCTTCCGCGTGATGCGCGTGAGCAGGTCCAGGATCTCGAAGCTGCGCTCCTCGAGCGCCATCTCGAACGCGCGCATGTAGAGCCAGTCCCCCATGAGCACGGTGATCTGGTTCCCCCACCGAGCGTTCACCGAAGGGCGTCCCCGCCGCACGTGCGCGCCGTCAATGATGTCATCGTGCACGAGCGTGGCCGTGTGGATGAATTCCACAACGACGGCCAGCCGAATCGTCGCCGGGGTGACCGGATGCCCCCACAGCTTCGCCGAGAGCAACAGCAACGTCGGCCGAATGCGCTTCCCCCCGCCGTCCTTCACATACCGGCCGATCTCCGCGATCAACGGCACATCAGAGGCGATCTGGCGAGCGAACTCCTGCTCGAAGGCGGCCAATTCGTCCCGGATCAAGGCGAAGATCTCCGCCATCGAAGGCGCTTCCGATCGGGACGCTCGGATCGCATCATCCGTTCCATGTCGCGTCATCGAAGCCCCCGTGCGCCCTGTTCACGAGCGATTCAATGTATCACAAGACCCTCGAAGAGACCAAACCACCTCGAGACTCACCGGCGGAGCATCCGGGGGGAGCCCATCGGATCCTCGAACGCACCCGGCGTCAGCGTGATCTCCGGCGAGGCCCCATCACCGAAGACCACGGTGACGAGATCGAACCGATAGGGCGCCGCCTCCAGATGCAACCACCGGCGATACGCGCGCGCGGCGCGAGAGAGCGCGCGCTGCTTGCGCCGATCCACGCCCGCCTCGGCGAGCGCCACGTCCTCGGAGGTGCGCGTCTTCACCTCCACGAAGACGAGCACATCGCCATCATAGGCGACGATGTCCAATTCCCCCAGCACGCGCGCCCCTTGAGCACTCCGCCCGATGGGAAGGACGACATGGGTGGCGACGATCCGATAGCCCGCGCGCCACTTCAAGAATTCGAGCGCGAAGCGCTCGCCGAGCGCACCGAGATCTGAAGGAGACCGCTTCTGACCCACCGGCTTCATTCCACGCGCCTCCAGATGGTGAGAAGGCGCCGTCCGCGCACCTCCCACTCCACGCTCAGCCGATCCCGCTCAAGTCGCACGTTCTCGAAGGTCTGCGGCTCGCCCGTCATCTCCGGGAAGAGGGAGAAGATGGGGATGAGGTGAATCCGATCACCCTCCCGACGATACTCCCCCACGCTGCTCTCGACATCGCGCAGCAGTTCCAGCAACTCTCGCTTCGAATGGTCGGAGAGCGCTCTCCCGCGCGGCAGACGGCGATCCGGCGCAACGGCCACGAGCGCGAAGCGAGAGCGGGTGAACAGCAGCATAGCGCCCTGCCCGAGCGCGCGCCCGGTCTTGAGATCCCTCGCCGATTCCAGGAGCCACGCGCCTTCAAGGGCGGGGCTCTCGCTCGGCGCGGGCGTCGGGGCCATTGCCATGGGCCGCACATTGAGGTCCACATGGAGAATGCGCCATCCGACGCGCTGCCGCCTCAGAAGGAAGGACGCATATCCGGTATAGGCGAGCGACGTCCCGTGCGCCGTCTTCTGCACGTAGCGCGCCTCCGCCTGCACCCAGGCGATCGCGCCCATCGGGCGCACCTGGAGGCGGTCCAATCGCAGCTCCACGTGAGGGAAATTCTGGAAAGCGACGCGCAGATGCTCCACAACCTCCTCGATCCCCTGATCGCGCCGGCCGAGACTGACCAAGACGACCTCCGGAGCGCACGTCCGTCGCAGGGCCTCCGCGTCGTTCTCCTCCCATCCGCGACGAAACGTCTCGATGAGGCGGCGAATCTCAGCCTCTGGAGTGACCGGACGCGCGCGCTGCGCCTCACTCACCGACGCGAGAGCCACGATCCACAACAGCCCACCGATCATCCTCCGCAGTCTCACGTCCTCACCTCCTCCTGGATGCCGCCATCACTTCCCGGTAGGCCCAATACGCCACCAGGACGCGACGCACATAGACTTTTGTCTCCCGGAATCCGATCTCGCTGACGAACCGATCGGGATCGTCCGAGCGCGCGCGGGCGAGCCAGCGGTGCGCGTTGTCCTCACCGGCATTATAGGCCGCGAGGACAAGGGGAAGACGCCCCGAGAATCGGCGCATGAGATCCTCCAGAAGAAGACCGAGCAAGCGCACGGAGACATCGGGACGATACAGGTCGCGCTCCTGGAACGAGCGGAGGCCCGCTCGCTCAGCCCAGTGTCGCGCCGTCTCCGGGACGAATTGGGCCAGACCCCGTGCGGCGGCGGGCGATTTCGCATCCGGGCGGAATCGGCTCTCCTCGCGAAGGAGAGCGAGCGCGAGCGCCGGATCGAGTCCACGTCGAGCGACCTGCTCCTGAAGCTCGCGCTCATACGGCGTCGGATAGAGCAACCGCGCCAGCTCTCCGGGAAGCTGATCGAGCGGATAATCCCGCGGGATGAGGGGCGCGAAATACGTCTCGGCGATGCGCAGGGCCTCGTGCGCATACCCCCCGCGATGGAAGCACACCGCGAGCGTATACAGGCGCGAGAGGTCGAGCGTATTCGTCCGCATCGCGGCCGACTGAAGGCGCGAGCGCGCCTCCGCCTCCCCCCACCCCCAGCTCTCCGCCAACTCCCACGCGCCCTCGTCGTAAAGCCCCAGGCAGACCAAAGCCGCCGCGCGCGCGCCCCGAATATCCTCGGTCTCCCCGAGATCGTGCTCGGGCGTCTCGCATCCGACGACCAGGCGCGCCCACGGGGCGACGCGCGCGTATTCGGGGAGCCGCCGGAGAGCACGAACGAGCCATCGGCGAAGAAGTCTCTGCTGCCCTTCTTCGGGCGTGAGCCGAAGCGCGCGCTGCGCCGCCATTTTGGTTCCCCGCGCATCGCCCTTGCGAAGGGCCAATCGCGCGTGCGCGCGCAGCTCGCGGAAACGCTGGCGCACGAACGATCCCGCCTGCGGATGCGTCCAGAGCAAACGCAATCGCTCCGTCGCCCGTCGCCCATAGTACGAATCGCGTTCGTCGGGGAGAGCCAGATAGGCCTCGATGGCCTCTTCCCACCTTCCTAACGCCTCCAGGACGCGCCCTCGCCAATACAAGACCTCATGGCGATCCGGCACCTGTGGGCCCGGCCGATCCAGATCGAGTCGAAGCAGCTCATCGAGATCGCCCAATGCGGCGGAGAATTCGCCTCGCCCCAGGCGAATGCGCACCTGGGAGAAGAGCGCGGCAGCGGCAGCAGGCTGTCCGGTGAACCGCGCGCGCGTGCGATGACACCACAGCAGCGCCTCCTGGTCGCGCCCGGCCGAGCGCAGAGCGTCAATGAGATTCAGGTGGGCACCGGCTAAAGCGTCGCTCTTCGGATAGGCCGCGATGAAGGCCTCGTAGCGCGCGATCGCCTCCGACCATCGTCCGGCCCGCGCCTGCGCATGCCCGATGAGGTAGAACCCCTGCTCCCCCTCGGGCGTATTCGGGAAACGCTCAGCGACGCGCTCGAACCACGGGATGGCGCGATCGAACTCGCCCTGCGCATAGTAGCTGCGCCCGATCTCCAGGAGCGCCTCGGGGACGAACGGATGTTCGGGGAATTGCGTCAGCAGGCGCTCGTAGTGCTCGCGCATCGGCTCGAACGCCCGATTCGCGCGATAGAGGCGCGCCCGCCGCCGATGCTCCTCGGGGGAGAGCGCCTCCGAGCGCTCGCGATCCCAGGCGTCGAGCTGCTGAAGGGCATATAGGGCGACGTCGTTCGGAAGACCCAAGAGGTCCTCGATGCGAATCGGCCGATTCCCCGTACGGCGCGATGGCTCCCGCTCGTTCGAGAGCGCGAGCAGGAGCGCGCGCGCTTCCTCCGCACGCCCGCTCTGTCGGTAGGCCAACGCGATCTTCAACTGCGCCACGGGAGCGAACTCCGGGGACCGGGCCGCGAAGGCTCGATACAACTCGATCGCCTCCTGGAAGGCGTTTCGGTGCAGCGCATTCTCCGCGAGCCGCCACCGGAGGCGTTCCTCGAGCCAGAAGGCCGGCTGCTTCTCCAGAGCCTGGAGCAGCCACATCCGCTCGCGTTCCCAGTCGTCCTGCTGACGGGCGATCTCCGCCAGATGCCAGAGGGCGTAAACGCTCAGCAGGTCCTCGCGCTCCAGCACGCGCCGGAAGGCGCGAATGGCCCCTTCCCGATCCCCCATCCGCTGCCGCAGCCGCGCTCGCAGATACTCATAATGCCGACGGGCGAAGAGCGCCGGATCCTCCCGCTCGATCTCGCGAAGAAGGCGTTCGGCACCGGCGAAGTCTTCCCGTTCCAGAGCACGGAGGAGTCGCTCCTGCATCCTCTCGGCCACATGCGCGCCCGGAGACGCCGCCATCCCCACCGCCGACGCGAGGTGCATCAGAACGGTGAGCCCGACGAACACCCGCGTGATCGCACGGGCACGCCCCTGACTCTGCCGGAACATGGCTTCCTGCACCAGGCGTTCCCGCCATTTCTGCGCGAGATCATCCGCGCGCATCAACATGCGCGACCACCTTCCCCCGCGAAGCGCGGCTTGAGAAAACCGCCGAGACCGTGTTTAATATCTCGACTGATCGGCGTGTCATTATATCATCGCCGGACGTTGATGGGCACACAGGTGGGAGTAGATCGAGCATTCGGTGACCGGAGGAGGACGTCCTCATGGGGCCGACGCGCGAAGCAGCATATGCCTTACTCTGCGAATACACCACGAGCGAGAGCTTGATCAAACACGCGCTCGCCGTCGAGGCCGTCATGCGCGCGTTTGCGCGCCACTATGGCGAGGATGAGGAGACGTGGGGGATCGCCGGCCTCTTGCACGATTTCGATTATGAACGGTATCCGAATCCTCCCGATCACCCAATGCGCGGGGCCGAGGTGTTGCGCAAGCGCGGATATCCGGAGGAAATCGTACGCGCTATCCTCGGGCATGCCGATTACACGGGCGTTCCGCGCGACACGCTGTTGGCGAAGGTCCTCTACGCGGTGGATGAGCTGACGGGCTTCATCATCGCCTGCGCGCTGGTGCGGCCGTCGCGCAGCGTGGATGACCTGCCGGTGGCTTCGGTCAAGAAGAAGCTCAAGGATAAGGCCTTCGCCCGAGGCGTGGATCGCGCCATCGTCTATCGCGGCGCCGAGGAGTTGGGGATGGACCTGGACGATCTGATCGCCTTCATCATCTCCGCCCTGCGCCCCATCAGCGAGCAGATCGGATTGAACCGTTTGCCATCGGAAGGGGAGGGAAGCACATGACGGCCCAGAAACTCGATGGCCTGGCCATCGCGCGGCAAATCAAGAATGAAGTCGCCCACGAGGTCGAAAGGCTCGCGGGGTATGGCATTCGTCCGGGCCTGGCGGCCGTGCTGGTGGGGACCAATCCCGCCTCTCAGGTCTACGTCAACAGCAAAGTGAAGACATGCGGGGAACTGGGCATCTATTCGGAGAAGCATGAGCTGCCGGAGACGACGACGACCGAAGAGCTGCTCGACCTGATCGCCCGCTTGAATGCCCGCCAGGAGATTGATGGCATCCTCGTCCAATTGCCCCTGCCTCGACATGTGGACACCCGGCGGGTGCTCGATGCGATTGATCCGGCCAAGGATGTGGATGGCTTCCATCCGGTGAATGTCGGGCGCCTGGTGCGCAATCAGGAGACGTTGGAGCCGTGCACCCCGGCTGGCATCATCGAGCTGCTGGAGCGGACGCGAATCCCCATTGAGGGGCAGCGCGCCGTCGTCATCGGGCGCAGCGACATCGTGGGGAAGCCCCTGGCGTTGATGCTCCTGCATCGTCATGCGACCGTGACGATCTGCCACAGCCGCACGCCGAACTTGCCCGAGATCGCGCGCCAGGCGGACATTCTGGTCGCGGCGATCGGTCGGACGGCCATGATCACGGCCGAATACGTCAAACCGGGCGCTGTCGTCATTGACGTGGGCATCAACAAAGTGACCGATCGCGCGGAGGTCGAACGCCTCTTCGGATCGGACGAGAAACGCCTGAGCGAATGGGCATCGAAGGGCTACACGCTCGTCGGCGATGTGCATCCGACGAGCGTCTTGCCCGTGGCCGGTTATGTGACGCCCGTGCCTGGAGGCGTTGGCCCGCTGACCATCGCCATGCTCATGAAGAACACCGTCAAAGCCGCGCGCTGGCGACGCGCTCTGGCCCGCGCGGCAACCCCATGAGCACATGATTCGGAGGGTCTCCGATGCGACGCCTGCCACGACGACTCCGAGAATTCTGCGAGAGTCAGAAGATCATGCGCCTGGCCTTCACCGACGGGAGGGGGTATCCGCATGTCCTGCCCCTCTGGTTCGTCATGATCGGAAACGACTGCTTCTTCGGGACGGATCGCGAGAGTGCGAAAGGCCGCGCCGTCGTGAAGAATCCTCGCGTCGGATGGGTCATTGATGGGGGAACGAGCGTGCGCACCTACAAGGGAGTCTCCTTCTGGGGGCGGGCCGAGGAAGTCACCGATCCGCGCCTCTGGCGCAAGGTCTGGCGCGCTCTGGGCACGAAGTATTATGGCTCGCCCGAGAGCCGCGCTTTTCAGGAACTGTACACGCCAGAGACGCTTATCGTGCGTCTGCGGCCCGAAGGAGTCTTCTTCTGGGATTACAGCGCGGAGTAGGTGCCCCTCAGGCCGGTCGCGTTCATCCTCCGGCGAAGCGCAGCGGATTCACCGGGCGATCGTTCACCCGCACCTCGTAATGGACGTGCGGCCCCGTTGATCGTCCCGTGCTCCCGGCTCGCCCCAAGACGTGACCGCGCTTCACCACCTGACCGACGCGCACAGCGATCCGCGACAGATGCCCATAGAACGTCGTGATCCCATTGCCGTGATCGAGGATCACGAGGTTCCCGTACCCCCCGCGATAGGCGGCGAAGACGACCGTCCCATCAGCCGTCGCGCGCACCGGCTCGCCGTATCGCGCCTCCACATCCACGCCCGCGTGGAACTCGTACCCCTCACCGAAGGGGTCTCGCCGGATGCCGAACCGATCGTTCAATCCCCCTTGCACCGGCCATCCCCGAGGTGTCGTCGCCCGACGCACGCGCTCGCGCTCCAGATGCGCGCGCAGAGTCTTCACCATCGCCTCGACGCGAGCGATCTCCTCCGCGAAGAACTGCAATTCGCGCGGTCCGCCCTTTCCTTTTGGAGACGGCGAGGAGGACGCCTCGACCTCGATGTCCTCCAGCGCGATTCCCATCTGCTGAGCCGCTTGCCGCACCTGATGCGCTTCGGCCTCCAAGGAGGCGAGGCGAGCGTGCAACTCGCTCAGTTGCGTGAGATATTCGCGCTTGAGCACCTCGTTCTCTCGCGTGATGCGCGCATATCGCATGAGTACGACCGCTCGCCGCATCATCCAGACGCCCGCCGTGCTGAGGACGCCCAGTCCGATCAGACCGATCAAGACGGCGCCGTAGAGGTGCTTGTGGTGAATGACGATTTTATAAAAGCGCGAACTCGTCGCGGGCGCGATGATGAGCGTGTAAAACGCATTCTCCCTGCGCATACGAACACCTCCTTCACCCCGAATTTCCCTCCACGCCACCCGCTGTATGTTTCGGACGAGACGGGGCTTAGGATAGCACGATCTGAGGCGAAGGACAAGAGGAATTTTCGCCGCGGGCGACCCTCACGAAGTCGCTTCCGACTGCTGCAGCTCGCGCAAGATCTCCTGCGCGATCGCGCGCGCGCGCTCGATCTCCTCCGGCGGGAGGGAGATGGCCGCGACCGCCGCATGGCCACCGCCGCCGTATCGCTCGCAAATCTTGGCCAGATTATGGCGACGCGGTCGCGGAGCCCATGGATTCGACCCCACGGAGATCTTCGCGCGCACGGGAGAGAGGCTCACGCCGATGCTGTAGGTCGCTTCCGGGCAGAGGTAGTAGGGGATGAACTTGTTGTACCCCTCCAAGCCATACTCGCTCACATCAAAATAGGCGACATCGCGCTCGCAGCGCACGACGCGACGGATCGTCTCGATCGCCTGCTCATGCCACTTCAGCAGAGGCTCCACCCATTCGGCGATGGGCGGCTCTTTGACGACTTCCGCCAGGGACTTCTCCTGCAACGCGCGGATCACCCGCTCCGGGAGGTGATCGTCCCGCCCCGCTTCGACGACGAGCATCAGCTTCATGGCCGGCTCGGTCAGATCAATCGCCGCCCGGGGATCCGGATACTGCGCGCCATCAATGATGTCCGCCCATCGGATCAGCTCCTCCAGCGGCGTCGGATCGAACCCGAAGCGCGCGGCCGTGATGTCAGCGACCAACTTCGTACACGATTTGTACGTCGGATCGAGGAACTTCTTCCCGCTCCGGTCCCGACGGAAATGGGCCTCATCCTCCGGAGAGAGGAACGCGCTATCATGATGATCGAACCACCAGGTCAAGCGCTCGGAGCTGCTGTACTTGAAATCCACGATCGCGTTCTCGTCTCCATCGAAGGCCCCATCATCGAAGAGACGGCCGGCTCGATGCATCAACCCCGCATACGCGAACTCCGCGCGCGGATTCACCCGCTCTCGATAGAATCGAGAGAAGACGACCGCCGAGGCGACCCCATCGAAGCACCGATCGTGAAAGAGCACTTTCACTCTCATCGCCCGATCCCAATCAAGCGGAAAATGATAGCCGCAACGCCTCCGATGTGCCAAATCAATCCGGAGTCGGAACCCAGAGCAACGCCCGGCGCAAGATGCGAATCCCATGAGGATGCAGCGCGACAGCATACGGCTCGCACTCGCGCGCCTGCTCCAGCGCCTCTCGCAAGAGGGCCCCGGCGCGCGCGGCCGCCGTCTCGTAGAGGCGCTCCAGCTCCTGCGCGAGCGGCTGCAATTCGTCAGGAACCTCTCCCCCTTTCTCCCCCTCCGGCGAGACGTCCAAGACGCCCTCCGCCGATTCGCCTCGCAGAACCGCGCCAATCGGATGATCCAACACCACGCGATTCAACCGCGCCTCCACGCGCGAGATCATCCGCCGCCGCTGCACCTCCAAGCCCGAGCGAAGCTCCTCCGGCACATCGTCTGAAAGCGGCTTCTGCCGCAGCTGCTCCAGTTGAAGCTGAAATTCCCGCATCAACTCCCTGAGCGTCGGCTGAAGGCGCGCGCGCACCTCCTCGAGCGCGCGTTCCAAGAACGCTTCCTGGCTCTCGTTCAACCGGGAATAGAGCCGCAGGTTCGGATTGTGGTGGAGGATCACGCGCTCGGAGCGCACCAGGTGCTCGATCAAATCGTTCTCGAATTCCGCCAGGCGCGCATCGGTGAGCGCCACCACGCCCTCGTAGGGACGAATCCCGGGCTGCGGCGTCGTGCGGATCTGCTCCGGCGTCAGCTCCCCAACAGCCGAGACGCTCCAATCGGCCGCCGCTTCATCACGCGGCAACCAGGTCGTATACCGGCGATCCTCCGAATGCACGATCTCCGCCCGGAGATCGCGAAACTCCAGCAAGCACTCAAAGAGCAAGGCCGGCCGATACCGCCAGGTGATCGAGGCATCCGCGAGCACGGACTCCTCCAGACTCACCCACAATTCCACGAGCCCCGACATCGCACTCCCGCTCATCCCTCCGTGAGCACGCGTTCAGCCACGATCTTGGGCTCGACCGTGAGCGAGCGGAACTCGCTCAACCGCACAAGCCCCGGCTTTGATCGGGGAATTTTACTCACGAACTTGCGCTCTGTATAGGTCACGACGACCGTGCTCGAATGCCGAGCCTGACTGAAGAAAGCCGCCAATTGCGCCGCCTCCAGGAGGGTGCGGGGAGGAACGACTTGCCCCTTCGCCCGCCGGATGATGACGTGCGAGCCCGGATAGTCGGCCGCATGTAACCAGATGTCATGAGGAGCGGCCACGCGGAACGTGAGCCGTTCGTTGTCCTCGGCACTCTTGCCGACCAAGATGTCGAACCCATCCGAAGAGCGGAAATGATACACGCCCGGGATGCGCGCGGCGCCCCTCTTGGGCGAGGTCGGCGTCGGGCGCTTCCCCGCCGAACGTTCGCCCGAAGGAGCCAGGCCGAGATCGCGCGCGATGTGTTCCAAGGCTGGAAGAGCGTCAGCGGCCTTCACGCGCTCCTGGATGCGCCGCAGCTCCTCCAGCTCCCGTTCGATCACCGCCTGCCGTTCGGCGATCACCCGCGCTCCCTGCTTGGCCTTCCGATACCGCTGGAAATATTCCGCGGCCGCCTGCTGCGGTGTCGCCGCCGAGGTCGGGACCTCGATCACGCGCTGCTCCGGATCATAATGATCGGTCACGAGGAAACCGGATGGGGTTCGCACGGCCATGTGGGCATTGGCCAGCAGCAGCTCCCCCCACCGTCGCCACAGCTCCGGATCGCCGAGCGCGCGCTGATCCTCGTCCAAGCGCCTCCGTAACCGCTCCCGCTTCTCGATCTGCGCCGCGAGATGACGCTGAAGGGCCGCGCGCATCTGCTGAAAGCGCTCGGCCCGACGCACGAGATCATAGTAGACCTCCGCCGCTTGGGAGAATGACTCCCAGCGTGTCGCGCTCCACCCCCTGGCTTGCGACAGAGGGATCGCCGACAGGAGCACATCGCGCGGGGATGCGCGCGCCGGATCCCAGCGCTCCAGTGGCTCGCGAGAATAGAGGATCGGGTGTCGGGAGCACGCGAGGTCCTCCAGAACACTTCGGAAGGCTGCGTAGGCGAGATCAGGTGAGGGCGCGGCCGCGGGGCTCATCTCCCGCCATCGCGCTTCGACCTCGGTCGCGTAGAGCGATCCGAACCCCTCGATGGTTCTCTTGAGGCTCTCGGCAAGCGGGCGCTCGCCGCTCACGATCGCGCGAAACTCCTCGCGGTCGAGCGTCCACGGATCGCGCTTCTCCGAGGCCGGAGGGGTGTAGACCTCACCCGGCGCCTGACCATGCGCCTGAAGGCGCGCGCGCACGCGTCCCGAAGCGTCCAGCAGGAAGAGATTCGCCGCGTGCCCGAACAGCTCGGCGACGAGGATCGTCTCCTCATCAACAGCGTCCTCCGACCCCTCCACCGTCTCCCCCTCATCGGCGTCCTCGCCCAGTTCCACGGGTACCGAGGCCCTGCGCTCGAAAGAGAAGCGCACAAGGCGATCGCATCGCACCTGCTCGATGGCGCGCAAGCGGGCACCGCGCAGCCGCGCTCGCACAAGGAGCAGAAAGGGCGTAGGCTCCGCGCTCTCCTCCGGCACATGTTCGACAAGATGCACGCGAGGCCAGCGCGGCGCCACCGAGAGCAGGAGCCACACGTGCCCCGGACGCCGATGGGGACGATAGAGCTTCATCAATAGAGTCGAAGGATCCGCCAAGCGAACTCGCTCCACACGCGCGCCGAGGACTTCCTCCCTCAGCTCCGCGACGATGCGAGACAATGTGAGCCCGTCCATGCTCCTATCGGTTTTATCACACCGGAGATGAGTGTGCGAAGCGTTCGCGCGCAGGAAGCGGAAGGATGAATCCTCCCCGTCGCGCCCAGAGGCACCCTGGCGACTTCACGGCTGGCTCTCAGACCGCTGTCCCGCGGCTCATCGTCGCCGCACGGGGCGATAGAGCCAGGGGGCATGAATCTCCTGGCTCTCGTAAACGGACTCGGCGACCCGCTTCACGACGATCCCCGCGAGAAGGTCCGCGAAGGTCCGACGCTCGCGATTGAAGAGGGCCCAGAAGAATCCGAAGAAGAGGGGGAGCGCTCCCAGAACGGTCCCCAGGATGTGTCGCACGGCCTGACCTGCCGAAGGTACATCCATCGTCCGCGCGTTCAACGCCAGCAACCCCGCGATCGCCATCCCGACCGTTCGCCCGGCCACACTCAACATGATCACCTCGTAGAGGATGCCGACCACCGCCGCAGTCCCCACCAGCGCGATCCGCACCAGGCGCTGAGAGAGATCGCCATATACGATCTCGACGGCGGCGACGAAGGGGATCGTGCTGAAGGCGATCACCCCAAGATCGATGAGCGCGGCGCCGAGCCGTCGCGCGAGCGAAGCCGGTGCGATTTGCTCAACGGCCTCTTCACGGGGGAGCCAGAGGGCCGCTTCACTCCGCGGGCGCGCGAACGCTGATCGCTCGCTTCCGAACCTCTCGGCCTCTCCTTCCACGTCGAGATCGAAGTCCTCGATCGCCTCGCGAAGCTGCGTCCCCTCGCCTGCGACCGGAGGCTCCATGGGGAGCGCGCGCTCCTGAGGCCCCGCGCTCTCGCGGGGTGATGGATTCGGAAGGTCGTTGGCGTTCTCCGAAGAGCGCGCGGGCTCCAGATTCGACTGCCGCGCGCGGGTCACGGTCGTCTCAGCGAGCGCGCGGCGTTCTTTCGCCGAAGCGGATGCCGGGTGCGCCCCCGAAGGGGGGACCGATTCTGCGTCCATCGCCCTTCGCGCCGGCTCGGGAGGCCCTTCCCCACGCCGCTCGCGAATGGCGCGCACGCGCTCCCGAAGCTGTTCCTTCCATGCCGGAGGCCCCTGAGGTTCCTCAGAAGATGGCCCATCCGAGGGATCTGGTACAGGCTGGCCGGGAGCCGCATCGCGCGCTCGCGCTCCGGGGAAAGGGATCACCACCGACCCCGTGCTCCGCGCTTCCGCTCGATCGGTCGCTCGCTCCTGAGCCTGCGCCGAAGGAACCATCGCCTGTGGGAGCTTCATCCCGCAATACCGACACGTCGCATGAGCTGCCGATTGAACAAAGCCGCATCTTGGACATCTCATAGCTTCTCATCCCTGCCCGAGCCAGAGGTCGGACGTCGTATGTGTCGGCTAGCATGGTAGCAGAATTTCCCCGCCGAGGCAATCACATTTTTCGAACCGCGCGCATATCGCGCAGGCAGACGGCCTTCTATCGAGCTCGACGTCCTCTCGCCGACGCTCCGCGCGCGGCCGATGTTTTACCCTCCAGCTCATCGGCCAGCGGTGCGGCCTCATAGAGCTTGCGCAGCGCTTCGAGGATCGCCGCACTGTGGACGGCCACGGCGCGATTGGTCTCCTCGACGTAGACGAAATTCCCGACCAGACTCTCAATGTTCCCATCGAAGATGACGCCCACCAGCTCCCCCTGGCGATTGATCACCGGAGAACCGGAATTCCCGCCGGTGATATCGCACGTGCTCACGAAGTTGAGCGGCGTCGAGAGGTCGAGCCGGTGCCGTCGCTCCCACACGCGAGCGGGAAGATGATACGGCGGCTTCCGATCGAAGCCGTACGCGCGATCGAAGAGCCCGTAGAAGGTCGTCTTCGGCGGCGCCTGTGTTCCGTTCATCGGATAGCCGCGGACCGTCCCGTAGGCGAGGCGCAGCGTGAAGGTCGCATCGGGATAGACCGATTTGCCGAAGACGGCGAATCGCGCCCGCCCGATCTTCGCCCCGGCCGCCTGACGCACGCTCGCGACGTTCTCCTCGAACCAGCGCTGCATCTGGCGGAGGATCGGGTCCACGCGCCGCGCCCATTGGATCAGCGGATCAGGAGACGCCGCGAGGGCTTCCTCCCCTCCGTTCAAAAGAGCCTTCCGAACGGCGACATCGGCGAGGCGCGTCCCCCGCACCAGTTCGCGAGCGACGACCTCGGGCGACCGTCCCCCCAGAGCGGCCTCGATGAACGGATCATTCGGCCCCAACTCTTCGAGAGACTCCTGCAAGCTGGCCGCGATCAGCACCTCCTCCAGTCCCGGATAGATCGGCGCGGGCGAGAGCACGCGGAATCGGACCGCCTCCAGTTGCGCATCGTGAAACCCGTCCAACCGTTCGGCATCCGGTTTCTTCACTTCCGTCGCGTAGCGCACGAGCGTCAGGGCGTGCTCGATCAGGTCAGAGAAGCTGCGACGCACCGACCGATAGAGCAGTGGTACGGCCTGCTCGCGGTAGCGCGCCTCGGCGGCGGCGATCTCCGCCCACGCGCTCCCATATTCGGCTTGCCACTCGGGTCGGCTCGCGAGGCGCGCGCGCAGCTCCTCCTCCTCCCGCTGCTTCTTCGCCATGAGCGCCGGGTCGCGAAGGCCATTCCATTCGCCCACGTAGGCCTTCACCGCGTTCTCCAAGCTGAAGATCAACTCCGCGGCCTGCCGCGCCGGCTCTGGACCCTGCGCCGCATACTGCCGCAACGCGCGCAGTCGGTGCTGCAGGGTCTTGATCGTCCGCGGATAGACGATGTCCCGCAGCGTCTCCAACTGCGCGACGGTCAGCCAGCGACTCGTCCGCCCCGGATGCCCGGAGACGAAGACCAGTTCCCCCTCACTTGCCCCTCGCGAATTCCACTTCAGGTAGTGCTCCGAGCGAATCGGCTTCCCATTCTCGTACACGCGAAAGAGCGCGAAATCCAGGCAGTATCGCGGATACGTGAAATTGTCGGGATCGCCACCGAAGAAGGCGATCTGCTGCTCCGGCGCGAAGACCAGGCGCACATCGGTATAGCGCTTGTAGCGGTAGAGCCAGTATTCGGCCCCGTGATAGAGCGTCACCACCTCCGAATGCAAGCCGGTCGCCTCGCGGCTCTCCCGCTCGATGCGCGCGATCTCCGCCCGCCGAGCTTCGAACGCCTCGCGCTCGCTCATGCCGGGTCGAACCGCGGCGTTCACCCGCGCCGTCACGTCCTCCATCTGGACGAGTACGTCAAGCGCGAGATCCGGGCACTTCAACTCCTCCCGCGGCGTGCGGGCGTAAAAGCCATCGCGCACGTAATCCTTCTCGGGGGTGGACATCTTCTGCAACTGCGTGAGCGCGACGTGATGGTTGGTGAGCACCAGTCCGTTCGGGCTCACGAACGCTCCCGACCCCCCATCGCTGAAGCGCACGCTGGCGAGTCGAACATGATCGAGCCAGTCCTGAGTCGGCGTGAACCCGTACCGCTCGCGGAGTTGCGCCAGCGGGGGATTGTCGAATGTCCACATCCCCTCGTCCGCCCATGCGCGCGCGCACATTCCTGCGCCCGCGACGACGATGAGGAGAACGTATCGGCGAATCCACAAAGCGCACCTTCTGGTCCGCCTCATCATCCCCTCCCCTGCGCTCCCCGACGTTCGCCCGAGGGGAGCGCGAAGAATGATCACCAAAGCGGCCCCCCGTTGGCAACCCCGACAGAGCATCCCACCCGCAATCGCCACGGATTCGGGGCGTGCGTCGCGCGCGCGCTTTGGGCTACAATCCCATCTCGCGTGAGCGGAGGCGATGAACACGGCGGGTCCACAGTCCTCTGCCCCGATCGCTCCGCCGATCGCGGAGGAGACAGCCGGGCGCGTCACCCGTTCGGCGGGTGTCGTCAGCCTGGCCGTCATGGGCAGCCGCCTGTTGGGACTCGTTCGCGAGCAGGTCTTCGCCGCCGTCTTCGGCGTCGGCATGCACTCGGATGCTTTCATCGCGGCCTTTCGCATCCCCAACCTGCTGCGCGACCTCTTCGCCGAGGGCGCCCTGAGCGCGGCCTTCGTCTCCACCTTCTCGCAGCTCATCGTCACGCGGGGCGAACGCGCCGCTTGGCGCCTGGCGAATCTTGTCCTCAACGGACTGGTGCTCGTCCTCACGGGCGTGACGATACTCGGCATCGTGTTCGCCCCGCAGATCGTCGGGCTCATCGCGCGAGGATTCGAGGCGATCCCGGGGAAGATGGCGCTCACCATCGAGATGACGCGCCTCATGTTCCCGTTCATCATCCTCGTGGCGATGGCCGCCGTGGCCATGGGCATCCTCAACAGCCGGGATCGCTTTGGTATCCCGGCCTCCGCCTCGACCTTCTTCAACATCGGTTCGATCCTCGGCGGACTCGGATTCGCTCACGTCATGGACCCCAGCTTCGGACCGCGGGCGATCGTGGGGTGGGCCATCGGGACACTCATCGGCGGGGCATTGCAATTCTTGATTCAAGTCCCCTCGCTCTATCGCGTGGGTTTTCGCTATGAGCCCATTGTGAGCTTCCGCGATCCGGGCGTGCGGCAGATCATTCGGCTCATGGGTCCGGCCATCATCGGCGCGGCAGCCGTTCAGATCAACGTCTTCGTGAACACGAACTTCGCTTCGTATCTGGGAGATGGGCCGGTCTCCTGGCTGAACTACGCTTTTCGCCTCATGCAATTCCCCATCGGCGTCTTCGGCGTCGCCATCGGCATGGCGACGCTGCCGGCAGTCTCGCGCGCCGCGGCGCGCGGAGATCTCGCGGAATTTCGACGAACGCTCGCGGCCTCGGTGGGCTTGGTCTTCTTCCTGTGCATTCCGTCGGCCTGCGGGCTCGCCGTCCTCGGCGAGCCGATCATCCGCCTCATCTACGAACGCGGCCGATTCACGAGCTTCGATACCGAGCAGACGGCCGCAGCCCTGGCGTTCTACGCCATCGGACTCGCCGGGTACGCGGCGATCAAAGTGCTCGCACCCGCGTTCTATGCCCTGAACGATGCGCGCACGCCGATGCGCATCAGCCTCATCTCGATCGCGACCAACTATGCTTTCAACGCTCTGCTTGTGCGCCAACTGGGATTCGGCCATCGCGGATTGGCGCTCTCGACGTCGCTCGTGGCGCTCTTCAACTTCCTCGCGCTCCTCGGGCTCATGCACCGGAAGATCGGTCACCTGGAGGAACGGCGCCTTCTTCACTCGTTGGGCAAGATCGCGCTCGCCTCGGGCGTGATGTCCGTGATCTGCTACGCGAGCTTCAGGGAGCTGGAGGCGCACATGGGGTCGCGCGGTCTGCTCGGACACACGCTCACGGCGCTCGGGCCCGTGGGATTGGGCCTGGTCACCTTTCTGCTCGTCGGCCGAATCCTTCGCGTGAGGGAATTGGAGATGGCGCAGGCGGCATTTCGCCGCTTCCTCGCCCGCTCCTGAGATTCATCCCTGCTCCGCCTCCGCGAGAATGTGCCAGATGGCCTCACACCACCCGATCGGACCGATCCCCCGGGTGATGCGCGCCTGAGGAACAAGACGCTGCGCGACGGGATCGGGCTCTCCCGAAGGCCGGCGCACGAGGATCGGAAGGACTACCTCCCGCAGCATGGGGACATCGTTCTCGCTATCGCCGATCCCCACGGTGAAGATCGAACCGAATCGGCGTCGCAAGATGTCCGTGAGCACACGCACAGCCCGCCCTTTATCGGTCTGTCCCATGAGATGAACATATCGCCCACCGCGCGTGAGGCGAAGGCCGTGCTCGGCGACGATCGCCTCCAGGCGGGAGAACACCATCGGATCGTCACTCATCACGCGAAACGGCTCATCATATTCTCGCTGCTTCGCCCGCTCGGCCTCTTCACGACTCAAGCCACATTCGGCGGCGATCGCCTCGGGCGTCAGCTCGCTCCAGGCGACAATGGGCACAGCCAGGCGCCGCCTGAGCTCCTCCAGACAGGAGCGCAATCGCGCGTGCGGGACGCCGAGCGCGATGCGCGCCCACGCGCCACACGGTTCAGCCTCCGGCGCGAACGCCGCATACTCCTCGCGCGGGAGATAGATCGCCCCGCCGTTCTCGACGATGAACGGAGCGTGAATCCCCAGCTCGCGGAGCCACGGCTCCATCTCTGCGCGCGTCTTGCTGGAGCAGGGGATCACCAGCGCGCGATGGCGACGAAGCGCCTCCAGCGCCGGGCGCGCCGCTTCATACGCATAGGTCTCGGCGTCGAGCAGCGTCCCGTCCAGATCCGTGTAGATGACGAGCTGTTGGCCCGCGAGCTTCGCCTTCATGAATTATCCTCTCGAACGACCTGCAGCAGCTCATCGAAGAAATCGGGCAAGGCCGCCGTCACGCGATTCCAATTGGGGATGAGCGGCACACCGAGCGGATCCTCCATGAACGCCTCCGCCGCCAGCGAGAGCGCGCGCGCGAACGCCTCCACCGCCACCTCCTCTTCATGCCGATCGAAGAAGAGCCCATTGATGAGCGCGTCAGCGTGATAGCGCGAGATCATATCTTCGGCCGCGCGGATGTAGGTGGAGCGCAGCGTGCGAAAGACCCCCGACGTGAACACCACCCCTTCGGCCGAGAGCGTGCGAAAGAGCGTCTTCGCAATGTCCACGGCCATCTTCATCAATCCGCGCGTCGGATCATCGGGAGAGAGCGCCTGGTGCTTATGCTCGTAGGTGTCGCACAATTCCACCTGGCAGATGCGCCGGGTGGCGCGATTGCGATAGATCTCGGCGAGGACGCCGATCTCCAGTCCCCAATCGCCGGGGATCCGATTGATGCGCGCCAAATCGGCCATCATCGCGAACTCCCCGGCGAGGGGGTAGCGAAAGCTGTCCAGGAATTCGAGAAACGGCAAAGGGCCGAAGATCTTGCGCAGCGAGCGAACAAGCGGCGTGATGAACAATCGCGTCACGCGCCCGTGCAGCCGATCGGTGACGCGCGCGTAATAGCCCTTGCAGAACTCGAAATCAATGTTAGGATTCACGACCGGATAGCACAAGCGGGCCAACATCTCGCGCGTGTACGTGAGGATGTCGCAGTCGTGCAAAGCGATGACGTCGCTCTTGCCGCTGGCGAGCACATAGCCATAGGCCATCCAACAGGAGCGCCCCTTGCCATCTTCGCCGACGGGCAAGCCGTTCGCCTGGAGCTTCTCGTACAGCCGCTGCAGGCGCGGCCCGTTGTTCCAGATGAAGGTCACCTCCTGCGGCAAGCCGGCCATCATCTGGCGCGCATGCGCATACTGCTCGGGCGTCGCGCGGCTCACGGTGACGACGATCTGCCGCACATATGGGACGTGCCGCAACTCCTCGATGATGCGCGGCATCGCGTCTCCCTCGAATTCACTGTAGAGGGCCGGCAAGACGAGCGCGATCGGTCGCTGCTCGGCATACATCGCCAGTTCGCGCTCCAATCGCTCCAATCCTCCCGGCACCAAGCGGTGCAACGTCGCGACCACTCCCGTCTGATGGAAATCGGCCATCGTCGTCCTCCTCTCCGCGCAGGAAGGCGCAGGTGGACTCGCCCCAGCGCCCGCCGCGTTCAGCGAGCGGCTCTGTTCCCCCTCCGACGGCGGGAGACCGGCATGTCATCCGCGACCTCCGGCGACGCCGCCTCCCTCGGTTCCGATGGGCGCTCCGCCGAAGCCGCCCGCTGTCTTCTGTTCTTCCAGATCAAAAAGGCGATGCCGCCATAGAAGACGGCGACCAGAAGTATGACGACGATCAACTCCACGTTCACGCCCCCCCTCCCCGATGTAGACCTTCGCCGAGAGCGAAGGAAGATGCCGAAGGATCACCGAATCGTTATCGGAGGCGAGATGTCCTTCGACATGGGAGGGGCGCGTTTGATCGGCAAGCGATGAATGTCCGATGGGAGCAAGAGGCTCGCGCCCGCTTCCTCACCGAATCGGCTCGCGCACGGCTTCGCCCATGAGAGCTGAGCGCATGAGGGGAAGAAGATGCTCTTGCTCTGGAGATGCTTCTCGGGCTGAGCGTTCCGGAGAGCCGGCTTTGAAGGATCTGCCGAAAAGGGCGAAGGCGCGGCCCCGGACATCGTCCGGAACGGACATCGGAGCCAGACCTGCCCACTCTCCTCTTCAAGAGCAGTCCCAGCGAATGCGGGCACCAGCAGAAGACACAAAAAAACACTCACGAGGATTCGAGGATGAATCCCCTCTTCCTGGAATCGCCATCGCTTGCTCCAAGCCCGCATCGCCGTCCTAAGCATAAGGAGCCGCTCCAGGCTCTGTCAAGACGCGTGTATCCGTCCAGTACCTTTGGGCGCGCAGATTCGCGACAGAATAAAGCCTGCGAAGCAAGCGTCCGAATGTAGCCCGGGGCGAGCCGCAGGCAGTGAGATGACACCTTCCGCATCAAGTGACACCTTCCGCATCAAGCCTGCGGAGCAGGCGTCCGAGTATAGCCCGGGGCGAGCCGAAGGCGAGCCCTAGGACAGCGGCGGCATGATCATCCCCAAGCCCCCGAAGGGGGCGGCCCATTTGCACGGTCACACACCGCGTTCGTGGGGACGACGTCACGTTCCGCCTTCCGCCTGGGCCGCCCGCTCGCGCGGGCTTGGAATTGGGTTGGGGCCTCTCGTTCCTAGGGCTCGCTTCGCTCGCCCTAGGCTACATTCGGTCGCCCGCTTCGCGGGCTCACAGGCGGAATGGGGTTGGTTTCACAATGTGGGTTCGCTTCGCCCACCCCGGGCAATTTCGGTCGCCCGCGCGCGGGCGTGTGGAACGGGGGTTGGGCTCGTGATGTTCGCTTCGCTCGCCCCAGGTCGAATTCGGTCGCCCCCTTCGGGGGCTCGTCTGAGGCGGCTCATTCCGCCCATCGCTCCCAACCGCTCCCCTCATGACCGAACCGAAAGATCGTCGGATGCAGGGCCTCGGCCAAAATCTCCAGGGATTCGGCCAAGCGCGGTCCTGGCCGATTGAAGAATTGATTCCCATCGGCGATGATGACGCGGCCTTCGCGCACGGCGCGAAGCTGCGGCCACTCTCGCCGTCGCGTCAGGAGGGGCATCTCCCGACGCGTGCGCGCGATATCGAACCCGCAGGGCGCGATGACGATCACCTCCGGGTCCTTCGCCACCACCTCCTCCCATTTCAACCAGGGGGCGTGACGACCCGCCTCGCCGAAGAGATTCACCCCACCGGCCATCTCGATGAGCTCCGGCATCCAATTCCCCCCGGCCATGAGCGGCTCGATCCATTCGATGTACGCGACCGTGGGTTTGGGAGAGAGCGCGCGCGCCGTCTCAGCGATCTCCGCCATCCGACGGCGCAATATGACGATCAACTCCTCTCCCCGCTCAGGGACGCCCAGAGCCTGCGCGACCTGTCGAATGCTCTCCCACACATCGGCCAGAGCGTTCGGCTCCAAGGAGACCACGCGCACCGGATAGTCGAGCCACTCCCGTACGGCTTCTTCGACCTCGTTCACGCTGACGGCGCACACGGCGCATTGCGATTGCGTCACGATCACATCGGGGCGCAGCGCGCGCAAGCGTTCCCCGTGCACGCGATAGACCGAGAGGCCCTCCTGCACGATCGCCTTCACCCGCTCGTCAATCTCATAGCTCCATCCTTCGACGGGGAACTTCGGCTCCGTGCACGCGGGCAATCGTCGGACCGATTCCGGGTAATCGCATTCGTGCGATCGCCCGACCAGATGCTCTTCAAAACCGAGCGCGCAGATGATCTCCGTCGCGCTCGCGATCAGAGAGACGATGCGTGGCATAGGACATCTCCCCTCCGGGAAGCGAACACCTGACCCGACCATCACGTGACGAAACGATCTTTTTCGTCACGCGGATCTCGAAGAGCTTCGGCCACAGCTTGCCCGTCACGAAGAGCCGATCGCGCTCGGCGTCATACGCGATGCCGTTGAGCACATCCACCGGACGCGCGCGATCCTCCGGGCTCAGCAGTCCGGTGAGATCAATCCAGCCCAGGACGCGCCCCGTTCGCGGCGAGATGCGCGCGATGCATTCCGTCTGCCACACGTTCGCGTAGATCTCCCCCCGCACGTATTCCAGTTCGTTCAAGAACCGCACGGGTCGGCCGCGGTCATGCACCTGCAGGCGTCGCACCTCGTGGAACGTCTCCGGGTCCAGAAAATAAAGCGTCGCCGTCCCATCGCTCCGAATGAGATGCCGGCCATCGTGGGTGAGTCCCCATCCCTCGGTCGCGTAGGTGAACGTCCGGAGCAGACGGAACGTCTCCTTCTCATACACGAACCCCGTGCGCTCGTGCCAGGTGAGCTGGATGAGATGGTCCCGCCAGAGCGTCAATCCCTCACCGAAGAATTCCGGAGGAAGGTGATGAATCTTCACGACGCGCCCCGTCTCCAGCTCCACTTTTCGCAGCGAGGATCGTCCATGCAGTCCCGTGCTCTCGTAGAGGTATCCCCCATCGTACACGAGGCCTTGCGTGAACGCCTCCGGATCATGCGGATAGACCCGCACGATCTCGTATCCGGAGAGGATCGGAGTCGACTCGGCGACCTGCGAGGGAGGCGCCATCGGCCACATCCCGGGAGAGAGAAGCATGAGGAGCCCGAACACCAGACCCACGCTCCCGACGTCCCGCGCGCTCATGATCCCCCCTCCTTCAGCGAAGCGAGATGGCGCAGGAAATAGTCGGTCATCAGGGTGAAGAGGTGGATTCGCGCATCAGGGCCACGGATGCCATGCCTCTCCCCGGGATAGAGCATCAGATCGAAGGGGCGTCGCGCGCGGATGAGCGCATCCACAAGCTGAATCGTATCCTGGACGTGCACGTTGTCATCGGCCATGCCGTGCACGAGCAGGAATCGGACCTTCACCTGAGCAGCGTAAGTGATCGGCGAGCTGAGCCGATACCCCTCGGGATTCTCCTGCGGGCGCTCGAGGTATCGCTCCGTGTAGTGCGTGTCGTAGTTCCGCCAGTCGGTCACCGGAGCCACGGCGATCCCCGTTCGGAACACCTCCGGCGCCGTGAAGAGCGCCATGAGCGTCATATACCCCCCATAACTCCAGCCCCAGATGCCGATCCGCTCCGGATCCACATAAGGGAGCGACTTCAGATACGCGACGCCCGCGAGCTGATCCTTCACCTCCCAATATCCGAGCCGCCGATGGATCTTCAGCTCCCACGCTTTCCCTCTCCCCCACGAGCCGCGATTGTCCAGGCTGAAGATGAGGAATCCGCGCTGGGCCATGAGCTGATGCCAGAGGAACCGGTCCCCGCCCCACCGATTGACCACCACCTGCGCGCGCGGTCCCCCGTAGACGTAGACGATGACGGGATACCGCCTCCGGGGATCGAACCCCTTCGGCTTGATCATCATGGCCGGCAATGGCGTTCCGTCCTCGGCCCGCACCGTGAGGAATTCGACGGGACCGAGCGCATACTCCTGCAACTCCTCGACGACGTTCTCCTCGATATACGCCACGCGCGCGCCATCGGCGCGATGAAGGCTGAGTCGCGGAGGCGTCGTGATGTTCGAGTAGATGTCGAGATAGTATTCGAACGTCGGGGAGAAGGTGATCGCGTGCCACCCCTCCTCGGTCGAGAGCCGCGTCAATCCCGTCCCATCCAGCGCGACGCGATAGAGATGACGCTCCATGGGACTCTTCTCCGTCGCCGTGAAATAGACGACGCCTCGCGCTTCATCCACGCCGCAGAGTGTCTCCACCTGCCATTCCCCATGGGTGAGCTGCCGCACAAGCCGCCCCTCGATGTCGTAGAGATAGAGGTGGCGAAAGCCCGTGCGCTCCGACGACCAGAGGACGTGCCGGCCATCTTTGAAGAAATAGAGATGATCGTGCAGATTCACCCACCCCGGTTCCACCTCTGTGAGGACGAGTCGCCCCTTCCCCGTCGTCGCGTCGAACAGATAGAGGCTCAGCCGATCTTGATCTCGGCTCTGAATCTGAATGCTCAAGGTCCGACCATCCGGGAGCCAGTGGACGCGAGGGATGTAGATGTCCGTCTCCGGCCCCGTGTCCATCCATACCGTCCTGCCCTCCTCCAGTGAGAGCACGCCCACGCGCACGATGGCATTCGGATCGCCCGCCTTCGGATACTTCTGCTTCTCGATCTCCACGGAGTTCGACCGATAATCCGGAATGTGAAAATCCCTCACCGGGCGGTTGTCCACCTGCAGATAGGCGATGCGCCGCCCATCGGGCGACCACCAGTAGCCCGTGAAGCGATCCATCTCTTCCTGAGCGACGTACTCGCTCACGCCGTTCTGCACGTCCTCCGTCCCGTCGAACGTGAGCTGTCGCTCCTGACCGCTCGACACATCCACGAGGAAGAGATTGTTGCGCTTGACATAGGCGATGAAGCGCCCGTCGGGGGAATACTGCGGATCGAATCGGGAGAGGTCGCGGGGGAGTAACCGCGTGAGGCGTCGCGTCGCCCATTCGTAAAGATAGAACTCGCCGCTGATGGGGATGAAGATGTGTGCGCCCGAGGGCGACCAGAAATAGCTCGTGATCCCCGTGAACGTCACCCGCAAGCGCTCGCGCAGGGCTTCTTCCTCGGGCGAGATGCGCGGCTCGCCTGACACCAGCGCTTCGGCCTTCAGAAGCAACACGCGTTCTCGGCGGGCCACGTCGTATCCCCACAGGTCCATGACTTCGGTTCCCGCGCTACTGGCCAGGAACGTGACCCAGCGCCCATCGGGCGACCACCGCACATTGGCCGGCACTCGACCGCTCAAACTCGGCGGACGGTAGATGCGCTCGACCGTGAGCGCCCGCTCTTGAGAGCGCTCGCTCCCCCAGGCGCCACCGAGAGTGAGTGACAGCGCCAGCGCTGTCGCTCCCAGCGACTTGAAGCGTGGGCATGTGGACCTCATCTCCTCCTCCCGAAAAGAGGGGCGTCATCACGACCAGAGCCCCGAGCGAAATCCCATCTCGTAGATGATGGCGAGGCCGATGCCGAGGCTCGCCAGCCCGGCCAAGACGCGCAGCACACGATTCGCGCGTTCGAATCGCCAGGCCGTATAGGCGAACGGCGAACCGATGAGCGTGCTGATGAGCACCATGCCCGCGATCGAACCGATCCCGAACATCACCAGATAGAGGAGGCCCTGGGCGAGCGACTGCATGGAGGAGAGCACGAGGACGGTGAGCGGGGCGCTGCCCGCCAGGCCATGCACCATACCGACCACGAGCGAACGACGCTCATAGCGCCCACCGTGCGCATGGTGATGATCGGGACCATGCCGATGTGAGTGCAGGTGAAGATGCCGCTCCCCCCCATGCTCGTGGGCGTGAATATGCAGGCGATCGCGCGCGACGCGCCAGAGGATCTGTCCGCCGAGGACGACGAGCATCGCGCCGACGGCGAGTTCAAAACCGGCGGCGAGCCGATCAGGGATCACGAGCTTGAAGGCCAGCACGATGACTCCGGCGGCGGCCAACGTCACCGTATGCCCCACGCCCCAGAACGCGCCGATGCGCGAGGAGCGCCAGAGATCACGATGCTCGGCCACGATCGTCGAGACCGCCGCGACATGATCCGGATCCAAGGCGTGCCGCATCCCGGAGACGAATCCGAGAACCAGCATCAAGGCGAAATGCGTCGTCTCCATCTCCCCCCTCGCATGCGGTGACCGTCGAGACGCGGATTAAAGCACCCGCGCCTGCGCGGGTCAAGGGACGCGCTCCGCTCCTCCGCCCTGAGCCCGAACGCGCACGCGGCCGATGGCCACGCGCGAGAGCGAGGCGTACGTCGCGGTCACGCGCTGGAGATCAGCGGGCGTCACCGCTCGCAGCTTCGACGTGACCTGCTCGACCTGCTGAGGACGCGCCGACATGAAGAACTCACGCGCGTAGGCGAGCAGCAGCGCCACATGATCCTCGAGAAGCTCGGCCTGCTCCACGAGAGCGCGCTGGACGGCACGGCGCAACGCATCCTCGCCGAGCGCGTTCTTGGCCAGTTGCATCATGATGTGCTCGACGCTCTGCTGCGCGCGTGCCGCGTGCTCGGGCGCGGCTGCGATCGTGAGGGCGAGCATCCCGCCGAGCCGGCGCGGCTCCACGCTGACCTCGAACACGGACGCCGCCGAGGGAAGCGCTCGCCACAACTCGCCTCCCCATCCGGCCAGATGCGCGCGCCACACGCGAAGCACCGCCTCGTCCTCATTCGGGCTCGACGGCCCAAGCCATGCGAACGTTTGAACGACGGCGCGCGCCCTCATCTCCTCCGCGAGCGAGCGCGCCTCCGTCGAAGGCTTCGGCAACGCGGCGTGAAACACGCGGGCCACGTCCTGACGGCGAATCTCCCGCGCGACGATATTCGAGACCAACGCCGATCCGTCCGTGTCCCCGACGATGAGGATGAGGGGGAACTGCCGCGCGATCGTCTGCGCATACCAAGCGCGCACCTGCTCGGGCGTGAGCGCGCGCACCGCGCCCCCTTCACCTTCGGGCGGCCTCCCGTAGGGCGTCTCTCCATAGAGGGCGCGCGCGGCCAAATCGCGAGCCCGCCGGATGGGATCCGCGCGTCGCGCGCGCAGCTCCAACAGCAGGCGCGCCTGTTCCAAGCGAATCTCCTCCTCGGCCAGAGCCGGTCGCTCCAGCAGCTCCAGCAGCAGCCGCAGCGCGTGATCCTGATTCCGCGAGGGGACCGTGAGCACGTATCCGAAGAAGTCGGGTGCATTGACGAGCGCGACATCGGCGCCCCATTGCTCCAGACGCATGGCCGCTTCCACCGCCGAGAGCGGCGGACGACCCCGCGCGCCCCGGAGCACCGCGCGCAACATCAGCTCGGTCAGACCCGCCGTCGTCGAGGTCTCGGCCACTCGCCCGCCCTGGAAGAAGATGCCGATGCTCAGGATCGGGCGCGACCGATCCTCTCGCACGAACGCGCGTGGCCCTTCGAACACAGAGAAGTCGCGCAGAGGCTCCGGTTGAAGGGAGAAGACGACAGCCTCACCTTCGCCCTCGTGCCCGCGACGGCTCCCCGACGGCGCCATCGGAACTTCAGGGGACTGAGCGACGCGATCCGCCGGAACTTCTCGCTCCGTCAGGTCGGGAACGCGCGCTGCGATCCGAGCCACGAGCTCGGTCCCGCTCGGCAGGGGAGCGATCTCCGGAGGCAGATATTCATGGAGCGTCATCTGACCGATGTAAAGGCAACGCTCGGCGAATACGCGCAGTTGCTCCGCAGTGACCTCATTCAGTCGAGCGATCCACTGATCGGCGAGGCGAAAGTCGCCGGAATCCGCCTCCATCAAAGCCAGCTGCTCGGCCTCACCGACGTATGTCATCGTACGCTGGAGCCCCTGCCGCTCCACGAGCGAGCGCGCGCGCTGCAGTTCCCCGGGCGAGAGCCGTAAGCGCCGCAGCCGCCCAACCTCTTCCAGGTACGCCCACAGGACGCGCTCCCGATCGGCCGGATCCACACGCCACTGGACGAGAAGCGCGCCGCCGCTCTCCGCCATCAGAGGTTCAGCCGTCACCTCGGCCGCGATTCGCCGATCCTCGCGCACACTGAGCGCACTTCGCGAAGCACGCCCCTGCGCCAAAGCCGCCGCCAACAGGTGAAGCAGGGGGCGCCAATCCCCCCTCGGATCGCCAGAGACGAGCGCTTCCGGAACCTCGTGCAGGATGGTGAGCACCGCGACCCCGAGATCCCCCTGATCGAAACCGTATCGCACGCTCGGAACCGATGGCCCCGTCGCCTGAGGCGCCTCCTGCGCGACCACACGTGCAGATACGGGCGATGGGGCCGCCCCGCCGTCTGCTGGCTTCTGCGCTTCGGGAACGGTCGCCTTCTCGACAGGGGGGAGATCCCCGAAGAGGTGCTGCGCGTGCTCCAGGACCTCGGGTGTGTTGACGGCGCCCACCAGGGCGATCACCATCTTCTCACCGCGATAGTGCTGCCGATGGAAATCCACGAGCGTATCGCGCGTGAGCGCGCGCAGCGCCCCCTCCTGCTCGCGGAGCGGATGAAATCCTCGGTACCGCTCCCCCCAGGCGAGCACCCGCGCGCGCTCGCGCGCGAACCGTTCGGGCTGATCGTCTCGCACCTGCTCCTCGTGAAGGAGCCGCTCGATCTCCTGCCGCATGGTCGCTTCGTCAAACGCGGGATGTTGAAGCCCATCCGCGATGATGTCGAGCGCCTGCCGAACGCGCTCGGCCGGAACGGTCACCCGAAAGCACGTCCGATCCAGATGCTCCTCGACGACCAGCTCGCCGCCGAGCGCGCGCATGTCCTCAAGCGGTCGAAGGCCCGGGCGCGATAGAGTCCCCTGGAACACGAGCCTCCCGACAAGCCGAGCGATCCCCGGCGGTTCGGCCAAGCGGCCCGCCTTCACGACGACGACGATGCCGACCAGCGGAAACCGATACCGCTCGCGCACAATGAGCGTCAGGCCATTGCGCAATCGCACCCGCGTCGTCGCCTGCTCCGGCAGGTTCAGCTCTTCGATGATCTCCGCCCCCTTTTTCACCACTGGAGCAGCCGCAGACTTCTCCTCCGTCGGCGGCGTCCGCTTCTGCTCGGCCTTCGGAGGGGGAGGTGGCGGTTGACGCCGTCGCCCGGCCTGCGCCATCACGTTGCTCGAAAGGCCCAGGAGCATGGCCCCCACGAGCCCCAACGCGCCGAGGAGGTGCCTCTTCCCGCGCGCATCACCCATCCTTCCTCGCCCAATCATACGGAATGCCTCCCTTGTGCGGATCAAGGCGATACTCGTCCGGCTGGGCGTAGTCGTATACCTCCGTCGGAATGTTGATGACGATGGCTTCCGTCTCGCTGATGCACTTGAAGCCGTGATAGACGCCAGGCGGAATCTGCACCAATTGTGGATTCCAGTCGCCGATGAAGAACTCGTTGATCTCCCCCCGCGTGGGCGAATCCTCGCGCGCATCGTAGAGCACGAGCTTGATCATGCCACGAACGGCCACGAAGTTGTCGTACTGCTTCTTGTGATAGTGCCACGCCTTCACCACGCCGGGGTAGACGGTCGTCATGTACACCTGCCCGAATTTGATGAAGAGCTCATCGTCGGCGCGCAAGAGCTCCATCAAACGTCCCCGTTCATCGGGGATCATGCGCAGTGGTTTCACTCGGACTCCCTCGATCATAGCCCGCTCCTTTCGCAGTCTCCGGCATCCTCGCGAGAGAGGGTAATTGTACACCGGGGTGCCGAGGGAGCGAACCGCTCTCGCGCTCCCGCGAATGCCCCCTCACTCAGACGCCGACGCCGGGATCGGTAGCGCTCAGTCGCCCGCGAACGGTATAATTCCCAACTCTGGAGGAGACCAGAGATGCGAAACCTCTATTTCGGGATCATCGGGCTTCTGATCGGCTTCATCGCGGGCTTCTTCTACGCGAACCACTACAATCGGGCGAACGCGCCGTCCCCCTCACCGACCATGACGGGGCAACTGCCTCCGGGACACCCCCCGATCGGTCCGAGCGAGAGCGAGATCACTCAGTCGGTGCGACGAGCCGATGAGCAGCCGCAGAATTTCGATGCGCAGATCACGGCGGGGACCCTGCTCTATCGCGCGGGCCGATTGGAGCAGGCGTTGCCATACTTCGAGCGGGCGAACGCACTTCGGCCGGACGATTACAACACGCTCGTCCAATTGGGGAATATCCACTTCGACCTCGGCGATCATTATCTGCAACACCAGGACGTGCCTCAAGCGAACGCGCACTTCCGGGAAGCGGGACGCTGGTATGAGCGCGCGCTCGCTCGAAATCCCGATGATGTGAATGTGCGCACGGACTATGGCCTCACGTTCTACAAGCGCCAGCCGCGCGAGCTGGAGCGCGCGATCGCCGAATATCGGCGGGCGCTCGCCGCGGAGCCGAAACATCCGCAGGCCCTGCACAATCTCATCGTGGCGTTGACCGAGAAGGGGGAGTTAGAAGAAGCCGAAGCCCTGCTCAAGCGCCTGGAGGAGATCGCGCCCGGAGCCCATATTCTTGAGACGCTTCGTCAGGAGATCGCCACGCGGCGCCGTCAGCGTGGCGCATGAGCTGCGGTGAGGCTCACCCGGGCGCCGATTCACGCGACGCGAGATGGCGATCAAGAAGCGCCGTTAACTTCGCCGGATCCACCCGACCCTCTCGGGAGATGAGTCGCGCGGCGCGATCGCACACCTCCTGCAGTGGATGTCCCGCATGCCCCGGCGTCCACACCCACGCGACCACATGGGGCCGAGCCGCACGTTCCAAACGCTCCCACAGAGCGTGATTCGCCCGCCGCTTATAGAGCCCTTGCATCGTGCGCACCACGTATGCGGAGTCCGTGAGCACGCGCACGCGAGAGGGCGCCGCGAGGGCCTCCAGGCCCAAGCAGGCCGCCACAATCTCCGCCTGCTGATTGGTCGCCGCGCCCAAATATTCGCCGACGATCGCGACATCCGAGCCCCGCTTCACAATCGCGGCAGCCGCCGCGCGACGTTCTCCAGACGGCAGACGCCGACTGCTCCCGTCGCAGACGACGAGAACATCGGTGGCATCCGGCACAGGATCGGGGAAGGGGAGGGGGACCGCGCGCCATTCCCCCGCAGAAGCGCTCCCCTCGGCGCGCCGCGAGCGCGATGACCCGAAGGAGGCCGCGCGAGCCCCTCCCGACGGATCAGCCTCGTCCTCCAGGGCACGGAGATCATCCGGCGTATCCACGTCCGCCAGTGGCTCGGCTGACGGAATCTTCTGCTCGTGCACGCGAGCCCGATACTTCTCGATCAGGACGCGCCCTCCGACATCGCCCGAGAGCGCCTGAAGCTCCGGAAACAATTCGGCGGCGAAGATCACCGGACTCCCCCGCATCCCCTCGTGAACGGGATAGCAGATCAGGGGGCGATGCCGAACGAAGGCTTCAATGAGCGCATCCAGCAGAGCGGGGGTGAGCAACGGCTGATCGCACGTCAGGAACATCGCCGCATCCGCTCCGGGCTCAAGCGCGCGCAACCCGCGACGAATGGAGCTGGCCTGTCCCTCCTCATATTCAGCATTGAAGACGATGCGAAGACGCGGATTCGGCAGAAGGGGCACCAATGCGCGACGCACCTCAAGTGCCGCATGACCGAGGACGACGACGACATGCCGCAGCCGAGAGGCTAACGCCGTCTCCGCCATGTGCCGGACGAGCGGCTTCCCCCGCCATTCCACCAATTGCTTCGGTCGTCCGAATCGCCGCGAGAGCCCCGCCGCCAAGAGAATGCCATCAATCGTCATGTTCCGATGCGACATTATAGCGCAATGCGACGCACCGAGACGAACACCCTCCCGGAGTCAGGATCGAGCTGGGGAGACGTGCCCAGAGGAAGCCATCACAGAATCGCCGGAGCGCGATCAGCACACCCTCCGAAAGGCGAACTCCGCAGGCTCAGGGCTCGCGCCATACGCGGATTTTGCCCTTCGTCACGACAAAAAGCTTCCCTCGCACGTTTCATAGGTGAGACCGACCCTCAGCATAAGAGGAGGCGAAGGCAAGGGATGAACGCGAGCTTGGGTGGAATCCTGAAAACCGTCTGGAACGGAGCCAACGGGTCAACGCGCTCCGCCAATGAGTCATGATCCAGGCAGCACGTGGTAAAGCTGACCGAGGAGGAGCGCAAGCCTTTGGTCCACCTGCTCATGAGAGGTGAGGAGAAGGTCGGGAAGCTGATGCGAGCGCAGGTGCTGCGGCTCTCAGGCAAAAGGGACGCATTCATTGCCGAGGCGGTGAGGATCAATCTCCAGACCGTGCGCAACCGGCACAAGCGGTTCGCCCAAGAAGGGGGGGAAGCGGCTTTGGAGGAACGGCTCCGTCCGGGTGCCCGACCGAAGCCGGATGTTCGGGGGAAGGGGTCCTGACCACCTCGGCCTACAGCGACCCGCCGCAAGGACGCGAGCAGTGGTGAAAGTGGCGTTCTGAGCCGGAGGAGGCCCTTCGGCGATACGCGTAGGGCCGAGGGCCTTCTCGCATTCGGACGACGAGGTTGGTCTCAGGACTCGCTCTCCTCGCGAACGACCTGAATCCTGACCTCGGCCGTCACCTCGCGATGCAACTTCACCGGGATCGTGTATTCGCCCAGGTACTTGATCGGATGCTCCAGGAGGATCTTCCGACGATCCACCTCGATCCCGCGCTCGGCCAGCGCCTGCGCGATGTCCAGCGCCGTGACCGAACCGAAGAGCAGATCCTGATCGCCGACCTTGCGCGAGAACGTGAGCACCAGCTCCCGAAGCCGCTCGGCCACCACCCCGGCCTGCGCGCGCTCGCGCGCTTCGCGCCGCTGCAGGAGCTGCTTCTCCTGCTCGATTGCCCTCACGTTCGCCGGCGTGGCGAGCACGGCCAGCCCGCGCGGCAGAAGATAGTTCCGCGCGTACCCGGCCTTCACGCGCACGATCTCCCCCCGGCGCCCCAGATGTTCGACGTCCTCTCGCAACAAGACCTCCACCGTCGCCATCGCTCTCCCTCCCGATCTTGACTCACGGGTCAGGAGACGTCCCGCCCGAGCGCTCAATCCGTCACATAGGGCAGGAGCGCCATATTGCGCGCGCGCTTGACGGCGCGCGTCAACATGCGCTGATGCGGCGCGCACACGCCCGAGAGACGGCGGGGCATGATCTTCCCCCGCTCGGGTGTGAATGCCTTCAACGTCTCCACGTCCTTGTAGTCAATCAGATCAATCTTCTCCCGACAGAACCGGCATTCGCGACGACGGCGCACCCGCTGTGGGGGGCTCGCGCTTGTCGTCGGCGAAGCACTCACATTCTCCGCAGCCGCCATCTTCCCTCACCTCCCTCCGGCGAGATTCTCCTCATGACTTCTCCTCTCCACTTCCCCCCTTCCCTCTCGCTCCCTCGCGCGCGGGTCGGGAAGCAGCGCGCGCGCGACGCGCGGCTTTCCGCTGCCGCCGGCGCTTCATCCGCTCCGCGCGCTTGAGCTCTTCGTCAATGCGAATGATGATATGGCGCAGGACGGCATCGGAGACGCGCAAGCGGCGATCCAGCTCCGCGATCTCCACCCCGCTCCCCTCAAAATGCATGAGCACATACGTCCCCTCGCGCACATGATCAATCTCGTACGCGAGCTGGCGACGCCCGAGGTTCTGGACCTGCGTGAGCGTCGCTCCCACGTTCCCAATATGCCCCTTCACCTGTTCGATGAGGGCGGCGATCTCTTGATCCGACAGTGTCGGACGAACGATGAAGAGTAGCTCGTACTTCCTCACGCCCGCTTCACCTCCTCACGGATGTTCTCCTGACGTCGAACAGCTCCGCCTCACTGGGCGGAGCGAGGAGTCAGCCGGACCCTTCTCCGGCGCGCTCGCGATCACGCTCTCCCCTCCCCCTCTGCCTCGCGCGCGGCGCGTCCGACCGAAGACGGCTTGGCGACCAGCCCCGCTGGCTCGCTTCGTCGGACATTGAATTCGGCCATCGCCCGTTCGATCCCCTCTCGCACCCACACCCTCACGGCGGCGACCGCCCGCTCGATCATCCCCTCCACGATCGGCTCCTCATCCGGCTCAAACGGAGAGAGGACGAACGCGACCGTATCCTCGATCGGACTCGCGGGTCGAATGCCCAACCGCAGTCGGGGGAATGCCGAACTGGAGAGCGCTTCGATCACCGATTGTAGTCCCCGATGGCCGCCCGCGCTCCCCTTCCGCCGAATCCGAATCGTCCCCAGCGGGAGATCGAGGTCGTCGAGCACGACCAACAACTCCGGCAGCGGGATTCCGTAGCGCCGGACCACTTCCCCGACAGCGCGCCCGCTCAGGTTCATGTACGTCTGCGGTTTGACCAGAAGGACGGCGACATCCTCTATGTGCGCTTCTCCCACGAGCGCTTCCGCCTCCACGCGCTCGATGCTCACGCCCGTGATCTCCGCCAGACGATCCACGACGCGGAATCCGAGATTGTGCCGCGTTCGAATGTAGGCCCGGCCCGGATTCCCCAACCCGACGACCGCCTTCATCCCCCCTTCCCCCGCATCACTCCTTCTCCTCGGCTTCCTCCGCCTTGCCCTTCTTGATGACCTCGGGTTCGGTGGGGGCCGTTGGTGCCGCCACCTCCTCCTCGGCCACACGCGGCGCGAGCACGCTCACGATCACACGCTCGGGATCATCCAGGACGCGAACGCGATCCCCGAGCTGCAGATCCTTCACCGCGATGTGATCGCCGATCTCCAGAGCGCTCACGTCCACTTGAAGGCGCGGCGGGATCTCCGTCGGCAAGCACTCGATCTCCACCTCGTGCGTCGCGACGTCAAGCAGCCCGCCCTGCCGGACCCCGATGGCCTCACCGACCACCTCGACCGGGACCTTCACGCGCGTGGGCTTGGTGAGATCCACGCGCAGGAAATCCACATGAAGGAGCACGCCCGTGACTGGATCCAGCTGCCAATCCTTGATGATCACGGGCACGGTCCGCCCATCCAGAGCCAGCGAGAAGATGCTCGTATGCCCGTACTTGCGGAAGATCTCCAACACGCGCCCTTTCTCCACGGCGATCGGCACCGGCGGCTCCGCACCGCCATAGAGGATCGCCGGAATCTTCCCCGCGCGACGCAACTGTCGCGCGCCTCCTTTGCCCAGGCGCGTCCGAATCTCCGCCGGTAGGGTCACCTCCAACAGGCCCATACGACCTTCCTCCTCAACGCCACACGAATGCCCCTCAAATGAACAACCGACTGACGGATGTCTCCTCGTGAATCGAACGAATCGCCTCGCCAAGCAGCGGCGCGACGCTCAAGCACGTGATCTTCGAGACCTCACGACCGCGAGGCGAGAGCGGAATCGTATTGGTCACGACAACTTCCTTCAGCGGCGCGCGCTCGATCCGCTCAATGGCCGGTCCGGAGAAGACCGCGTGCGTGCAGCAAGCGTAGACCTCGCGCGCCCCGCCCTCGAGCAAGGCTTGGGCCACTTCGGTCAACGTGCCCGCGGTATCAATCATGTCGTCCACAATGAGCGCCGTGCGTCCCTGAACCTCCCCGATGATGTGCAGGACCTCGGCGACGTTGGCCCGCTCGCGCCGCTTGTCAATGATGGCCAGCTCGGCATTCAAGCGCTTGGCATAGGCGCGGGCTCGCTCGACCCCTCCGGCATCCGGGGAGACGACGACCAGATCCGGGAGCGCCTTCTTTCGGAAATACTCAACGAGCACCGGCGCGGCGAAGAGATGATCCACCGGAATGCTGAAGAACCCCTGGATCTGCCCGGCATGCAGATCCATGGTCAGCACGCGCGAAGCCCCGGCCGTCGTCAGCAAATCGGCCACGAGCTTGGCCGAGATGGGCACGCGCGGCTTATCCTTGCGGTCCTGACGAGCATATCCGAAGTACGGGATCACGGCCGTGATCCGCTGCGCCGACGCGCGCCGGAAAGCATCCAGCATGATGAGCAGCTCCATCAGATTGGAATCCACCGGAGGGCACGTGGACTGAATGACGAAGACATCGGCGCCACGCACGTTCTCCAGAATCTGGAACTGGATCTCCCCATCGCTGAAGCGCCCCAAGAAGGCGTCGCCCAACGGAACCTTCAGATACCGACAGATCTCCTCCGCCAAGGCTCGATTGGAGTTCCCGGAGAAAATCTTCATCCCGTTCATCCGTTTCGCCCTCGCCGCATTGGGAATCGCTCATGACGCTCTCGTCCGCGCGACGCTCCACAGACCTCGAGGCGAGGATCGCGTGCCTCGGGAACGCAGGAGGGAAGTGGCTGGAGGGGAAGGACTCGAACCTTCAACCTCGGCTCCAAAGGCCGGTGTGATGCCAGTTTCACCACCCTCCAGCATCGTCCGACTGTCCGACACCGAATGTCTCTCAAGGGCGGCTCGCCTCAGTCGAGAGGGCGGCCGACAGGCGCTCCCAATACTGCCGGCGACTCACCGTCCGCGTCCGCGCGCGCCACCATCCGAGAGTCGCGAAGGCGGCCTCCGCTCGGATCGCGGCGCTCTCGCTGTCGAAGACCCCGAAGATCGTCGGCCCACTGCCCGAGAGGCCCACGGCCACCGCCCCCAACTCCCGCATCCGATCGAGCCCGCGCGCCAGCTCCGGATACCGCTCTCGCACGATCTCCTCGAAAGCATTCCCCACGACGATCTCAGAGAGGGGCGGGGGTTCCCCCTCCCTCACAGCGCGATGCCACACCCTTGAGCAAACCGAAATGTTACCGACTGGACCTCGCTTTGTCAATTGCCGATAGGCCCACGCCGTGGAGATGGGGAAGCCCGGATTGGCGAGCACCAGCAGACTGGCGCGCACCTCCGGCAACGGGTAGACCTCGTCCCCGCGTCCGATCCCCAGCGCCGTCCCACCCAGCAGGAAGAAGGGGACGTCGGAGCCGAGTGCGCCCCCCAGCTCAAGTTGCTCCCCCACCTCAAGCGCGACCCCCCACAGGCGCGCCAGCGCCAACAGCGCCACGGCCGCATTGCTGCTGCCGCCGCCCAGCCCCGCCGCCACGGGAATTCGCTTCTCGATCCGAATTCGGGCGCCAGCCTTCACCCCCTTCGCGCGCCGAAGCAGATGAGCGGCGCGAAAGACGAGGTTCGCTTCGCCCTCGGGAACATCCGGATGAGCGCAGAGGACTTCGATCTCCTCCTCGGTCCGCTCCACGTCGAGCACATCGGTCAAGTCAATGGTTTGCAACACCGCGCGCACCTCATGATACCCATCCGGGCGCGCGCCGAGCACTTCCAACATCCAGTTGATCTTCGCGAAAGAGGGAACGCGCACGCGCATCACCGATCCAGAAAGATTTGCGTGATGTAATAGGCTCCACCCGGGGCGAGAGCCACCCCAACCCCCGTGTATCGGAACGGCCCGAGGATGTTCCGCTTATGCCCGGGGCTCATCATCCACTGGTGGATCGTCGTCCCCACCGGATAGATGGGATCGAAATTGAGGGCGAGATTCTCGGCCACCACGCGGTATCGCCCGATGCCACGCTGCCGCAGGCGCGTCTCCACATCCACCCCATCGGGCGTGATGTGTCCGAAGAATCTCCGCGCGGCCATATCCTGGCTGTGCTGACGCGCGATCTCGGCCAACAGCGCATCCCACGCAAGCGGAGGCAGATGGCGCTGCGCTCGCTCCCGATTGACCTCCTCGAAGATCCACCACTCCAACTGCGCCGGTGGAAATCGCATCCACTCGATGCGCTCCGAGCGAGGCCTCTCAACGGGACGGAGGCGCGCCCCAACCGTGAGCCCATAGCAGGAGAAGACGATCGCCCCCGATAAGGCCAGGCCGAGCCCAAGAGCGATTCGCTGACGTCCTTCCCATCCTCCGCGCATCGGCCCACGAACCTCACGCGCCTGGTCGCGTCCTCTCCGACAAGCGGGGCACTACTTCTGCCCCTTCACCTGTCGTAACTTCTCCAGCTTCTGCTGAAGGCGCTCGCGCTCGCGCGATTCGGTGGCCAGTTGCAAGGCGCGCTCGTACGCGCGAAGCGCTTGATCGAGCCGACCCCGCCGCTGATGGAGGTCACCCAAGTGCTCGTGAATCGTCGCATCGCGCGGCTGATAGAGCACAGCCTGCTCCAGATACCGCTCCGCTTCATCGAGATTCCCCAACTGGAAATAGACCCAGCCCAAGCTGTCGAGGAACGCGCCATTGGTCGGCTCAATATTCACAGCGCGACGGATGAGCTCCAACGCCTCGTCCAATCGTTCGCCCCGCTCGGCCAGATAGTAGCCGAGGTTATTGAGCGCCGTCGCATTATCAGCATCGCGCTCCAAGACCTGTCGCAACGTGGCCTCAGCTTCGGCGAAGCGCCCCAATCGCTCTTGGATCAGACTCAATTGAATGAGCAATCCGTTGTTGCGCGGATCGCGCCGCAAGGCCTCTTGCACGACGGCCTCGGCCTCCGCGTACCGCTCGGCATCGCTGAGCACGAGGGCTTTCGTCGAAAGCACTTCGATGTCCTCGCTGAGCCCGGTGAGCAAGCTGTCCAGAAGACGCAGGGCTTCCTCGATGCGCCCCAGCCGCCCGAGCGCTTGCGCCTGCAGCAAGCGAAACCGCCGCTCCTCAGGGTACCGCCGGGCCGCCTCCTGCGCATGCGCGAGCATCGCCTCGAAATCGCGCTCCTCGCGGAAAGTGTCCACAATGAGCAGGTCCGCCCGAGGATTCTTCTCTCCCAGCACGCGCCGCATTCGTTCAAAGACGCGGAACGCTTCCGCGCGTCGTCCCGCATGCCGATAGGCCAGCGCCATGTTCGTCAAGATCATCTCGACGGCCTCTCGATGACGCTCGGGCACTGTGCCGTCGGGAGCGAGCAAGGCCTTCAGGATCTCCTCGTAGGTCGCAATGGCTTCATCTACCTGCCCGACCTCCTCATAGGTCTGCGCCAGGACGAAGCGCACGTTCAAACTCTCGTCGGGCGCGCTGTCCTTGAGCGCCCGCTTCAAGGTCTCGATGGCCTCCGCGCGACGTCCCGCCCGACGATGCGCTTGCGCCGTCAAGCGCAGGGCTTCCAAATTGCGCGGCTGTTCGGTGAGGATGCGCCCCAGGATCTCGATGGCCTCGTCGTATCGGCCCGAGAAGATGAGCGCCTCCGCATAATTGATCCGCAGCTCGCTGTTGCTCGGATCGCGATCGAGAGCCTCGCGATACACCTGCAACGCCTCGGTCGTGTGCCCTTGATAGAGGAGCGATTTCGCCAGCAGGATCGCATACTCCGATTCCGGCTGAGTCATCAACGCGCGCGCCGCATTCTCCGCCGCCTGCCGATATTGCCGCCGATCGAAGTAGATCAGCGCCAGCCGATAGAACGCCTCATCAGCCGTCGGATCACCGCCGGTCCAGCGCTCGAGCGCCTCCTTCAGCCCCTCCGTGTCCTCCAAAAACGCATAGAGCTGCGCCAGCGACTGCCACGCCTCGATGTCCAGATCGTCCTCGGCCACGACCTTCCGAAACGCCTCGACTGCCCGCCGCGCCTTCTCCCGATCGCGGGTCGCGAGCGCTTCTTCCCGAAGCAACCGCCCCAGAATGCGGTGTGCGCCGACCTCGCGCGGATTCAGTTCCAGGGCCAACTCCGCCTCGCGTCGCGCCTGCGGATGATTCCGAAGCTGATAGTACAGCTCCGCCATCGCCACATGAGGCTGCGGCGCTGCCGGATCGAGCGCGGCCACGCGCCGAAACAGATCGAGCGCGCGCATGTAATCACCCCGCATGGCCGCGCGCATGGCCTCGCCATAGGTCAGCAGCGCTTCGACCCGAGGCTTCCGCTTCGGCTCCTCGCGCAGCTCCCGGGGAGCCGCCGATCTCCCCTTGAGGATCACTTGAGTCGCTCCTGCTGCACCTCCCCACAGCAGCGCGAGGCCGAGCGCAGCGATGGCCCTCCGATGTATCCCGTGTGACGACTGCTCCATACTCATCCTCATCCCCCTATATCCGACGCGCGCGCTCGATCCCACGATGCCACACCGAGCGCCACGGATAGGTGTACAGGAGCAGGACCATGCCGATCCCGCCCAGGCGCCACATGTCCTCGAACACCCGCGTGAGCATGCTCAACACCAGTCCCAGCATCACCACCGCTTCGCTGGCAACGCCCAAAAGGAGCGTCGCCCTCAGCAGATGCTCGATGACCCCCTCGATCCCTCGCGCCTCCGCAATACGCCCCAATCGCCCGGCGCCCAGCACCCATCGGCGCAAGAGAATCACCCCGATGCTCACGACGAAAGCCGATCCATAGATCGCCCGCCGCAACGTCACCTGCTCCCCGACGGGGATGCCCATCGTCTGGCTGAAGAGGTAGCTCACCAGAAACGCGATGAGCCCGCTTGAGATCAAGGCCGCATGGATCAGCACGGCGAGCCGATGGCGCATCTCGAACTGTCTCAGCTCATCCATGGCCGCCCTCCTCACGACGCGGGACGCGGAGCCGTGACTTCCCCATTCTCGATGATGATCTCATCGCCGGTATCCGGCTTCCCGTCGGGCCCCCAGGACTCCAGGCGATACCCCCTCGCGGTGACCACGTAGCGAAGCGGGCGATGCCACCAATCCTCGCGGATCACCCGCGTCAAATATGTCGGCACCAGATGATCCACCAGAGCCGGGAAATCCCCGACCTGGGGATAGAAGCCGCGCTCTCGGCGAAACGCTTCCAAGGCCGTGGCGACCTCGCGCAGATCGGCGATCGTGCGCCGAATCTTCTCCGCGCGCACAGCCGTCGTCACCAGCTCGACGCTCTCCCACTCTCGATCTCCGACGCGCACCTCGGTGATCTCCCACCGATCATCGCGCCGCGTGAACTTGAACGCCGTCAGGACGAACGCCTCCACGACGGCATCGCGTCCGCCGAGGGTATCCATCCGACGAATATGCACATTCTCCTTGGGGAGCCGAATCCCACCCACGGTCGCGATCAACCGCCGCGCCTCACCGGGTGAAAGCTCGCCGCGCGCCCACACGCCCATCAGGAACGCTCCGATCACGACCAGAGCGAGGCCGACTCTCCTCCACAGGCATCTGCTCATGTCCCACCCCGCGATCGCGCGAACTGTCCTCCGATGCGTGAGCAGACAATGGTACCAAAGGGGGCCTTCCCCCATCTACCTGACCGACGCGCCCGGGAGGGATTCGCACGCGTCACCGCAGGATGAGGATCTCCTCAAAGAACGAATCGGCCACTTCATTCCCCCGCGCATCGAAGCCGCGCACTTGCCAGAGATACCGCTCGCCGCGCTGCAGTCCGCGACGCACGGCCTCGGGCAGCCGCACCTCGACCTCCTTCACCGGAGGACTCCGCCAAATCAGGCGATACCGCACATCGCTCAGCTCGACGACATAATGATCGGCGATCGGCGAGGGCCGCCAAACGAATTCGATGACCTCCTCGCGCACCTCGCTCACCGGGCTGATGAGCTGGATGACGCGCGCTCGCTCCCGCTGCCGCCGCATCTCCTCCTGCTGCGCGAGCCATCCGAGAAGCTGCGCGAGCGCGATCCCCCCCAGGCCGAGCGCCAACGCGATCATCCCCACTTGTCGGACGCGCCGTTTCCACTGCGGCCACTCCGGGAACTCCTCCATGATCTCGCGCTCAATCGTTCGCATGCGCTCCCGCATGCGCGCCACAAGGCCCCCCGATGAAGAGGGCGTCGGCTGAGGAACGGCTGCTCGTCGCATCGCCCTCGATCATAGACCCCTCTTCCGCAGTCGCGCAAGCCCTATCCCCACCCGCCCAAGAACACCCCTCTTGCCGACGCTCGATACTCGGTCTACGATGAGGGCCGGTTATGAGGATGAGCATCGGTCGGTCGAAGGAGACGCGCGCTCATGCCGAGCGCGCCGGAGATCGCGATCCTCACGCCGGAGGACCATCTATGAGACGCGCCGCTTTCGCCCTCGCGCTCCTCAGCGCGCTGGCGTTCGGAGCGCCGGCTCAAAACGCCCCCATGACGCTCGCCGAACTGGTCCAGAGCGCAGGCACCATCGTCGCCGGACGTATCGTCGAGGTTCGCGAAGAGCAGCATCCGCAGTACCCCTATGTGATCATCACGCGCGTCACGCTCGCCGTCGAGCGCGCGTTCAAAGGTGAGGCCGGACGGCGGGCGCCGTCCGGGCGCTTCACCTTCTTCCAAGTCGGTGGTTCGAAGTTGTTCCGCTCGTTCGACCTCCCCAGGTATCATGAGGGAGAAGACGTCGTGCTCTTCCTCTATCCGGAAAGCGCCTACGGCTTGACGAGCCCCGTCGGAGGAGCGGCCGGGAAATTCCGCATCTTCGCGGACCCACAGACGAAACGTCGCCTGGTCGCGAACGGGTTCGAGAATCTCGAACTCCTTCGCGATCTGCCGCGCACGTCCGTCAGAGCCGCCGAACGCGCGCTCGCCGCGCGCCACGAGCGCGGCCCCATCGAATACGACGCGTTCGCCACGCTCATCACGAGCTTGGTGAACGCCCGGCACTGATCATGGAGGTTCGTCATATGTCTCGCAAAGCCGCTCTCATCCTCATCCTCCTCTTCAACCTGCATGTCGTCCTGCCCCGCTTCTCGCCCTTTGAACCTTGGGCCGGCGGCCCGCTGGCCGTCACCCGAGAGGGTGCGCCGTTTCGATGGAATCCCGCGCAGCCGATCCCGTACACGCTCGATCGCGGCCCCCTCGGCCCACTCCCGAACGAGCAAGCAGTGGCGCTCGCCGAACAGGTCTTCCAAACCTGGGCGAGCGTGCCCACCGCGCGCGTGCGCTTCCGTATGGCCGGCTTCACCGATGTGGATGTGACCGGGGCGAATGCGCCCGCCTTCGTCAACCAGATCAGGCGCCAGTGTCTGGAGCAACGCCTCTGCCTCAATCCCGTGATCTTCGACTCCGATGGAAGCGTCATTGATGTCCTCCTCGGATGGGGAAGCAGCATGCGCATGGGGGCATGGGCCACACCGCTTGTGATGACGGAGCGGGAAATCCTCCAGGGGCTCATCATCATCAACGGGCGCTTCGCCACAACGCCCGAGCGGCTTCGGGGAATCCTCACGCATGAAGTCGGACATTTTCTCGGCCTGGATCATTCGCAGCTCAATACGGAAGCGGCCTTTGACGCCGATCCCGAGAACGATCGCGCCGTCCCTACGATGTTCCCCTTCTTCAGCCCGCGCTTCCGCGTGGAGGAATGGGCCACACTGCATCTGGATGATCAAGCGGCGATCTCCAGCCTCTACCCGGCCCCGGACTTCGACCTGACGACGGGGACGATTCGCGGGCGCATCCTCTACGCTGACGGCGCGGGCTTCATGGGCGCCAACGTGATCGCGCGCAAAGTGGACGATCCGCAGCTCACGGCCATCTCCACCGTCTCCGGATACCGACACATCGGCACGATCCCCAAGACGGACAAGCCGTTTCGCCTGGGATACGTGGGCGCCGATGATCCCGATCTGCTCGGCTTCTACGAGATTCGCGGGCTTCCCCCCGGCACGTACACGGTCGAGATCGAGCCCATTGATCCACGCTTCACCGAGGCCGGACGCGTCGGCCCGCTCGATCCACCGGCTCCGCTGCCAGCGCCACGCGAGTTCTACAGCGGTCCGGGCGAATCCGATCGCGATGATCCCAACGATCGAACCCTCATCACGATCTTCCCCGGTCTGATCGTCGAGGACGTGAATATCGTCCTGAACACGACGGTCACTCGCCCGCCGAACGATGAGTGCGCCTCTGCGACGCTGATCTCCGCCTCATCCTTCACGGATCGGGTGAACATCTGGATGGCGACATCAGCCGCGACCGATCCCCCGCAGTCCTGCACGTTCGGGAGACGAAACAGCCAGAGCGTCTGGTATCGCTTCACTCCGCCAGGCGACGGGACGATCACACTGAGCACGCTCGGAAGCGGATACGACACGGCCATCGCCGTCTACACCGGCTCGTGCACCGCACTTCAGGAGCTGGCGTGCAATGATGATTGGGGATTCCTCGCCACCTCCCAGCTCACGATGAGCGTGCGCGCCGGAACGACCTATCTGATCGAGATCACGAGCGCAGGGGGACCGGTTCCCAGGCCACAGGACGCAACGCTCGTCTTCACCTTCCGTTTCAGCAGCACGGGTGCGCCCTTTGAAGCCGCGCCCGCCTCCCTCCTTGAGACGATGAGCGAGGGGACATTCACCGAGATGGAGCCGAATAACACGCTCGCGACGGCGAATCTCATCGTTCCAGATGTCACCGTCATCGGCACGCTCACTCCGATGGGCGATGTGGACGTCTTCGCCTTCGAGGGGAGCGCCGGCCAACAGGTGACCATTGATGTGGACGCGCAATCACTCACGCCGAAGTCTCCCGCGGATACCGTCGTCACGCTCTACGATGGCAACGGGCGCCCGCTCGCCGAAAACGACGATGAGTCGGCGGATACGCGGGATTCGCTCTTACGCTTCACGCTGCCCACGACGGGACGCTACGCCTTTCGGATTCGCGATGCCGCGCAGCGCGGCGGACCGACCTTCGCCTACCGAGCGCGCGTGACCCTCGCCGGAGGAGCACCGCCTGGCCGCATCGTCGAGTCCGAACCCAACAATTCCCTCGCACAAGCGAACGCCATCACGCCGAACGCGACGATTCGCGGCGTGCTCGATCCGACGGGTGATGTGGATTTCTTCAGTTTCCAGGCCGCAGCCGGCCAACGTGTGCGCATTGACCTCGCGGCGAAGCGGCTCACCCCCCCCTCGGCCGCCGACACGGTTGTCGCCCTCTTCGACAGCAGCGGGCGAAAACTCGCCGAGAACGACGATCGCGCGAGCGGACAGCTCGATTCCCTGCTCGAATTCACCCTCCCGGCCCCCGGGCGGTACTTCTTCAGCGTGCGCGACTTCGCGAACAAAGGCGGGCCGGCCTTCACCTACGAGACCACGGTCACGCTCACCGGCGGCGCCCCCGCGCGACTGAATGAATCCGAACCCAACAACACGTTCGCGCAGGCGCAGACGATCACTCCGGACGTCATCCTCGTCGGACGCCTCGACCCGGCGGGCGACGTGGACGTCTTCGCCTTCACGGCGAGCGCCGGCCAACGGCTGACGGTGGACATCAACGCGCGCACGCTCACTCCGCCCTCTGAGGCCGATACGGTGGTGACGCTCTTTGACAACAACGGGGCGCAGCTCGCCGAGGACGATGACGCAGGTGGCTCGCTCGATTCGCTGCTGACGTTCGATATCCCGCGCACCGGACGATACTTCGTGCGCATCCGCAACTTCAGCCCCAAGGGCGGACCGACCTACACCTATGAGGCCGTCATCACTCTGACGGGAGCAGCCTCACCGCCTGGGATGGTGACGGAATCGGAGCCCAATAACTCCTTCCCCCAAGCCAACGCCCTCACACCGAACGTGACCGTGAGCGGGACGATCAATCCCACGGGCGATGTGGACGTCTTCGCCTTCGAGGCGCGGCGGGGTCAACAGCTCCTCATTGACGTGGACGCGCGCTCGCTCACGCCCCCGTCGCCGCTCGATACCGTCATCACGCTCTTCGACAGTCGCGGTCAACAACTGGCCGAGAACGACGATGCCGACGGCTCGACGGACTCCCTGCTCCGCTACACGATCCCCGCCGATGGCCGCTACTTCTTCCGCGTGCGCAGTTTCGAGGGGAAGGGCGGACCCGATTACGTCTATCGTGTCACCGTGACGCTCTCCGGCGCCGCCCTTCTTCAAGAAACTGAGCCCAACGATCACCTCGCGCAAGCGAACCGTCTGCTCCCGGATACCCCGGTCGCCGGAACGATCAATCCGACCGGGGACGCGGACGTCTTCTACTTCGATAGCGAACGCGGCCGCACGGTGACCATCACGGTGAGAGCGCGGACGCTCACGCCGCCCTCCCCCGCCATGCTCAAGCTCGAACTCTTCTTCGGCACCGTGAAACTGGAGGAGAGCGTCGCTTCGGACACGCGCGATCCCACGCTCACCTTCACGACGCTTCCGCTCTTTGGCCGCTACTTCGTGCGCCTCACCGAAATTCGAGGTCGAGGAGGACCGACCTTCACCTACGAACTCACCCTCCGATGAACGCATCCCTTCGGTCCATCCAAAGGGGAACCGGCCGAAGCACGCCCCCTCCCTTTCACTCCTCGCGTGCAATCTCCTGCGCCGTCCTCTGCAGGAAAAGTCCTATCAGTAGCGGCGAGATCAGCAGGCTTGCACAGAGGACCGAAAGCACAGATCGAACGAGGAATGCGCCAGAGATCAGAAGGAAGAACACCCCCGCCTGCAGAATGAGCCAAAGAAGCGCCTCAGTGTGAGAGGTGGCCCGAAAGATGGCCCAAAATTGCATACTCGTACACAGAGGGAGTCCCACCATCACGACCACGAACATCTCGGCAGGGAAAATCGTTGGCTCAGTACAGAGGAGAGCCGAAACGAACACCGAGGCCATCAAGATCCAAGCGACCCCGACAGCTCCTGCCCATTTCCCGCAGACGAGCTCCAGAGGTTCCACGGGCAAAAGGCGCAACCATGCCAGGGTCCCATTCTCCTTCTCCTCAAAAATGGCCACAGGAGGAAGGAACAAACTGAGCAGAAGGGCCGCAGTCACCAGCATGTGACCAAACACCGTCGAAGCCCAGGGCAAGAAAACGTTCCCCACGAGTGATCCGAACAGCGAAAGAACAGCAAAGCCTATCCACAGGGGCCGAGAGGAGGAGAGTTCCCTGCCCATGAGGACACGCACGGCCGCGCATGTAAAGATGAGGCGAAACGGATGCCACGTCTCTCTGAGAACTTTTCCCCACATTGCCCCTTCACTCATTACTCCTATCTCTCCACGCACTGACGACAACGGTCACTGAGCCGACCAACAGGAACATCAGGGCCTCCCACCATGTCCCAAGATACGAGGTCTCCAGAAGAAGGCGCGATAACGCTCGTTCCATCTCAAGAGGCTTCTTCAACGCGGCGAACATGGAGAATAAACCGATGCTTTCGAAAAGGCCAACGATCAGGATCAGCATGGCCTTGAGCGATCTGCGCGACATGGAAGCTGCCAGGAACATGAGGCAACCGAGGGCCCACCCACTTCCTCCGAGATGGCGGAAAGACGCCCAAGCTGGCTGGAGAGGAGATAGGTATTGGAGAAGGTCAGCCCGGCAGAGGCGATCACGATCATCCCTCCGGCAAACGCGATCTCTCCTCGAAGGTCCTCGAGCCGCGTAGGAATTACTGCCCACCTCTCGTCTTCAATTCCAATACTTCCCGGCGCAAGGGAGGGTCACATGGGCCTCAATCCAGCTCGCCGCAACGATCAGAAGAAGGGCCAATCCAGCCGCCAGAAGGAACGGCCTGAAATCTTCCCATGACGGCACGGGCTTGACTCCGAGAAGGGTCTGGAGAACGCTCCATCCATACAGGCCGACGGCAGCCGCGAGGAGAAGTCCTGTAACCTCAACGACTCCATGAAGGCCGAGCACGGCGGCGATGACCCAGGCTTTGAGGTTAGCCCGAAGCCCCTCTTGTACGATCAGCCCAAGGACAAAACCATTGTAGAGAATCGTCAGAACAGAAGTCACTCCTCCGCGAAAGATCCCACTGAAGAGAACCAACGCGACCGTTGCATTATTTCTCAAAAGCTCTGAAAACGAGGGCATCCGGAAGGCTTCCCAACGCGACGATAGGCGAGCTCTCGAATCACCTGCTGGAATGAAGCCGATCGCAAACCCCACCGCCCACAGGATTCCGGCGACGGCGATGTTTCTCCACAGGCGACTCATCCTCACTGCGAAGTCCGCTTCTTCATCCTCTGTTCTATACGGAGAGCTAGCGGCATTATCGCCGCAGTTCCCCCCAGAAGGCCGATCGCATGCACTCGATGCTGTTGCTTCGAACTCGGCCCTGGCGTGAGGAATATGCCTGCCGACGCGATGAAGGCAACGAATAAAAGAAGAAGACTCACCACCAAAATCCTCCCCACGGTCACTCCTGCCCTCCTCATGTGCAGGCCGAGAAGACCGCTCACTCCGATCATAGCCCCGAGGAGGAACGAAGAGATCACAATCACCAAGAGATTCAGCGTGGGGATCCCTCTCAGCATGACGACTTCAACGATGAGGCATGAAACGGCCACAAGGAGAAAAAGGATCGTCCGAATTCGGCTCACCGTCCCACCTCCTTCGAGCGGGCCTCAGAAGCTCCACCGGAGTAGGAAAACAGAGAGCGGGGTGGTCACCTCCCCGCTCCCTCAACACTTATAACCCAACGGCGAAAGAGACACCGGCTGTGACAAACATTCCCGCCCCAAGAGCAGTAGCGACTATGCCCGCCTCCATAGCATGCCAGGCGCCGACGCTCCCACAAACAAAGTTCTCCACTTTGCCCTGGGCCGCGTATGCACAAAAGGCAGCCCAGGCATCGGCCCACTGCGGAACAAACGTGGAGGCACTGACCACGCACCCCAGGACGAACAGGACGGCGAGAAGTCTCTTCTTCCACATCGTCCGTTCCCTCCGAATGGTCGAGATTTCAACTTCCAGACGGTTCAAATTATACTGTCTGTCTGTCTGTCAAGCCCCAGTACCTTCGGCCCTTCAATGGTGTTACGAAGAAGGAGAACGAAGATCTTCGGCTGAGGGAACGGTGAGGGCATCCTCTGTTGGGGAAGAGGAGCCTGTTGGCGGGCTTCCGGTTGAAGGCGGCCAGGTCCGAAAACAGTATGGGGGGGTAACGAAGGATTCCTGCGCGGTGCATATGGAGCGCTTGATGTGAGCGTTCATCTTGGGTGTCTTGGGACAGGCGTACCCGCACTGGAGGCCATGGTGGGCAGGAGTTTCGGGAGGCTTCGAGCCATTGTCTGAAAGCCCGATTGCGGATGGCGCAGGTAGAAGGCTGAGGGTGGTGCGTCGCGCTGCGCAAATGTAGCGGGGCGTGCTTGATGTTGCCTAAGGAAAAGCCATGCGACTGGCTGGATTGCTGAAGACGGAATAGGCCAAACCCATTCTCTCAAGCTCCTGAAAATGGCGACCTATCATGTGAGCGCACGCGCCATTTGTCCCTGTGACACGGTCGCAGTCCGTCCTCCGCGTGGGCCGCCCGCTCACGCGGGCTTGGGGAAATCGCCGGGGGTCCAGGGTCCTGGGGTTCGTTCCACTTACGCTCGCTTCGGTGGCTCGTATGCGGAATGAAGTTGACCTCATAACGAAGGTTTGCTGCGCTCATCCGAGGCTCGATTTCACACATGGATTCACGCGCGGAGCAAAACATGGGGCCACCGGCGCTCGCTCGAGGTCAGGGTGCTGCGGACCAAGGCCTTGATGCCAACACCTCAGGCTGAAGCAGATTGCTCCTCACGTTCCCTCGATCCACGCGCTCAAGGCCTCCTCCCAGAAGAGGATGTGACCATCGCGCACGGCGACGACCCGTCGCTCGCGCGATTCCTCCTCGGCCCCTTGCGTCAGCCGCTCCCCGGCGACGACCGGAACCGCCCGATATCCCGCACGACGCAACATCATCGCTCGTCGCTCAGCCCGTTCCACATCCCCCCGATCGACCACTGATGAGATCTCCACAGCCAACCACAACTCCGCGATCTCCGGTCGCACTCGCGGCTGCCCACACACCAGCAGATCAAGCCACAGGATATCCCGAAACTCTCTCTCCGAAAGATGCGTCCGCAACTCCTCTTCCAATTCGTATGGATCCACCACCTTCATCCGCCGGAGCAAATGGCCGAAGTAAGCTGCCGCTCGATCACGATAGGTCAGCTCCAGCATGCGCCCTTTCAGATCCCCCACGATCTCGATGAGGCGCTTGTGGCTTTCCAGTAAAGCTTGTAACAGCTCTTCATGGCGGCCCACCCGCTCTTCGGTCCGCCGCTGCGCCTCCGCCAATTCCCTGACCGCGGCTTCCAAACGACTGAGTCGTTCCTCCGCCTGCCGATGCGCTTGCACCAACTCTCTCACCACCACCTCCAAATGACTCAGCCGCTCCTCCGCTCGCCGGTGCGCTTCTGCCAACTCCTTCACCGTGGCATCCAAATGACTCAGCCGCTCCTCCGCTCGCCGGTGCGCCTCCACCAACTCCCCCACCACAGTTTCCAACCGCCCCACCCGATCCTCCAACTGCCCCACTCGCTCCTCCGTCCGCCGCTGCGCCTGCACCAGCTCCTCGACCACAGCTTCCAATCGGCCTATCCGTTCCTCCGCCTGCCGCTGCGCCTGCGTCAACTGCTCCACCGCCGCTTCTAACCGCGCGACCGCAGCCGTCAACTCCCTCACCTGCTCCCCCGTCCGCCGCTGCGCCTCCGCCAACTCCCCCACCACAGTTTCCAACCGCCCCACCCGATCCTCCAACTGCCCCACTCGCTCCTCCGTCCGCCGCTGCGCCTGCGCCAGCTCCTCAACCACCGCCTCCAGACGACTCAACCGCTCCTCCGCTCGCCGGTGCGCCTCCACCAACTCCCCCACCACGGCTTCCAACCGCCCCACCCGATCCTCCAACCCTCCCACTCGCTCTTCCGTCCGCCGCTGCGCTTCTGCCAAGGCGTCTATCCGTTCCGTTAATATGAGGAGCCGCTCCTCCGTTCGACGTTGAACGTCGGCAAGCTCACGGACAAGCTCCGGGAGCGCCAGCAACTCATCCGTCAGGAGCAACCGACGTAATTCCGCCCGCCATTCCGGATGCTCCTGCAGCAACCGGACCAAGTCCAAGTAATCTTTCACATCAAAGCCCATCTCGTCTTACCCCCCATCGGCTGCTTAGCAATATACATGATCGCGCTCTTCCGCCTCAAGCCGCGTCGTGACAACGCCCCCTTCAGCACCGCATCTTTCATGGGCTTCTGCGGGAGCGTTCATCGCCCTCCTGCGTTTGCGTGTCCTCGTCCTCCCCAAACTTCCGAGGACCGAACGAGAGCGACACCGGGTTGGCCGAATCAATTCGGGATTGTCCTCTCCTTCGAGACTCGCGAACTCGCCCTTGCTTCAGAACTCACCCCGGCTCCGGGCAAGAGGTGATCTCCCACTCCGTAGGCGACGAGAGGTGCGAATGGGCGAAGCGAATTCATGCCGCACAAACTCTCCCCCGGCTCGCCCCAGCTCGGCCGCTCGCATGGGTTCTGCGCGAAAGGGAGCGGGAGAGTGCGGTTGCATTCGCTGCTCTTTGCCTTCGTGCTACACTATGGGGCTATGAAGGTGCTGACGGCGGCTGAGGTGCGGGAGGTGGATCGGCTGACGACGGAACGGTATGGGATTCCGAGCCTCCTGCTCATGGAGAATGCGGCGGCGCAGACGCTTCGCGCCGTCATCGAGCGATGGGGAGACGTGGCCGATCGGCGGATTCTCGTCTTGTGCGGGAAAGGGAACAACGGGGGAGATGGAGCAGCGTTCGCGCGTTTGGCGTGGATGCGGCGCGCGCGCGTGGAGGTGCTGCTCTTCGCCCGGATTGAAGATGCAGCGGGGGATGCGCGCATAAACTTCGAAATCGTGCGAAATCTGGCTCGCACTTCGGAGGCGCTTCGCGTCTTCGAGGGGGTTGGGTCCGAGACGTGGCATGGGTTCCGAGAGCAGCTCGACCGCTATGACTTCATCGTAGATGGCCTTCTGGGAACGGGGCTAGAGCGACCGGCCGAAGGGGTGTATGGGGAAGTCATCGCGGATTTAGCCGAATTCGCCCAGAGGCCGCGCACGACGCGCATCATCTCGATTGATCTGCCCTCGGGATTGGCGGCCGACCGAGACCAGGTGATCGGACCGACGGTGCGCGCCGATCTGACGGTGACCTTCACGGCGCCCAAGCCCGCTCTCGTGCTTCCGCCTGCTCACTTGTATGCCGGCGAGGTTGTCGTCGCGCCGATCGGGTCTCCTGAGGACTTACTCCACTCGGTGGGGGCGAAGCTGAACGTGATCGAGGCGTCGGACGTGCGCCAATGGCTGGAGCGCACGCGCCGACATCCCCTCAGTCATAAAGGGACCTATGGGCACGTTCTGGTGATCGCGGGATCGCGAGGGAAGCCGGGTGCCGCGTGCCTGGCGGCGCGCGCGGCGCTCGTGGCCGGAGCGGGACTGGTCACGGTCGCCACCGTGCCGAGCGCGCAGTCGGTCATCGTCGCGCAGGTCGCGGAAGCGATGACGGAAGCGCTCGTGGAAACCCCCGAAGGGACGATCGCCGAACAGGCGCTCGATCGCGCCCTGGAGTTGGCCGCTGAGCGCGATGTCCTCGCCCTCGGCCCTGGACTCACGACGCAAGAGCGTACGCGCCGCTTCACGCGAGAGTTGATCGCGCGCGCGCGCGGCCCCATCATCGTGGATGCCGATGGACTGAATAACCTGGCCCCGTGGCCGGAGGAGATCCACGGGCGGGAGCGACCGCTCATTGTGACGCCGCATCCGGGCGAGATGGCGCGCTTGATCGGGCGCCCCACCCAATACGTGCTGGAACACCGCGTGGACGTAGCGCGCGAGTTCGCCGTCACGCATCACGTCCACCTCGTGCTCAAGGGGCATCGGACGCTCATCGCCGCGCCGGATGGGCACGTCTATGTGAACCCGACGGGGAATGCGGGATTGGCGACGGCGGGGTCAGGAGATGTCCTGACGGGAATTCTCGCCGGATGTCTGGCGCAGGATCGCGGGGCGGATCCCACCGCGGCCGTGCTCGCCGCCGTATACCTGCATGGCTTAGCGGGCGATCTGGCCGCGCGTCGCCTGGGTGCGCGCGTCATGCTCGCTTCGGACGTGACGGCCCATTTGGGCGACGCCATCGCCTCGATCGGAGGAGAAGATGAGCGACGTTCAGGGAACGTTCCTCACGCGCTCACCTGAGGAGACGCGCGCGCTCGCCGAACGCCTCACTTGTGATCTCGACGCTCCCGCGCTTTTCTTGCTCATCGGAGAACTGGGCACCGGAAAGACCGTCTTCGCGAAAGGCCTGGCCGCGGGCCTGGGCATTGATCCCGACGAAGTCACCAGCCCTTCATTCACGCTCATCAACATCCACCACGGACGATGGCCGTTCTACCACATTGATCTATATCGCCTCGACGATCCGCGCGCCATCGTCGAACATCTCGGCCTCCGGGAGATCCTCGCCGCTCCGGCCGTCGTGGCCATCGAATGGGGGGAGAAGATTCCCGCCGAGTCGCTCGATGCCCGCGCGATTCCGCTCGTCTACCGCGTCGAGATCCTGTGGATGGATGAGACGACGCGACAGGTGACGATTCGTCGCGACGTTCCTCCCCCGGAGCGAGCATCGGGCGCATGAGCGATGGTGACTCCGCGCCCTTGAGCCCCCCGCGCGACTTCTGTTATAACCGACGGTCGGCGAAGGGAGAACGATGGCGCTGCTCGGCACACTGCGCGCGAAAGCGGAGGCCGGTGAGCGGACCTTCACCGTCGAGATCAGTCCGCCCGTCAACTACAAGACCATTGTGAAGACGGGCGAGATGGTGCAGGCGTTGAAGGATTTCGACATCGCGGGCATCGCGGTGACCAATAGCACCGGCGGCAGCTTTCGCATGAATCCGCTCGCGGTCGTCGAGACGATCCGGGCCTGGCGACCGGAGACGCCGATCGTCATTCACCTGACGGCGCGCGACGAGGGATCGGTGCGCAGCGTCTACAGCCGCGCCGATGAGATGAATCGAAGAGCTGTCTCCGACGTCCTCGTCCTGCGCGGGGATCCGACGCCCCATCGCTCGCGCGAGGTGGACGCCTTCAAATTCTCGACGGTCGAGCTGGTTCAGCTCCTTCGAGAATACCGCGACGCACAGGGCTACGCGATTGACATCTTCGTCGCCGGACATCCGGAATATCCCTCGCACGCGCTCGCCAAACACATGGCCTATCAACGGCGGAAGATCGAAGCCGGCGCGCAAGGCATCATCGCCAACATCATCACGGATCCGACCAACTATGCGCGCTACGCGGAAGCGGCGCTCGCTCACGGGATCACCGTCCCGATCCTCCCCTCCGTGATCCCGCTCACGAGCGTGCGCCGGTGCCTGTTTTTGCACAGGAGCCTTCACATCCCCGTCCCGCGCGAGATTGTGGAGCGCCTGGAGCAGGCGCGGAGCACAGAGGAAGCCGCGCGGATCGGTCTGGAGGTCACCATCGAGATCGTGGAACGCCTCCTCAGCGATGGAGCTCCGGGGGTGAATTTCAACCTGATCTTCCCACATGACATCGCGTCCGTCGCGGACATCCTGCGCGCCGTTCGCGGCCACGCGACGATCTGGGAGAAGTACAAGATCGAGGATCCCGAGGAGATCGAATACTACAGCCAGTTGCGCGGCCGACTCTCTTGATCGCCTCCTCAAGGACACCTGGGAGCGGCACGTCTTCGCGAGTCCTCCACGTCACCGGACAGTTTGTTTGGCGGGCCTCCGAACCTGAGTCAAGTCGTGTGGGCACGGATCCCCCCCACGCGAGCAGCTCGAATCCCGCCCGGAATGCGCACATAGCGGCGAGAGCGCAATTGAGCGCGAAATCCGAGCAAGTAAGCGCGAGACGTGAACGCCTCAGCCTCGTACACTGAATCTTCGGCGAACGTCCCCGGCGCGATCCTCGGGATGGCCGGGGACGGAACTCTTCGGGGAGGAGCGAGCGATGATCGAAAAGGGCGTGAAGATCGCAGAGCCGACGGGGACGCTGGGCGTCCTGTTGGTCGGCTTAGGGGCTGTGAGCACGACGTTCATCGCGGGCGTTCAAGCCATTCGCCGCGGCATCGGCAAGCCCATCGGCAGTCTGACGCAGATGGGGACGATTCGGTTGGGGAAACGCACCGAAGGACGCGTGCCGAAGATCAAGGACTTCGTGCCGCTGGCTCGATTGGAAGACCTCGTCTTCGGCGCCTGGGACATCTTCGAGGACGATGCCTATGAAGCGGCTCTGCACGCCGGAGTCCTGGAGAAAGAGTTGCTCGCCGTGCTCGAACCGGAGCTGCGCGAGATCAAACCCATGAGGGCCGTCTTCGATCGCGCCTACGTGAAGCGGTTGAATGGGACGAACGTGAAGACCGGACGGACCAAGTACGAGTTGGCCGAGCAGCTCATCGAGGACATCGAGGCGTTTCGCGCGCGGCATCGGTGCGCGCGGCTGGTCATGATCTGGTGCGGCTCGACCGAAATTTACATGGAGCCGAGACCGGAGGTGCATGGGTCGCTGGACGCCTTCGAGCGCGGGCTCAAGGAGAACTCCCCGTCTATCGCGCCCTCGATGATCTACGCCTACGCGGCGCTGCGCTGTCGCGTCCCCTTCGCCAACGCCGCGCCCAATCTCACCGTGGACATCCCAGCGCTTATCGAACTGGCTCAACGAAACCACGTGCCGATCGCCGGGAAAGACCTGAAGACCGGGCAGACGCTCCTGAAGACGATCATCGCGCCGGGCCTCAAAGCGCGCCTGCTCGGGTTGAGCGGCTGGTATTCGACGAACATCCTCGGCAATCGCGATGGGGAAGTGCTTGACGATCCCGAGAGCTTTCGCACGAAGGAGGAATCCAAACGCTCCGTCCTCGACTACATCCTCCAGCCGGAGCTGTACCCGGATCTCTACGGGGATTTCGTTCATCTGGTGCGCATCAACTACTATCCTCCGCGCGGCGACAACAAAGAGGGATGGGACAACATTGACATCTTCGGCTGGCTGGGCTACCCGATGCAGATCAAGATCAATTTCCTCTGTCGGGATTCGATCCTGGCGGCGCCGCTGGTATTGGATCTCGTACTCTTTCTGGATCTGGCGCAGCGGTGTGGCATGCGTGGGATCCAAGAGTGGCTGAGCTTCTACTTCAAGAGCCCGATGACAGCCCCCGGCCTCTACCCGGAGCACGATCTCTTCATTCAGCTCATGAAGCTCAAGAACACGCTCCGGTATCTGCGCGGCGAGGAGCTGATCACCCACCTCGGCCTGGAGTATTACGACTGAAGATCGCCCACCTTGGGCTCGACGGAACACTGTCCTGCAGGCGGCAAATGAGCAATAGGCGAAGATCACCGCGCGCGATGAGGCGCGCAGGCCGGCAGCTCCAGCTCCGCGAGCGCGCGCTTCGCTCGAGCGCGCGCCAGGTTCCATCCGCGCCAATCGGGAGGCGACGCCCCATGCCGACGCGTGAGCGCGTTGACCAACGCGCACTGGTCCGCCGAGGGCACATCCCGCAGTCGAGCCACGATCACCGGCACGGCATCGGCGCTGAGCCGCGTCAAGTAGTTCACGTCCACCGTCCGGCGCTCTTGATGAGCGAGGTTGTAGCGCGCGACCAGAGCCGCCGGATCGGCGAGGTTGAGCGCAGCCAATATGACTACGGCCGCGACGATCATCCCGTGGACGACACCCGTCGGCCGACCGCGCAGCACGGTCGGCACAAAGAGGGCGATCACCGTAGCGATCCACAGCAGCACGGCCACTCCATAGAGGCGATCCTCGGTGAGCCCATATGCGCGCACGTAGAGGCCAAGCCTCCAAAGCGCCGAGACGAGCACCAGCGTCGTGAGGCCGAGCTGCAGCGCCATGATGAGGCGAAGCCCTGCGGCACCCCGCGCATCCGCGGGCGAGCCGGCCGCGAACCAGGCGACGTACACAAGCGGCAGCGCCAGTGCCGCCGCGAACACCATCTGGAAGAATCCACGCCGCGCATACTCCGCATACGTGAGGCCCGTTTGAGCTTGAACGAAGGCCTCGCCCCCGAAGAGGCTCTGCGCTTGCACGAGGATGAAGAGCGCGAAGACCAGCGCCGTGGCACTGAGGACCGTCATCACCGGAGCGTGACCTAACGTCACCGATGGCCGTGCCGGCGGCGTCACCCGACGGGCCGCCGCATGCGTCCACAGGTACCCCGCTGCCACCCACGCCAGCCCCATCGTGAGGATCACGTGCGAGGCGAGGGATTTCAGGGCGACGCCGATCACCGAATCCACCATCTTGTCGAACACCGGATCGGCGGAAGCGAACAGCGCACCGAAGATCAGAACAGTAGGGATCGCGAGCAACAAGCCGATCCCCATTGTCGCGACACGTCGCCAGAGGATCGGCCCCGACGTCGCGTGCGGTCGAAGGTGACGCACTAGGTCGGCGGCACCTGTCGCCGTACGCCAAGCCGTACCGATCGCAGCGGCCACCACATCGAGCACGCCGACTCTTCGCAAGCCAGCAGTGCCGCCTGGGATCAACGGCAGGCAGGCGAGGCTCAAAGCGGCCAGCAGATCGACCGCGAGCAACAGCTCCGCATCGCGCACAGCCCACATGGCGGCGAAAAATGCGGCCGCGAACCACGGCCATCGCGCCGTCTGCTGGCGTTCGCTTCGATCCGAAACCGAGAGCATCGAAGCCACGAGGGCTGCCATGGCCATCGCGGTCAATCCCAAGGCGACGTTGATCCCCCACGTCGGAGCGCGAAGCAAGTAATCGCCCCAGAGCCCAAGGGCCAGCGCCACCAACGCGAGCCACCGGGCTGATCGCGTCGCCGTCATGGCCGACACTCTAACGGCCTCCCAGCCACCCCGTCAAGAGCATCCCGCGATTCGCCCGCCGTTTGCGCCGGCTCTCGAGCCCTGTTCGTGCGTCTGCTCGGCCCACGAAGCCGATACGCCTGAACGCAGGGCGCTGCCGTGTCTCGACAGAATGACGTGCTGGCAACGTGGCCTTCAGTGAGGTGTCTCCTTCTCCCGCCTGCTCCCCGTGCTTCTGCAAATTCGGGCTTGACAGACAGACAGACAGTATACTCATGGCGTATGAAACACTGCTCCAAAGGAGGAGGGTTATGCAAATTTCAACGGAGACCCTCCAGAGGGTCCGAAAAGAACTCACGACGGTTCTCTTCTTCGCGCTCTTCGGGGGCGCAACCGCTTTTTATGCTCCTGCCACAGCTTCCGGCCCGTGCCCTGTGAGCGGAGGAGCATGCACGAACAGTTGCTGGTGGGGATTCGGAGGCTGCGAGTGCACCATGGTAGATTGTGTCAACGGAGAGTGCCGGTACTCAAACTGCGAGTGCTGCACAGCTTGTATCGGAGCGGGATGCTCAGGTCCGGGACCGATCCTCCCATGAGGCCACTGCCGTGAAAACGAAGCGGGTAGCTCTGGCCTTGGCGGCCTTTCTCATCGCATATGTGGTGGTAACTTTGATCTGGACGACGATCCAACGTCGGTCGTTGGAAGTTCCGGAGAAGGATACGATCCGTGTGGGCGAGCGCGTGGTCCTTCCAAAGCTTCAGCCTATTCGAGGCGGGCCATTTCCACAGGCCGAGGGAAAGCTCCTTTTCGTGACGGCTTTCTCCATGGCGTGTCCTTTCTCTGCCGAGAGCGTCCCTTTTTGGAATCGCATCAGACAAGCCCTCCCCCCAGACCGAGCGCGGTACGTTCTCATTGGTTGTGCGCGCTCGATTGACGAGCTCCAGGCGTTCGCGCAACGGACGAAGTTGGAAGGGGATCTGTTCTTCAGCACCTGCGAAGACGTAGAGGAGCGCTTGAAGATCGGGGGCGGAATTGTGCACTACGTGCTCGACGGGCGTGGGGTGTGTCGAGCCGTGTGGACGGGGATGCCGGTGAAGCCCGAATCCGAACGGGAGATGCTCACCGAGATCCTCCGGCGCGTGGAGTCGTCATCCCCTTGAAGATCGGTCGGCGAACGCTCGGGCGAAGGCTCTTGACTGGCTTCGGACCGCGAGTATCCTTGTGCCCCGAAGGAGGGGAAGATGAAGAGGTTCCATGTCTTGGTTCGGCAGACGATCCGCGAGCTTCGAGATCAAGGGGAGCGCTTTCCGGACCTGCGGACTCGGCGATGGCCTTGCCGAGGAACGCGAGGGAGAATCCGGGGAGCGCTGGTCGTCGGCGGAATCCTTCTCGTGAGCACCCCGCCTGACCTCCAGATCACGTGGGGATCCCGTCGGCTTGAAAAGCTCGATGGGCCGTCCGAACGCGCTCAGGCGGTGTCGGCAGTCGAGGGCCGACAGGAGCCCGGAGGGCAAGAGCAGGAGGTTGCGGAGAAGCGGCGGGACGCTTTCCTCCTCGTGCAGGAAGTTCTGGAAGAGGCCAAGCGGATCTCCGATCCCGCACAGCGATGGCGCATTCGCCTTCAGGCGGCCGACCTGCTGTGGACGCTCGATGAGCCGGCCGGACGCTCGCTGTGCGAGAACCTGATGGATGAGATCGTCCGCATGGAAGTGAAGGAGGAACGCGGAGGAAGGGAACGGCCGGCGAACGTCGGACTTCGGCGGGCGCTCTTTCGAGAGCTTCTCCACGTGGTGATTCGCCGGGATTCGAGATTCGCCGCGCGCCTCATCGAGCGGCTCACGGATGAAGAGGCCGAACGCGCGACCGGCGGGCTCACGCGCGCGGCGTTGTACCAAGAGATGCTGGCGGCGCTATGGGATGCGTCGGCGGGGGATGTCTCGCGAGAGGTCTCGCTTCTCACCGATGTCCTCGGGCGCGTGCTCTCACCAGGCGGTGAGATTCCTCCCCTCGTGAGCGTGCTGCTGACGTCGGCGGCGAGTTCTCCCGAAGCGGGCGACGCTCTGTTTCGAGTGGTCTTCTCTCGGCTTCCGATGCTCTCCCAAGATTCGGCGCTGGCCGTCCTCGGCGCCTATTTGAGTCGTCGCTTTCGCACGGCCGACTCGCTCGCGCCTTTGGAGCGAGAAGCGCAGGCGATTTTCGCGCATGTCTTGGCACGGGCGGAGATGCTCTGGCAACAGGCGCGCGCCGGTCGAGCTTTCAGCGGATCGCGAGAGACGCGGAGGTTCATCGTGTCGCTCACCCACGATTACCTCCCGCTGTTTCAGAAATTCGGCGATCCGGCGCAGGTGGCGCAACTGACCGTTTACGCGCAGACGCTTCTCGGTGCGCTCCCGGATGAGCAGCGATCTGTTTCCCCACCGGGCGTCGCTGGCGGGACGCTTGAGGAAGAGCTGCAAGCCATCGAGCGGGAGCCTCGCGCTCGCGTGCGGGATCAGCGCTTGCGAGAGCTGGCGCTGCGAGTCCCCCCAGAGCAAGCTCGGAAAGCGGCGGAGAAAATCTCCGATATCCGGATGCGCGAAGTGACTTTGGAGGAAGTGAAGATTCGGCAGACGATGGAGCAAACAGCGCGGCGGCAGTTTGAGGAGGCGCAGCAGGTGGCTGCGACGCTCGGCGATGCCGGACGGCGCGCCCGGGCCTTCATCGAGATCGCTCGAGCGCTTTTGAACGATCGGCAGATAGAATCGGGGCGGGCGCTCTTGGAGAGGGCCGTTCAGGAAGCGATGCGCGCGGCCCGGACGCCCCGTCGCGCCGAGTGCTTCTTCGACGTTGCCGGTCTGCTGGCTCCTCTGGATGCGACGCGCGCCTTTCACATCCTGATGGAGGCGATCCAGGCGGCGAACGAAGCGGGGCCGGAGGAGAAAGTTAATGTGCGCGATGAGGTCTTCGGAGGCGTCCTCTTCACGCCGGGAAAGCTGTCGCTCACCTACCGGCCTGAGATCGAGGAGATCGAACTCCCCGCCGAACTCCTCCTTCTGGCACGAGAAGATCCCTACATGGTGCGGCTTGTGTCCTGGCGCATTCGATCCCCACTGTTGCGGTCCCGCTTTCTCCTGCTCTTGGCGCGCGCGCTCGTGGAAGACGTGAGGAAAACGGGCGGGTGAGGGACCGTGCGCCGGTTCAGCGCGTCAGCCCCTCGCCGCGAAGGCAGGAGACATCGCGAGCGATCCAGGGCACCGTCTCCCGATGCGCTCCCCATTCGCCGGAGATGATGCTCTTGCCGCGTCGGCCTGAGCCAACGGGGAGCGCGCTTATCGAATCCTCCTCGCCAAGTGATCTTGTCCCCCCTGGTGAAGCACGAGGTGGGTGATTTCTCCCCGCTCGTTCTTCACGAACGTGATCTCGGCGTCCACGACGCGGAGGAAGAACCTCGTCTCCGATTCGGGGAACAACTCGATCGGCGGCTGCCCTCCCACCCGCACCAGCAACCGATCGCCTTCTCGGATGATGGTGAGAAGCAGATTCGGGGCCAGCTCATATTGCCCGACATACGCGTCGAGGATCTTCGGATCGAGCTTAATGGCCGCGCGCTCTCTGGGGAGCTCGTACGGCTCGCCGAAGACGATGGCGGCGAGATCGCGCGCGATCCGACCCGATGGCGCGCTCTCGATATTGCTGAGCACGACGACCAGCACCTTGTCGTCCGGGTATCGCGCGATGAACGTGCTGAAGCCGTTGATGCGCCCTCCATGTCCGATCATCTTGCGCTTGAGGTGGGTCGTCACCATCCAGCCGTATGCGTAGTTGTCCTTGAACGGCGTGAACATCCTCTCCAGCGAGGCCTTCGAGACGAGCCGTTCCGTGTAGAGAGCCTGGTCCCAGAGAAAGAGGTCCTCCACCGTTGAGTACAATCCGCCGGCGGCGTGAGGGATCGTCATGTCAATGTACGCCGCGTTGATGAGCTGATCGCCCTGCCAACTGTAGCCCGCGGCGCGGTGTTTCAGGATCGCGCCGCGGCTTTCGTAGCCCGTGTTCACCATCTTCAACGGTTCAAAGATGTTCTTCCGAAGGAACGCCTCATAGGACTCGCCCGCCACTTTCTCGATGATGTAGCCGAGCACGATATAGCCCGAGTTGCTGTAACTCATCCGCTCCCCCGGCCGGAAATCGAGGGGCTTATTCCGGAATCGCTCGAGCGTGCTCGCTGGCGGCGACGGCTCTTCCAGACACTGCGTCCTGACGTAATCGGGGAAGTTGGTGAAATTCGGAATTCCCGACGTATGCGTGAGCAAGTGATGGATCGTGACCTCTCGCCACGCCTCAGGGCAATTCGGCACATACGTACAAATCGGGTCGTGCACGCTCAACCGACCGCGTTCCTCGAGCAACAGGATCGCCATCGCGGTGAATTGCTTGGTGATGGAGCCGAGGCGGAACTTCGTCTGCGGGGTATTCGGCACTTCGTGCTCGATATTCGCCCAGCCGTATCCTTTGCTCAGGATCACCCGCCCTTCGCGAGCGACGAGGATCGCTCCGCTGAAGTGATGCACGCGGACGTGGGCGTTCATGTAGGCCTCGATCTTGGACGCGATGTCCTGAGCACTGCCGCGCGCGGTGGCGAAAAGGACGCACGCGACGAGCGAGCCCACTCTGAAGCCGAGCTTTCTCATTCTCATCCCTCCTCGACATTGGATTCCGACGAACATGCGGAAGGAGTATCGCCGGGGGCCCTCCGCACCGTCAACTGACGGAGGATGAGAGAACGATACGGCGTGCGGAGGCTCGCGGTTCGAGAGCGCATCGTCGCCGGGTGGGACAGTGGGAGCGCGAGGCCTGGAAGCGTCGGCCTCCGGCCGACCGTTGACCACCTGGAAGGCGACGCTCTCGGCAGAGGCGGGCGTGGGCTTTCGAGCGCGCAAGCCCCTCACCCGCGTCGGTCGTGATCTCGCGGGGTGTGATTCGTGGTGGGGCCTCCCAAGGAGCGATCTTCCGGTCGCTTGACGCTCCCGGAGGGGCGCGAGTACCATTTCTCTTCGACTTCTCTGGGAGACGGGCGCGGATGATGGACTCATTGGGCTCCTTCGCCGTTCTGCTCGCTGTGACGGCCTGCGCGTATGCCTTCATCGCCGGGATCGTGGCGCATCGGACGGGTCATCCCGTTCTCCGGGAGACGGCGCGGCGCGCGGGCGTCACGATCTTCCCCACGCTGAGCGTGGCGATCGCCTGTCTGTGGGGACTCTTTCTCACCAATGAGTTCTCGATCGCCTACGTGGCGAATCACAGCAATCGCGATCTCCCTCTTCTGTATAAGCTCACGGCGCTGTGGGCGGGACAGGAGGGATCACTTCTCTTCTGGAGCTGGATCCTCTCCGGCTACATGTTCGTCGTGCTGGTGAGGCATCGGGAAGAGGGAGAGCTGCGGCCGCTGGCCGGCGCGATCCTGGCGGGCGTTCAGCTCTTCTTCCTCATCCTGAATGCCTTCATCGTGAGCCCGTTTCGGCCTCTGGCGGAAGTGGCCGCCGATGGGACGATGCGTCCGTTCGCGCCACCGGATGGGCGGGGATTGAATCCGCTGCTGCAGTATCCGGAGATGGCCCTGCATCCTCCGACGCTCTATCTCGGCTATGTCGGCTTCTCCGTCCCCTTCGCCTTTGCGCTCGCGGCCTTGATCACGCGCTCGCCTGGGGAACGATGGATTCATGTCACGCGCCGATGGACGATGATCGCCTGGGGCTTTTTGAGCCTGGGGATCTTGATGGGCGCGCATTGGGCGTATGCCGTTCTCGGCTGGGGGGGATATTGGGGATGGGACCCGGTGGAGAACGCGTCGTTCATGCCGTGGCTGACGGGCACGGCGTTCCTCCATTCGGTGATGATGCAGGAGCGCCGCGGCATGCTCAAGGTGTGGAACGTGTGGTTGGTCTTCATCACCTTTCTGCTCTGCGTCTTCGGCACGTTCCTGACGCGCTCGGGCGTGGTGAGTTCGGTGCACGCCTTCGCGCAATCGCCGATCGGGCACTGGTTCGCCGGGTTCCTGCTGGTGGTGTTCGCCGTCTGCCTCTTCTTCTTCACTCGCCGTCGAGACTATTTGCGGAGTGAGCATCGGCTGGAGGCCGTGCTCTCGCGCGAGGCTTCCTTTCTCTTCAACAATCTGGTGCTGCTGGCGGCTTGCTTCGCCGTCCTGTGGGGGACGCTCTTTCCGGTGATCTCGGAGGCGATCACGGGGAATAAGGTGAGCGTCGGCCCGCCGTTCTTCAATCGGGTGAACATCCCGATCTTCCTCTTTCTGCTTTTCTTGACGGGCGTGGGGCCGCTGCTGGCGTGGCGGCGGACGTCGTGGGAGAGCCTGAAGCGGAACTTCACCACTCCGACGCTCATCGGGGTGGCGACGGGCGTGCTCCTGCTCGCCTTCGGGATGAGGGAGCTTTATGCGCTGATCGCCTTCATGCTCGCGGCGTTTGTGACCGCCACGATCGTGAGCGAGTTCTGGCGCGGAGCGCGGGTCATCCGCTCACAGACGGGGCGGACTTGGGGGCAAGCGCTCGCGCAGCTCGTGCTTCGGAACACGCGGCGGTATGGGGGATACATCGTGCACTTCGGGATCGTGGTCGTCTTCGTGGGGATCGCCGGGGCGGCCTTCAATAAGGAGCGCGAGATGGAGATGCCCATGGGCGCGACGCTGGAGTTGGGCCGCTATGCCGTGACCTTGAAGGATCGGGCTCAGGGAGAGACGCCGAATTACATCTACGATCGCCTCACGCTCGAAGTGCGTCGGGGCGACGAGGTCCTCACCACGCTCATGCCGGAGCGGCGGCTGTATAAGGCGAGCGAACAGCCGCTCACGAAAGTGACGATCCATTCGGGATGGCGCGAGGACCTCTACATTTATTTCGCGGGCGTGACGGAGACGGGAGTCCCCATCATCCACGCCTATCTGAATCCGCTTGTGCGGTGGCTGTGGATCGGCGGCGGGATCGTGATCCTGGGGACGCTCATCGCCCTGTATCCAGGACGCCGGCCGATGAAGGTCGCTGTGAGCGAACGCGCTGCCGCTCGGGAGCGAGAGGTCGCCTATGCTAAGGGAGATTGAGGATCGGGACGTTCGGGGGAGCGCGCGGATGATCACCGGGAATGCGCGCGAGCCCTTCGACCGAAGGGGGCGATGGATCGCGCTTCTCGCTCTTGGGATTCTCCTCGCCGCTCCGTATATGATGCGCGCGCAATCCTCGAGCGCGGGGGTGTCCGAAGCGACCCTCGAAGAGCGCGTCAAGCGCATCGGGAAGAAACTGCTTTGTCTCTGCGGATGCAATCAAATCTTGGTCGAATGCAACCATCGGAACTGCCCGTTCTCCGGGCCAGCGATAGCGACGTTGCGGCAGGCGGCGCAACGCTACGAGAGCGATGATCTGGCCATCCAGGCGATGATCCAACAGTACGGGACGGCGGTTCTGGCCGCTCCTCCGGCGCAAGGGTTCAATCTGGCGGCTTGGATCACGCCGTTTGCGGCAGCGGCCGGTGGGCTGGTGGTGATCGCCCTTGTGCTGCGGCGATGGTCCCGGCGGTCGGCTGCGGCTCCGACGGCGGGCGCGCCGATCCCGGACGACCCGGCCTGGCGCGAGCGCGTGCGCCAGGAGATCGAACGCGAGCTGGGAGGTCTCCCGTGACCGCCCTCCTTGTGATCCTGTGTGGCGTTCTGGTGCTCGCGACGCTCATGTACATCTTCTTCGAAGAGGCGCAGGACGTCGGGCGGGTGAGGGATCGGCTCGCCGTCCTGACGGAGAAGAAGGAGCAACTGCTCGACAATCTTCGTGACCTGCGCTTCGAGTATCGCGCGGGTAAGCTCTCGGAGGCCGACTACGAACGCGCGCGCGCGACGTTGGAGGCCGAGATCGCGGTCGTGCTGGCGGAGCTGGAGAGACTGTCGCCCGCCGAGCGTCGCGCGTGAGGAGGGCGATCGCCCGCGCCGTGGGAGGGAGAGACGATTCATGAAGCATTCGACACGACAGATGCTCTCGCGGGCTCTGCGACGGTGGGGGGGACTCGTACTCCTGCTTGGCGTGCCCATGCTCGTGCGCGCGGACGTGCGCGGCACGGTGATCAACGACACGACGGGGAGGCCGGCGGCCGGCGTCGAAGTGCACTTGGTCGTCCTCGACGAAGGGATGCAGGTCGCTGAGAAGACGCGCACGGACGCGCAGGGACGATTCGCGTTCTCGGCCGCGACGACGAAGCCCATGATGGTACGGGCGACATATCAGGGCGTCAACTACCATGAGATGGTCTCCCCGGGCAGCTCGTCCCTCACGCTGCGCGTCTACGAAGCGCGCGCGGCGGGACGATATGAGGTCGAACGGCTCACGTATCTCGTGCAACCGATGGAGGGCCGATTGCTCATCGGGCGGGAGTACAGCGTTCGGAATGCGACGACGCCTCCGGTGACGCTCTTTCGCCCGGAGGGCATCTTCACCTTCGCTTTGCCGGAGGGCGTGCGCCCCGAGCGCGTCTCCGTGGTGGGAGCCAGCGGCATGCCGCTCGCCATCGCCGCGCGTGAGGTCGGGGATGGCACCTGGCGCATTGAACACCCGCTGCGACCGGGGACGACGCAGTTCTTCGTCGTCTCGCAACTTCCCTATTCGGAGGAGCGCGCGCACATTCGCGAGGTGCTGCCGTGGAATGTCGGGCGCGTGCGGCTTCTTGTGCCCGAACCCATGAGCGTCGAAGCGGCCGGATTCCGACCGCTGGGGTCCGAGCAAGGGCTCTCGGTCTATGTGCTCGACGATGCGCGCGCGGGGATGGAGATCTCCTGGAGCGTGAGCGGACGGGCTCCGAATATCCTCGCGGAGGGTCCTTCGGAGGAAGCGCGGGGAGCCGTTCGAGCCGTCGCCGGTCCGATCGCCAAGCGGCAATGGATCATTCTGGCGGCCCTCGCTCTGGCCTTCGCTGTGAGCAGCGTGATGGCCGTGCGTCGAAATCACGCGCTCAGGCGCACGGTGAGCGAGGGAGCGGAGGCGTCGCGTCCTTCCTCGGGCACGCCGACCCGTGACCTGACGGCATTGAAAGACGAGCTCTTCGCGCTCGAAGTGCGACGGCAACGCGGGGAGATCTCCGAAGCCGATTATGAAGCGAAGCGGCGCGCGCTGCAACACTCGCTGGAAGCGGCGTTGCGCTCCGACGCTGAAGCTCCCTCATGAGAGGCCGCGCGGCGCGCGCGATCGGGGGACAAGGGATCCTGGGGTCGAGCGCGCCAGACGCGCACGCGGGGGGTCTTTCGGAGGTGAAGGACGATGAGCAATCCGAAGGTGAAATTCGCCGTCGCGATTGGGATCCTGCTGGGCGCCTTGACTTGGCTCGCCGTGATCGGCATGCAGGAGAGCAAGACCTATTACATCACAGTCGCCGAACTGAAGCAGATGGGTGAGAGCGTTCGCCAGAAGCGACTCCGCGTCGGTGGACGCGTCGTGGCGGGCAGCATCCAACGCGAGGGACGGCGCGTGCGGTTCCTGTTGGAGCAAAACAACGAGACCTTGCCTGTCGTGTACGTGGGGCGAGATCCCGTGCCGGATACGTTCGTGGATCATGCGGAGGCGCTCGTCGAAGGGCGATGGGGGGAGGACGGCGTCTTTCACGCGCAGAAGCTCCAAGCCAAGTGCGCGTCCAAATACGAACCGGCAGAGGGGGGGAGCTCCTCCGCTTCTCCGGGGACGTGATCGCGAGAAGCGGCCGCTCTGCCTGTATGGGCTCGCATGAATGGGACGTCCGAACCCAGGGTGCTCGCGTTCGAGCGCGTCTGCAAGCTGTTTGGCGAGACGGTCGCGCTCTGGCAGGTGAGTTTCACGCTCCATCGAGGGGAGCTGATGGCCATCACAGGTGGCAATGGGTCGGGGAAATCCACGTTGCTGCGCGTGGCCGCCTTCCTGCTCAAGCCCAGTTCGGGAACGGTCTCGGCCTTCGAACAGGTGCGCCCGACGCCGACGGTGAGACGGCGCATTGGCCTGCTCGGGCATGCCTCGTTCCTGTATGAGGACCTCTCGGTCGAGGAGAATCTGAAGTTCTACGCCGCTCTCTACGCCCTGGGTCGAGAGGCGGAGGAACGCGTCGCGCGCGTGCTCGGGGACGTCGGCGCGGAAGAGTTTCGCCATCGTCCGGTGCGCGCGCTCTCGCACGGGATGCGGAAGAAGGCCTCGCTGGCGCGCGCGTTGCTGGCGGACCCGGACCTGCTCCTGCTCGATGAACCGTTCTCCGGCCTGGATCGGGAGAGCATCGAGCGCGTGCGCGCGCTGATGCGGCAGTGGCGGGAGTGCGGGAAGGCGCTGCTGGTGACGACGCATCAGGCAGAGCTTCTAGAAGGGATCGCCGATGGCGAGATCGTCCTGGATCGAGGGCGCGTGGCCGCCTGGCGCCGATGGACACACTCTCCCTCGACGGAGATCGCGAGGCTCGCTCCCTCTCCCACCGCGGACGGATGAGCTATTGGACGGTGACCAAGCACATCGTGGTGAAGGATCTGCGGAGCGAAGCGCGGACGCGCGAGATGACCAATGCCATGCTCTTTTTCGCGCTCCTGGTGCTTGTGCTCTTCAGCTTCTCCTTCCAACCGGCCACGGACGAGGAGCGGCGTCTGGCGTCGGGCGTCCTGTGGATCGCCTTCCTCTTCGCGGGCGTGAGCATGCTCGACCGCTCGTTCTGGCGCGAGCGGATGAACGAGTGCCTGGAGGCGCTGCGGCTGACGCCCGCTTCGGCCAGCGCGCTCTTCCTGGGCAAGTGTTTGGCGAACGCCCTGTTCCTCCTCTTGGCGGAAGCCGTCCTGGTCCCGCTCTTCCTCGTCTTCTTCGACCTCTCGTTTCGCGGGGATGTGGGCGTTTGGCTCCTGGTGCTCGTGCTGGGGACGTGGGCGCTCGTCGTGAACGGGACGTTCTTCGCGGCGATGACGACGAACCTGCGGAGTCGCGAACTGCTGCTGCCGCTGTTGCTGCTGCCGATCTCGGTGCCGGCCTTGATCGCCGTCGTCGAAGCGACGGCCGCCTCGCTCTCGGGTGAAGGGGCATTGCGCGTGTGGATTCAGGTGCTCATCGCCTTCGATCTCATCTACACGACGCTCGCGCTGCTTCTTTTTGAGACGGTACTGGAGGGGACATGAGGGTTCAAGGGTTGACAGCAGTTACCGTTTTTGTTATCGGCAATTTCAGCCATGAAACTCTCCGACCGGGCTCGGAAGCAGGGAGTGAGCTATATCACCGTCGGGGCGGTGGTTCAGAGCGGGCGAGCTTCCCGTCCCCGCCCGCCGGCTCCCATTGGAGGCGATCTCGATGCTGGTGACGCAGGCGTTCCGCTTTGAGCTGGACCCCCAGGGCCGCGTCCGCGTGGCGTTGGCCAAGCACGTGGGGGCCGCTCGCTTTGCCTACAACTGGGGCCTGGCGCGCTGCCTGGAAGCGATCGAGCGAAGAGAGCCTATTCCCTCTGCCCTTCGGCTTCACAAGGCGTGGAACGTCTGGAAACGAGAGAACGCCCCCTGGTGGGTGGAGGTGTCCAAGTGTGCGCCTCAGGAAGCCTTTCGGGACCTGGAGCGAGCCTTCCGCAGTTGGCGGCAGGGCCGGGCGGGAAGGCCCCGCTTCAAGCGGAAGAAGGGCATGGACGACAACGCGGCGCGTTTGACCGGCGCCATTCGGATGTTCCCCCGCCACGTGCAACTGCCCCGCATCGGCAAGGTGCGCACCAAGGAGCGGACGGACAGGCTTCTGGAGCTTCTTCAAGCAAAGAGAGCCCGTATTCTCTCGGCCACGATCTCCCGAGAGGCCGACCGCTGGTTTGTGAGCCTCACCTGCGAGGTGGAGCGGCCCGATCCCGCTGCCCGTGTTCCTCAGGACGACGACGTGGTGGGCGTGGATCTGGGTCTTGTGTCCTTCCTGGTGCTGTCCGATGGAACGCGCATCGAGGCGCCGAAGCCGATGGCCTGGAAGCTTCGCCTCTTGCGCCGTCGTTCTCGACGGCTTTCCCGCAAGCCGGAGGGATCCAGGAACCATCGCAAGGCCACGCTCTGCCTGGCCCGGCTGCACCGGCGGATTCGGAACATCCGGCGGGACTTTCTTCACAAGGTCACCACGGCGCTGGCGAAAACCAAGTCGGCGATCGTGGTGGAGGATCTTTCCGTGAAGGCTTTGGCTCGCGGACGTCTCTCCCGTTCCGTTGCGGACGTGGGCTTGGGGATGTTCCGCCGGATGCTGGAATACAAGTCGAGCTGGTATGGAGCGCGGCTCATCGTCGCGCCGCGGGATTTCCCGTCCACCCGGAGCTGCTCACGGTGCGGAGTGCTCGGCCCCGGGCTTTCCCTGTCGCGGCGGGTGTTTCGCTGCGAAGCCTGCGGGCTGGAGGTGGATCGGGACAGGAACGCGGCCATAAATCTTCGAAACTATGGGTTGGCCGTCCTCGACAGCCCTACCGGGAGTTCCCCGGGAAGTGACGCCTGTGGAGACTCCTCTGGCGGCGGCAGCGGTCTCCTCAGACCGGTCTACGAGCCATGGGTCGGTGAAGCAGGAAGTGGCCGGTCATTTGTTTTACCCGGAGGGGTGAAATAAGTGATGATGCGCCACAGAACGGGACTCCCACGATGGTGGTTCGGTCTGGTCGGCGTCACGGGCGTCGCGCTGATCCTGGGCGTGCTGCACGCGCTCTGGTTCGCGCCGACGGAGCGGACGATGGGAACCGTCCAGCGCATCTTCTACTATCACGTCAGCTCGGCCTGGACGGCCTTCGTCGCTTTCTTCATCAATTTCCTGGCCTGTCTGGCGTATGTGAAGACACGGCGGCCGAAGTGGGATGCGGTGGCCGTCAGCGCGGCAGAAGTGGGCGTGATCTTCGGCACGGTGAACCTCATCACGGGACCGATCTGGGCGAAGCCGGTATGGGGGATCTGGTGGACGTGGGATGCGCGGCTGACCTCGACGCTCGTGATGTGGCTGTTGTATGTGAGCTATCTGCTCCTGCGACAGTTCGCGGCCGAGCATCCGGGCCAGCGGGTGTGGGCGGCGGCCTTCGGGATCTTCGCCTTCGTGGATGTGCCGATCGTCTATCTCTCGATCCGACTCTGGCGAACGCAGCATCCGGGGCCGGTCATCGCCGGGGGAGAACAGTCGGGCATTGACCCGCGCATGTTCCTGGCGCTGCACGTGTGCTTCGCGGCCTTCCTCTTGCTCTTCTTCGTGCTCTTTTACTGGCGGTATCGCCTGGAGCAGCAGCGGGCGGAGTTGGCCGAGCTGCGCGCACGGCTGCAGCGATGGCATATGGACCGCTTGGCGTGAAGGGAGAGTCATGAGACACTTGGTCATCGCGATGATCATCGCCTGGCTCATTCATCTGGCGTACCTCGTCAGTCTCGCCCGCCGGCAGCAGCGGCTTCACCAGGAGGCCGAAGAATTGCGACGCCTCGCCGAACGCCTGGAGCGATCCTCAGCCCACCCCTCCTCGTGAAGACCACGGTGGGCGTGCGGCAACGCCACGCCTCGCCGTCCCCTTTTGGCGAGGGGTGAGGACGAACGCCGTTCAGATCCCAGATGGTCGAACGCCCTGAATCGCGCGCAGCGCACCTACTCGCCGACTTATGCCAGCACTCGCACGGACACAGGAAGGTATAGGGCGCCTCATAATCTATGGCCTCGTTCGCTTGCGATATTTACTGGCATCCACAATGAACAGGCACCGGTCAAAGCGCGATTCCCTGCGGAGCAATTCTCTCAACACCCGATGGACCGCTTCCACCTTCTGGGGATCCGGCTCCATCTTCAGCAGGATCACACCGTGATGAGAAGAGGGTGGATACACTCGCACATCACCAAATCCTCGGTCGTTGGTCACCAAGACGGCTTTCAGCTCCTGGGCCTTGCGGAAGATCGTGAGGTCGTCTGATCCCGTCAGGCTGAGCTCTTGAGCGCGCTGCACATTCAGGCCTAAATCCCTCAGCAGGCGAACCGTTGTCATGAAGACGTTCTCGTCGGCGAAGAAGTGGGCCATGAGCTAAAGGGCGTGGACTTCTTCCTCTTCCACCAGCATTTGGGCGTAACGGATGCACGCCAGGATGTCTTCCTTCGTGAGATGGTCATAGTAATCGCGAATGATCTCCTCAGGAGTGAGGCCACTGGCGAGAAGGCCCAGCACAACATGAACCGGCACTCGGGTGCCGGCGATGCGAGGCTTGCCGTGACAGATGTGGGGATCAACCTCGATACGCTCCGCGATCTTCATAGCGGGTGACATTATATCACGAACTCAGATGGGTATCTCAACGGGGCACGTCCACTTCTCCTCTTGTGCTCTCGCCTCTGACGCTCGTCTCACTCATGATGCTCCCCTCCTTCCGGACGAGGACGAACGCCGTTCAGATCCCGGATGGTCGAACGCCCTGAATCGCGCGCGACCTTCTGCCGATTCTCAGCTGCAGCCCGTGAGCTTCAAGATTCGAGCCGCGTTCTCGTAGAGGATCTTTCGCCGCACCTCCGGCGAGAACCCATCGAGCGCGTCGAAATCGGCGAGCCAGCGCTCGGGGGTGATGAAGGGATAATCGCTGCCAAAGAGCATCTTGTCCGAGAGCCGCTTGCGCGCGGCCTCCAGGACCGAAGAGGCGATATAGCGCGGCGACCACCCGGAGAGGTCCATGTAGACGTTGGGTTTGTGTCCGATGATGGCGAGCAACTCCTCATGCCAAGGCCACCCCGTGTGCGCGCCGATGATGATCAATTCGGGGAAATCGGCCGCCACCGCGTCCAGATAGATCGGGCGCGCATACTCGAGCTTCACGCCTCCACCGCCGGGCAGCCCCGCGCCCAACCCGCTCGTGCCTGTGTGAAAGAGCGCGGGCACGCCGAGGGCGCTGATCTTCGCATAGAGCGGATAGAATCGCGGATCATGTGGGTAGAAGGCTTGCAGGCTCGGATGAAACTTCACGCCTTTCAGGCCGAGTTCGGTGATCGCTCGCTCGACCTCCGCGAGCGCCCGCCGTCCCTTCCACGGATCCACGCTCGCGAATCCGATGAAGCGCCCCGGATAGCGACGGACGAGCTCGGCGACCTCGTCGTTGGTCACCGGAGGCCGCCCCGTCGCCGTCTCCGCATCCCAGGCGAGCAGGACGCCGATGATGTCCAGCTCTTCGTAGGCGCGCGCGACCTCGTCCATCTCGCGGACGGGGACGCTCGTGCGGAAGAATCGTTCCGCAGCGGCGCGATACGGGCCGATGGCGCCCTCCAGGAAGCTCACCGTGGGAAGATGGACGTGCAGATCAATGGCTCGCGGCATCGGTCTCCTCCGCCCTCATGTTCTCCGCGATTTCGCGGCGCAGATATTCGGCAGCGGCCTCCGGCGGCGTGGGATTGATGAACAACTCCGCTCCCCACTCGAAGCCCGCGATGCGCGTCAGGCGCGGCACGATCTCCACGTGCCAATGATAGTCGTACTCGATGGAGCTCCAGTATTCGGGATGGCCGGGTCGGGAGAACGCCGGTGGGCTCGTATGCACGATGAAGTTGTACGGCGGATCATTGAGCAACCGCTTGATGGCCCGAAGTGTCACGCGAAGCGCGTGCGCGGTCCGCAGCAGCTCCTCATCGCTCAAGCGCGAGAAATCATGCAGATGTTTCTTGGGCAGGATCCAGGTCTCGAAGGGGAATGCCGAGGCGAAGGGCGCCCAGACCAGGAAGGCCTCGTCCTGATAGATGACGCGATCCCCGAACGCCACTTCTTGGGCGATCAGGTCGCAGACGAGGCATCGCTCTTTCTTCACGAAGTTCTCCCGGCAAACGGTCAGCTCCTGCTTGACGGCCGGAGGGACCATGGGCGTGGCGATGAGCTGCGAATGCGTGTGCGCGAGCGAGGCGCCGGCCTCCGCCTTGTGGTTTTTGAAGATGAGGATGTAGCGGAGCCGCGAATCGCGGAAGAGATCCCGAATGCGCTCGCGATAGCTGAGGAGCACATCTCGAACCCAGGGGAGCGGGAGATCGGCGAGCGTCTTCGTGTGATCCGGCGTCTCGATGATGACCTCATGAGCGCCGGCGCCGCTGAGGACGTCGAAGAGGCCGACGCCATAGCGCACGGCCTGATCCTCGATGCGCAGGGCCGGGAACTTATTGGGGACGACGCGCACGCGCCATCCCGGAGCGTTCGGAGCCGTCCCCGCCTCGCGCAGGGCGAAGATCTCCGGCGGCGTCTTGTCCTCGTTCCCTTCGCAGAAAGGGCACGCGAGCATTCGCGCCTCGCGCTCCAGGGGCGGCCGCGCCTCGATGAGATAGTCGCTCGGACGACGCGCGCGTTCGGCCGCGATGATGACCCACCGATTGCGCAACGGATCGTAGCGGAGTTCACGCAGCGTATCGCGCTGAAGATTCACGTGACGGCCCTCCTACACCATCCAGTATTCCATCTCGAATTCGCGCCCGGGCACGCGCAGACGCAGCGTGCCGCTCGGCGGATATCGCTCCAGCAGGCTGTCGTCCCTCAACACGAGCACAAGATCGAAACTCTCGCCCGCGCCCAGCTTCAGTTCGGAGAGCGACACGGCCATCTCCACGATGTCCGCGATCGCCCATGAGGGGGACGGCCGATCGGCCGAGACCTCGCCGCGCCATTCTCCCTGCGAGGTGTAGATCTCCACGCGCAGGACCGCGCGCTGCAAGAGCGCGCGCGCCGGCTCTCGAAAGTCAATGCGAAGATAGAGATGGTCGGGATCGAACCCGAAATAGAGCGCGGCCAGCCGGCCACCGGCGCGGTGCATGGCCCCATGCGCCTGCAGATGGAGCATGCCGGCCGGAGCCCACTCGAAATAGTGCGTATCGCGCCCATCCAGGATCGGACGCAGGAACGCCACCGGCGTGCGGAGCAGGAAGCTGCGCTCCGTGCGAATAGGCGTCTCCAAATACGAGGGCGGCTCCACTCCCAGGCCGATGTACACGTTCCTCAGGTGCATGCGGAAGAGCTCGTCGAAGATCGGATCTTGCGGGCTGTGATGTGGCTCACCGAACCACCAGAACCAATCGCTCCCTTCGGCCGCCAGAAGGGAATGCCGCGCGAGATCGGCGGCCGAATCCTCGCGCGCCGATATAGCCCACCGTCTTCGCGCGCGCTCCAGATACCTCCAGGCCGTGTTCTTCTCCTCATCCCCGATCCAGGTGGTGAAGCTGGCGTCAATCCAGGAGCCCGGATGCAGATGGCGCAACTCCGGCACGCTCGCGCATGCCGCCAGCGCCTGGCTGAAGGTGAGCGTCTCGATCCAGGGCTCCTCTTCCAATCGGCGATACAGGCGCGTGAGGAAGTCATAACCGTTGGCCGGATAATGCTCCCACGGGTTCTCCCCGTCCAGGATGACGGCGACCATCGCCTCGGGCGCGCGCGCGTGGATCGAGCGCAACCGCTCGAGGAAATCGCGGACGGCCTCCTCCTCCCGCCACCGCGGGTAGACGAATCCGATCAGGTCAGACAGTTCGTGATCGCGGAAGAAGAGGGCGATGGTGCGCCCCTGGCGCGCGAACCGATATGGTCGCCAATGCGCGCCCTCGCGCCGCGCTTCCGGAGGGAGGCTGCGCGCGAGGATCGCACTATCGCTCGCCGTCCAGAGGATGTCGGCGTCCATGAGCAATGCCACGGCCTCCTCACTCACGGCGCCTTCGGCCAACCACATGCCGTGGGGACGACGGCCGAAGACCGCGTGACACTTCTCCAGAGCCCGCGCGATCTGCTCCCGCGCATCTTCCGGGAAGCGAAAGTGAAGATCATCCACGCGAATCCCGGGCGTCGCCTGGCGCGCGATCTCCGTATCGCAGAGCAGCGGCAGAATCGGGTGATAGTAGGGCGTCGTCGAGATCTCAATGCGCCCGCTCTCCCACAGCGATCGGTAAAGCGGGAGCGTTCGGCGGAAGATGTGCTCCATGACCGCCTGAAGCCGCCGTTTGTCCTCCTCCCGATAGCCCCGCCGCTTCTGGACGAGCGCGCGAATCTCCGGATGCGTCCGCCTCCAGCTCTCCCCAAGCCATTGCAGGTGAAAGAGGACTTGAAGATCGCGCAGGTCCTGCGGCGTGAAAGGGCGATGCTCGAGGCGCATGGCCTGCAGCTCGCGATACCGGGGATGCGCCTCGATCACCGAAGCCGGCACGAGGAAATAGTGCTCTACGAGGAACGCGCGCTCGCCCGCATCCATCACCTCCGGCGCTTTCCGGAAGTGGTCGAGAAAAGGGTCCTGGGCGCGACCGCTCGCATAATCCTCCAGGCTCTCGATCAAACTGGGGACGAGATTGAACGTCACCCGAATCCGCTCGTGCTGACTCGCGATCCACGCCATCTCATAGTAGTCCTTCAGCGCGTGCAGGTAGACCCAGGGGAGTCCGTAGCGACCCGTCCGGTAATCCTTGTACATCGGCTGGTGCATGTGCCAGAGGAGCAGAAGCCTCATACGATCCCGGATCACGAGCGGGCGGCCCGCCCGGAGAGGACGCGCTCGACCTCCTCCAGCAGCGCGCGCGGATCGCTCGACTTCACGCAATAGCTGTGGGCGAGCCACGACGTGTAATCGTCCTGAAACGAGACATAGGCCGAACAGAGGATGACCGGGACCTGCGGATGTCGAGCGACGATCTCCTGCAGCAGATCCAGTCCGCTCTCACCTCTCAGGCGAATGTCGAGGATCACGAGATCAAACGGCTCGCGCTCCAACGCCTCCAACGTCTGGCGCCCGTTCTCGACCTCGACGACTTCATGCCCCTTCTCGGTCAAAACCGCCGTGTAGAGGAGCCGGATGTTCGGCTCATCATCCACAATCAGAATCTTCGCCATGGACGTGCTCCTTTCATCCCTCGCGCGACTCCTCGGAAGGCTCCGCGCGCGCCGATTCGCCTCCCGCCTGCACCTCCGAGGAGAATTCGGGAATGGGGAGGCGAATGACGACTTCACACCCCTGGCCCAATTGGCAGGAGAGCGTCAGCTCTCCGCCCAAGCTCTCGACGATCTGTTTGGACGTGTAGAGGCCCAGTCCGCTCCCCGTCGGCTTGGTCGTGAAAAACGGCTTGAAGAGATGGCGCGCCGCTTCCTCGGAGAGACCAGGGCCGGTGTCCCTCACGACGATGAGGATCGCGCCATCGGATCGGCGGCTCTCGATGAAGAGCGCACCGCCCTCGCTCATGGCTTCGAGAGCATTGTTCACGATGTTCTCCAGGCAGTTGTAGAGCTGACGTTCGTCGGCGAGGATCGGAGGGACCGGAGCCAGGTCCACATGCCATTCGATGGGCGGCCCGTGTCGCGTGACCTCTCGCTTCTCATGCACCAAGAGGTCGAGGATCTCGTTGACGTTCACCGGATGTCGTTCGACCGCATACCGCAATGAGGCGAACCGCACGAAGTCCTGCAAGATCTCCTCCAACCGGGAGGCCTCTTGAGCGATGGCGTCGGCGAAGCGACGGCACGGAGAGTGCGCCTCCAGCTTCTTGTGCAAATGGCGCGCGAGCCCCCCAATGGCGACGACCGGATTCTTAATCGTGTGCGTGAGCTGAAGCACCATCTCGCCGATGGCCGCTTCCTCTCGCAGGCGAATGATCGTCTGCTGATGTTCTCGAATGCGCCGATAAGCGTCCTCGAGCATCTCCACCTTCTCGCGCAATGCGGCGTACGCCAGACCGCGTTCCAGGGCGACGGCGATCTCCAGAGCGAACAGCTCCATGGCGAGCCGATCCTCGGTCGAGATGGGGCGACCCGTCAGGAAATTGTCCAGGAGCAATGCCCCCAGCGGCCGCTCATCGTGCGAGATCAACGGGACGATCCAGAACGTCACAGGGCCGTAGAATTGGCGGAGGAGCTCCGGCAGCGGCTTCTCCGGACCGACCTCCACCACGCGCCCCGCCTCCGGCGCGCGAGGGAGCGGGAGCGAGAAGACCTCACCAAACGGCGGATCGGTGAGCGCGAAACGAAAGCGCTCCAGCCATGCTCGGAACTTCTCCCGCTCCCGGGCGAACACCTCCGGCGAATAGCGCAGGAGATCGGCGAGTGTCACTCCGTGCGCGCTCACCTCCTGCCAGATGCGCGCCGCTTCCTCACCATCGCGCGGGCCCAAGGCGAAATATCCGCGCAGCTCTCCCCCCTCGACCAGAAGGGCGAACCCGCGATTGAATCCGAGGCTGCCGCCAGCGGTGAAGGCCACCAGCCCCTTGTAGAGAATCTCCTCCGGATCGAGTGCCAGTTGCAGACTATGCGAGAGGTGCCGCAAGATGTCGAGCAGCTCGTCCTTGATCTGCAACGTGCGCAGGATCGGGCGACACTGATTCAGGGCCTCCTCCAGGATCGTCGTCAGCGCCTCGAAGATAGGGCCGCCCGTGCGCCGCAGGTCCGCGAGGTCTCGCCGCAGCTCCTCGCAGTCGAGACACTTCTCCCGATTTCGCCGTCGCACGTTCGCGAGCAGATGCGCCTCCTGCGGTCCCAGATACGGACACACCGTCGGATCGTCGGCGATCAGCCAACAGTAGCTATCCCCCACACGAGCCATACGCCTCTGCAAAGGGTACCACTGCGGCGCCCACCGGGCAAACGTCTGGCGCCTCAGAACTCCAGGCGCAAGCCCAGCTCGAGCGTGCGCGGTCGGCGCGTCGCGCGCGGTTGCAGGAAGACGGATTGGCCCTGGCGTTCGTCCAGCGGCCCGTAGAATCCGGTCATGAGGAAGTTCGGGGTGTTGAGGAGATTGTACGCGTTCACCCAGGGCCGAAGCGCGAGACGCTCGCTCACGCGGAATCGCCGCGAGAGGCGCACGTCCACGCGCCGCGTCCCCGGACCGCGCCCCGTGTTGCGACCGAGCGACCCATTGGTCCCGATCGTGGGGAAGAGGAAGTGCGCGGCCATGGCTTCCGAACGCGCCGTATCGCCCGGAGACACCCAGCGGATCGGCCCGCGCCCGAGGAAATGCGGCCGATCCGTCAGGGTATCGCTCAGGTTCCGATCCTGCGCGTTCGTCGTGATGTTGAACGGACGCCCCGAGGAGAGCGTCACCACCGGCGTCAGCTCCCAACCGCCGAGGATCCGGGGCGCTTCCACAGTGCCACTGACGACGAGGCGATGGCGTTCATCCGTGCGCCCCAAGCCTCGCTCCCGGAAGAAATCGAATTCGTCTTGCGGCGAGCTGGTGTTGACGTCCACAAGGTCAATCAACTTCGAGAGCGTATACGAGGCGCGGAACCACAAGCGAGAAGCCAGCCGCGCGCGGAGGAGCACGTTGAGCCCGTGATACGTCGCCTGACCATCGGACTGCAACTGCTCGACTTCGCCCAGCTCGGGATTCGGGCGCAAGACCCGCACGGCGTTCAAAGCAGCGAGCACCGGATCGGTCGTCGTCGCTCCCCCACCCAATGCGTTCAACCCGTAGATGCGAATGCGATGGGCTCCGCTCCCCACATCGCGCGAGCGCGTCGCACTCAGGTCGAACCGAACGAAGCGGATGCCGACATCAGCGATCTGCCGCGCGCTGTTGTCGAAGGCCGTTCGCCCATCGGGCGCGAGAACGACGCCGGGAGCACCGTGAGGAGGATCGAGCAAAAAGGCGACGAAGCCGCCCGGCGGCGGAACCGGCGCGTTCACGTTGCGGTCGCGCCACAGCCGCAACGTGCGCTGAAAGACGTAGCTCACCTCGAGCGCGAACGCGCGACCGAGCTGCCGCTCGATCCCCAGGCTGCTCTGCAGACTGTAGGGGATGCGAAGATCCGGCGAGAGGCTGCGCGTGTTGCGGAGCGGACGGATCAGATCGCGCACGAGCGGATGTCCCGGATCGTTCGGGAAGATGTTGGGGAAGCCGCCGATGCGATTCAGTTCTTCGAGGCGCCCGGTCGCGCCGGGGCCGCTGCCCAGATCAATCTCGAACAAGCGCGATTGCACGGCGAAGTCTTCGAACGTGCGCAGGAGAATGCGATTGTAGAAGACGCCGAAGCCTCCGCGAATCGCCGTCTTCCCGCTTCGGCACGGGTCCCAGGCGAAGGCCACGCGCGGGCCGACATTGTTCTTGTCGCGATCCAGCAGCGTCTCGCGATCATAGCGCACGCCCATGGAGAGCGTCAGATGCGGGCGAACCCGCCATTCTTCTTGAAGGAAGACGCCCAGGATCGTGTTGTGAATCGGCTGCTCGGGATCACCAATCCGCTGCCGATAGCGCGAGGGCGCGCTCGCGACGAAATCGCCGAAGCTGGGGAAGTTGTAGAAGCCGAAGAAGAGCTGAAGCTGTCGGGTCGCCGAGCGCAGGTGCATCACATCGGCGCCCAGCTTGAGCAGATGGCGTCCCCATTGTCCCGTGAGGACGTCGGCCCATTGAAGGCGACGCTCGACGCGCGTCTCGGGGAACCCGGCGGCCCCGGCGATGAAGCCGCTGGCGGCCGGCAGCGTCGTGCCCCGGCTGCTGCCGACGATCACGCCCGGACGCACCGTGTCCGGCTGCGCGTTCGGCGCGAGCGCCGAATACTGAAAGCGGAGCTGATTGACGAACCGCGATCCGATCACCCATGTGTCCTGCACGGCATACGCCAGAGAGTTGCGCTGACGGTTGAAGAGCCCCTCGCGCAGCGTCGCCCCTTGATCCCGCGCGCGCAACCGATTCGTGCGCGTCACGTCGAACCGAAACATGAGCTGATGCGCCGGTCCGAGAGCGGCATCGAGCCGAGCGCTCACATACGTGCGCCGACCGGGGGCGCTCACGTCCTCCTCGAAGAGGGCGACCCAAACGCCATCGCGCACGAAAGGCCGTCCCGTTGGCACCTCACGCAGCGGATAGGCCGGATTCGCCCGCGGATCCACGGGCAACAGTGCGATGATGGCATCCGTATCCGGCTCCTCCTGCTGTTCGACGACGCCGAAGAAAAAGAGCCGATCGCGCCGGATCGGACCGCCGAGGCGCCCACCATACTCGCGGCGTTGAAAGGGAGCGCGCTTTTGACCGCGCGCGTTGCGGAAGAAACTGTTGGCGTTCAGGCTCTCATCCTGGAAATCGCCAAAGAGCGCACCGTGAAACCGATTCCCCCCGCGCCGCGTGAAGATGTTGATCCGCCCCCCAGAAGCCCGCCCATATTCGGCCGAGAACTGATGAGCGACGACTTGCACCTCGGCGACGGATTCCAGGCTGGGGATCGTGCGCTCGCGCGCCGTGCGATCATCGTTGTTGTCGAAACCATCCAGGGTGATGTTGTTCGAGTACGCGCGCCCGCCGGAGAGCGAGAAGATCCCGGCCTCTTGCGGGGGACCGGAGACGACATCGCGCGTCGCCGGATCCCCGAGATCGCGCGCTTCAAACGGCTCCGCCTGGACGCTCGCCAGCAGGAAGACGAGATCGAGCGGGTTGCGCCCGTTGAGGGGGAGACGTTCGATCTCCTCACTGTCGAGACTCACGCCGATGACCGTGCGCGTGGGATCAATCAGCGTCTCTCCGGAGGAGGCGACGGTGACGATCTCCACGGGACCTCTCGGCCGCAAGTGCAGATCCTGACGAAGCGTTTGTCCGGCGCGCAGCGACAACTCCGCACGCTCAAGAGGGGAGAAGCCCGGAGCTTCAGCTCGAAGCGTGTATGTTCCCGGAACGAGCGCCGTCAGCCGATACCATCCGCGTTCGTCGCTTGTGGTCACACGCCGCCATCCCGTCTGCCGCTCCGTGAGCGTGATCGTCGCCCCCGGGATGGCCGCATGGGTGGGATCGAGCACGACGCCCTCCAGCGTCGCGTGATCGAGATCGTCAGCCCTCCCCCAGTCGGTTCCCAGAAGGAGCAGGCCCATGACCAGCACGCGGACTAGATGCGCGCGACACCGACACATCACGCCCTCCGAAAGAGAAATCCGTTTCGGATCTCACCCCGGCCCTTAAGCGCAGAAGAGGGTGACGTCGGCTGTGTCCACGAGCTCCGCGAGCAATTCGGAGAATGACTTGGCGAGGACGGGATGCCGACCGTCGGGGAGGATCTCGCACAAGGGGACGAGGACAAAGCGCCGGCAGTGCAGACGCGGGTGCGGCAAGATGAGATGAACCTCCTCGGTCTCGATCGTGAGCACCTCGTCGTCGTAAAGCAAGAGATCGAGATCAATCGTGCGTGGGCCCTTCGGGATGAGGCGTTGGCGGCCCAGTCGCCGCTCGATCGCCTGACAAGCGCGCAGCAGGGCCACCGGATCGAGACCCGTGCGCAAGAGGACCACCTGATTGAGGAAGCGCGGCTGCTCTCGAACATCCACCGGCTCGGTCTCATAGATGGAGGAGCATCGCTCCAACGTCCCGCAGCGGGAAAGCTCCTGACGCGCGCGGGCGAGATGCGCCGCCCGATCGCCGAGGTTTGATCCGAGCCCGATGACTGCGATATGCTCACCCATGACGAAGCGTCAGGGACCCTCGCCTTTCTCCGGGCGACTGAAGATCGCACCGGAAGGACAGAGAGTGTAGATCGAATCGGCGATGGCGTCAACGAAGACGGTCACGGTCACGATGCGCGGCGCCGCGCGGTGGCAAGCCGGGCATCTCTGGATTTACGCCGCGGATCTCGTGGACACCGGAGGGGCGCCAGGGGGAGCGGTGGTCGCTGTGACCGATCCGCGGGGACGACGACTCGGCTGGGCGCTCTACAGCGATCGGTCGCAGATCGCGCTGCGGTGGATCGCCGAACCGGACGCGGAGATCACGCGCGCGTTTTGGCGCGATCGGTTGCTGCGCGCCGCGGCCCTCCGTCAGCGAATGCTCGGGAACGCGGATGCCTATCGGCTCGTCTTCGCCGAGAGCGATCTGCTCCCCTCGCTCATCATTGACCGCTACGGCGATTATTTCGTCCTGCAAACGCTCTCGCAGGGGATGGAGGCGCTCAAGCCGCTGTGGGTGGAATTGCTCGTGGAACTCTTCGCCCCGCGCGCCATCATCGAGCGCAATGATGCGAAGGTGCGAGCGCTCGAAGGGTTGCCACCGGCTAAAGGCGTGCTCTACGGCCCCGCGCCCGAGCGCGTGGAGGTCTTCGTGGGCGATCGGCGATTCGAGCTCGATTTGCTGGAGGGGCAGAAGACGGGCGCGTTCCTCGACCAGCAGGAGAACTATCGAGCGGCCGCTCGCTACGCGCGGGGGCGCGTGCTGGATGGCTTCTGCTACGCCGGAGGCTTCGCCGCGCACGCGGCTCCGCATGCCGAGAGCGTGCTGGCCGCGGACATCTCCCCGGAGGCCGTCGCGCAAGCTCGCCGGAATGTCGCCGCGAACGCGCTCGCCAACGTCACCGTCGTCGAGGCCAACGTGTTCGACCTCCTGCGGGAACTGGACAAGCAGCAGGAGCGCTTCGATCTGATCGTGCTCGATCCTCCGGCTTTCGCTAAAAATCGCGCGGCTCTCCCCGGCGCCCTCCGAGGGTACAAGGAGATCAACCTGCGCGCCCTTCGGCTCCTGCGACCGGAAGGCGTGCTCATAACCTGCAGTTGCTCATATCACGTGAGCGAAGAGATGTTTCTCAATCTCCTGCGCGAAGCGGCCGCCGATGCGCGGCGGCAGGTGCGCATCCTCGAACGGCGGACGCAAGCCTCCGATCATCCGATCCTGCTCGCGATGCCGGAGACGCAGTATCTCAAGTGCCTGATCCTCCAGGTCCTGTGAGGCGACCGTTGGGGGTCGCCTGCCCACCCCAAGAAGGGGTATAATTGAGCCTCGAGCATGAGAACTCGCGAAGGAGAGGGAGTCATGAGAAGCCAATGGCGGATAGGGTTCGGCTTCGTCCTTCTGATCCTGATCGCGTGCGGATTCTCCGCATCATCCCAGGACGCGACGACGGTCACCGTTCCCGAGGGTACCGTCGTTCGCCTCGCGCTGCAGACGCCGGTGAGCACGAAGATCAGCGAGGTCGGCGATCCTGTGCGCGCGACGCTTTATGATGATCTCCTCGTGGACGGGAAGCTCGTGCTAGAGCGCGGCGCGGAGTTCTCCGGCCGCGTGACGCACGTCAAGCCGGCGCGTCGCGGACAGCGCCAATCGGAGCTGGGGCTCGTGTTCGACCGCCTTCGGACGTCATACGGGATGGAGCCCATCGCGACCACACTCGTCGCCATTGACGACTGGCAGGGCGATCGGAAAGTGCGCAGCGACGAGGAGGGCATCGCCCATGGCGGGCGGAGTGGCGAGCGCACGTTCCGAAACGTCTATCGCGGAGCCCATGTGGGCATGGCGGCGGGCTCGGCCGTCGGGCTGATCACTGGCAGTGGGAAAGCTGCCGGCATCGTCATCGCCGGCACGCTCGGTGGTGCCGTGCTCATGACCAAGGGGGAGGATCTGCGCCTGAATCCGGGAACGATCCTTCGCGTGCGCCTGGAGCGCGCCCTTTCGCTCCCGGTGATTCGCTCGGTCCCGGAGACGCGACGCCCGGGAGCGCGTTCGTGAGACGACCGTCCCCTTGAGCAGCGCGTCAGAGCGGGAGGTTCTCGATGAGCCCGCGCACGGCTTCGGCCGACCGGTGCAAGGCGGCGCGCTCCTCCGGCGTCAGCTCGATCTCGAGGATCTGCTCGACGCCCGAAGCGCCGAGCTTCACCGGAACGCCGAGGAAAACCCCCGTGATGCCGTACTCCCCTTGCAGATAGACCGAGCAAGGACGAATCTTCTTCTTATCCTTGAGGACGGCCTCGACCATCTCCACGACAGCGGCCGAGGGCGCATAATAGGCCGATCCGGCTTTGAGCAGGCTCACGATCTCGGCCCCTCCTTCGCGCGTGCGTTTGACGATGGCATCAATCTTCTCTCTGGGGAGCAAGTCCGTGAGCGGGATGCCCGCGACCGAGGAGTAGCGCACAAGCGGGACCATCTCATCCCCATGCGATCCGAGGACGAAGGCGAAGACGTCTTCGACCGAGACGCCGAGTTCCTCCGCGATGAAATAGCGCATGCGGGCCGTATCCAGAATCCCGGCCATGCCGAAGACGCGCTCCCGCGGAAAGCCCGAGACCTTGTACGCCACGTAGGCCATGGCGTCCAGGGGATTGGAGACGACGATGAGGATAGCATTCGGGGAATACGTGACGACCTCCTGAGTGACACTGCGCACGATGTCCGTATTGGTCGCCAGGAGATCGGATCGGCTCATCCCCGGCTTCCGAGGCACGCCCGCAGTGATGACGACGATGTCGGAATCCGCCGTCTCGCGGTACCCGTTCGATCCGACCACCCGCACATCGCACCCCAGGACGGGCGTGGATTCGGCCAAATCCAGGGCCTTCCCCTGCGGCAAGCCCTCGATGATGTCCACGAGCACGACATCGCCCAGCTCCTTATCCACGAGGCGATGGGCGACGGTCGCGCCGACATTCCCAGCGCCGACCACGGTGATCTTCTTTCGTGCCATATGCCCTCCTGATGAGGATCACATGAGCGCCCTGCCGCGCACGGCCATGCGCTCGATCCGAAGGAGGATCCTCCGCATGACGGGGCTCCCCCACTACCCCATGTTCTCGATGATCGCCGTGGCGAACTCGCTCGTCTTCACCTGGCGGGCACCTTCCATGAGGCGAGCCAGATCATAGGTGACAACCTTTTGTGAGATCGTTCGCCCGATCGCCTCTTTGATCAGCGAAGCCACTTCGCGCCACCCGATGTACTCGAACATCATCGCGCCAGCGAGGATGACGGCGCTCGGATTGATCACGTCCTTATCGGCATATTTGGGCGCCGTGCCATGCGTCGCCTCAAAGAGCGCGATGTAGTCCCCGATATTGGCGCCCGGCGCTAAGCCCAATCCTCCGACCTGAGCCGCACAGGCATCACTCAAATAGTCTCCGTTCAAATTGGGCGTCACGATGACGGAATACTCATCGGGGCGCGTCAGGACCTGCTGGAACATCGAATCGGCGATCCGATCGTTGACGAGGATCTTCCCCTCGGGCAGTTTTCCCCCATACTGCTCCCACAGCTCCTGCTCCGTGACGGTGACCTCGCCGAACTCCTCCTTGGCCAGTTGATACCCCCAATCGCGGAAGGCCCCTTCGGTGAACTTCATGATGTTCCCCTTGTGCACGAGGGTGACGACCCGACGACCACTGTCGAGAGCATATCGGATGGCCTTGCGCACCAAGCGCTTGGTCGCGAAGATGGAGATCGGCTTGATGCCGATGCCGCTATCGGGGCGAACCGTGTATCCCAAACCGCGCAAGAACTCGATGGTCTTCTGCGCCTGTTCCGTCCCCTGCTGGAACTCGATCCCGGCGTAGACATCCTCAGTATTCTCGCGGAAGATGACGACGTCGAGCTTCTCCGGATGCTTCACCGGGGAGGGGACGCCAGGATACCACCGCACCGGACGCACGCAGGCATAGAGATCGAGGACCTGGCGCAAGGTGACGTTGAGCGAGCGGATCCCTCCTCCGACGGGCGTCGTCAATGGCCCCTTGATGGCGACGGTGAACTCGCGAATCGCTTCGACCGTATCTCGGGGGAGCCACTCTCCGAACTTATTGTAGGCCTTCTCGCCCGCGAAGACTTCATACCAGACGACCCGCCGCTCTCCGCGATAGGCCTTCTCCACGGCAGCGTCGAAGACCCGAGAGGCGGCTCGCCAGATATCGCGTCCTGTCCCATCTCCCTCGATGAACGGGATGATCGGACGGTTGGGGACATGAAGGCGACCCTCGCGAATCTCGATCTTCTCGCCCTCGGCGGGCACGGGGAGATTATTGAATGAAAGCATATCGGCCTCCTTACTGGCAAAGATCGCGCACCGACTCAAAGCGAGTAAGTGTATCAAGGATACGCGAAGAACGTCAACGCGCGTCTTGACAAAGATCGGGGTCTGCCCCATCCTTGTTCCCGTCTCCGACGTGCCGTAGAATAAAAGCGAGACGCGGGTCAGAAAAGGCCGGTCACCTGAAGCGCTTTTTCCGACCTGCCCGTCGGAGGATGTCGTGGCGAAGACAGAGAGTCAGGAGGGGGGGATGAGAAAGGTCGTGAGCCTTTCGAGAGGAATTCTCGGCCTCGTGCTCATCGCCGGGATGGGGGGGACGGCCTTGGGGGTTCAAGCGCCGGCACAGCCCCAGTACACGCGCGAGGAGGCGGAGGCGTATAACGCCCTGTATCAAGCGTTCCAGGCCGGGAAGTTTGAGGAAGCCGTTCAAAAGGGCGAAACCTTCTTCGAGAAGTATCCGAACAGCGTGTTGGCGCCGCGCGCCAAACCGATGCTCTTGGTCGCCTACGTGCAGACCAATCGCTTGGAGAAGGCCTTCGCCCTCGGGCGCGAGGTCCTGAGCGCCGATCCCAAGAACTTCGGCCTGCTCTACGTCCTGGCCTTGGCGGCCTCGGCGGCTTCCAAAGGGCGCGATACGCGATTTGATGCCGATGGGCTCACCTATGCCACGCGAGCGCTGGAGCTGGCGGCTTCTGGGAACGCGCCGCCGGGCTTCTCGCCCGAGCTCTGGGAACAGCAGAAAGGCAAGGTCTTAGGCGCCCTGCACCAAGCGGTGGGCTTGTTCCTCTACAACAAGGCCGAGTACGAACCGGCAATCGAGCACTTGAAGAAGTCGGCGGAGCTGGACCCGAGTGATCCGGTGACCTTCTACCTGATCGGCGAGTCGCTCAAGCTCGGCACGTATGCGAAGCTGCGGGAGAGCTACGATAAGCTCACGCCGGAGGAGAAGGTCGCCGAAGCGGGCAAGGCCCTGTTGCAACAGGTGGACGCGGTGGTGGATCAAATGATCGAGATGTATGCGCGCACGGTCGCGATCTCTGAGGCGAACGCGAGCCTTCAAGCCTTGAATCAGGAAGCGCGTAAGCTCTTGGAGAGCTTCTATCGCTACCGCCACAACGATACCACCGAGGGCCTGGAGGAGCTGATCAAGAAATACAAACCCTCGGCGCAAGCTTCGGCGGGTTCGTCCTGAGAGGGCATGCCGACGGAGGCGCGAGACCTGAGCGAACTGGAGGGCAAGATCGGCTACACCTTTCGGCGTCGGGAGCTGTTGGATCGGGCGCTCACGCATCGCTCCTACGCGCATGAGGTGGGAGCGCTGGGACAGGCAGATAACGAGGCCTTGGAGTTCCTGGGCGATGCCGTCCTCGGATTCATCGTGAGCGCGTGGCTCTTCGAGCTGTTCCCGACGCTGCCGGAAGGGAAGCTGGCGAAGATGAAGGCCTTTTTGGTGAGCGCGGACAATCTCCAGGTTCACGCGCAGAACCTGCGACTGGGTGATTACCTGCGCTTGAACCGAGGGGAGGAGAAGACCGGGGGACGAACCAAGCGCACCCTCCTTGTGGATGCGTACGAAGCCGTGATCGCCGCACTCTATCTGGACGGGGGGATCGAAGCGGCGGAGGCCTTCGTGCGCCGACAGTTTCAGGACGTCGTTCGACGTCTGGACCCCGAGAGCCTTCAGTGGAGCGACTACAAGACGACCTTGCAAGAGCAGTTGCAAGCGCGCGGTCTTCCGCTCCCCGTCTATGAGGTGACGGCGATCGAAGGGCCGGCGCACGCTCGACGCTTTCAGGTGAGCCTTCGGATCGGGGAGAAAGTGGTCGCCACCGGTGAGGGACCGACGATCAAAGCCGCGCAGCAGCAGGCGGCGCGCGCGGCTCTGGCGCAATTGGATCAGCTCGCGCCCACGAATTCCCCAAAGAGTCGTGAGCGTCTATGACGGAGCCCTCGATGGAGCATCCGACAGAGATCTCGCCCGCCGCGGTCGCCCCGCCGACGAGCGCGCGCGCGCCGAAATCCGTCCTGCGCGAGTACTTCGAATCGGCGGTGGTCACCGTCATCATGGCGCTCTTCGGCATGACCTTCGTCGTTCAGGCCGTGAAAGTGCCCACCGGTTCGATGCAAAATAACATTCTCATCGGCGACCACCTCCTGGTGAATAAATTCATCTTCGCCGAGACGCGGGAGGGATTCTTCTGGCGGCTCTTCCCCTATCGGAGCGTCCGGCGCGGTGATGTGGTCGTCTTCAAGTACCCGCAGAATCCCGAGGTCAACTATGTGAAGCGCGTCATCGGCTTGCCCGGCGAGATCGTCGAAGTTCGGGGGACGCGCGTCTTCATCAACGGGCGCGAGCTTCCGGAACATCGTCTGTATGTTCAACACCCGGGGTTCGATGCCGAAGACTCTGCCCTGCGCATCGTCCGGGAGGGACCGTCGCCGGATGACGCGCGGTATCGCGTGTACTGGGAATCGTACCACCTGGATCGCGGGGATGGGGATGTCCCCTCGGGCGGTCGCTACGCGATCGGACGTCCGTTCCACGTTCCGGAGCGCGCCTACTTCGTCATGGGCGACAATCGCGATGATAGCGAGGACAGCCGGTTCTGGGGGACGGTGCCGCGCGATTACATCGTCGGACGCGCGCTGGTGGTCTATTGGTCTTATGATGAGCGAGCGGCCGCTGCCAGTGGAGAGAATCTCGCGCTGAGGATCTTGCGCCATACGCGCTGGCGGCGGATGGGGACGCTCATCCGCTGAGGCGCTCACAAGGGGTGGGATTGGGAGCGCCCTCACGGGATCACGCGCGTCGCTCACGGGACATCGGTTGACGGAAGAGGCGTCTGCGCCTTAGAATGCTGACCCCGGCTTTCGCCGAGCTCAAGTGCACGATCGAGCGGGCGGGGAGTGGATGCGGGGTATGAGCGTGCGAGGGGGATGGCGACGAATGGGGGTGAGCGGCGTGTTATGCTTCGGCGTGATCCTTCCGGCCTTAGCTCAGCAACGCCCGCTTGTGACCGAGCGCGTCGCGACCGTCCCTGAGGGAGAGATGCGACTCGATGTCGGATTCGAGTTCCTGCAGCAGCAGCGGTTCCCTCTCTCGGGCCTGCGCGGGGATCTCTCGCGCGTGGGAGTGATCGGCCTCTCGATCGGCGTGGCCCCTCGCATCGAGGTCCAGGTTCGCGGGACGCTGCAGAACTACTTGAGCATTGACGAGAGGCAGGGGGGAGCGATCCCGCTTCGCCTGCCGACGCCTGAGAGCACGCATGATGTCGGCGATTTCAGCCTCTGGACGAAGATCCGAGTGCGCGCGGCCCAGCGACGATGGCCGGCTCTTGGCGTGCGGTTCGGCGTCGAGCTGCCGAACTCCGACCAAGCGCGGGGAATCGGGACGAATCAAACGAACGTCTTCGCGTCGGTGCTCGTCGAGAAACAATGGGGGGCGCTCGATCTCTTCGGTCACGTGGGGTTGGGGATCCTGCCCGCTCCGATCGAACCCTTCGTGCAGAATGATGTACTGCTCTATGGGGTAGCAGGTGTCTACGAGATGAACGAGCGCGTGCATCTTGTCGCCGAAATGAGCGGATGGGCGAACACCCGTCGCGTGGCGCCGCTGGGAACGGAATCGCGGGGGCAGGTGCGCTTCGGCCTTCGGTTCCGCACGGGACGATTGTGGTGGGACCTGGCCGGAGTGCGCGGCGTCAACGCCATTGATCCCCGAAGCGGGGTCGTCTTCGGGATGAGTTCCACGATTCCGATGTGGAAGCGATGAGCGGTTCTCTTCAATTCGGCACGTCGGGATGGCGAGCGGTCCTGGCCGAGGACTTCACGTTCGAGAACGTGCGCGTGGTCGCGCGCGCCATCGCGCGATTCGTGAGGCACCGTGCGGAGAGACCGAGGCTCATCGTCGGCTACGATACGCGATTCCTCGCCGAGACGTTCGCGCGCGAGAGCGCGCGGATTCTGGCCGAGGAGGGCGTAGACGTTCTGTTCTGCACCGAACCTGTGCCGACACCGGTCCTGGCCTACGCCATTGTGGCCGAACGCGCACAGGGGGGGATGAACATCACGGCCAGTCATAATCCTCCGGAATACCAGGGGATCAAGTTCTCGACCGAGGATGGCGCGCCCGCGTTGCCCGAAGTCACGAGAGCGATCGAGGAGGAGATCGAGCGAATACGTCGCGGCGAAGGGGGACGATCTCCGCGATCCGGTGCCCCGGGGCGCATCCTCGCGCTGGACCCACGCGACGGCTACCTGCGCGATCTGGCGACGAAAATTGACGTCTCGGCGATCGCGCGAGCTCGATTGCGCGTGGCCGCGGATCTGCTGTGGGGGACAGCGCGGGGGTATCTGGATCGCGCTCTGCGGGAGGCGGGATGCGAGGTTCACGTGCTTCATGCGCACCGCGACGTGCTCTTTGGCGGGGGAGCCCCGGAGCCCTCGGCCGAGCGCTTGCGCGCGCTCAGCGAGACCGTCGCCTCCGGGGGGTTCGATCTCGGCGTGGCCACCGATGGGGATGCCGACCGATTCGGCATCGTGGACCGTGGAGGGGCATTCGTGACGCCGAATCAGGTATTGGCCCTGCTGTTCGACTATCTGTGCGACACGCGTCCGTGGGCGGGCGGCGTGGCGCGCAGCGTCGCGACATCGCACCAGGTGGATCGCGCGGCGCGACATCGCGGCCGACCGGTGTATGAAACGCCGGTGGGTTTCAAGTACATCGGCGAACTGCTCAAGGCCGGGAAGATCATCATCGGCGGAGAGGAGAGCGCGGGTCTCTCCATCCACGGACACTATCCGGAGAAGGACGGAATTCTGGCCGCCCTGCTCGCCGTCGAAGCCGTCGCGCGCACGGGCGCGAGTGTGGGCGAACAACTGGATCAGCTCTACGCCCGAGACGGACGGCTTTGGAGCGGGCGCATCGGCATCGCGCTGACCGAAGAGGCGCGCGCGCGCCTTCACGAGAAGCTTCAGGCGGACCCGCCCGCGGATTTCTTCGGACGCCGAATTCGCGAGGTGAACCGAACGGATGGGCTGAAGCTCCTCTTCGAAGATGACTCGTGGGTGCTGCTGCGACTCTCGGGCACTGAGCCGCTGGTTCGGTGCTATGCGGAAGCGACATCGGAAGCGGATCTGGAGGTGCTGCTTGAGCAAGGGCGACGCTTCGCGCTCCAGTGAGGATCGGCGAAAACCTGCGCATACGGCTCGATGGGGACCAATCATCGGGACGATCCTTCTGCTGATGGGGATCGGCCTGGTCTGCGGGACGATCCTCGTGCGTGCGCACCGGGAGTATCGAGCCGCGCAAGCGGAGTACGAACGGATGGAGGACGAGGTGAGACGGTTGCGCCTGGAGACCGAACGCCTCATGGAAGAGATTCAGGCGCTCAAGACCGATCCCGAAGTCATCGAGCGGATCGCGCGCGAGGAACTGCACATGGTGCGCCCGGATGAGATGGTCTTCTCTTTCCCCGAAGCCTCCAAGCGCTAAAGGCACTCATCATATCACTAGGGAGGAGGGAGAGTGTGATGACGGGAGAGGAGAACCTGAATCCGTTCGCTGTCGCCATGGCGCAGTTCGATCGCGCAGCCCTCTATCTGGACCTGGACGACGGCCTGCGGGAATTGCTCAAGACGCCCAAGCGGCAACTCATCGTCTCCATCCCCGTCAAGATGGATGACGGGAGCTTGCGCGTCTTCGAGGGCTATCGCGTCCAACACAATGTGGCGCGGGGGCCGGGTAAAGGCGGCATTCGGTATCATCCGGATGTGACGCTGGACGAGGTGAAGGCCCTGGCCATGTGGATGACGTGGAAGTGCGCGACGGTGAATCTCCCCTATGGGGGGGCCAAGGGCGGCGTGCGCGTCAATCCCAAGGAACTGTCGCGCGGGGAGCTGGAGCGGCTGACGCGCCGCTACGCGACGGAGATCGCCCCGCTGATCGGCCCGGATCGCGACATCCCGGCTCCCGACGTCTACACGGACGCGCAGACGATGGCCTGGATCATGGATACGATCAGCATGTTCAAGGGGCACACGGAGCTGGGCGTGGTCACGGGCAAGCCGGTGGAGCTGGGCGGCTCGCATGGGCGGCAGGAAGCTACGGCGCGCGGGTGCCAATTCGTCATCCGCGAAGCCTGCCGCACGCTCGGCCTCGCCCTCAGTGGCGCGACTGTCGCCGTGCAGGGCTTCGGGAACGCCGGGAGCAACGTGGCGCGCTTTCTCCATGAGGACGGAGCGCGCATCATCGCCTTGAGTGACTCCAAGGGGGGCATCTACAATCCACACGGCATTGATCCCGAAGCGGCCTTGGCCCATAAGGCGCGAACGGGTGCGCTTCAGGGGCTGCCCGATACCGAGGCGATCACCAACGAGGAGTTGCTCGAGTTGCCCTGCGACATCCTCGTCCCGGCTGCTTTGGAGAACCAGATCACTCGGCGCAATGCGGATCGCGTTCGGGCGCGCCTCATCGCCGAAGCGGCCAATGGGCCGACGACACCGGACGCCGATGACATCCTCTTCGAGCGCGGGATCATGGTCATCCCGGACATCCTGGCCAATGCCGGTGGCGTCTCGGTCTCCTACTTCGAATGGGTCCAGGATCAATACGGCTTCTTCTGGCCGGAAGACGAGGTCCGGCGCCACCTGGAGCGCATCATGACCAACGCCTTTCACGAAGTCCGAGCGACGGCCGAGCGCTACCGCGTTGACCTGCGCCGCGGGGCATACATTCTGGCCATCGGGCGCGTGGCTGAAGCCACGCGCGTTCGGGGGATTTTCCCGTAAGGCGCGCGTCCTCTCTTCACCAGAGGCGAGGGCTGTCTTCCTGCCCTGGAGAATCGGCTGGTTGACAGCGCAAGAGGGGGAACGGTAGCATTTTGATTTTGGTGGAACTCGACCGCGCCGTCCTTCGTAAGAAGCGGTGGTCGAAGGGGGAGAGGAACCGATGGCATCGAGTCGAAAAAAGAAACTGATGATCGCTCTCATCCTCCTCGTGACTCTGGGGGCCGTCGTCGGCATCAGCGTCACCCGAGGTCGGACTGATGCGGTCGTCGTCCAGGTCGAGAGGGTGACGCGCCGGCCACTGTTGGAATCGAAGGTCACGGCCAACGGGGAAGTTCGCCCTCGCAATTTTGTGAACATGACCTCGGAGGTCCCCGGCCGCGTCATCGAGATCTACGTCAAGGAAGGAGACTGGGTGAAAGCGGGGACGCCGCTGCTGAAGATTGATCCGACGCAGATCTCCTCGGAGGCCGAGAGCAGTCAGGCGAATCTGCAGGCTGCGCGCGCCGAGGTGCAAAACGCGCAGGTGCAAGTGGATGCCGCCCGGAACAATGTCCTGAACGTCCAGGCGAGTCTGGCGGCGGCCAAATACGAGCTGGAGCGAGCCAAGGCCGATCTGGCGTTCGCTGAGGAGGAATTTCGCCGCCGGGAGCAGTTGCTGGAGCAAGGCGTCATCTCGCGCGCCGAATATGATCGGGCGCGCGCCTCCTATCGCGGCGCGCAGGCTCTGGTCGAAGCTCAACAGCAGCGGGTGCAGCAACTGGAAGCGCAACTGCGCGACGCGCAAATTCGCGTCCGTCAGGCCCAGGCGCAACTGCGGAGCGCGCAGGCTCGCGTCGCTCAAATTCAAGCCAATTACAAGAGCGCGCTGGACCGCTTGGCGAAGACCATACAGAAGGCCCCCATTGACGGCGTCGTCGCGAATCTCCCCGTGCGCGTCGGCCAATACGTGCTCGCCAGCTTCAGCACGACGCCGCTGCTGACGATCGCCGATATGTCGGAGATCAATGTCGAGGTTCAGGTGGATGAGACCGACATCGCCCGCGTGCGCGTCGGCCAGAAGGCGCGCATCCGCGTGGACGCGCTCGGGGATCAGGAGCTGGAGGGCGTCGTCTCCGAAGTCGGTCGTGCGGCCCTCGTTCGAGGAGGACAGGCGCTGCCCGATCTCACCCCCACAGGACAGGAGGCCAAGGATTTCAAGGTGGTCATCAAGTTGATCAATCTGACACCGGAGGCCCATGATCGGCTGCGCCCGGGCATGTCGGCGACGGCCACCATCACGACCGATATGCGCGAGAACGTCATCGCCGTTCCGGCGGCCGCTCTCGTCGAGCGGGATGCGGAGGAAGTGGGCGAGCCCATCGCCTCCGCGAACGGGCAGAAGAAGCGCCTGCAAGGCGTCTTCATCGTGCAGGACGGCCGCGCCATCTTCCGCCCCGTTGAGACGGGAATCTCCGGGGAGATGGAGATCGAGATCGTGAGCGGTCTGGAAGAAGGAATGGAAGTGATCGTCGGCCCGTATCGCGAACTGCGCACGTTGAAGCACAACGCGATCGTCAAGAAAGAGTACGTGCAGAGCCGGTAATCACGCCTCTTGCAGTGAGGGAACGCCATGAGCCGATCCAGCGCGATGCCGGACGTGGAGCAAGAGGTCACGACCTTCGCCGGACGCCCATCCTCGGCCGACGGGTTGATCCGCATGGAGAACGTCTGGCGCACGTACAAGATGGGGCAGGAGGAGGTCCATGCCCTGCGGGGGATCACCCTGACCATTTATCCCAACGAATACGTGGCGATTATCGGGCCCTCCGGATCCGGGAAGTCCACGCTGATGAACATCATCGGGTGCTTGGATACGCCGACGGCCGGTCGCTACTGGCTCAACGGCCGACTCGTCACGGAAATGGACGATGACGAACTGGCCTATATTCGCAATCGGGAGATCGGATTCGTCTTCCAACTCTTCAACCTCCTGCCTCGCGCGACGGCGTTGCACAACGTCGAACTGCCTCTGATTTATGCGGGCGTTCCGGCCAAGGAGCGATTGGAGCGCGCACGGCAGGCCCTGGAGATGGTGGATCTCGGCGATCGGATGCATCATCGGCCGAACGAACTCTCGGGCGGGCAGCGCCAGCGCGTCGCCATCGCCCGCGCCCTCGTGAATCGTCCTTCGATCCTGCTGGCCGACGAGCCGACGGGCGCCCTCGACTCGAAGACCGGAGCCGAGATCATGGCGCTCTTCGATCGCCTCCACGCTCAAGGGAATACGATCATCATCGTCACCCACGAGCCGGAAGTGGCCGCTCACGCACACCGCATCATTCACATTCGTGATGGGCGCATCGAGCGCGAGGAACGACGCTGATGCGCTCGCGCCTCAACCCGCCAAGTGCAGCGTGATCCCCGAAGCCGGAGAGGCGAGACTCGAAGCCGAGCGCACAGAGACAGCCGCCCACGGCGATGCCGAAGCCCGAGAGAGAACGCGCGCCGTCGCCCCCTCGGTGACGTGACGTTCTGGCCCTTGATCTGAACAGCCATTCGCGCGCCAGTTGGGGCCGTTTTCATTGAGCTCCGGACACTCCAGATGGAGTGGTGCGAGAGCCCGATGGTATAGTAACATATCGAGCTTCGCGTGAGGCGAACCATCGGGAAACGCTCATGAGGCGTCGCATTCCAATGCGCCGGTCCGAACATGATGCGCGGGAGGGAGTCGATGAGAAGATTCAAGCGCGCGTGGTTCATCGGGCTCGTCTGCGTTCTGCTCGATCCGACTTGGCCACTCTCGCATACCGCCCCCTCTGCTCCTGTGGACGAGGATGCCGCGTATGCGCTGACCGCCCGTCTCGAGCGTCAAGCCGCTCGCCGCTCTGGCGCGAGCGCACGTCAACGCGCTCGCCGAAGAACCGCACGGCGAGCGGCCGTGGCTCGCCGCCTGGCACGCTTAGAGGCGTCGGTTCGCCGCGCGAGTCAGGTGGCGATTCAACGCGATGATCTCCGAGGCGAAGATCCGGAAGTCCGACAGGCCGTCCTCGCCGCGCTGCGCCCCCACGCCGGAACGGTAGTCGTCATGGACCCGCATTCCGGGCGCGTCTACAGCATCGTCAATCAAGAATGGGCGTTGCGAAAGGGGTTCAAACCCTGCTCGACGATCAAGCTCCTGGTCGGATTGGCTGGATTGAAAGAGGGCATCATTGACGCGAAAGCTCCACTCCCCTTGGGGGGTGGGTCCATCGCCATGAATCTGATCGAGGCGCTCGCTCACTCGAACAATCAATACTTCGAGATCATCGGGGAGCGATTGGGACGAGCGACCCTCCTGCGCTACGCGCGGGAGTGGGGGCTCGGCCAACCGACCGGAATCAATCTCCCGCGCGAGAGCGCGGGTCGGCTTCCGAGCGAGCAGCCTCCCCGACCGAGGCGGCGGCGATCCGCTCCCACTCCGGCCGTCGGGCGCATGGCCAGTCATGGCGATGGCTTCGCCATAACGGCTCTGCAATTAGCCGTTCTCACTTCTGCCATTATCAACGGAGGAACGCTCTACCGCCCGCAGATCGTTCGAAGCGAAGCGGAAGCCAGCCGCCTGATCCCGATCCCGCGCCGCCATCTGGATCTTCCGCCCGAGCACCGTGAGAGTCTCATGGCGGGCATGATCGCAGCTGTCGAATACGGGACGGCGAAGCTCGCATATGTTCCCGGCATCACCTTCGCTGGGAAGACGGGCAGTTGTCGTGGGGATTCTCTCTGGCTCGGTTTGTTCACCTCGTTCGCCCCCGTGTCCGATCCTCGTCTGGTCGTCACCGTGATCGTTCAGGGGCGGCATGAGCGAGGCTCGACGGCCGCATCTATTGCCGGCCAGATTTATCAACGCCTGGCGCATCGCCTGATCCCGTCCCCGACCGCCGGGCCCTCGCACGAGCGGATGCTGGAGCGCCAATCGCTCACTCGTGAATGGCCCGAAAATACGCCCCCGGTCGGTGACGATGCGAAGAGGCACGACTCGCGCGAAGCGCATCAGCGCAGGGGTGGGCGAATCGCGCGCCATCAGTTCGAGAATCTCACGAAGAGGGAGGAGACGCATGAAAGCCGTTCGATTCCACGAACACGGAGGGGTTGATGTCCTGCGATACGAAGATGTCCCGGAACCGAAGATCGGGCCGACGGAGGTGCTCGTCCGCGTGCGCGCCTGCGCGCTCAATCATCTCGACCTCTGGTTGCGACGAGGTCTGCCGGGCCGCCCAATCCCGCTCCCGCGTATTGTGGGCAGCGACATCGCTGGTGAAGTCGCCGAAGTCGGCTCCGCCGTCACGCGCGTGAAGGTGGGCGAGCGCGTTCTCATCTCGCCCGGTCTCAGTTGTGGCCAATGTCCGGCCTGCCTCAACGGTCGAGATAATCTCTGCCGCGAGTATGAGGTCATCGGTTCCTATCGCTCCGATGGGGGGTATGCGGAATATGTCAAGGTGCCGGAGGTCAATGCCGTGCCCATTCCCGATCACATCAGTTTTGAGGAAGCCGCGGCCTTCCCCCTGGTCTTCCTCACGGCCTGGCATATGCTCGTGACCCGCGCGGGTGTGCGGCCGGGTGAGACTGTTCTCGTCATCGCCGCGGGCAGCGGGGTCGGCATGGCGGCCATCCAAATCGCCAAGCTCTTCGGCGCGCGCGTGTTGGCGACGGCCGGGACCGATGCGAAGCTCCAAAAAGCGAAAGAGCTGGGTGCCGACGAGGTCATCAATCATTCCACTCAAGACCTGCTCCAGGAGGTGAAGCGCCTGACCGACCGACGGGGCGTGGACATCGTCATCGAGCACGTGGGCACAGCCGTTTTCGAGAAGTGCCTCCTCAGCCTCACTCCGGGAGGACGGCTCGTGACCTGTGGCGTCACCAGTGGCTACGAGACGCGCCTGGACATCCGTTACCTCTTCAGCCGCCAATTGAGCTTGCTCGGATCGTTCATGGGCAGCAAAGGAGAGCTGCTCGAAGCCTTCACGTTCTTCGTGCACGGTCGCCTCAAACCCGTCATTGATCGCACCTTCCCCCTCACGGAAGCCGCTGCCGCACAGCGCCTCATGGAAGAACGCGCACACTTTGGGAAGATCGTGCTCTTGCCCTAGAGCGAGGGGCTCTCCTCGTGTTCGCGGAGAGCCTCTCGCGTGATCATCCTCGTCAGATCGCGTCTTGCTCGCGGGACGAATCGCTTCTTTCGGCTATTCCTCGAGTAGCGCTCCCTGGCGCCCGGTGGTATAATTTTGCCTTATGCTGCGCTAAATGAACCTAATTCGGAGGAAGGAGCCTTGTACATCGAATTGACCGAAGAGCAACAGCAGGTCCGACACGCGATCCGCGAGTTCGCCGAGGCTGAGATCGCCCCTCATGTGCGGGAATGGGATGAGGCCGAACACTTCCCCCGCGAGCTGATGCCCAAGCTCGGCGAGCTGGGGGTGCTCGGAGCCATCTTCCCGGAAGAGTATGGAGGGGCCGCGCTGACGTCCCTGGAATACGCCATCATCATTGAGGAATTGGCGCGCGTGGATCCGGCCATTGCGCTCACTGTCGCCGCGCACACGGGCCTGTGCGCGAGTCATATTTTCCTGGCGGGCACCTCCGAGCAGAAGCGGAAATATCTCCCGCCTCTTGTGCGCGGCGAGAAGCTGGGCGCGTGGGGACTGACCGAGGCGACCAGCGGCAGCGATGCCGCGCACATGCGCACGACGGCGGTGAAGCGAGATGGATTCTGGGTCCTCACCGGTGCGAAGAACTTCACCACCAACGGCTCGTGCGCCGATCTCTACGTCCTCTTCGCCGTCACCGATCGGGCGCGGGAGAAGAAGGGCATCTCGGCCTTCATCGTGGAGCGCGGCACGCCCGGTCTTCGCCCCGGACGCAAGGAGAAGAAGCTCGGCATGCGCGCCAGCGACACGGCGCAGGTGCTCTTGGAAGAATGCTCCGTTCCCGAGGAGAACCTCCTCGGGGAATTGCACATGGGATTCGTGGATGCCTTGCGCGTACTCGATGGAGGGCGGATCACCATCGCCGCTCTCGCCGTTGGCCTCGCGCAAGGGGCCTACGAGGCCGCCCTTCGATATGCGCGAGAGCGCTGGGCATTTGGCAAGCCCATCGCCGAATTTCAGGCGATCCAGTTCAAGCTCGCCGATATGGCGACGGCGATCGAGGCCGCGCGCCTGCTCACCTACCACGCGGCCGAACGGAAGGCGCGCGGACATCGCGTCACCCGGGAAGCTTCGATGGCCAAGCTCTTCGCCTCGGAGATGGCCGTCCGCGTCTGCGAGGAAGCGATTCAGATCTTCGGGGGATACGGCTACATCCGGGAGTATCCGGTGGAGAAATTCTGGCGGGATGCGAAACTGCTGACCATCGGCGAAGGGACGAGCGAGATTCAACGCCTCATCATCGCGCGCGAGATTCTGCGCAGTGCTTGAGCAGCGTCCCCACGAACGGGGCGGGGGGCGAAAGCCCCCGCCCCTATTCACTAACTCATTCACCAGACGATCGAGAAGCGCCCGCTCATGGCTTGCGCTGTCCGACCACAGGTATCACGCGCAGTCACGCGGATGCGCCCATTCGACGTTCGGATGCCCCGCGGGACCGTCCAGACGAATTGCGACGCGCTCCCGGATAGACTCGCTACCGGCTCCCATGTCGCGCCATCGTCGCGCGACAGCTCGATGACATGAGCCGCGAGCTGCACATCGTCCGAAGAGGTCCAGGAGATCACCACGCGCTCACCGCCCACGAAGGCCGACCCCGTCCCCACGGTCAACCCGCTGATGGTCGGGCTCACGCCGTCAATGGCGAAGAGCTCATCGCTCATGTCCAGCGTGACGTTGCCCGCGTAATCTCTCACCCTCACGGCAATGAGCGCTTGCGTCGTGGACAATCCGGCGCGGATGTTCCAGTCGAAGGATTGCGCGGTCCCCGGCAGCCGCTCCACGATCGGATTGAACCTCGCCCCGCCATTGGTCGAGAGCAAGATGTCCTGGAACTGAACGGCCGTGTTGTCCGACACGTCCCAGAGGATTCGGAAGGGCGTCCCGGCGCACAGGATCTCCCCGCCATTGGGACTGAGCACGCGCACAAATGGCGGCTCATTCTCCACGGGCAGGACAGAGAAGTCCGCATCGCTCGCATCCTGACTCACCTTTCCGGCGACGTCCTGGACGATGACGCGGATGCGCCCATTCTGCGTGACGAGCGTCAGCGGCACCTTCCACCGGAAGACCTGCGCATCATCCCCCTCCAACGTCACAATATCCGTGTACGTCCGCCCCCCATCCGTCGACAACTGCACCACCTGCCGCACAATGCGCGTGTCGTCCGACGCCCGCCACTGAACCTCGAAAACATCACCTCCTCGGAAGACTTCGCGCCCATTCGGCGACACCACCCGCACCACCGGCGCTTGCGAATCAATGATGAAGTCCCCATCGCTTTGGTCGAACGCTCGGCGCCCTTGCGCGTTTTGCACCGTCACGCGAATGCGTCCGCGCATGGTCGAGACCGTCGTTGGAACCGTCCACTCGAAGGCACGAACGTCGGCCGCCAATCCCGTGGCGACCACGATCGGGAACGTCGCGCCTCCATCGAGCGAGAGGGCGATCTCCTGCGCGACCACACCGCCTCCGGCCTCCCACCGGATGGTGAACGTGCTCCCGCCGAGCAGGATCTCACCGCCGTTTGGCTGAAGGACGCGCGCGCTGAGCACGCCTTCGCCGATGATGAAGTTCTCGGCGAACTCCGAGGTATCATCGCGAAAATCGGTGGCCGTGCACGTGATCGGCTCACCGCGCGATCGGCCCGAGAGCGTGAGGGAGAAATCCCCACGATTGTCGGCGCGCGTGCTGCCAAGAAAGAGTCTCCCCTCACCACGTCCCGAAGGATCGGGATCGGCCAAATAAACCTCGATGACGGCTCCCGCAGAAGCGGGCGCCGGGAACGTCCCTCTCACCGTCACCGTGCCATCACCGTTCTCCGCGACCGCCGTGATCTGAGGGACGATCCCTTGTCCCCCTCGGTCAATGCCCAAGCCCTCATTCCGGAAGAAGGAATTTTGAGAGAGGCGATTGCCGCTTCCCGAACCGAGGATGCGCACGCCGGCCCCGCGATTATAGGCGATCACGTTTCGAAGCACGGCATTTCGAGCGGCCGAGCCTTCCGTGGAGAGGATCAACACGCCACTCCCACCGTTAGGCAACGGGATCGTGCCTCCCGCATCCGTCCCGATGACATTCCCCACGAGGCGAGTGTCCACGGCATTGAGCAGCCGCACACCCTCGCCAGCATTGCCCCCGATGACGTTGCGCGCGATGCTGTCATCGCCTCCGATCTGGTGATTCCCTCCACCGTTGACCGTGACCCCATCCCCGCCATTGCCGAGCGCCGCCTGTCCGGTCGCGTTCACGCCGATGCGATTCCCGAAGATCTGCGTCCCCGGCGAACTCGGCGCGATGAAGATCCCGCTCCCGCGATTTCCGGAGATGACGTTGCCCGCCCCTTCGACGACGCCGCCGATGAGATTGTTCGGCGAGTTGAGATCCACCTGAATGCCCGCCCCGCCGTTGCCGAGCGCTTGACGCCCCTCGGCGTCCACACCGATGTAGTTCCCCTGAACCTTATTGGCCGAGCTGCGGAGGAGCACCACCCCATGCCCATCGTTCCCGGCGATCACATTTCGCGCCGAGGAGGAGACGCCGCCGATCTGCGTGTTGACGACCTCCACCAGAGAGATCCCGTCTCCGCCGTTCTTCACGGCCGATGCGCCGCGCGCCTCCACACCGATGAGATTCCCCTGAATGCGCAGCCCCGTGCTCCCGCGCGCTTGGAGGCCATGACGGAGATTCCCCGAGATCACGTTCCCAGCTCCGCTCGCCGTTCCGCCCACGGTCACATTATCGGCTCCGGCAATGAAGATACCACTGCCACCATTGGGCAGAGGCGTCCGCCCATCAACAGCGACGCCGATGTAGTTCCCCACGATTTGTGTATTCCGAGCGAGTCCCCGCACTTCGATCCCATCGCCGCCATTGCCGGAGATGACGTTCCGATCGGCCGCCGCCGTTCCCCCAATGAGCGTATTGCTCACACCATCGCCGAAGAGCTGAACACCGGCCAGCCCGTTGCCCCATGCTCGTTGCCCGGAAGCCTCCGTGCCGATGTAACAACCGGCGATGATGTTCCCCGTGACCGGTGCATCACGGCCGACGATCCGCACCCCATAACCACCGAATCGGCTGATGACCAATCCGCGCACGACGTTCAGGCTCGACGCGATCGTCAGCCCATCCACACTCCCTGCTTCCGAGCCGTCCAGGACAATGAGCGGTGTGCCCGCGAATCCTCGTTGCGTCGTCCCATCAATGGTCGTACCGCCATCGGTGAGCGGCGGAAGAGGGCCAAGCTGTGCGCTCACGCGGATGACGAAGACCCCTCCGGATTTCTCCGCCTCCGGCAGATCGAAGCCGATCACGTCCGGAGCATTCCCTCGTCCCGATGGGACGTCTGAATTCGGCGGATTCCCATTGGCCGCCAGGATCGCCTCGCGCAAGCTCACGCGCCCATCTTGCCGGACCTCATCGGCGGTCGTCGTGACGACGATCGTCGGCGGCGCATTGAGGGCGATGGCGACGGTCGCCCCGCTCTGCTTGGCGACGACCAGATCATCAAGCGCCACGTGGCGGAATCGCCCGGCGACAATCGCGACCGGGGGACCATCCACATCATAGCTCACGGAGCGATCGAAGGCCCCGCGAGCATTCCCCAATAAGACCACGATGCGATTGCTCCCGCGATCAACGACGGCCAGATCGGGATACCCATCGTTATTCAGATTCGCGATCGCGAGTTGCACGGGCCACGTCCCCGCGGGAAAGCTCACGGGAGAGGAGAAGGACCGATCCCCTGCTCCGCGCAGCACGAAGACGCTGCCGCCGGCGGCATCCGTCACCGCGATGTCCATCCGCGCATCCTGATCGAAGTCGCCCACAGCCAAACCTTCCGGAGCAACGCCGACCGGCAGAAGCTGCGGATAGGCGAACTTTCCCTCGCCCATCCCGTAGAGGACAGCCACTCCAGACGTCTTCCCGCGATAGAGCACGATCGCGTCCAATCGTCCATCAGCATCCATGTCCGCAACCCGAATATCTCCCAGCGCGAAGACCGAGCCGTCTGCACTCAGCGAGAAGAACCGCGAGGGCTGGAATCCCCCTCGCCCATCATTGAGCAGCAGGCCCAAAAAAGGAGCGTCTGAAGAAGAGGCCAAAAGGTCCGGCACTCCGTCACCATTGAAATCCCCTGAAGCGAGCCCACTCACCGCCAGACCAAGACGCACGTCTTCCACCCATTGGAACGTCCCGCGGCCCGTCCCCAAATAGATCGAGACCTCCAACTGATCCGTATATCCGACGGCGACATCCGGGAGACCATCCTGGTTGAAATCCTCGACCAGCAGCGCCGACGGCTCTTGTCCGGTCAGCGGGATCCGCAGTGGCGTCGTGAAGTCCCCTCGCCCGTTCCCCAGCCGAAGCACCAACTCTCCTCCACCCACGCGGGCATAGCTGATGAGCAGGTCCTGAAAGCCATCGCCATTGAAGTCACCACGAGCCAGTCTGGTCGGCCAGGATGCCCCGAAGCGTCCCCCTCCGCCCGGCGGATCCTCGGGAAGATTCCGCCCGTTCTGCACCGTCAACTCCGGCCCCCCGCGCCCTTGAGCGAGGATACCGATGTGACTTGGCCATCTCTCCCGAGATTGGGATGACGCCCCAGTCTGGTGGACGATGAGAGCGGAGAAGATCGCAAACAGGGCGAGAATCACGACTCCGAGGGATCGAACCCGCCACGAGCCGACCGCGCGCATGTTTCCTCCCTCCTCATCCGATTTGAAACACCACGCAATGCGGCTCTGATTCTAAAGATGGCCCGCACCTTTGTCAAGCTCTGGCTTGCGCCGCGGGACTCCAAACGGAGAAGTGGGCTTTTGAAGCGGAGAGCATCAGGCCCATAGAGAAAAAAGCCGGGTCCAGCCAGCTCGGGCGAACCGGCACAGGGACCCGGCGTCCGGCATGCGACTATTCTTGACCGCTCCCGAACTCGAGCGCCTCAAGCTGCCCGGCGAAGGTCAGCCGCGTGAGGACGGGTTGCGGCCCCGTCCGCCGATACGTGATCGAATCTGTCGTCGCCTTCTGCGTCAAGCGCACAAGCTTATACGGCACCTGCGCGACTGTCTTCCCCCCTCGCATGAATGTCGCCTGTCCCTCCACACCCGGTTGATAGACGACCGTGTACGTCCCCTTCTTGAGAAGCTGACCGCCGACGAGGACATCCTCCGTGAACGTGACCTGACGACGCTGCTCCTTCTGGGCAGCCCAGGCGACCGCTCCGAGAGCGATCATGATGATCGCCAAAAGGCTCAGCGTTCGTCTCATCATCGTCCCACCTCCTCTTCACAAGAGTCGCTGTCGTTCGGCCAACGGGTCATGAAGCAAATCCCGTACCGGATGGAGCTTCTCGCCCTCCATTCCAAAACGGCGTTGTCTCCGAGACGTTCCGTTCACCTCATGGGGAGCCAAGTCCCCGCGTCCTCCGGTGCTGTGGCGAACCTGCGAGTCCCTTTGTGGCGAAGATGTCACGCTTCGAGGGAGTGCAGGGCTTCCTCGTAGAGCTCCGACCAGTAGGACATGCGTTCGACCACGCGCAACTGTCGGTACAGCTCGGGATTTTCGAGCAAGCGGGCAGCTCCGAGGACTACCGCCTCGATGGGACGTTCGGCGCGAATGATGGTCAATTGCAACTGGTCGCTGAGCCACTGATCCAGCCCGTGCAGGAGCGATCCCCCTCCACTCAACACGATCCCGCTCTGACACACATCGTGCGCCGCGTCCGGCGGCGCTTGTTCCAGGACCCGTTGGATGCCATCCCGAATGGCGCGCAGAACCGGCTCGAGCGCTTGAGCGACCTCACGACTCTGAAGTGGGACGCCTTCGGCCCCCCCTCCCAAGACCGACTTCCCATAGACCGTGACCGCGCGACCGTTTCCTTCGGGCAGAGCCGAACCGATCTCGATCTTGACCCACTCGGCCGTCCGCTCGCCGATCACGAGATCGTAATGCTTCTGCATATACTCGCGGATCGCGTCGGTCATATCATTTCCGGCGACCTGAAGAGTCTCAGAAGCGATCAGGCCATGCCGGGAGACGATGCTGATTGTCGTCGTTCCTCCTCCGATGTCCACGATCATGCGCGCTGATCCATCGGGAGCGATCGCATCGGCGCCGAAAGCAGCCGCCAGCCCCTCCTCGACCAGATCCACACGATGGGCGCCGGCCTCGCGCGCGGCTTCGATCAAGGCATTGCGCTCGGCATCGGTGGCCGATCCGGGGATCGTCGCCATCAGGTGAATCCGACGAAGGCGGTTCCGGCAAATGGGCTCCAGGAAGTGCTTCAGCATGCGTTCGGCCAAATCCAGATCGGCGATCGTTCCATGACGCAGCGGACGATGGATCTCCACGTCGTAGGGCTCCCGTCCGAGCATCTCCAAGGCGTTGTGCCCGATGGCGATGATCTCCCCGGTGAAACGATTCACGGCGACGGCCGAAGGTTCATGCAGGACCAGACCCCGTCGCGAGGAGTAGATGAGGGTCGTGACCGTCCCCAGATCCACGGCCACGCGGTCCACAAAGAGGCGGCCGAAGACGCTCATAGTCGCTCTCCTCCCGGGTCCCCTCGCGAGGACCTTACCGACACTTAGATGCAAGCGGTGTGCCAAAGGCCGCCTCCGACCTCCGCCGGCGAATGGTCCTCGAGCCTCCGGGGGAACGCGCGCGAACGCGACCTCCGCCTCTCAGCGGCGGCGTGGCGAGTTGGGGCTTCATGTCCCGACCACATCGCCACAGGAGGCACATTCCGTGGAAGAAGCGGCCTCGCGAAATCTCGCGAGGGCCTCTCTTCGTCCACACCGGGAGAAGGCTTGCTTGACGGCACGCCGTTTGCTTAGCTTCATGGCGGAAGCCCTCACGAAGTGCCACGCATTTCGTGAGCGAGCGGAGCGAGGTTTCACATGGGGAGGGTGAGAATTTCATGAAGGAGGCTGACGCGATGATGCGCATTCGACGTGGTGACCCATTCCGCGAGCTGATGAATCTGCAAGAGGAGATCAATCGGCTCTTCCGCGAAGTCTTCCGCACGCGCCCGGAGGAAGAGGTGGCCGGAGGATGGACCCCGGCCGTGGACATCTACGAGAACACCGAGGGCATGGAGCTGCTGTTCGATCTGCCGGGCATCAACAAGGATGAGATTCAGGTGAGCGTGGAGAAGAACGTCCTGACCGTGAGCGGAGAACGTCGCTTGGAGCATGAGGATCGGCCCGAGAGCTACCATCGTGTGGAACGCCCCTACGGGCGCTTCAGTCGCAGCTTCACGCTCTCGCCCAACATGGATATCGAGAACATCAGCGCCGAATATCGCGATGGTGTACTGCGGATCGTGATCCCCAAGAAGCCGGAAGCCAAGCCGCGACAGGTGGAGATCAAAGTGCGGTGAGCGGGCCGAATGCCTCGGTCCGAGATCTCGACATCGGGAGAAGCGCTCATGATCGAGCGAGAGGAGAGGCCTTCGGCGGAGCGCCAATGGGAACTCGCCCCGAGGCATCCCGAGGAATCCGCACACGGCTCCTCGGAGTTGGCGCACCTGACGGCCGAGGTCGAACAGCTTCGAAGAGAACTGGCGGCCGAGCACCGGCGCTATTTGCGGGCGCTGGCCGACTTCGACAACTATCGCAAGCGCATCGAGCGCGAGTTGAGCGAGCGCGTGCGCGAGGGGGTGCGCAAGGTCCTGCTGGAGGTCTTGCAGGTGTTGGACGCCTTCGAGCAAGTCCTGGGCTTGCAGCGGGAGCGCGCGCGAACGGAGCCGATGGAGTCGGCGACCGATGAAGCGCTGCGCCTCATTCATCGTCAGCTCGTGCGCCTGCTGGACGCCTGCGGCGTTCGCCCCTATGAGAGCCTCGGCCGAAAGTTCGATCCCGCGCTGCATGAGGCGGTGGAAGCCATCCCCAGTCGTGAGCACGAGGAGCAGACGATCGTGCGCGAAGTCCGAAAGGGGTATCGGTGGGGGGATCACATCCTGCGTCCGGCGCGCGTCATCGTGACGGTCGCCGATACCACCGAGCGCGCCGAATCGGCCGACTCGCCGTGAGCGCGCGGGATCACCACAAGCGCCACCGAACTCAGAGCATGCGCGCATCGAACGGCTCCGGGAGTAAGTCCCGAAGCGGTCGCACGCGCATCTGGCCCTTGAGGTTGGCCGAGATGACGATGAGATCCGGCGCGAACTCCCACAGCACCTGGCGACAGGCGCCGCAGGGGAAGACCAGGGCCTCCGCATCGGCGACGACGGCGAGGCGGTGAAACGCGCGCGCGCCTTCGGAGACCGCTTTGAAGAGCGCGACGCGCTCGGCGCAGATGGTCAATCCGTAGCTCGCGTTCTCGATGTTGCATCCGGTGAAGACGCGCCCATCGGCCGCGAGCACGGCCGCGCCCACGGCGAATTCCGAATACGGCGCATAGGCGAGGGCGCGCGCGGCCGTCGCGCGCTCGATCAATTCGGCATCCGTCATCGTGCGGCTCCCTCCGCTCGCTCGACCTCGGCTAAATACGCCTTGATCTTCTCAATGATGAGGTCAATGCCCACCACGTTATACCCCCCCTCGGGGATGATGATGTCCGCATACCGCTTGCTCGGCTCGACGAATTCCAGATGCATCGGGCGCACGGTCTCCAGATACTGCGCGATCACGGATTCGACCGTCCGGCCGCGCTCGGAGACGTCGCGAATGAGGCGACGAATGAAGCGAATGTCGTCGGCCGTGTCCACGAAGATCTTCAAATCCATGAGCGCGCGCAGCCGCGGATTCTCGAAGACGAGGATGCCCTCGACGAGGATGATCGGTCGAGGCTCCACGTGCCGGGTCTCCGGTCGGCGCGTGTGCGTCGTGAAATCGTAGACCGGTTGCTCGATGGCCCGTCCCGCCCGCAACTCCTCGATGTGCTGGATGAGCAGGTCCGTGTCAATGGCATCGGGATGATCGAAATTGAGCGTATGACGCACCTCCAGAGGCACATGGCTCAAGTCCTTGTAGTACGCATCCTGCTGGAGATAGACGACGCGATCCGCGCCGACGGCCTCCAGGATCTTCTGGGCGACGGTCGTCTTGCCCGATCCGGTCCCCCCACAAATGCCGATGATCATGACGCGCGATGGCGAACGGCGGACATCGGTCATACGGGTCCTTCTCCGCTGCTCTCTGAAATGCCGTGGGCGCGCACGCGCGGGATGAGCCGAGCGAGCCATTCGGCGAGGAGCTCTGCTGCGCGCGCAGCGGCCTCCAGCACATCCTCGTGACGGAGCGGGCGGTCTGCGATGCCGGCGGCCATATTGGCGATCACGGAGATACCGAGTACCTCCATCCCCATGTGTCGCGCTACGATCGCCTCGGGGACGGTGGACATCCCGACCGCATCCGCTCCCAACTGTCGCAGCATACGGACTTCGGCTGGCGTCTCATAGCTCGGCCCGCTCACGGCCGCATAGACCCCCTCCTCCGGCGTCAGGCCCATCTCGCGCGCCACCTCACGCGCGAGCGCTCGAAGTCGTGGGGAGTAGACGGCGGTCATATCGGGGAACCGCGGCCCGAAGCGTTCCTCGTTCGGCCCGCGCAGCGGATTCACCCCCATCAGGTTGAGGTGATCGGCGATGAGCATGAGCGAGCCGGGGCGCAGTCGAAGATTGATCCCCCCGGCCGCGTTCGTCACAATCAGCTCCCGCGCGCCGAGCGCGCCGAGCACGCGAACGGGGAACGTCACCTCTTCCATCGAGTACCCCTCGTAGTAGTGAAATCGCCCTTGCAAGACGGCGACCGCCGTTGCGCCCAGCCGACCGAGCCAGAGGCGCCCGGGATGTCCCGCGACCGTGACCGGCGGGAAATGCGGGATGTCCCCATAATCGAGCACGAGGACGTCGGTGAGCCTTTCCGCGACAGCGCCCAGTCCCGAACCCAGCACCAGACCGACCTCCGGCGAGATGGCGCTTCGGGCCCGAATGAAGCGCACCGCCTCCTGAACGCGTTCGTAGAGCGATGGCGTCATCCTCCCCTCTTGAGTGCTTCCGTGTTCTCTCTCGCTGCTCATGCTAGACGATCGCGGCCCACTCGGTCAACTGATCAACCCGGCGATCGTCCCCGTCAGGCACGTCGTCAGGAAGCCGCCGATCATCGCCCGCAGGCCCAGCTCGGCGAGATCGCCCCGCCGATTGGGCGCGATCCCTCCGATCCCGCCGATTTGGATGCCGATGGAGGCGAAATTCGCGAATCCGCAGAGGGCGTAGGTGGCGATCATCACCGAACGCGGATGCAGCTCCGACTGAATGCGCGCCAACTCCGTATAGGCGACGAACTCGTTGAGGATGAGCTTCTGCCCGAGCAGATTCCCCACCTCCGTGACGTCCGCCATGGGCACGCCCATGACCAGCGCCAACGGGGCGAAGATCCGCCCGAGGATCCACTGCAGATTCGGCGGAATGACGCTCACCCGAGCATGCAGAAAGCCGAGGATCGCGTTCACCAGGGCGATCAAGGCGATGAAAGCGATGAGCATGGCGGCGACATTGATGGCCAAGCGCGCGCCGTCACTGGCTCCCCGCGCGGCGGCCTCAATGACGTTGCGATCTTCGGTCTTCACTTCGATGCGCACCACGCCGCGCGTGAGCGGCTCCTCCTTCTCCGGGATCAAGATCTTCGCCATCATGATCGCCCCCGGCGCCGCCATGACGCTCCCCGTCAGCAGATAGACGGGATTGATCCCCATTCCGATGTACGCGGCCATGACGCCGCCGGCGATCGTCGCCATCCCCCCGAGCATCAGGCAGAGCAGCTCCGAACGCGTCATCGAAGGGACATACGGCGCGATGATCAACGGCGCCTCCGTCTGCCCCATGAAGACGTTGGCGGCGGCGGCCAAGCTCTCGGCCCCACTCACCTTCATCGTCCAGGTCATGAACCTGGCCATACCGAGCACGATCCGCTGCATGATGCCGAGATGGTAGAGGATCGAGAAGAACGACGAGACGAAGATGATCGTCGGCAGCACGCGAAAGGCGAAGATGACGCCCAGACTCTCTCCGGCCAAGGGTCCGAAGACGAACGTCGCGCCTTCGACAGCGAAGGCCAGAAGCCGCCGGATCAGATCACCGAGCCGATCGAAGAACCATCGTCCCGGAGAGGTTCGAAGGATCAGCAGCGCCAGCGCGATTTGCAGCCCCATCCCCCAGAGGAGAATCCGCATGCTCACCTCGCGTGGGCTGTTCGAGAGGAGGAAGGCGATCCCCAGGATGACGAGGACGCCGATCACGCCGAGCACTCGCGTGGTCCAGGGAACGGCGGCCGCGCGCGCGCGATCGCGCAGATCACGCGATGACGGTTCGCTCGCGCTCACGGCTTGTGACGGCTCGCGCGACAGCCACGCCCGCGCAAGAGACGGCCTCGGGAACGGCAGCTCGCGTCCTGGCTCTCTCGCGGCGGTGAGGGCGAGCGCTCCGGCGGCGGTGAGCAACGCGATGAGGATGAGCCCTATCTTGAGCCGAAACATCCGATCGGTATGCATCCCCCCTCCTCAGATTGTGGAGATCTCCCTCCAGATGGCGTCAGACTTGGGCGGGGTGAGAGGCCGGCGAGGTGAATCCTCATAAGACGGCTTTGATCAACGGATCGGAGGGCGGCGCGGAATCGTCCAGAACAAATGCGGCGCGAACATGTTCCAGAGCCCGGCGAAGCCGCTCCGGGTCGTTGTACAAGAGCGTGCAGAGCGCTTCGCCCCGCGTCACGCGCTCACCCACCTTCTTGTGAACGATGAGACCGACGGCGTGATCAATGGGTGAGTGAAGGGTCTCGCGTCCGGCGCCCAACAGCATCGTCGCCAGGCCGAGCCGCTCAGCATGGGCCTCGATCACCACGCCCTCGGTCTCCGCGACATAGTCCCACCGGAATCGCGCCTGCGGCAAGCGAGCGTAATCGTCCACGACGCGCGGATCTCCACCCTGTGCTTCAATGATCTGCCGGAATTTCTCCAAGGCGGCCCCACTGTGGAGGAGGCGCTCGGCGGTTCGCCGCGCGTCATCCAAATCCCCGGCGCGATCACCCACAAGGAGCATGTGCGCGGCCAATTCCAGGGAGAGCGCGCGCAGGTCCTCCGGGCCCCGCCCCTTCAACGTCTCCAGGCTCTCGATCACCTCCAGGGCATTGCCGACGGCGCGCCCGAGCGGCTGGTTCATATCCGTCAACAGGGCGCGCACGCGCTTGCCCAGGCGCCGCCCGACGTCCACCAGGCGCTCGGCCAGATCGCGCGCTTCCGCCTCGGTCTTCATGAACGCTCCCTTCCCCACTTTGACGTCGAGCACGAGCGCATCAATCCCCTCGGCGATCTTCTTGCTCATGATGCTGGCGACGATCAACGGGACGCAATCCACCGTCGCCGTGACATCGCGCAGGGCATAGAGCTTGAGATCGGCCGGGACGATCTCCTCGCTCTGTCCGACGAGCACGGCGCCCACGCGTTCGACCAACCGACGAATCGTCTCCAGAGGAAGCTGCACGCGAAATCCCGGGATGGATTCCAGCTTATCGAGGGTCCCGCCCGTGTGCGCCAGGCCACGACCGGAGATCATCGGCACGCGCACGCCGGCCGCGGCCACAATCGGCGTCAGCACGAGCGAGGTCTTATCGCCCACGCCGCCGGTGCTGTGCTTGTCCACTTTCGCTTCCGGCAGATGCGACAGATCCAGCGTCCGCCCCGAACGCACCATCTCTTCCGTCAGCGCCAGCGTCTCCTCCGGCGTCATGCCGCGCCACACGGTCGCCATCAAAAAGGCCGCCATCTGATAGTCGGGGATCTCCCCGCGCGCGTAGCCACGAATGAGGAACGCGATCTCCTCGGGCGTGAGCGCCTGTCCCTCCCGCTTCTTTCGGATGAGATCAACGGTGCGCATGGGCTCCCTTCACGTCCGAGCGCGGCGCAGCAAGCACACGGCATAGGCGGCGATGGCTTCCCCACGACCGATCGCCCCCACGCCCTCGTTGGTCTTCGCCTTGATGTTGACCCGATCCGGCGAGATGCGCAGCAGTTCGGCCACGCGCTCACGCATGGCGCCAAGCAGCGGGGCGAGCCGAGGTGCTTCAGCCACGATCGTCACATCCACGTTCTCGATCTCGAACCCGCGACGGGTGATCTCCGCGAGGACGGTCTCCAGGAGTCGCGCGCTGCTGATGCCCGCATAGCGCGGATCCGTGTCCGGAAAATGCCGCCCCAGATCGCCGAGCGCCACGGCCCCCAGGAGCGCATCGCAGATGCTATGAAGGACGACGTCGGCATCGGAATGTCCCGCCAATCCCTTGGCGAATGGGATCTCGATCCCCCCGAGGACGAGCCGTCGTCCCTCGACCAGGCGATGGAGGTCGTATCCCATGCCCACGCGCTCGCTCATCTCCCCTCCTGCGCGCGCAGCAGCGCTTCGGCCATGAACAGGTCCTCAGGCCACGTGATCTTCAGATTGCGCGCCGATCCCGCCACGATGAAGACCGGCCATCCGCAGCGTTCGACGAGCGCAGCGTCATCGGTCGCCACGATCCCCTCCCGCATGGCGCGCTCATACGCCTCCCGGAGGATCGTCGCGCGGAACGCTTGCGGCGTTTGCGCCAGATAGAGGCGACGACGATCCAGGGTGCTGACGATGCGCTCGTCCTCAACCTCCTTGACCGTCTCAGCGAGAGGGACGGCCAAGATAGCCGCTCCGGTCGCCCGCGCGCGGGCGATGACGCGCGCGATCTCCTCGGGTGTGACAAAGGGCCGAACGCCATCATGAACGAGGATGATGTCCGCGACATCTTGCGGGATCGCCCGCAAGGCGCGAAAGACCGAATGCGTCCGTTCTGGCCCGCCCGCGATCACGGCCTCGAGTTTCGTCACCGAAGCCGAGCCGAGCATCTCCTCGGCGCGCGAGCGCAGCTCCTCCGGCACAACGACGAGCACCCGATGCACGTCCGCGCACGCCTCAAATGGTCGCAGCGCACGCAGCAGAATCGGCTCCCCCAGCAACGAGAGGAACGCCTTCGGGACCTCCGCGCCCATTCTCCGCCCTCGTCCCGCAGCGACGATGATGGCGACGGTACGCTGACTCACACCCGCCCCGACCCCGCTTCGGAGATGCTCAGGATTCCTCCGCCACGTGCGAGGACCGCGACCCCCGTGTCGAACGCGCGTCCTCGACGTATCGCCCGAAGATCATCTTCCCCGCCGTCGTCTGCAAGACGCTGGTCACCGTCGCCTCGATGGTCTTGCCGATCATCTTGCGAGCGTTATCCACGACGACCATCGTCCCATCGTCCAGATACGCGACGCCCTGATTGGCTTCCTTCCCCTCCTTGAGGATGAAGACGCGCATCGTCTCGCCGGGCAAGACCACGGGCTTCAACGCATTGGCCAGCTCGTTGATGTTCAAGACCTCGACGCCCCGCAGTTGCGCCACCTTGTTGAGGTTGAAATCGTTGGTCACGATCTTGGCCCCCAACTGCTTGGCCAACTCGATGAGCTTCTGATCCACATCCCGAAGCTCGGGGAAATCAACCTCGGAGAATTGAACCGTGACCCCATGCTTGGTCTGCAACCGCTGCAAGATGTCCAATCCGCGCCGACCACGATTGCGCTTGTGCGCATCCGGGGAATCGGCGATCTGTTGCAACTCCCGGAGGATGAAATTCGGGATCACGAGCACGCCCTCGAGGAATCCCGTCTCCACGATGTCCGCGATGCGCCCATCAATGATGACGCTCGTATCGAGGATCTTCACATTCCGCGAACTGCGCTCGCGCACGAATCCGCCCAGCGCCGAGAGATCGAGGAACTCCCCCTTGGCGGCGCCGACCATCAGGCCCACATACGCCATCAGCAGCAGCAACGCCAACGTCACGTAGGCGCGCACGTCCGAGGGCAAGGCGCCTTGAACGGTGATGAGGAAACCGATGAGCGTTGCGCCGATGATGCCGAGAATGGATCCCATGGCCGCTCCGATCAGCGTCTTCAACGAGGCCCGACGCACGCGCGTCTCGAAGAAGATGATGGCCAGCGCCAGGGCTCCGGCCGCCCCCCCCGAGAGACGCGCGTCATGAGAGATGGGGCGAAGGAAGTACCCCGCCGCGATGAGCATCACCGTGAAGATGATTCGAATCAAGAGGACATCCGTATTCACCCTCATTCTGCTCCCTCCAATCGCCATACCGTCAGGGCATGGCGATCCGAATGCGACGGCGAGCGCTCGACGCCCCCCCGCTCACTCCGACACCACCAGCTCGAGGGCTTCGAAGATCGAGCGCACGCCGATGACCTCCACTGTGGCCGGAGCCTCCACGCTCCGGCGATTATGCTCCGGCAGGATGAGGCGGCGGAAGCCCATCTGAGCAGCCTCGCGCGCGCGCGCGGCGGCCGCGGAGACGGCCCGCACCTCTCCGGCCAATCCGACTTCTCCGAAGATGACCGTGTGCGCATCCAGCGCCACATTCCGGAAGCTGGAGGCGACGGCGGCGACGATGGCCAGATCCACAGCGGGCTCATCCACGGTGATCCCTCCGGCGACGTTGACGAAGACATCGCAGCCGGCCAACTGAAATCCCGCGCGCCGCTCCAGCACGGCCAGCAGCAACGCCACTCGATACGGGTCTACGCCCCGCGTCATCCGCCGTCCCGCCCCATAGCCGCTCGGTCCCACCAGGGCTTGCAGCTCGATCAGAATCGGGCGCGTCCCCTCCAGGCAGGCCGAGACGACCGATCCCGAGACGCCCACCGGGCGCTCGCTCAGGAACATGGCCGAGGGATTGGCGACCGGAATCAATCCCTGTGACGTCATCTCGAAGACCCCTACCTCATTGGTCGCCCCATAGCGATTCTTCACGGCGCGGATCACCCGATGATTCTGATGGCGCTCGCCCTCGAAATAGAGCACCGCGTCCACAATATGCTCGAGCGCCTTCGGCCCGGCGATCAGGCCCTCTTTGGTCACATGCCCGATCAAGAAGATGGGGATCTCGTAGCTCTTGGCCAGCAGGAGGAATCGCGTCGCGGCCTCGCGCACCTGCGTGAGGCTGCCCGGCACCGATTCGAGCGTCTCGGAGAAGATCGTCTGGATCGAGTCAATGACGGCCGCCGAAGGGCGCAACGTCTCGATCGCCTCGCACACCGATTCCAGGCAGGTCTCGGTCAGCACATACAGCGCTCGCGCCTCCAGCCCCAATCGCTCCCCCCGCATCTTGATCTGCCGCTCCGACTCCTCACCGGAGACATAGAGCACCGCTCCATATCGCCGCGTCAGCTGATCGGCGACCTGCAGCAGCAGGGTGCTCTTGCCGATCCCCGGATCGCCCCCCACGAGCACGACGCTTCCGGGGACGACCCCCCCTCCGAGCACGCGGTCGAACTCGGGGAGACCGCTGCTCCAGCGAACGTCCGCCTGCTGCGCGATCTCCGCGTAGGATTTCGGCGTCGCACGACCCGCGCGCGCGAGACGATGCCGCTCCCCCTCCGACGACGGTTCGCGTTCTTCAACGAGCGAATGCCACTCCCCGCAGGTCGGACATCTCCCCAACCACTTGGGTGATTGGTATCCGCAGTGCTGGCAAACGTAAACGCTCTTTTGGCTCCTCGCCACGTTCCGCTCGTTGCTCCTTCGGCAGTCGGATCAGTATAATTGTGACCGTAATGTCGGTGAGTGTCAATCAACCGAGTCTTTGGCGCGCGAGCGTCGTTCATGGGCTCCCGCTCTCGACCGCGTCAGCTCCTACGGATGAAGACTACATCCGCCTGGCCTTGGAGCTGGCGGCCTCGGCCAGAGGCGAAGTCAGCCCCAATCCCATGGTCGGCGCCCTCATCGTCAAAGATGGGCGCATCGTCGGTCGCGGCGTCCATCGGTATGCCGGGGTCAAGCACGCCGAAGCGCTCGCTCTGGAAGAAGCGGGAGAACACGCGCGGGGGGCGACGCTCTACACGAACCTGGAACCGTGCTGCCACTACGGGCGCACGCCTCCGTGTACCGACGCCATCATTCGCGCCGGCATCGCGCGCGTCGTCGCCTCCATGGAGGATCCGAATCCTCGGGTTTGCGGACGCGGCTTCGAAGCGCTGCGGCGCGCGGGCATCCGCGTGGAGGTCGGGATCGCCGAGGCCGAGGCGCGACAGTTGAACGAAGCGTTCATCCGATACATCACCTCAGGGCGTCCCTTCGTGCACTTGAAGATCGCGATGAGTTTGGACGGCCGGATCGCCACCGCCTCCGGTCACTCCCGATGGATCACGGGCGAGGCCTCGCGTCAGGCCGTGCAACATCTCCGCTACGAATCGGATGCCATTCTGGTCGGCATCGGGACCGTGCTCGCCGACGATCCGGAGCTGAGCGTTCGCCTGAATCGTCCGCGTCATCGGCCCGTGGTGCGCGTCGTCCTGGATTCGCGCCTGCGCATCCCCCGCACATCGAAGCTCGTGCAGACGGCTCGACAATGGCCCTTGTGGATCTTCACGACCGAGCCGTTCGCAGAGGCGGCGCAGCCCTTGACGCAGCTCGGGGCTTCGGTCATCGCCGTCCCGGCGCGCGCCGGGCGCGTGGACCTGCGCGCCGTCCTGGAGGAACTCGGCCGCCGCGAGATCACAAGCCTTCTGGTTGAAGGCGGGGCGGAAGTTCATGCCGCCTTCTTGCAGCAGGGGCTCGCCGATAAGGTGACGCTCTTCATCGCGCCGAAGATCATCGGCGGACGGCACGCCATCCCGGCCGTCGGCGGCGATGACATCACGACGCTCGAGCGCGCGCTCCCGATGCGAATCGCGAGCCTCGCGCGCTCAGGGGAAGACGTGATGATCACGGCTTATCCGCAGACGTGATCGCTTCCACGCCCACGGGACGGGGACGATGCGCGCTCGAAAGCGACTCGGACAGCATTTCCTGACCGATCCCCGCATCGGCCGCCGAATCGTGGAAGCCGCTGAGCTTCGTCCCGAAGACGTCGTTCTGGAGATCGGGCCGGGACACGGCGCTCTGACCCGGTTCCTGAGCGAGCGCGCGGCGCGCGTCCTCGCCGTCGAGATTGATGAAGCGCTCGTCCGAGACCTCGCCGGCCGATGGCCTGAAGAGAAGGTCACCCTCATGGTCGGGGACATCCTGAAACTCGACCTCGCCGAACTCCTCGATCGGGAGGGGATCACGGCTCCGGTCCGCGTCTTCGGCAATCTCCCGTACAATATCGCGACGGCCATCCTCCAACATCTACTTGGCTTTCGGACGCGGCTGCGCGACATGACCGTGATGCTGCAGCGGGAAGTCGCCGATCGCATCTTGAGCCCTCCCGGGAGCAAACTCTACGGCTATCTCTCCGTCCTCGTCCAATACTCATGCGAGGGCCGGCGTCTGTTCACCGTCCCGCCGAGTGCCTTTCAGCCGCCGCCCAAAGTCTTCTCGACGGTCGTCCACCTCCGCGTGCGCGAGCGCCCTGCTGTGAACGTCCCCGACGAACGCTTCTTCTTCATGCTGGTCAGCGCGCTCTTCGCCGAACGTCGCAAGACGATCGCGAACAATCTCAAACGCGCGGCCGCTCGACTTCAGGTGGAGGATGTGACGTCGGCCCTGCAGCTCGCCGATCTCGATCCCACCCGTCGCGCTGAGACGCTCGCCCTTGAGGAGCTGGCCCGCCTGGCGCACGTCTTGCTGCGCATGCGCGCGTCCGCTGGGGAAGGTCACGCAGGGCACTCCGCAGGTCCCTCGTTTGACAGGCCCCGGGAGATTCGCTAGATTAAAGGCTCACCCATCGGGGCGTGGCGCAGCCTGGCGAGCGCGCCTGCCTTGGGAGCAGGAGGTCGGCGGTTCAAATCCGCCCGCCCCGACCAGGCGCATCCCCCACTCGACAGAAGCGAAGATGACGTGCTATCTTTGCAACGCGCCCCGATAGCTCAACTGGAAAGAGCAACGGCCTTCTAAGCCGTAGGTTGTGGGTTCGAGTCCCGCTCGGGGCGCCATACCCGGCGATCGGATCCCCATCGAATCCCGAGACCCCCATGACGCCAGGGGCCAACGTTCCCGTGGATGCGTCACCTCCTGACGTCGCCGATCTCCTCCCTGAAGAGGGAGAACAGCTTTTCCCCCCTCGCTTGCACACGTCTGGAGATCCAAATACAATGGAGGCGACAGGAGGGGCGTGGATGGGTGCTATCTTGATCGTTGACGATGAGGAGAGCATCAGGGCCCTGCTGAAGGAGCTTCTGAAAGGGTTGCTCGCCGCCCCGGAGGTGAAGGACTGGGCGGATTTGGGCATCACCCGTCTGCTCACGGCGTCGGATGGAGCGGAGGCGCTGAGCCTCCTGGAGCGTGAGGAGATCGCCCTGGCGATCGTGGACATCAATCTCCCCGGTCTTGACGGCCTACGGCTGCTCACGCAGATCAAGGAGCAGAGTCCGGAGACCGAGGTCATCCTCATCACCGGATACGCCTCTTTGGAGACGGCCATTGAGGCCGTGCGGCGAGGCGCCTATGATTACATCGCGAAGCCCTTCGACCACGCGCAATTGCTCAAGGTGGCGACGCGCGCGCTCGATCGGTGGCGCTTGCAGAAGGAGAAGAAGCGATTGCTCCAGATGCTGGAGAAGCGCATCGCCGAACTCCACCTCTTGTACGAACTGACGGCGTCGCTCAATCGCGTGCTCGAGCCGCACCAGTTGTTCCTGGTGATCGCTGAAGCGTTGGCTCGGGCGATCTCGTATGACGTGCTGAGCGTGTTGCTCGCCGAGCCGTCGGCGGAGCTAGTGATGATCCCCCGTCATGCGGTGAGTCAGGTCTTTCTCGAACGCGTGAAGCACCGCACGCTGGAGAGCCTGCGGGAGTTTCGGCCCCTGGAGGCGGAGGTGGCCGTCCGCGTGCTCGAACCCGGAGCCCTCCCGAGCCAGGTCCTGGTCCTTGAGGACCCTCAGGCTTTCCTGAGCCTGCCCCTGAAGGAGGACGGAGAGGTCCTCGGCCTCCTCTGCCTCACCCGCGCGCAAGCGGAAGCGTTCACGCCCGAAGAGGAGGCCTTCGCGCGCATCGTCACGAATCAATTGGTGACCTCGCTCCGCCGATTGCGCGAGATGGCGACTGCCGAGCATGAGAAGATCAGCGCGATGCTGGAGAGCATGAGCGAGGGCGTCGTCATGGTTGATGAGTCGCGGCAGGTGCGGGTGATCAATCGAGCGGCGAAGGAGATCTTAGGCCTGGGGGGCGATGCGACGGCGGAGCAATTTCTGGCCCGCTGCGCGGAACTGGGCCTATGTGACCTGCTGCAGGAGGAGCGCGAGGAGCCCCGCAACTTCGAATACCGTGTGGAGACGCCCGCTCCGCGGATCGTGAAGGTCAATGCCAGTCGCGTCCGCAGCCGGACGGGGGAGCCCTGGGGGACGGTCTTCACCTTCCACGATGTGACGCGGGAGCGGGAGCTGGACCGGATGCGGCAAGACTTGCTCTCGCAAATCTCGCACGATCTGCGAACCCCCTTATCGCTCATCAAGAATGCTCTCAGTATCGTGCTCGCCCAAAAGGCGGGCGCTCTGACGCCGGAGCAGTCGCGCTTCCTCTCGATCGCCAACAAGAATGCCGACAAACTGGCCTCCCTTCTGGACACCATCTTGGATCTGGATCGCATTCGGCGGGGGAAGCTCGAGCTGGAGATCGAGCTGCTGGATCTGGAGCCCATCCTGGATGCCGTGCTGCAGACCTTTCACCCCCTCGCCGAGCAGAAGCGGATCACGCTGGAGAAGCAGCTCGATGGGCCGCTCCCCAAGGTCTATGCGGATGCGGGGCGATTGGAGCAGATCCTCAACAATCTCTTGCAGAACGCGATCAAGTTCACGGCCGAGGGCGGACGCGTGTGGGTTCGCGCCATGCCGTACACGGACCCGGCCGATCCCGAGGCCGCCTGGGTTCGTGTGGACGTCGCGGATACGGGTATCGGCATTCCGGAGGAGGCGCGCGAACGCATCTTCGAGGGCTACTATCGCGGGCCGACGGCTCAAGGACAGGGAGCGGGCCTGGGACTGGCGATCACGAAGGCGCTGGTGGAAGCCCACAAGGGGCGGATCTGGGTGGAGAGCCAGGTTGGGGAAGGCAGTTGCTTCTCCATCTTGCTCCCGGCCGAGGTTCGGCGCGAGCGACGGCCCAGGATCCTCATCGTCGAAGACGAACCCGATATGGTCGAGACGCTGACCTTCCATCTGCAGAGCGAGGGGTTCGCGTGTGAAGCGGCGTATACGGGGATGGAGGCATTGCGCAAGGCGAGCGAGCTGCTCCCGGATGCGATCATCCTGGACATTATGCTCCCGGACATCAACGGCTATCAGGTGTGCCAGCGGCTGAAGGCCGACGAGCGAACGCGCCATATTCCGATCCTCATGCTGACGGCGCGCTCGCAGGCGAGCGATCGGTTCTGGGGACTTGAAGTCGGAGCGGAGGCGTACATCGTGAAGCCGTTCGACATCGAAGAGGTCACAAGCCGCATTCGAGAGGTGCTCAATCTGTGATCCCTTCGGAATCGCTGCGGACGTGGTTGATCTGGAGCATCGTGGTGATCGCCGGAGGGCTCATTCTGGCGATCGTGGGCGTCCTGGTGCGCGAATCCTGGCGGCGAGGGCGGCGGTGGCATTTGGCTCGGCTCCGACGGCGCTATCACGCCATGTTGAACGGATTAGATCACATGAGCGAAGACGCCCTGCTGGAGTTGGCCGAGCAGCTCAAGAGGACCTTCGGGATGAAGCACCTGGAGTGGCTGCTGAACGAGAGCATAGAGCTGGCGGACGTCTCCCTGCAAGCGAAGTTCCAAAAACTCTACGAGCACCTCGGTCTTTTGGACCAGTACCTGCACGACGTGCGGCATTCGTCGCGATGGAGTATTCGAGCCGGAGCCGCGCGACGCTTGGGAGAGATCGGCAGCCCGCGCGCCGTTCCGATTCTGCTCGAGGCCATGCGCGATCCGTACGAGGATGAGGATGTCAAGCTCGCCTGCGCTCGCGCGCTGGGGATGATCCGCGATCCGCGGGCGATTCCACACTTGATCGAGGCATTGAGAGAACCGGACAAATGGGTCTCCCCGCGAGTGGCCGAAGCGCTCATCGCGTTCGGCCCGCTGGCCGAAGCTCCGCTGATTGACGCGCTTCGAGATCCCGATTCGGATGACCTGCGCGCCTGGGCGGCTGACATTCTCGGCCAGCTTCGATCCCGGGCGGCCGTGTTGAACCTCATCCAGTGCTTATGGGACCGCGCGGAATCTGTGCGAGCGGCGGCCGCGCGCGCCCTCTCGCGGATCGCGGACAAACGGGCCGTGAATCCCCTTCTGGAGCGAACGTTGCGGGATCCCTCGGCGCTGGTGCGCATGGAGGCGGCGGCGGCGTTGGGGAAGATCGGCGATGAGAAGGCTCTGGAATCGCTCCGGCTGGCCATCGCAGATCCCGATCCGATGGTCCGCGCGCGCGCCATCGAAGCACTGGAGATGATCGGCCCTGCGGTCGGCGAGCTCCTCGAAGGAGCGTTGACCGATGACGATCCCGATGTGCGCCGCCGGACGGCTGCCGTGCTGGAACGCTTGGGATATGTGCAGACGCAGTTGGAGCGCCTCAAAAGCGAGGATGCGGTCGAGCGCGCGGCCGCGCGCCGAAAACTCGTCCTGATCGGGAAGGCGGGAATTCGGGAATCCCTCATCTCCAGCTTGAACGATCCGGACTTCCGCGTGCGCGCTCAAGTCTGCCAAGTCCTCGGAGAGCTCGGGGAACGATCCCCTGGGATTCTCGAAGCGTTGCGAGCAGCCGCGAGGGATCGGGAATGGTCCGTTCGCGCGCATGCGATCGCGGCGCTGGGGAAGCTGCGGATGAGGGAGGCGCTCCCTCAGCTCGTCGAAGGCTTGGGGGATGAAGAAGCCGTCGTACGGGAGGCGGCCACCGAGGCGATTGAGAACATGGAGGTCGCCGACCTGATGGCCTTCCTGCCCCAGCTCCTGGAGCTATTGCGCGATCCGAACGCTTTCATTCGCCGAGCGGCAGCCACCATTCTGCGTCGCATCCCGGATCCGCGCGCCGTCGAACCGCTCCGGGAAGCGCTCACCGATCCGATCGCCGATGTGCGGGCTCAAGCTGCGGCGTCGCTCGGCGCCTTTCAGGACCCATCGGTCATCCCGGCCCTGCTCGCAGCGCTGGAGGATCCGCACTCTTCGGTTCGCCAGGCCGCCGTGCGCAGTCTCAAAGCCCTGGGATACCAGGGCCCCTTGACGCCTGTGATGAAGCTTCTGGATACGACCGACGAAGCCCTGCAAGAGGCGGCGGCGGAGGCGCTCGCCCACCTGGCGACGGACGTGCGAACGCTCCTTGAGGAGCTGCGCGACCTTCAGGGTGAAACAGCGCGCCGCGGGGTCGTGCGCGTGCTCGCCCTCCGGGCGGAAGCGTCGGCCCTGGAGGCGCTCATCACGTTTCTGCAAGACCCCTCCGCCCACGTTCGCGCAGCCGCCGCGCGCGCCTTAAGCCGGCGAGACGATCCGAGAGCCGTGAAGGCATTGCTCCTAGCTCTGAACGATCCCGCCGTATCGGTGCGCATGGCAGCTCTGGATGCCCTCGCCAGTATTGGCGATTCGAAAGCCCTTCCGGCGGTTCTCAGGGCGACGTGGGATCCGAGCGAACGGGTCAAGCAACGCGCGGCGCTCGCTCTGGGCAAGCTGGGCGATCCCGACGCGAGCGAGCGGTTGGCCGAGCTTTTGGAAGACCCTTCTCCCGTCGTACAAGCGGCGGCTGTGATCGGCCTCGCCCTTCTGCCGAGTACAGCTCACCTGCCGCAAGCGCTCGCCCGAATCAGGGAACCGGCCGTCTCGGCAGCCGTTCGAGCCGTGCTGGAGCAGGAGTCGGAGGAGGTGATCCGGCGCATCCAAACGTTCTTTCGCGTGGAAGCCGTGGGGGACCTGCTGCTCCCCAACTTTGATCGCATGATCGAACACTATGTCCACACCCTCCGTCACAGTCAGGACGGCGAGGCGCGTCGGCATGCCCTGCGATGCCTTGAGGCCGCCGGTGATGGTCGGCATTTCGAGCTGGTTCAGGAGACGCTCACCCGTGATCCCGATGCTCAGGTGCGCGCCGAAGCCATGCGCGTCCTCGCTCGGATCGGCCGCCCCGCTGATGTGAGCGCAGCCGCGCTGAAGGCGCTGCGCGATCCCGATCACCGCGTTCGCGCCGAGGCCGCTCAGGTCCTCGGACACCTCGGTGAGGCGAAAGCCGTATCCGTGCTCCTGGAGCACCTCAAGATCGCCGACGCTCCCTATCGAGAAGCTATCGCTCACGCGCTCGCACAGATTCATCAGAAGGACCCGCAACCGTTGATCTCGTTAGCGCTCACCGCCGAAGAGAAGGCCATCTTGCTCGGCCTGCTCCGCGCGCTGGAGCTTCTGGGATCCCCGCACGCGATCCCCGTCTTCCAGCGGGCGATCAAGAATCCCGATACGGACGTGCGGCGCGCGGCGATCATGGCGCTGGCGAACAGAGCGGAGAGCGGCGCGCAGCAGATCCTTCTCGAAGCCTTGCGAGATCCGGATCCTCAACTTCGGATTGATGCGGCGCGAACGCTGTGGGCGGTGGATCCCCGCACGGTGCTTCATGTATTAGAACGAGACCCGGCTCCCGAAGTTCAAGAAGCTGTGCGCCGCCTGCTGCAGGAGAGCGCGCGGGGATGATGCCGCGATCCTCATGGAGCGAACGACTGATCATCCTTGTGCTCGGTATAGCGCTCGTCGTGTACATCGTCGTGCACTGGCCGCTGGCGAGGGACACGCTGGGAGTTTTGCGCCAATGGCTGGGAGGATGACGGGATGAGCGGGGGGGGATCACCGCAGCGCGGCATGGCCTCCGAAGTGCGCGCTCCCAGGCCTGAACAGCCCCCGGAGCAGGCGAGGCGGCGCGAGCCACTCATTCGAGCTACAGATGTCCTTTTCGGCCTCACCGTGCTGATTGGGGGCGCGCTCGTTCGCGTGGCGCTCACCTCATCGGAATGGCCGCTCCTGACGCCCTGGATCCTGATGGGGCTTGTATTCGCCGCGCATTGGTCGTGGACTGGAGCGCTTCCCCTTGAGGGTCCGTATCGGGTCCTGGCGGCAGCTTTGCTCACTGCCCTCCAAATGGTCGTCTCACAACTCGCCTTGGGGGTCCTCAATCACCTGACGGCCTCGGCGCTCGCCGTGACCAACCTGGCCATCGTCGCCGTTCTTTGGCTCGGCTATTGGCTGCGTGCGAGGGCGCGTATCGCTCCCGCTTTGGTCGGCGCGCGCCCCTCACCCCTAGGATGGGGGCTCGGCGTGCTGACGATCGCCGTGTATGGCTTCATCCTCTACATAGAACGCGCCGTGCCGCCCCACGATGTGGATTCGCTCAACTACCATCTGCTCGATGTCCTCACCTACGCGCAGAACCACAATCTCGATCCCTTCCCATTCGCGTGGATTCAACCGTATTTCCCGAAGGCGGGGGAACTGCTCACGCTGTGGATCTACCTCCTCGGCGGAGGGAACAAGGCGATTTTCGTCCATCTGAATACCGTCCAAATCCCCTTCGCCTTCATGGGGGGATGGGCTGTTCGATGTCTCGCGCACGCATTCGGGTTCCGGCAGGGAATCGCGCTGGCGCTGCCGCTCTATGTCCTCACGCCGCTGGTCATGCTGCAATCCCTGACGACGATGGTGGACGTGATCGCGGCCGCCTTCTTCCTGACGGCGCTCGTCTTCCTCGTCCGCCATCTCCAAACCCGACGCGCGCTGGAGCTGCATCTGTTCGCGCTCGCCTTCGGATTGCTGCTTGGCACCAAGTTCACGTTCCTCTACCTCTCGCTCCCGCTGCTGTTTGTCTTCCTCTTCGGCGTGGACCGCTGGGAATTCCCTCTCGGGGAGCACCTGCGCTGGGTGTGGCCGCGAGCCGGGACGCTGCTTCTGTGCCTGTTGCTGGGCGGAGGGTTCTGGATGATCCGCAATGCGATCGCTTTCGGGAATCCCGTCTATCCCGTGCGCGTGGAGATCGGCGGGCGGGTCGTGCTGGATGGCCCCGTCTCCATGCGCCATTCGGAGCTGCACGAACGACGGTTCGTCCGGCACCGGTGGCAGTGGTTCCTCTACCCATTCCGCGAGGCGTATGTGGACGATCCGCGATTTTATCCGCCGGAAGCGGACGTCCCCGTGCATTACGGCTGGTCGAACGGCTTCGGCCCACAATTCGCCGTGGGGGGGATCGCCACTCTCCTGATGCTCGCGCGCGCGCGGCGACGGCGCCACCGGCTCCTCTTCTGGACGCTCATGACGCTGCCGCTCAGCATCGCGCTCTGGTGGATCTTGAACCCATATCGCGAGCCCCGCTACATCCTGGCGGTCAGCGGCGTCGCCATTCTCGGGTGGCTCGCCCTCTTGAATGACCTCACCCGATCCGGCCGCGCGGTCGTCACCGCGTTCGCGATCGTGGCCGCGCTCTTCGCCGTCCTGGCGACCGGTGGACATCTGGTCGAGAACAGGACGTGGGGATGCGGCCAGACCATCCTTCGCCTTCTGCGCACGCATCGAAGTGGACTGGAAGCAACCGCCAACTATCCACTCATTGGGGATTACGGCCCCGTGATGGATGCTCTGGTCTGGATCGCCGACCACATCCGGCATCGCACGATCGCGTATACCGTACCGGATTTCGCCGCGTTGCTCTACGGATGGGATCATACGAACCGGCTCGTTCACATCCCGACCTGGGAATTCGTGAAGCTCGCCCATCTGCCGCGCGCGACGACCTATGCGCAGTGGCGGCGATTGCTCACCGAGCAGAGCGTGGATTATGTCTTCTTCTACGACCCGCCGACATATGACGCCCCTTATCCGGTCCGCGAGTGGATTCGCACGCATCCCGAAGATTTCGAGGTCGTGCGGACGTGGGGGCCGACGGTGGCGCTTCTGCGTCCACGCTTTCATGCGGAAGCCTCCGGCGCGCTCGCCGCATGGCCTGACGGGGAGCCGACGCACGCCTTCCCCGAATTGAACGATCCCTCGGCGTGGCAGGTGTATCTCGAAGTCAGCGGGTGCGCGCTCACGCGCGCCCCGGCTGAAGGAGGCGTCCGCATGAGCTGGCGATTCACAACGCGCGAAAATGACTACGGCGAGATCCTGGCCGGTGTCGAGCTCACCGATTGGACTGCGGCTCGCTGGCTGGAATTTCGCCTCTTCTCCTCAGGGGCACCGGATCTGCTCTTCGTCTACCTGAAGAATCTCGATCCGAAGCAGTACGCTCGATTTCGACTCTCCCTTCGGGCGCTGTCCCCGGGTTGGCAGACGGTGCGCGTGGATCTCACCCGGCCGGAGTGGAAGACCGAGGGCTTCACCCTCGCCGACGTCCGGACGGTTCACCTGGTCATTGATGACGACCCGGATGAGCGCATCGGGACGGGAGAGATCATCGTGAGGGATTTTCGGTTAGTGAGGGAGGGGGCATGAGTGGCGCCCTGCTGATTCTTCTGCTCATGGGCCGAGCGATGAACGGTGACGGTGCCTTCGCCCACGGGGTATCGCAAACGCCACTGGAGCCCATCCGGCAGCTCATCGAGCGCGGGGAGTTGGAGGAAGCAGCGCGACGCCTGTACGAGCTGAAGGCCGCGCATCCGCAAGACCCGGACGTGTTGCGCCTCTTGGGGGAGGTCTCTCGCCGGCAGGGACGATGGGATGAAGCGCTCGCGCATTATCAAGCCGTGCTGGCTCGCGTTCCCGACGACCTGGAGGCCACCTTCTGGATCGCCACGCTGCACCGCTGGAAGGGGAATGTGAAGGATGCGCTGGCGGCCTACGACCGCGTGCTCGCACAAGCCCCGCAGCATGTGGATGCACGCCTGGGACGCGCCCGCATCTTCCTTCATCTGGAGCGATGGGCGGATGCTGAGGCCGACGTGCGCGTTGCGCTGGCTGCCGCTCCTCAGAGCGAGGAAGCCATCGAACTCTGGATGTCGGTACTTCTGCGCACCCGGCGCTTTCAGGAGGCCGAAGCATGGCTCCAGGAGCACCCGGAAGTGCCCGGGCGCGATCGGTGGTTGGGAGATCTGCGCATGGCTCAGGGGCGCGTGCGAGACGCCATCGCGGCCTATACGCGCGCGACGGCTCAAGCCCCTCAGGATGTGGCGCTCCTTCGCGCTCTGGCCGACGCATATCGCCGCTCGGGGAAGGTGGAGCGCGCGCTGGAACTCTACCGGCAGGTGGCGGATCGGCAGCCACAAGATGCGGAGGCGTACTTCTGGATCGGAACGCTCTGCCGATGGCGAGGGGACGTGCGCGCCGCGGAGGACGCTTTTCGACAAGCGCTGCGCCTGCAGCCCCGACATGTGGAAGCTCTGCTCGGCCTGGCCCGCATCGCCCTCGCGCGAGAAGACCTCTCGCAGGCGGAACAGTGGCTCGATCGCGCGCGCGCGCTCGATCCCACGCATCCGGAAGTCGCGGCGCTTCGCGGTCAACTCCTGGAGCGACGCGGCCAGCGGCGCGAAGCCCTGCAGGAATACCAACGCGCACTCGAACGCGCTCCCCAAGAGGAGACTGCCCTGGCGGGATATTGGCGGCTGCAGCCTCTCCTTCACCCGACGCTCGAGCTGTCCTATGAGCGCCAGGAGACCGACGTCCTGGAGGGACGCGCCGATCGCATCTTCGAGATCCCGGTGACGCGCATTCGATATCGCCTCGAACACGCCACGGTGCGCGCGCGTTACCCCTTGGGCGAGACGTGGGCCCTTCACGGGAGCTTCCGAGGGGCTCGGGATCAGGTCGCGAACCGATCGGGCGGCTTCGACATCTACGACTTCACCATCTGGACGCCCGCTCTCGGGCTGGAAGGCCAGCTCTCTCCGCGCTGGTCGCTCACCGGTGAGATCGGGGCCTCTCTCTTTCAAAATAACGCGACGGGATCGGTCCCAGAGGAGGACTTCCTCACCCTTGCTGCGAATCTCTCCTGGAGCGCCCCGAATGACCGCTTCGCTGTTGACTTCCGTCGGGGTCCTTTTCTGGGACGGAGCTTCGCCGCCGACGTGCGATTCGGGATCTTCGTCGAGAACCGCGTGGGGGCTGCCTATGACCGACGCCTCTCCCCCACGCTCTCGACGCGAACGGAGTATGCGTTCGCGCGATACTCGGATGGGAATCGCACGCATGCCGTCCACGCCTTCCTGCGCTATGAGGACGCCCGGAAAGCCGCGATCGTGGGCTATCGTCTGATCCCCCTCCAGGCGCGTTTTTTGAAACCGGAGAACACGCTGGACTTTCTGCGCGTTCATCAGGCCTTCCTCGCGGCGCGCTGGGAACCACACCCGGAATGGTCGCTTCGCGCCGACCTGGTGCGCGCCTGGTATCAGGATCGAAACTGGCAATGGTCCGCGCGCGCCCTGATGAGCTACCGGCCCCGCGCTCTTCGCGTGGTGGAACTCGGGACATCGTACTTTCGAGACTGGTACGCCCGCGATGCGCTTCGATACAACACGCTGACGATTCGGACCGTGATGCCCTACATCGCCCTCAAGCAAGAGGCCCGTCCGCGATGGTCCTACGAGCTCCGCTATGGCTACGCTTGGCTGTCGGATGAGGCCACGGCCCGCTACTGGGCGCATGAAGCCGCCGCTCGGCTCGCTTCGTGGATGGGGACCCGTTCGCGCCTCGGTGTGGAAGCGCGCTACTGGCGGGATACGCTCACGCAACGAACGTGGCGGGCCTTCATCTTCTGGCAATGGCTCTTCTGATGCGCGAGACGCTGCGACTGCTCTGGCGTTCGTTTCGTCCGCACCACTGGACGAAGAACCTCATCCTCTTCGCCCCCCTCGTCTTCTCGCAACATCTGCTGGAGGTGGAGCGCGCGCTCCGAGCCTTGGCCGCCTTCGCGATCTTCTGCCTGCTCTCCGGAGGCATATACGTGCTCAACGACCTCCGCGACATCGAGCGGGATCGTCTTCATCCGCGAAAAGCGCACCGACCGCTGGCGTCCGGGGCGCTCTCACCGCGCCTCGCCGCAAGGGTTTGCGCACTTGTCCTGCTGGTCGCGCTCGCGCTCGCGTTCCGGCTCAGTGCGGCCTTCGGGATCACAGCGCTCAGCTACGTGTTGCTGCAGATCACCTACTCCCTCTGGATGAAGCGGATCGTGATCCTCGATGTCTTCGCCATCGCCGCCGGATTCGTCTTGCGCGCCGTCGCCGGAGGAGAGGCCGTCGCCGTCCCCCTCTCGCCCTGGTTCTTCATCTGCACCTTGCTGCTGGCGCTCTTCCTGGGATTGAGCAAGCGTCGGCACGAGTTGCTCGCACTCAACGAATCGGCCGCCGAGCATCGGGCGAGCCTGGCCCTATACAACACGCTCCTCCTGGATCAGATGATCGCCATGGTGACGTCTGCGACCATCGTCACGTACGCGCTCTATACGCTCTCCAGCGAAACGATCGCCCGACTCCACACCGATGCGTTGAAATATACGATCCCGCTTGTCCTGTACGGCATCTTTCGCTATCTGTATCTCGTGTATCGCAAAGAGGAGGGAGGGAATCCGGAGACGGCGCTGCTGACGGATCGCCCGCTCCTGATCACGATCCTTCTCTATGGCGCTATGGTCCTCTGGATTCTCTACCGATGACGCATGATCCGCCCCGCCCGCGGGAGGGTGGGGTGGAGGAGAGGGGAGCGACTCATGCTCATCGAAGTCATCCTCGCAGCTCAACTCTTCATCATCGGCTACACGCTGCTGTACAACACGGTGAATCTCCTCCTCATGCTCACCGCCTTCCGGCGCATTCGCCTCCTGCTGCGGGAGCGGTTCGCGCTCGATCCGGAGTCCGCTCACGCCTCTCCCTACACGCCCCCGATCTCACTGCTTGTGCCGGCTCACAATGAGGAGCGGACGATCGTCGAGTCCGTACGCGCGCTCTTGCGCCTGCAGTACCCGCGTTTGGAGATCATCGTGATCAACGACGGTTCGACGGATCGCACACGGGACGTCCTCATTGAGGCCTTTCGTCTCACGCGGCGAGATCTCCTCTATGACACTCCGTTGAAGACCGCCCCCATAAGAGGCCTTTACGAAGCCACCGACGAGCGTCCGGCTCATGTTCAGCGCCTCATCCTCGTGGATAAGGAGAAGGGGGGCAAAGCCGATGCGCTCAACGCGGGGATCAATGTGGCGCTCTCTCCGTATGTCTGCACGGTGGATGCAGACTCGCTCATTGATGAGGAAGCGCTCATCCAGCTCATCGCGGCTGTGCAGAAGGCTCCGGAGAAGATCCTCGCCATCGGCGGACAAATCAGCGTCGCGAATGGACGCATGACGGCGTCCGGGCGCGTGCGCCCACGACAACTGCCGCGACGCCCCCTCGTGCTCCTTCAGTTCGTCGAATACCTCCGCTCCTTCACCATGGGGCGAACGGCGTTGGCCGCGTGGAATGCGCTGCTCATCCTCTCGGGCGTCTTCGCCCTCTATCGCCGGGATGCGCTCATTCGCATCGGCGGCTTCCTCACCGAGAACATGCGCACGCGGCTCGGGCGCGAGTACGCTCGCCGCGCCTCGCGGACGATCACCGAAGATCTGGAGATCATCCTCCGGCTCTACCGCTACATCTATGACAAGCGGATCGAGGGGCGTGTGGATTTCCTCCCCTATCCGATCGCATGGACCGAAGTGCCGGAGACGCTCGCCGATCTGCGGAGGCAGCGAAAGCGCTGGTATCGAGGGCTCATCGAAAATCTCCTCATCCTTCACCGCGACATGCTCTTCAATCCGCGATACGGACGGACGGGATGGCTGGCCATGCCCTATCAATTGCTCTTCGAGATCCTCGGCCCCGTGATCGAACTCGGCGGCTATGTGATCCTTCTCATCTGCGTCCCCTTGGGCCTCCTGAGCGTCGAATACGCGATCCTCTTCTTCCTCTCGGCGATTCTCTACGGAATCTTCGTCTCCACGTCGGCGATCCTCTTCGGCATCTGGTCGGAGGCCGCGTATCGTTCGGGGTACCATTCGCTCTTCACCTATAGCACGAAGGACACGCTGAAGCTGCTGCTGTTCACCATTCTCTCGCATCTCGGATATCGCCAACTGCTCGCCCTATGGCAAGTGGGAGTCCTGTGGGATCTGCTGCGTGGCCGAGAGCCGGCGTGGGAGAAGGTTCGCCGAAAAGGCTTCTCTCCCGCACCGTCCACGTGACGGCCGCAGGGCTGCCGAAGCTTTGGGCGAACCTCAGAAGGACAGCGGCACGGTTCGGGGCGAATCTGTAAGCCGAATTCTGTCTCCCGCATAGAAGCGGGAGGGCGGTCATTCCTCTGGGCTGACGGTTACCCGTCAGCTCAAGCGACCTACCCGAAGGCGCCATCGCGCGGCCATGCGGCCGGCGATCGTCGGGCGGGCCACCCTCGAGCGCCTTCCTATTTGGTCTTGCACCGCGGGGAGTTTGCCTAGCCGGGCGTGTCACCACGCCCGCTGGTGGGCTCTTACCCCACCGTTTCACCCATCGCCTGATCCACCGCTCTCGACCAGAGAACGGTGGCCATCGGCCGGTCTGCTCTCTGTTGCACTTGTCGTCAGGCCGCCCTTGCGGGCGGCCTGCCTGGGCGTTACCCAGCCCGCTGCCCTGCGGTGTTCGGACTTTCCTCCGATGACCGGCCACAGCCGACCATCGGCGACCGCCCGATTCGCCCCGAACCCGAGAACATTATATCCCCTCTGCCCACGAGGCCGAAACCGGTCCCGAGCCGTCTCGCGCAGATGAGGAAAAATTAATCATTCTGGAGATACCGCGCGCTCCCCACCGGGTGTATAATTCTCCTTCGGCAGGATCCGAACAAGGAGCGCGAGTATGAACATCAGGTGGTGGAAAAAGGCCATCCTCGCAGCGCTCGCCCTGGGACTTCTCGTCGGCCCCTCGGCGTGGAGCCAATCCTCCCAGAAGACGACCAAACCGCTCAGCCCCAAGGAGGATCCGCGCCTCATCGGCAAGCGCGATATCAACAAGCGACAATGGAACTTCTACAGCCTCGAGCGCGAGGTGCAGTTGGGGCGACAACTGGCTGCCGAAGTTGACCGCTACATGCAGATTCTGGATGATCCGATCATCAGCGAGTACATCAATCGCGTCGGCCAGAATCTCGTCCTGCATTCGGATGCGAAGGTCCCCTTCACGATCAAAGTCATCGTCTCGGACGAGGTGAACGCGTTCGCGCTGCCCGGCGGGTTCTTCTACGTGAACACGGGTCTGATCGCGGCCGCCGAGAATGAATCGGAGCTGGCCGGCGTGATGGCGCATGAGATCGCGCACGTCGCGGCGCGGCACGCCCTGGAGAACTTCACGAAGACGCAGCTGCTGAGTTTCCTCCAGATTCCGCTGATCATCTTCACCGGTGGGGGGTACTACGGCCTCGGCCAACTCATCCTGATGGGATCGGATCTGGGCATTTATGCGGCGTTCTTCAAGTTCAGCCGCGGAGCGGAGCGCGAGGCCGATGTCCTCGGCGCTCAATACCTCTGGGCCGCCGGCTATGATCCGAATGGCCTGCTGACCTTCTTCGAGAAGATCAACGCGATGCAGAAGACGCGCCCCGGGGGCATCTCGAAACTCTTCATGTCGCATCCGCCCACGCCGGATCGCATCGAAGTCGTGAAGGATTTGATCGCGCGCTTCCCTGAGCGAGAGGAGTACATCATCACCACGTCCGAGTTCAACAAGGTTAAGGAACGACTCATCCGACTCCAGGGCCTACACCGGCGATTGGACGAGAAGCGAGCGCCCGCGAGCGCTCCGGAGGAACGCGGCCGACCCACGTTGAAGCGTCGCCCACAGGGACAAGATCAACCGCCGGCAGAATCTTCGGGGGAGGAGAAGACGAAGACGGAGTCTTCCGAAAACCCTCCGCCTTCGTCGGAGAAGCCCACGCTGAGGCGGCGAAATCCCTGACACGGGCTGGCTCGGCGTCCGCGCGATCGGGAGTGCATCTGTCCGGCCATCCCCTTTGGGTGGGCAGTGACGCACGCTGCTTCTATTCAGGATGGCGCTCGGGCCAAGCGTCCAAGCAGCGCCCACGCCGCCACCGCCCCAAAGCCGCTCAGGAGAAAGAGCGGGATCGCCGCTCCCACTCCGGTGAGGACGATGACCGAAATCGCCCAAAGGAAGCCCGCCAAATGAACATCGGGATCGAGCACCGAGGGGATCGGCGCGGAGGCACCGATAAGAAACCAGGAGCTTCCGGGCACGCACGCCGAGACCAGCTCTCTCCCGACGACCAGAATTGGCGCGACCTGCCCCTGACTCGCCCACACGGCGATCCGCTCGATCCCGGAGATCATCAATCCAATCCCCCCTTCACTCAGGATCCATAGCGCACTGCTTCCACCGAACCCGAGGAGGAGATAGCCCAGGGCGCGCGCGCCCTCGCGTGTGAAGAGGAGAGCGAGCCGATAGAGCGTTTGCGAGAACGTCCCCCCATCGGTCACCGCCAGAGCCGGTCCATAGACGAGCACTGCAAGAAGCCCGATCCCCGCCAGCACGACCACGAGCGCGGCGAGGAACTGTGGGATCAAGAGAAGCGCCCACAGGACGCGCCCGACCGCGCCATGACGTGCGAGCATTCCGAGAATCACCAGAAGCAGGACGCTCGCGCCGGCGATCCCGAGGAAGAGAAATACGGGCCCGACAATCGCGGGCGTTCGCTGCAGGATTCGCGAGGGAGGTCCCCAGGAGAGTTGCCATCGTGGCCCAACATCGGCGATCAACGACGCCGCCAGGATCGCCGACGTCACGGCGAGCGTCGCAAGAGAGATCCCCCATCCGCCGAGGCGCCACCCCAGGGCCAATCTCGGCGACTCTTCGCCCGCCACATAAGCGAACAGGTGAAAGACGGCCAGGAGCATCCATCCGATCACTACACCCGATCCATACCAGAGCATCCGCCGATGGTCGAAGAGGAAGCGTAAAGCGCGGATCATCTCGATGAGCGCGATCCTGGGAGTCGGTCCCGCTCGCACGGCCTGAGCAGCCTGATCTTCTGCGGCCTCCACCTCACCGAGCACAGGCTCCACCCTCCCCGCTTCTGGCGGCGGCCCCTGCGGTGTTTCCTCTTCGCCCCGCAGCTCCGAGATCGGTTCCGTCGTCTCCGGCGGAGGTTCTACCACCGGAATGACCTCGCGCGAGGCCAACCATTGATCGAGCGCGGAAGCTCCGCAACTCGGGCAGAACGACGCCTGATCGGGAAGCGGGATACCGCACTCCGAGCACAATCGCGCCATGACTCACGAGACGGCGGCCGCGATGATGATCGAGATCCCGATGATGATCCCGGCGACGACGATCCCCACGGCGATGTTCTTATCCTCGACCAATTCCTTCCCAAGAGAGAACGGCGTGATCAGGTCGAAGATCAAATATCCGACGACCGAGAGGGCGATCCCCAAGAGCCCATACGTCGCCGTCGAGATCAAGTCCCAGATGTTCAACTTCTCCGCGATCCGCGAGGCTTGAACGGCGAGCCCCATGGAGCCTCCCCACAGCACCGCGTTCACCCATGAATTGCCCATACCGGACGCTCCCTCCTCCCGACCTCCGAAACTCACGCGCATGGAGAATCCTGATCAGGCGATCCGCTGCCCATCCCTGACTGGTGATCGCCGCAATCCCGACCCTTTGGAGAGCGCCCCCTCGAAACGTCGTGACCTTCATGCCCCCCCTGCGCCTCTCCCACCACGATGGCCCGAGGGCGGACCCCTCTGGATCTCCTGCGCGATCGCCCAGGACGCGCTTCAGAAACGACGGCTCACCCTCGCGTGATGCTGATCTCCTCCTCTTTACCTCGGGTGAAGAACCAGATGAGGATGCACACCATGGCGATGATGACCAACGTGATCCACACCCACTGGCTCACATGCCCCTCATCGGTGGGGTTCGGCGCAGCCTTCCATTTGAAGAAGTACACCATCGAGAGGATCAAGCACACCGCGGTGACGATCCACAAAGCGGCGTCCATGATCGCCTTTCTCCTCATACGCCCTCCCTCCTCCGCCTCCCTCGCCTTCCGGTGGACGGCGAGGAGAAATCGAACGCGCGTGCACGTCTGACGCGCGATCGCTTCGAGGTCACTTCCGAACGCCTCTATAACTTTATTGCCCGATGCCGACGATAGCAAGACGGCCCTCAAACGTTCAAGAGGACGTTATCGCTCAGCCGCACCTTCCCGATCAGCGCTGCCAGCATCACCAGGGCGGGGCGTTCCTCCAGAAGGGCGATCGGCTCCAGCGTCTCGCTATCCACAATGGCGAGATACTCGATGCGGATCGCGGAATGCGCTTCGATCATCTCGCGCATCGCGCGGAGGATGTTCGCCGTGTTTCGCTCTCCGGCGGCCACGAGCACCTGAGCTTTCTCCAACGCTTGGGGGAGCACGCGCGCCATCTGCCGCTCGCGCTCGGTGAGCCGAGCGTTCTCGGGCGCGACCGCCAGTCCATCGGCCTCGCGCACGATCGGACAGACGACGACCTCGACATCCACATGGAGATCTCGGACCATCCGGCGCACGATCGCGACTTGCTGCGCATCCTTCCACCCGAAGATGACGAAGTGCGGATGAACGACGTTGAAGAGGATCATCAAATAGGTCGCCAGCCGGACGTAATGCTCCGGATGGGTCGCCCCGTAGAAGCGTTCGCTCAATCCCCGGACGACCACCTCCGTGCGCGTCTCCTCGCCGAACAGCTCCGCACGCTCCGGAGCGAAGACATAATGCACGCCCAAGGGGGAGAGCACTTCGACATCATCTGAGAGATACCGCACGCGTTTCTCCCCCCCCTCCTTGCGCTCCTCCCCAGGCCTCTCTTCACCCCCCAGCGATGGAGGAGCGATCGAGACGACAATGACCTCCGCCAACTCGTGCGCGCGACGAATGAGGCTCAAATGCCCCTCATGCAAGTGCCCAGCCGTCGGAATCAGGCCGATCGTCCGTCCCTCAGCCCGGCATTTCCGAGCGACGGCTTGCATGCGCGCGGCGCTTTTGATGATCTCCATAGCTGAGCGTCTCGCCAAGCGTATTATAGTGAAACCCTCTGCGAATCCAAACCCCCGTGGCGAACGTCCCCATCGCTTCGGGACCTCCGCTTCTGCAGGCGTCGCCTCCTTTACTGAATGCCCGAATGTGCTATGATGGTAATGGCCGCTTGACTTCACTCCGGATCGGAGCCGAAGGCGAAGCGGCCGCGAGAACGCCGGATGGGGACATCAAACCGAACATGAGGAGGTGACGCTATGCCGGTGTACGAGTACCGCTGCACGCAATGCAATCGAAAGTTCACGGTGACGATGAGCATCGCCGAGTATGAGAAGAAGAAGGTGAAGTGCCCCAAGTGCGGAAGCCGAAAAGTCGAACAACAACCGGCGGCCTTCTATGCCGTGACTTCGAAGAAGAGCTGACGCCCGTGAGCGAGAGGGGACGAACGGATGCTTCTCCCTCAGCGGCCGCCGAGGCGATGCCGCGCCCTCTCGCGCGCCGAGAGCGAGAGTGAGGATGATCATCTGTCCACGGTGCGGGGCGGAATCGCCGGCAGAGGCGCGCTTCTGCCGTCGGTGCGGAGCGCGCCTGTCGGAATCCCCCTCCGAGGACATCCCCACGCGGGTCCTGGAAGCTCCACCCACCTCCCCCCTGGAGCCGCGACCGACTGGACCGGCCTATGTCCCCCCCGCGATCCCCTCCGGCTCGCCTCCGCCATCGGAGGTTCGCGTGGATGTGGGGCGATGGCTCTCGGAGGGATGGGCGATCTTCGCGCGGCAGTGGCCGACGTTCGCCCTGGCTGCGCTCGTCGCCGCCTTCCTCTCCCTGGTGACGCTCACCATCACGACGGGCCCCTTCCTGCTGGGCCTCTATTTCATGGCCTTTCAGGCCATGCGGGGTGAGAAGATTCAACTCGGCGACCTCTTCAAAGGGTTCGAGCAGTTCGGGCTCGCCTTTCTGGCCTGGCTCATCGAGGTCTTCATCCACTCCTCGCTCGGAGGGCTCACGGAGCGCGCCCCCCTGATGGGGCTCATCTCGCTCGCGTTCTCTCCCCTGGCCTTCGCCCTCTTCGCCTTCGTCTACCCCTTGATCCTGGACCGCAAAATGGATATCGCCTCGGCGTTGAACGAAGCTTGGAGGGTCGTCGTCTCGCGCCAGTGGGTGATGTTCTGGGTCTTGGGCGTCGTCCTCATGCTGCTGCTGACGGCAGGCTTGCTCGGATGCCTCGTCGGCGTGTTCATCACGGCGCCGTGGATCATCTGCGCTATGGCCGTCGCGTATCGGGACATCTTCGGCGTGCAGTCATGGTCCCCCGAGCCCCTGTGGCCCTCATCGGGGACGCGGACATCAAGCTGACACAAGGAGTCTCATCCACTCGGCGGTCCGATCTCCAGAACTCCCGTCTCCTCCTCAGAAGACCGCTCGGACGCGGCAAAATGCTCGACGATGCGACGCGCGAGCTGTTCCCCCACGAAGGGGCGCAGCTCCTGGATCGTCGCCCGCCGAATGCGCGACACGCTCCCGAAGTTCCGCAGCAGAAGTTCCTTCCGCTTCTCCCCGATCCCGGGGATCGCCAGCAATTCCGAAGCGAAATCGCGCTGCCGCCGACGTCGCCGATGGAAGGTCACGGCGAACCGATGCGCCTCATCGCGAATCATCTGGATCAAGTGTAGCGCGGGCGAATGACGATCGAGGACGAGCGGATCCGTCTGTCCCTTGACGTAGAGGACCTCCTCGCGCTTGGCGATCGCCGCGACCGGCAGCTCCCTCAGGTTCAACGCCTCAAGCGCTTCCACCGCGGCGCGCAGTTGCCCTTTCCCCCCATCAATGAGCACGAGGTCGGGAAGCGGGCGCGCCTCGCGAAGCAGGCGCGCATATCGCCGATGGACGACCTCGCGCAGCGCTGCATAGTCATCCCCCTCGCGCGCCGTCCTCACGATGTACTGGCGATACTCGCTCTTGCGCATCGTCCCGCTGTCGCAGACCACGAGCGAGGCGACCATCTCCGCCCCTTGCAGATGCGAAACATCGAACGCTTCGATCCGCTCCGGCCGCCGCGGCAGATCCAGTGCGCGCGCCACTTCCTCCAGGACGCGCGACATCTCCGGGCGGAGCACGCGGAAGCGCTCCTCGAAGGCGAGCTTCGCATTCTGCGTGGCGAGCGCGACCAGATCCCGCCTCATCCCTCGCTTCGGTTCATACACGCGCACGCGCCGCCCCTTCTTCTGGCTCAACCAGTTCTCGATCAAGGGGCGATCCTCGATGGGGATGGGCAGCACGATCTCCGCCGGGACGTAGTCGCCCGCGGCGTAATACTGCACGAGCACCTGCGCCAGGAAGCCCCCGAGATCCCCGGGTGGTAACTCCTCCCAATAGAAATCGCGCTTGCCGATGATCTTCCCCGCGCGCATGGTGAAGAGGCAGAGGGCCAGGCGCCGTCCGTCCGTGTGCAGACCGAAGATGTCCGCGTCCACCTCGGTCGTGAGCGCCATCTTCTGCTCCTCACTGAGCCGCTCCACAACGCGCAGGAGATCGCGATACCGGGCGGCCGCCTCGAACCGCAATTCCTCGGCGGCTCGCTCCATGCGCTCGCGCAGGCTCTGCGCGAGATCCCGATTCCTCCCCTCCAGGAACATGCGCACATCGCGCACGGCTTCCCAATACTGCTCGCGACCGAAGAGCCCCTCCACGCACGGGCCCAAACAGCGCTTGATCTGATATTGCAGGCATGGCCGCCCCTTCCGCCGATAGGTGTGGAAGACTTCGTCCGAACAGGGGCGCAGCCGAAACTCCCGTTGGATGAGATCGAGCAGCTGATCGGCGAGCGAAGCGGGCAAGTAGGGACCGAAGTAGAGCGCCCCATCGCGCTCGATCTTCCGCACCTTCAGCACGCGCGGGAACGGTTCGTTGATGGTCAGCTTCAGGTGCGGATAGTGCTTGTCGTCCTTCAGCAGCGCGTTGAATCGCGGCTGATGCTGCTTGATGAGATGGCTCTCCAGGATGAGCGCTTCCACCTCCGTGTCGGTGACGATGTACTCGAGGTCCGCGATCTGAGCCACCAGCTCCGAGGTCTTCACATCCCGCCAGCGCGAGGCATGAAAATACTGGCGCACGCGATGGCGCAGATTCTTGGCCTTCCCGATGTAGATGATCGCCCCGCTGCTGTCGCGATAGAGATAACACCCAGGCGCCTCAGGAAGCCGCCGGATCTTCTCCGCCAGCGTCATAGGCCGAACGCCTCGAGCATCTTCTCGGTCATATAATAGAGCGCGACGCCGAGGAAGACAACGAGCGAGGACGTGCTGCGCGTCTCCCGATTGATCTCCGGGATCAGGTCGGAGGCCGCGACATAGAGCGTCACGCCGGCCGAGAGGGGCAGGGCATACGGGATCACTCCGCGCGCGACGCCGACCAGGAGCACGCCCACGAGCGTGGCCACGGCCACGGCGGCGCTCGCCCATCGCGCGGCGCGGCGCGAGCGACCCGAAGCGAGCACGATCGAAGCCACGGTGAACCCCTCCGGCAGTTTGTGCAAGAGGATGGCGATGAAGAGGAGCACGCCCAACCGATGCTCCACATGAAATCCGGCGGCGATGGCGACGCCATCGAAGAACGCGTGAAGCGCCACGCCGCCGACCGCTGCCCAGACGACGTGCCGCCCGGAGAGCGCCTCCACATGCGTCTCCTCTCCGAAATGAAAATGCGGCGCCACCGTGTGCTCGAACAATTGGATGAGCAAGTATCCGGCCAAGACCAGGATCAGCGGGGGAGTGGAATGCCCTCGCCAGAGATCCAAATCCAGGCTGGTCGGCAGCACCTTCAGGAAGACGGCGGCCAAGAGGAATCCGGCCCCCAAAGCCAGAGGGTACAAGAGCAGCGAGCGGCGCGCGATCAGACGCGGCCACGTCACCCAGAATCCACCCACGATATTGGCGAGCGCCGCCATCCCCCCGAAGATCACCGCATCCATCGGCCCCCCTCCCCATGCCCCATCCGACACAATGGGCTTAAAGCAAAGAGTATAGCCCCGCTCCCTCATGACCTCCAATGACGCCCTCGCCACATCGAGGCTCCGAACACATGGGATTTTCAAACTTTTTCGGCCACAGCACCATCCTATAAAGGTGGAAACGGTCGCAAGAGGAAGCGCGACCGACTCGCCATGAATTCGGAAGGCGCGGAGGAAAGGAGGAAGCGATGATGCGAGGCAAACTGATGGCGATCTCAGGGCTCGTGCTCCTGGGCATGATCTGGGGAGGAGGGATCGCATGGGCGCAGCGCCCGGCCGAGGTGCTGCGCTTGAGGGAGCACCTCGGGCTCACGCCTGAGCAAGTCACCCGGATTCAAGAGCTGATCAGAACCCACCGCAACGACGTCTTCCCGCTGCAACAGGAGCTGCGGGCGAAGACGCATGAGCTGCGCAATGCTCTGGAGGCCCCGAACCCCGACGCCACAACCGTCGGACAGCTCCTCTTGGAACGCCGCGCGCTGCAACGGCAGCTTCGAGAGAAGAACCAGAAGCTGCGCGCGGACATCGAGGCCGTGCTCACGCCGGAGCAGAGGCAGAAGCTGAGCGAATGGCGACAGACGCGCCCACCGTTGCGTGGACCTCGACGGAGCCTTCCGGGCGCTCGGGCCAATAGGCTCCCCGGCCCTCCCCGATAGCTCGGGATGTCACGACCGCCCCGTCGTGAGCGGCGATCCCTCGGCGATGATGCCCATGGCCGAGGGACCCGCGCTATTTTTCTCACCACGCGTCCACGGATTCCATCTCCCCTGACGCGCCTTGCGCGCGCGCGCGAAACTCGCTAGGTTTCCCCTCGTGTGGGATCAAACGGCACGATCACTCGGTCGCCTGGCGATCCTCTGGACGTTCCTGTTGAACGCCATCGCGCCTCCGGTGAGCGCGAGGCATGATCCGGTCGTCACCTTCGGCGAATCGGCTCCGATCGGACTTCACGTGCACCTTCGCGACCTGCATCCCCGGATTCTCGCTCCCGGCGATCTCGTGACCGCGCGCGTGCTGCTGCAGAACGATCGGGACGAAGCCGTCGAGGTTGAAGCTCTTCATCTGCTCGTCTTGAGCCCCGATGAGGAGACCGTTCTCGAACTCCTCCCTCCGGAGGCACCCGCGCCTTCGGAGATCGCCCCCGAAGTGATCGGCCCTCGCGGGCAACGCCTCCTGACGCGCTCCTTCCGAGTGGCCGCCTCGCGCGCGCCATCTGTCGGTCGTCAACGTCTCGCGGTATTGGCTCGCGTACGCTCTCCCCGAGGGATCTCCCTTCTCATCTCACCAGCCCGAGAGGTCACCGTCGCCCGGCTCCGCATGCACGATCTCACGGTCTTCCCCACGGTGCTCCCCGATTGTCAGGGAGCGACCGCCGTCGGGTTCGAGCTGGAAATTCATAACGTGACCTTCAATCCGGTGGACGATGCGCAACTCCTCTATGAGCTGCGGGAACGTGAGTCCCAGACCCTCCTGGCGAGCGGGCGCCTGCGACTCGGTCGTCTCGCAGCCGGAGAACGGCGGCGCATCCGCTCGATGGAACCCGTGGAAGTCCCGACGCCCGCGCTCATCCCCGGACGACGCTTGGTCCTCGATCTCCTCCTGCAGCCGGAAGCGCTCGCCGAGCGCCGCGTCCTCGTGATCGGCACGGGCGCCGATGTGAAGGTGGAGGGCGTCAGCATCGTCCCACCGGATCGAGCGCCGGGGGATTCCGTCCTCCCCGGAGAGACGGCCGCCCTCGGTTTCACACTCGTCAATCGCGGGAATCAACAGGGGACGAGCCCGATGCTCGAAGTGCGCCTGAGCGCGCGCGCCGGTGAGACGCCCTTGCGCGTGGAGCCTGACACGATCCGACTGCCGAATGTCGCGCTCGCCCCCTGCGGAGGAAGCCTCCGTATCGGTGCTGCTCAGGAAGCGTCCGAAGTGCCCTCGACTCTTCCGACGCTGCAGCTTCTCATTCCCCCGGACGTCGAGGAGGGTGAAGCGATCGTGCAGTTCGATGTCGAGCGGACTTCTGAAGAAGCGACGACGGACACGGATGAGGAGCCCCCCCGCGCGAGTTTCCACATAGACCTGCCGAACCTGCGCCTGCTTGATGTCTCCGTTCCTCAGGAGGTGCTGCTCGGTCAAAGCGCGAGCCTGTGGTTCCGCATCGCGAATGTGCGGGACCATCCGCAGGATCGCGCCCCCGCTCCGGCCGGTGTGCGCGTGCGCGCTGCGTTGATCCAGAACGGACGACAACTCGCACAGGTGGAGTTTCGAACGCGTCGTCCGATTGAGGCGGGACGATCCGAATCCCCTCCCGCAGATTTCGCGCTGCGCGTGCCCGCGCAAGCCGAGGAAGGCCCCGCGCTCGTGCGCCTGGAAGTGGACCCGCCGACCGACGAACGCCCGCGCGGTGATGTGCGTGAGTCGAACGAGGCGGACAACATCGTGGAACTCCCTCTTCGGCTCAAGATGCCGCTCCCCGATTTGGTCGTAGAAGCCGCGCGCTTCCTCGCCCCGGGCGATCCCCCGACGCTCGTGATCGGCGCACCGACGGCGCTCTTTTTCCTCATCGCCAATCGGGGCGAAGGCACGGCCGATCCGGCGACGCATGAGATCAGCCTGGTGTTCACGATCACCATCGGCCCCTTCCCCCTTCAACTCCACGCTCCTCTTCGAACCGTGGAGACATCGCGCTTGGGTCGTGGTCGCTTCGCCCCCTTCCTCGTCACGCTCTCTGTCCCGCCGGTCGTTCAACTCCCCGGCCTCCCGCTGCCCATCCCCGTCCCTCCGGGACCCGCCGCGATCCGCATCACCGCCGACTCGGAGCGAAGCGTTGAGGAGACGGACGAAGACAACAACATGATTCAGATCCCGGTGGTGCTCGTCTCTCCGCCCTGAACGGCCGAGGGGAGCAAAATCCCCCTCACGGACTCGCACTGGAAATAGACCGTGCCGATAACCCCGCGAGGAAGGAGCCGTTCCCAAGGGGAAGAGTCACCGCCGGAACGAAGGAGAGGCCACCTCCACAGGCGCGCGCGATCAGGAGCCCCGGGCGGGTCAACTCGTCCTCCTCGCCCACCCGTCGAAATCTTTGAGAGCCGACACGACAGCCGCGAGCTCCTCCTCCGTCATGGAGTTATAGAACGGCAGGCGAAGCAGGCGATCGCTGACGTCTTCCGTGACAGGGCATTGACCGGGATATCCCCCGAAACGCCGGCCCATCTCCGACAGATGCAACGGTTGATAGTGAAAGACGCTCAGGATGCTGCGCGCCTTCAGGTGTGCGATCAACGCCTGCCGCTCCTCCAGCGAGGGCATGAGCAGATAGAACAGGTGATACGATTGCTGACAATGGGGCGGGACAGAGGGGAGCCGAACGCCGTGCGCCTCGGCCCACTCCTTCAAATGCTCGGCATAGTACTCCCAGATACGACGACGTTTGGCCTGAATCTGCTCGCGGACTTCGAGTTGCGCGTAGAGGAATGCCGCCAAGAGGTCCGACAAGAGATAGCTCGACCCCACATCAACCCAGGTGTACTTGTCCACTTCGCCCCGGAAAAAGCGGGCGCGGTCGGTCCCCTTTTCGCGGATGATCTCCGCGCGCTCGATGTACTGCGGATCGTTGATGATGAGCGCTCCGCCCTCGCCACAGGTGATGTTCTTCGTCTCGTGGAAGCTCAGGGCAGCCAGACATCCGAACGTGCCGAGCGGCTTCCCCTTGTAGGCGCCGAACAACCCGTGCGCGTTGTCCTCGACGACGGCCACGCCGTGACGCCGGGCGATCTCCAGAATGGCCTCCATCTCGCAGCCCACCCCCGCATAGTGCACGACGACGATGGCCCGCGTGCGCGGCGTGATGAGCCGTTCGAGTTGGGTCTCATCCAGATTGAGCGTGTCCGGACGAATGTCGGCGAAGACGGGCCGCGCCCCCCGCAGGACGAACGCATTGGCCGTGGAAACGAAGGTGAAGGACGGAACAATCACCTCATCCCCCTCCCGAACATCCAACAACAGGGCGATCAACTCCAAGGCGTGCGTCCCCGACGGAGTGAGGAGAACCCTCGGCGCTCCTAGCTGTTTTTCCAAAATCTCCCGGCATTTTTGAGTGAAGGGACCATCGCCCGAGATATGTCCATTTGCAACTGCCTGAGCCATATAAGTCTGTTCCTGGCCTTCGAACGATGGCCAGTTAAATGGAACTTTATACATCATACCTCTGCTAAGAGCACAAGCACATCCCCACGCCGATGTGAGTTGAGGAAGTAAAGCCAGTAAAGCAACGTCGCAATAAGAGATGTCATACGATTGAACGGACCGATCCCGATCTGGCAATAATTTTGGAGCGAGCGGACGATGGGCGAGTAGAAAGGAAAGCCCCAATAAATCGCCCTTCTTACCTTGAATCCAACAGCTGCCGCCTTTTGCTCTAACTCTCCAGGGCGGTAATTTCGCACATGGCCGACGCGCTCGTCCCACCGACGGTAGCGTTCAAAGTCTCCCGCAATGGTTGTCGCCAGGAAGTACTTCCCGGTCATGGCACGCATATTGCGCAAAGCCGCCACATCATCAGGAAGATGTTCCAATACTAATGAGCAAAAGACCAAATCCCAATGTCCATCAAGCCGTTCTTTTTGAATGTCTAATAGGTAACCTTCCCCGCCCGTCAACTGGCGGGCACGTTCGAGAGCCCATGCGCTAATGTCCACTCCGGTGTAACGCTTCAGCTTTCGCCCGCGAGCCAATAACTCCCAATGGATACCTGGCCCACATCCAACGTCCAAGACACTTTCGTATTCAATGCCGTGAAGCATTTTTGCAACGAGACGCCGCAGATGACGATGGGTAGGTCCCTTATAGCTGAGATCACTATAGACCTGCGTCCACATCTCATTGTAGTCAGGAGGTAACGATCCGCTCATCATGTTGATAAATTCTCAGGAAACTTTCTCCCTCCCCAAGAGGTCAAGCATAGCTGGCGTGATGATCCGAAGCTGAGGGAATTGCTTTTGGAGAGTGAGATTCTCCGTCATGGAATCATTGACCATGATGCATGTTTCTGCCCGGATCGCATAGGTCCCCATGATTCTCTCTAACTCAGCCAGCTTGTCATCGGTTATTCGGACCTCCCGAAAGAAATCAGGGATCCTGTGAGTCTTGAGGATTCGATCAGCGTCAGGGTTCTTGGTGAGGAGTATCTGGCTAATCCCCCTATTGTTAAGGTCATAGAGGCAGGCGATCGCTTCGGGATTCGGTTTTCCATCCTTACGGATGAGCGTGTCGTCCAAATCCCAAATGACCCACTGAAAGCTCTCCGTCTCGCAGAAATTCCTCAGGCAGCGATTAAGTAGGACCTTCGGGATCGGCTGTGGGATTTCCACCTCATAGCCCATGAAGAGAAACACCGATAATAGTGGGATGTTGACCCCTGACAGCCGCGTCAGCGTCATCGAACCGGCGACCCGGCAATTGATTTCCATAAGCACAGGTTGTCCCCCTTGATTCATCTTAAACTGGGCGAACCAAGGACCCTCGATCCGAATCTCCTCAGTGATTCGCCTCACCGCTTCCTCAATTTCCGTCATGAGAACTCCTTTCGTGCCCAACGCTATATTGCGGCCAATTCGCCCCCGGAGACGGACCTGTAAAAAGCGAAGGCGCCCATCGAGATCGTTCAGGCAGTCCACAGTGAACTCCTCTCCAGGCAAGTATTCCATGACAAGAAGCCCCTTTTTCAAAGCGATCTCCAATTCCTCCATTGTCGTCACGAGCATCCCCCCTCGCGCACCACTCCCAATATCCGGTTTGGCGTAAGCGGGCAGCTCGAAATTGGTGGAGTCATAAAGACGGGGAACGGGGATGATGCCTCTGAGGCGCTCATACACTTTCGATTTTGAAAGGACAAGATGGGCCGCCTCGCTATTGGGGGTGATAAAGGTCGTACGAGGCAAGCGCCATTTTGAGAACTCAGCCACAAGGAGATCCACCGTGGGGAAGACGACATCTATCCGGTTGTCCTGAAGCAACCTTTCCATGCGTTCCTTAAAGTCGGGCTGGTAATAGCTGGGACAAACAATGTAGTTCTTCAAGAGAAGGCGAGATGGATCGTACTCAACGTCAACACTGCTCCCTCCGAAAAGAGTGATCTTGTTGCTGTGAATCAGCGAGTTAATAATCTCAAGTCCAGGCTCATTGCAAGACGGAAAGACGAGGACCCTGAACATGACTTTGCTCTAATCTTTCACCGATGATCTCTTGGCCCAGTGGCGGTGCGCCTCATGAGTTCTATCCGAAGTCGCTTCCCTCTGCACATAAGCCGGTCGGTCCATCAGACGGAAGTGCATCCGGGCCAGATATTCGCCGATGATGCCGAGCGACAGCAATTGCGCCCCGGAGAAGATCGCGATCACCGAGGCCAAAAAGGGAAAGCCGGGGACGCTCCCGCCATAGAGCAGATAGCGCCCGACGACGTAGACCAACACCCCCAAACCGAAGAGAGAGAAGGCGAAGCCGATCAGGCTCGCCACTTGCAGCGGGAACGTGCTGAAGCCCGTCATCATGTTGAGCGCGTGGGTGACGAGTTTGCCGAAGGTGTAGTGGGAGGTCCCGACCGGTCGCGGATCGTGCCGAACGGCGACGGCGGCGAACCGAGCCGCCCCCCACGTGAGCAGGACATCAATCGAGACGAAAGGACCGTGGTAATTGGCGAAGGCCTCCCGCAGCGGCGTGCGAAATGCGCGGAAGGCACTCACGTGACGGGCGACCTCGGCCCCCACGGCGCTCTGCAAGGCTAACTTCGTGATGCGCGACGCCAGATTCCGCCAGAATCCGTGAGGCGGCTGAAGCGGTGTCCCGTAGACCACATCGTACCCTTCCGCCAGCTTATCTAATAGCTTCGGGATCTCCTCCGGGGGATGCTGCAGGTCATCGTCCATCGTCACGATGATCTCATGGCGAGCGGCGCGAATCCCGCAGAGCAAGGCATTGTGCTGGCCATAATTCCGCATCAGGCAAATCCCACGAATCCCCTCCTGCCTCGCAGCGAGCTCGCAGATCACCTCCCAACTTCGGTCTCCGCTCCCATCATTCACCAAAATCACCTCCGCCGCTGACGCGCACGAGGCCAGAACGGGTCGCAGTCGCTGTACCAGAAGCGGCAGCGTCGCTTCGCTGTTGAAGACCGGCACCACCACCGATACCGTCGGACGTACATCTCGCATATCCTGCCAAGCCACAAGGGTACGCACCAGAAGCCCAATTGTCAAGAACTGCTCGTGGAGCAAAGAGCCGCCATCGAAAAGTAAGAACCGTCCGCAACAGCGAAGGGACTAACGGTATCGTGCCTCCCAGGACTTCTCTTGAGGCCTTTTCATACCTGTGGCCGAAAAGAGGCTGTTCGGAAAATTGCGACTTGACTGTCCGTTGCTCATTGCGGTACATATTCCCCCCGTATGAGGTCAGTTCTCGCGGTCTTTTCGACGGCGTTCCTCGCCTTCTTAGGGTTGCAATTTGTCTCCTCGGACTTCGTTGATCCCGACGCTTACTATCACATTGTGATGGCGGAATTGCCATTCTATCGGCTTTCGCGCTTCCCGTGGCTCTCGGCCACCACCTTGCGAGACGAATTCGCCGATCTTCACTTGCTTTATCACCTTTTGCTCCGCCCCTTCGTAGCCCTGGACAGGATAATCGGCGCCAAGGTGGCGACGGCCTTGTTCAGCGCCGCTGCCGCGACGACCCTATTCTGGTTCATGCGACGCTTGCGCCTGCCGCTACCGAGATTCTGGACTTTTGCTGCCTTCGCTTTCTCCATGGGTGGATTGCTGCGATATAATCTAGTGAAAGCTAACGCGCTTGCACTGATCTTTTTGCTGCTGGCCCTGTGGGCGATGTTAGAAGGGCGATGGAAAACCGTGCTGGTCATCGCCGCTATCTTCACACTGACCTATGGCGCAGCTCTTCTTCTTCCCGCGCTCGCGGGACTCTTCACACTCGTGAAATATGCCGAAGTCCGCGGCTGGCTCTCAAAGTGGGCGCAAGGGCTTGGCGTAATGAGCGAAGGTACTGTGCACCGGTTCCCCTGGCGACCAATGGCCTATACGCTGGCCGGAATGGCCCTGGGTCTGCTCTCACATCCCCAGTTTCCCACGAGCTTCAGCTTGTTCACCCGTGCTCTTCAAGTCATAAACCGTCCACCCTCCACCATACAGAGCGCGTTTCATGAATGGAATGTTTTTGACCCCCGAACGCTGCTTGTGAGCTCTCTGCCGCTGGTGGCGCTGTGGGCTGGGGGGATCGGCCTGCGGCTTCGACGTGGAAGTTGGACGGGGCTTGAAGCCTTCGTCGTGTCTGCCAGTATATTTATGCTGGCTCTGACCCTCCGGCACGGACGGTTCGTCGAATATTGGGCTCCCTTTGCCGCCTTCTCCGCCGCTATCACTTTAAGGGAGAAAGCACACCAGTGGTCCAGGAGGATCGCGTCCGAGAGGACATATTGGTGGGGGGTTCTCATCCTGGCCTCGATCCCAATTTGGATCAATATCGGAGTAACCGCCGTCCGTCTTCGCGCCGGCGGCCAATTCATCTCGGTCGTGAAGAACGCTGTGCTCTGGTTAGCCGAGCATAGTGAAGAGGGCGCCATTGTCTTTCATACGCGTTGGGATCAGTTCCCGCATCTCTTCTTCTGGAACCAACGGAATTACTATATCACCGGGCTGGACCCTGTGTATGTTTATTTCCATGATCCGGGCCTCCACTGGCAGCTATGGCATTTCCAACAGGATCATGCGGGGATCTGTAAGGCGGAGCATTGCGGGCCGATGTCCGTGGAGGAGCAAGATCGCTCAATCGCGGAAGCAATCGTGAAAGACTTTCGAGCGTCGTACGTACTTGTGGTGAAGAAAGAGAACCCTCAACTCAACGCTGCTCTCACCCGTCAATCACGCGTGTTCCGGAGAGTCTATGAAGACCCACAGGTTATCATCTACAAGGTACACCCGTGAGAAGGAGCATCCCTTTTGATCCCCCTCAACATCCCCTTCGGGTTCAGACGATTACCACACCCGACAAACTATTGATAGCGACCTTCGCGAGCAACCCTAGCAGCCAGACGCCTCCAGCAATGCCTACCGCCACCCCCCACTTCGCTCTTTCCAGCATAATGGAGAGTCCTAAGGCAGCCCACACTAATGACCAAAATTGGAAGAGATCAAGATTGCTCGCTATTGTGGCCAGGATGACATGAGCATCCTTATCTTCGACCAGGAACCCCAAGTTACCCAGCAGCAGCCCCTTGTGGCCTACGACCTCCTCGGGAGGCCTCAGATACATCTGGATGATAAGGAATAGCGACAAAATCACCGTAGGCGGCAACTCGGCATATGCCCGCACAGCGAGGGCGTGCTTGAACGCCAAACGCTCTTTGACCAAGAGCGCACCAAGTTGGTATAAACCGGCCCCGATGACAAGGACTAAGAGCAAATTGATGGGGACATAGACAAGCCCGACTAATTTCTGCAGCCATGTTTCCCCGCGCTGGGTTTGTCTGTCATATTCCCTGCGAAATTCCTGTTCGTCCTGCGGGCTCATCCCCGACTTCCTGGCGATCTTGACGATCCTCTCAAAGTCAGCCTCCCGCCGCATCGGATAAGGAACACGCACCAAATATACGAATTGGACAGCCGTTGCCAACACGGCCGAGAGCAAAAATGCGATCAACCATGTCGGGTGAGTCTTAACGGCCCGAAAGGTCTCCGCAGGTCGCAGAAATATACCAATGATGCGCTCCAGAACACCCCATGTTTTAGGAGGTGGGGGCGAGGTCGCAGATTCGCCTTTCGGTCGTCCTATTGGCGCTCCATTGACCTTGTCTTCCATACCCTCAACCTCGAGGCCCTGGAGTCCTCCCGCTGGAAGAAGGCCTTTTATTATCCTAAGCATGGTCTATGCATGTCAATACCCATCCCTCGGAACGGATGCTGAGGCGACGTCGAGACTTTGGGCAAATCGAAGGTCAGCGCTCACTCGATTAAGCCCGCCCTCACCCGAACCATTGCAGGAACTGGAGGGAAGAGGCAGGAGCGAGCCCCCACGCGAGAGCCGGCAAAAGGAACAGCACTGTCCCCACATGTTCGGAGCCGCCGAGACGGCATATCGGCTCACGAGAGGGGACACAGGAAGACACTAATGAGGAATCCCACGATCAACGCCGAGATGAGGAGATGCCTTCAGACCCCACGTCGGTCGTTCCCGCGCGCGGTTCTGTTTCTACTGGGTGTGGGCCCGGCATCGGTCGCCTCCGTGCGAGATGCGGCGGGATTATACGCAGCGGTTTTGCCTTTTGACAAGCCTCGCCATGATGCCCTATGGTTTGGCGGAACGCAGGGGAGTTCGATTCATGGGAGGGAACGACCTATGGGGCAATATCGTCGGGTAATCGCCTGGGTTCTCGCCTGGTGCATGCTGCTTGTGGCGATGGATCATGTCGCAGCGGCCCAGCGCCCGAAGCGAGGGATGACGTTCATGGACGTTCTGGAGCTGCGCACGGTCGGTGATCCGGCGCTCTCTCCAGACGGAAAGTGGCTGCTCTACACAGTGACGACGCTCAATTGGAAGGAGGGCAAACGCTTCCGCGACCTCTTTCTCGTCTCGACCGCCGGCGGTCCCTCGCGCCAACTGACCTTCACGACGAACAAGGACGAGCACAGTCCCGCGTGGTCTCGCGATGGGACATTCTTCGCCTTCCTCTCGGATCGCGAGGGGAGCACACAGCTTTACGTCATGCGCCCGGATGGCGGCGAAGCGCGCCAGGTGACGGACCACAAGGATGGTGTGGAGCGCTTCGCCTTCAGCCGTGATGGCCGCTGGTTGGCCTTCACGGCCGGGAAGGAGGGCGAACGCCAATTGTGGCTTTTGCCCGCCCGCTTCGATGCGGAGAAACCCATTCCGCTGACCACGCATGAGACGGGCGTCCTTCGGTGGGAGTGGAGCCCGGACAGCCGACTCATCTATTTCACCTCGCCCGACTTCCTGGACAAGCTCGATCGGGAGCGGCGGGAGAAGAAGTTCGACGTGCGCATCGTGGATCAGCCGAAGCCCCCGGCTCACCTGTGGGCCGTGGATGTAGAGACGAAGTCCGTGAAGCGCTGGACCTCAGGTTCGGAATATAGCGTCGCCGCTTTCGTGATCTCCAAGGATCATCGCGCCATCGCCTTCCGCGGGGCTTCGACCTCCCGCTATGCGACGGGCGAGGAGGCCGAGGTCTACCGGCTCGATCTCGCGACCGGTGCCGTCGAGCGGCTCACGCGAAACGGGGTGAGTGAGGGGGCCATGAGTTTCTCCCCGGACGGCGCATGGCTGGCCTTCACAGCTCCCGACGATTTCACCTACATGCGCAATCTCCGCATTTATCTCGCGCCAGCGCGCGGAGGACCAGTGCGCGAGGTGGAGACCGATTTCGACGGCGATGTCTCTCTGGGCTTCTGGAGCCGGGACGGCAAAATGATCTACTTCACCGAAGGCGTCGGGGTCAACGCGCATCTCTTCGCCATCTCCGTGGAGACGGGGCGCGTCACGCAGCTCACCCATGAGACGGGCGTTCTCTCGGCCGCATTCGATGAGGATACCGGATGGGTGCTTCTGACCTTCACCGATCCGGAGAATCCACCCGACTTCTACATCACCACGCTCGATAAGGTGGGGCAGCGCTCCCAATGGACGCGTCTGACGCGCGCGAATCCGCAGATCGAGGAGATCGCCCTCGGGGAGTATGAGACCATTCGCTGGAGAAGTACCGACGGGCAGATGGTCGAGGGCCTTCTCATCAAGCCGGTCGGATATGAGCCCGGACGGCGGTATCCCCTCATCGTCCAGCTGCACGGCGGGCCGGCAGCCGCTTACATGAATTCGTTCTCGGGAAGCTACGGCACATACGTGCACGTCTTCGCAGCCAATGGCTACGCCGTCTTTCAACCCAACTATCGCGGTTCATCGAACTACGGCGAGCGGTTCAAGATGCAGATCGCAGGCGACTATTTCCGGCAGGGATATGAGGACATCATGACCGGCGTGGATGAGCTGATCGCGCGGGGCATCGCCGATCCGGAGAAACTCGGTATGATGGGATGGAGCGCCGGCGGCCATTTCTCCAATTGGACGCTCGTGCAGACCGATCGCTTCAAGGCGATCTCCACAGGGGCTGGAGCCGTGAATTGGATCTCCATGTACGCCCAGACGGACGTGCAGGTCCCTCGCGAGTTCTACTTCAAAGGGCGACCCTACGAGAACTGGGACCACTATGTCGCGGTTTCGCCCATCCGGTATATCACGCGCGCAAAGACGCCGACGCTGATCCACGTGGGGGAAGCGGACCCGCGCGTGCCGCGCCCTCAGAGTGAAGAATTGCACATGGCGTTGAAGAAGCTGGGCGTGCCGACCGAATTCATCATCTATCCGGGCATGCCGCACGCGCTGACGCATCCGCGGTATCAGTTGGTGAAGATGGTCGCCGAGTTCCAATGGTTCGAGAAGTGGATCAAGGGGAAAGAACCGTGGCTCGATTGGAAGGTCCTGCTGGACACGCTGCGAGAGGAGGCCTCGAAGCCCGAAGAGCCTGAGCATCGGTGAGGTCAAGCGGAACGCCGCGATGTGCGGGCAGCGAGCGCGCCCTCGGCGCGCAGAAGCCCTCCTTGTACGCGGATCGTCGCGCGGATCAGGCGAAGGCAAGCCCTCATTTGGACGCTCAGCTCGCGACTCCCGAAGCGCAGGACCGCCCATCCGGCGCTCGTCAGCACATTATTGCGCTGCCGATCTCGATGAAGGACCTTCGGATCCGAATGCCACGCGTCGCCATCGCACTCGACGTCAATGTTCCCCCGACGGCAGAAGATGGCGAAGTCCAGGCAGTAGCGCGCGTCCCCGATGCGGACGAAGAACTGACGCTCGCTCTCGATCCGATGCCGCTTCAGCGCCGCATAGAGCGCGTCTTCGAGCGGGCTCTCGTGAAAAAGATCATTGACCTCCTCAGCACGGCAGAACTTCTCCCACGTCGTCGGGATGAAGACGATGCGGCGTCCGCGCCGACTGATGATCGGACGCTCCAGGCATCGAAGCTCTCCAAGCTCCAGCTTGTAATACTCATGCTCCGCCCGAGGATGATCCGGCTGATCGGGGAACAACTCCCGCCGTTTCACGATCGAGCGCCCGAGGATCGGTGCGTAATAACGAATGGCCCAGCGCTCCTCGCCGAACGCCGCCGTTTGATAGAAAGCGAGCCACTGAGCCTCCTCGATGTTCTTGGGCGCGCTTCGAACGGGGATGCGATACCAACGTTGCAGGCGCGCGATCTCCAAGTCGCGCCGATTGTTCATGATGGCGACGAGCACATCGCGTCTCGGCGTCGGCCTCGGCATAGACGCCGCCATTATACATCGAGCGATGGCCAGACGTCACCCCCCATCGCGTGGGGAGAGGACGACCAACCGCCTCGCGATCGCTTCACCCGCTCGTCGGGCCTCTTCCGGTGGCATTCGCTGCTCGAAGATCGGGAACAAGACCCGCTCCTCCTTCCGAATATGATCGTGAAGAAGCGCACCGAAGGCCTGAAGCACCTCTGCTGAAGAAGCGGTCTCCATCGAGCGGCGCAACTCTTCGACCCAGGCGCGGAAGCGGCTGTGTTCCTCGCGCAATTCCTCAATGAGCGCGAGGCGTCCAAGGTTCGCCTCCATAATGGGGAAGAGCTCCTCCTCCTCGGCGGCGAAGTGCGGCACGAGATCGCTCTCGAAGAAGGCGACGACCGCGCGCATCAGCTCCCGGAGCCCTTCCGCGTCAGGCGAGCCGCGAGCGAATGCGCGCTTCACGCGAAGGCTCAGGACCAGTCCGCGATGGTGCCCATGCGAGAGCGGGATCAGGCTCTCATGACGTCGCGCCATCCCTCACCTCCCTCTCGGCGACAAAGAGCGCCAGCCATCACGGACTTCCCGTGCCCGCCCCACTCCCCTCGCTTGTGAGCCTACCGAGAGGCGCAACCGCTGGTCCACGTCGGACGAGGTCATACAAGTTGGCGAGCTGTGCGCTCCTCGCACGAGATCACGTTCACGTGAGTGCCAGGGTCCACGCTTCGCCCATACGGGGGACGGTCTCAATTCGGAGACGAAGCGGCTATGTTCCGATGAAGGCGCGAAACAAGGCGAACATAATCCCGGAGAGGACGGCGATATTCCCGACCCAAAAGCCAAATGTCCATTTGAGCAACTCCACCTTCGCCCCGTCGATTTTCTGATCCAACCGATGGATCTCCCCCCGAAGCCCTGTCTCCATCTTCTGCAATTCCCCTTCCAGTCGGTGGATCTCGCTCCGCAATCCCACCTCTATTTTTCGCAACTCCCCCTCCAGCTTCCGTAGCCCCCCCTCCAGCCGCTGAATCTCCTCCCGCAATCCCGCCTCCACCTGATGAATGTCCTCCTTGAGCCCAGCCTCCGTCTTCCGCAACTCCCCCTCCAGCCGCTGAATCTCCTCCCGCAGCCCCGCCTCCACCTGACGAATATCCTCCTTGAGCCCAGCCTCCGTCTTCCGCAGCTCCCCTTCCAGCCGCTGAATCTCCTCCCGCAATCCCGCCTCCACCTGACGAATATCCTCCTTGAGCCCAGCCTCCGTCTTCCGCAGCTCCCCTTCCAGCCGCTGAATTTCTTCCCGAAGTTCCACTTCGACCTGTCGAATGTCTCCCTTCAGGGCAGCTTCTGTCTTTCGGATTTCTTCCCGAAGCGCAGCCCCCGTTTGCCGCAGGTCCTCCTTAAGCGTGGCTTCTGCCTTCCGAATGTCCTCTCGAAGCGCAGTCTCCGTTTGCCGCAGGTCTTCCTTGGTCGCTGCCCTGCGCTCGATCGAGGTCTCCACGAACTCAAGGAGAGCGCGCGTTTCCTCTTCTCCCAACTTGGGCTTCAACTTCTCATACAACTCTAAGACTGTAGGCATTCCGTTTTCCTCCCAGAGCGCGTCGCGCCTTAAGTATATCGCGGGCGACGAAGCGGGGCCAAGCTGACAGGGTGTTCCCCCTGAGCACTCGTTTCATATCGAACCCCATGCCCTCACCGATATTCCATGGCCGCCCCGAGGACTCCCTTCACGTGGGAGACCGCATGAGGACCGAGGCGGACGGCCGCCTCCGCCCACCGACGAGCGAGCGCGAGGACGTCTCCATCCGTCATCCGATGGATGAGTCCCAGACGCAACGCTTCAGCAGCCGAGATGGGCTCCGCCGTGAGGAAGAGGCGCAAGGCTTCGGCCCGCCCGAGGGCGCGCGGCAAGCGGGCTGTCCCCCCCCACCCCGTCAATAACCCCAGGCGCGCGCCAGGATGGGCGAAGACAGAGCGGGTCGTCGCGTATCGCAGGTCGCACGCGAGCGCCAGATCCAACCCGCCGCCTATGCAGTACCCATCAATGGCAGCGATGAAGAGCGGTCGCGCGCGTTCAAGGCGACGAAACAGGAGCTGACCCCGCCGAGAGAAAGCGAATGCCTCTTGAGGCGCCAGACGATGGAGTTCGCGGAGATCAGCGCCCGCGGCAAATCCTCCAGCTTCCGTTCCCGTGAGGATCACCGCCGCGATGTCCCTCCGTCGCTCAACCTCCTCGACAAGAGCCTGCAGGTCGGCGAGCACAGCGAGACTGAGCACATTCGGCGCTCCAGGTGCGGAGCCGCGCGCGCAGTCCAGAACGACGATCCAGTATCCGCGCTGCTCTTCCACGCGGAGATGCGTGAGACCGTCTCTCATCGAGCGCGTCTCGCCTGTTCGCGGGTTCCAGCCGGCAGATCACGCGCTCTCGGCCGATGGCCCCTGCCGCCCTTCAGTTGAGCACCGAGAGGGGACGCCCTTCCGCATCCAAGACCTCGAGCGGCCCATATTGAGCCAGGACTTCACGGATGCGCCGCGCATCGCCGACGGCGACGATCTGCATGCGCTCCAGATCGAAGTACTTTCGCGCGACCCGCTGCACATCCTCGGCCGTGACGGCGAAGACCTTCTGCGGATATGTGTCCCAATAATCGGCGGGCAGATTGTAGATCTTCTGCGTGATGATGTTCTGCAGCAGCTCCTCTGGACGCTCGAGCGAGAGGGCGAAGCTGCCGACGAGCGCCCGCTTGGCATTCTCCAGCTCCTCGGCCGAGACGGGCTCTTCGCGCAGGCGCTGCAACTCATAGAGGAATTCTCGCATCGCGCCTTCGGTCACTTCGGTTCGGACGGCAGCGCCCGCCCCCCAAACACCGGGGAACTTCGAGCTGGTGAAGGTGCTGTAGGCTCCGTACGTGTACCCCTTGTCCTCGCGCAGGTTCAGAAAGAGGCGCGCCGCCGGCCCGTCTCCGAAGATGCGATTGGCGACGAGCACGGCGAAATAATCCGGATCCGTGCGCGTGATCCCCAACACGCCCAATTGCAGGACGGTCTGCACCGACTCCGGCCGGTGAACGAGATAGACTTTTCGCGCCGAGGGCGGAGTGACCGAGGGGATCGTCATCGGAGGGACCTCGGCGGGTTCCCAATCCCCGAAGAACCGCTCGAGCTTGGGAAGCAGTTCGCGAAGCGTCACATCCCCGACGACGGCCAGGAAGGCGTTGTTCGGGCGATAGTGCGCGGCATGGAAGCGAGCGAGCGCGTCCGAAGTGAGCCGCCGGATCGAATCCACCGGAGGGATCGTCCATCCGGCCGGATGCTCTCCATAGAGCGCGCGATTGAAGCGCTCCTGGGCGAGAAGCTGTGGGATCGTCCGCTGAAGCTGCAGCTGCGCGAGCGTGCGCGTCTTATATCGCTCGACCTCTTCGGGCGGGAACGTGGGGTTCCGAATGATGTCGGCGAAGAGATCGAGCACCTCGTCCATGCTCTCGACCAGTCCGGAGACGCTCACCACACTCGTCAATGACGAGAGACCGCTGGCCGCCGTGAAGCTCGCTCCAAGCGCCTCCAAGCGCTCCGCGATCTGTTGGCTCGTGCGTCGCTTCGTCCCCTCGCGCAAGAGCGCCGCCGTGAACTGCGCCAGTCCCCGATGATCGGGCGGATCGGCCAATCCGCCGCTGAGGATCACCATCTGCATCGAGAACGTCGGGATACGATGGTCCTCAAGAAGCAGGACCTCCAGACCGTTTTTGAGCCGCGCCTCTTGCGGCCGCGGCAAGCGCACGCGCAGGATCTCGCGATTGATCGGCGCCTTCCTCTTCAGAACCACGCCCTTCAAAGATTGGGTCGCCGGACCGGGCAGTTGTGGTCCACTCGGCGCCTGCGCTCTCACCCATGAGCCGGAGAGCACAAGCACGACGCCCAGCGAAAGGCTCCGCAGTCGAGTGTTCATCGTCCTCCCTCCTCCTGACCGGATGTGGGCAGCGGCGCGGCCTTGGGCATAGTGATGACGATGACGCGATTGTCCGGGCGCAAATAGCGCTCCGCCACGCGCCGCACATCCTCTTTGGTGACGGCCATGAGCCGATCAAGCCGGGTGTTGATCAGGTTGGGATCGCCATAGTAGACGGCATATTGGCCGAGCAAGATGGCGCGCGAGAGCGAACTGGCGATCGCGCTGATGAAGGCGCGGCGGGCCGTATTCTTGGCCTTCGCCAACTCCCAATCGGCGATGGGCTCGCGTCGCACGCGCTCGATCTCCTCGGCGATCACCGCCTCGACGTCCTCCACGCGCTTGCCCGGCCGGAGCGTCGCCGTGATGTAAAATCCCCCCGGGCCGCGTTTCTCGTCCATGAATCCCCCGACCTGCGTCACCAGCTCCTTCTCCCGCACGAGCTTCTGATAGAGCCGCGAGCTTTGCCCACCATACAGGACGTTTGCCAGAACTTGAAGCGCGTAGAAGTCCGGGGTATTCCCCGGCACCGTCTTGAAGGCGATGTCCAGGCGCGGGAGCCGCGCCAGCGGATCCTCGACCGTCGCCCGCCGTTCCGCCGTCAACCTGGGCTCGGTCACATCTACCGGCGGAGGATTGGGCTGGCGCGGGATCTTCCCGAAATACTGCCGGATCTTCGCCAGCGCTTCCGCTGTCCGGAAATCCCCCACGAGCGTCAACACGGCGTTATTCGGGGCGTAGTAGATGCGAAAGAATTCCCGGACGTCCTCGAGCGTCGCCGCGTTGAGATCCGCCATCGAACCAATGACCGAATGCTTGTAGGCGAAGTTGTCGTAGAGCAGCTCCTGCAACTTCTCTCGACTGCGCCCATAGGGCTGATTGTCCACGCCGAGCCGCCGCTCCTCCTGCACGACCTGCCGCTGATTGTCGAGATTCTCCTGGCTCACGTCGAGGCTTCGCATGCGATCGGCCTCCAGAAAGAGCACCAGATCGAGCTGATTGGCCGGTACCGTCTGGAAGTAATTCGTCCGCTCTTCGTTGGTCGTTCCGTTCATCGTCCCACCGTTGTTGAAGATGAGGTAGAAATGCTCGCCCTTGCCCACGTTCTCCGAACCTTGAAACATCATGTGCTCGAACAAGTGCGCGAATCCCGTACGTCCCGGACGCTCGTTGCGCGATCCCACATTGTACGTGACGCAGAGCGAGACGACCGGCGCGCTGTGATCCTCCACCAAGATCACCCGCAGGCCATTGTCCAAGCGCACGTCCGTGAAGTTGACCTTAACGGCCTTCGGCCTCTGAGCCACTGCGGTGGTCGCTAAAGCGATGATCACCACAAAGGTGCGAAGATTTTTTCGGACGCTCATCGGTCCCCCTCCCGATCGGGCACCTCCCGAAGGCGAAACCACACTCGACGAAGATCGCCAGGCGGCTCGCCTCCTGGAAGCCCTCCGTTCATAACCTGCGAACCAAGCATATCAACGCGGAATGGGGAGGGCAAGTTCCCTAAGATTTCGACCTGATGTGGTATAATCGGCCCCGTCGGGAGGGAGAGCGATGAGCGAGGTCACCGGGTCTGACATCGAGCGGGCGCGCGCGGAGCTTCCGCCCTATATTCGGCGAACGCCGCTTCTTCGGAGCGAAGAGCTGTCGGCCACATTCGGCCATCCGATCTGGTTGAAATGCGAGAACCTGCAGATCACAGGGAGTTACAAGGCGCGCGCGGCTTTCACCCTGCTCCATCGCCTGGGCGAGGACGCGCGACGGCGTGGCGTCGCCCTCACGTCCTCGGGCAACTTCGCCACGGCCTTCGCCTACATGGGCCAGCAGCTCGGCGTCCCTACGGTTCTGGTGATGATGCGCAAGACGTCCCCCTTCAAAGCCGAGCGCACGGCTCGCTTCGGCGGGGAGATCGTCTGGTGCGAAGACCGATTCGAAGCGCGCTTTGAGACGCTGCGGCGATTGGAGACCGAACGCGGGCTCATCGCGATCAACCATCTGGAGGACCCCAACGTCGTCATCGGGCACGGCACGATCGGAGCCGAGATCCTGGAGCAACTCCCGGAGACGTTGACCATCCTCGTGCCTATCAGCACCGGAGGATTGATCGCCGGCATCGCACTCGCTGTGAAGGAACGAAATCCTCGCGCTTCGGTCATCGGCGTTCAACCGGAGGGCTCCAATGCTACCTATCTCTCTTTCAAGGCCGGGACGATCGTCTCGATCCCCGAGACCCGCACCATCTGCGATGCGCTGACGGCCACGCGCCCAGGGACGCTCATGTTCTCGCTCATCCAACGATACGTGGACGACATCGTCCTGGTCACCGACGAAGCGGTCGCAGAAGCTGTCGCTTGGCTCGCGCGCGAGGAGAAGCTCGTCGTCGAGCCCTCGGGAGCCGTCGGTATTGCCGCGCTCCGCTCAGGACGCGTGACTCCACAGGGTCCGACCGTCGCCCTCCTGAGCGGGGGGAATATCGCTCCCACGCGCCTCGCGGAAATCCTCACCTCGAAGACATGACAGAAAGTGGGGCAATATGACCACATTAGCGAGAGAAATCGCCAAGCGCGTGAGAGGGAAGTCTGTTGTGAGATTAGTACCTTCGCGGAGCATATAGACAAAACGTTCGAATGTATGAGTGAACATGCGGGTGTCGTGAAAGTGCTCGAGCGCATCCACGGGATACTGAGCTGCGGCCCAGGGCAGGCGTTCTTTGATGGCGCTGTGACCGCCGTGGCCGAGCTGCTTGGAGTCTCCGGCGTCCTCCTGGGCCGTTATGAAGGAGATGCGCGAACGCTTCAGGTTTTGAGCTGGTATCGCGGCGGGTTCATCGAGCATAATGGAACGCTCCCCATTCAAGGGACGCCGATCGAGCGAATCCTTGATGAGGGGCATCCCTATACGTGTGATCGAAATGCGTGGAGGCTCTTCCCGCAGGATGAGGTGCTGCGAACCGGGAGGGCGGAGTGCTATCTGGGCCTGCCGCTCAAAGAGCGCGTCGGTGGCGAAGTCCTCGGCATCGTGGCCGTTTATGCCGCCGAGCCCCGGCAATTCACCCAAACCGAGCGCGCGCTGCTTGAGCTCATAGGAAGCTGTCTGGCGAAGGAGCTGGAGCGAAGCCGTCGCGAAGAGGTCATTCAGCAACTACACCGGAAGCTTCGGCACGCGCAGAAGATGGAAGCGCTCGGTGCCTTGACGACCGGCATCGCTCATGATTTCAACAACCTGCTCACGGGCATTCTGGGGTTCACGGAGTTGGCGCTCGCGCAACTGGGATCGGAGCGTGGGGATCGTGAAGAGACCGTCCTCCACCTGCATCAGGTTCTCACCTTGAGTCAACGCGCGCGCGATCTGGTGCGGCAATTGTTGCTGCTGGGCCGCCCTGAGGAGAGCGCCGAACGGACGTGCGCGCTTCATGCCCTTGTGAAGGACTTCACGGCGTTTCTGCGTCGCACGATCCCCGAGAGTATCCAGATTGAACTCGACCTGGCTCCTGAAGCGATCACCATAGAGGCCAATCCGACCCACGTTCAGCAAGTCCTGCTCAATCTCATCCTCAACGCGCGCGATGCCATGCCGCAGGGTGGACGCCTTCGCCTGCATACGGAACGGGTGTGGCCAGAGACTTTTCGCGCCCCGATTCGCACACGTGTGCAACACCGCCCCTACGTTCGCCTCTCCGTCAGCGATACAGGCGCCGGGATCGCCCCAGACATCCTCCCCCGCATCTTCGACCCTTTCTTCACAACCAAGAGGACGGGGACCGGCCTCGGTCTCTCCATCGTCCGGGAGATCGTCCACTCTTATGGCGGATGGATCGAGGTCGAGAGCGAACCGGGACAGGGCACGAGCTTTCACATCTTTTGGCCCATTGCCGAAGAGTCGGCAGCTGGCGCCAGTGCTGAAGCAGAAGAGCAAATACCCGCCGGAGGTGGCGAGGCGCTCTTGCTCGTCGAGGATGATCCGACGATCTTGAAACTCGGGCAGAGCCTGCTTGAGCGCCTCGGCTACCGCGTCTGGATCGCGCGCGATGGTCGAGAAACCATTGAAGTTTATGCCTGACATCGTGAGGAGATTCGGCTCGTCCTCCTGGACGTCGTACTGCCGGAGATCAGCGGTGCTCGCGTCCTTGAGGAATTACGCCGGATCAATCCGCAGGTGCGGATTCTCGCCATGACGGGCTACGGCTCGAAGGATCAGCTCAAAGACTTCCCTTGGGAGGCGGCCGACGGATGGCTCCTGAAGCCCTATGATCTGCGGTCACTGGCGCACGCCCTCCGCCAATGCCTTGACAGAGAGAAGGAACGCCCTCACTGCCGATAGATCACCAAGATCTGTCCGGGTTTGATGAGGTCGCCCGAGAGGCGGTTCCACCGACGAAGATCAGCGACTGTCACCTCATACCGATTGGCGATCTCCAGGAGCGTATCCCCAGGACGCACGCGATATGTAAAGCGACGTCCGCGCGCGGGAGCGAGACTCTTGGTTCGAGAAGACGTCCTGGACACGTTCGATCGTTTCACTCGCTCCGAGGGCACGGCGATGACCAGCGTTTGACCAGCGCGCAATTTCGCTCGCGGGCTCAGGCCGTTGAGGCGCGCGATATCACGAGCCGAGAGGCCGTAGCGCGCCGCGATGCGCGTCATCGTATCTCCCGGACGCACGCGGATGGTCAGGCGTACGACCGAGAGGCGCGCCAGCTCTACGCCCGGCACGCTCCTGAGAGGCTGGCGCCGCACCGACGTCGGGATGATCAGTCGCGTGCCCGCCGGGAGCCTCGCTTCAGCCCCCAAATCGTTCACCCGCGCGATCTCTTCGGCGCTCACGCGATGTTCCTCGGCGATGCTCTGAAGCGTCTCCCCTTCCGCGACGCTGTGGATGCGCCAAGAATCTCGATTCCCCACGGGCACACGCTCCAGCAGGGCGATCAGCTGCTCGCCCGTACCCACCGGCACACGCACCGTGTAGGTCTCTCCCAGCGGCACGTATCCACGCTTGAGTTCGGGATTGAGGTCACGGATGTGCTCGGGCGTCGTGCCTACTGCCTCGGCGATCAAGCGCACGTCAATCGGTCCTTGGACGGGCACGGTCTCATACTCCAGAGTCGGCTCCGGCTCAATGTCGGTGAAGCCGTAGCGCTCCGGATTCTTCGCGATCGCGATGATCGCCAAGATGATGGGAACATAATTGCGGGTCTCAGCCGGCAGCAGGCGATTGCGGTGCAGATACCAGAAATCGGCATATCCGGAGGCGGCGATCGCTCGATCCACGGTCGCCTCCCCACAGTTATAGGCGGCCAGGGCCAGGGGCCAATCCAAGTAGCGCTCATAGAGGAACTTCAAGTAGCGGGCGGCGGCGCGCGTGGGCTGCTCCAGCCCGGAACGTTCGTCCAGCCAACTGGTCTGCCGCAATCCATACTTGGCCCCCGTCCCCGGAATGAACTGCCAAATCCCCTGCGCATTCATCGGAGAGCGGGCATGGGGGCGCCAATTGCTCTCGGCCTGAGCCAGCCACACCAGGTCCAGCGGGACCCCTTCCTCCTGGAAGATGCGCCGCGCCAACTCCAGATATCGCCCGGCGCGCCGCAAGCCCACCTCCATCGTCGCCCGCCCTTTGGGGTTCCGCGTGAAGTAGTGGATGAACTGCCGGACTTCAGGGGTGATCGTCACCGGAAAGTCCAGCGTGATCTCCTCCGTCTCGCGCGCCCCTGCCTCGATGTCTTCTCTCCCCAACTCGATCTTGGCCAGCTCCTCCAAGAGCGACGGCTCATACTGTTGTCGGAACTCCGCGCCCTGCATGGCGGCTTCCAATTGATAAGCGTGGATGCGCTCGATCAGCGAACGATAGTACGCCAGGAGCTGCGGATAGGCGGACACGTTCACGCGCGCCTCCAAGATCACGTCCACCGCGCGATCGAACGCCTCGCGCGCGCGCACGAAATCCCCCTGGCGGTAGGCCGCCTCCCCTTGTCGAAACAGAGCCTCAGCGCGCTGAATGAGGGCATGGAGCTGCGCCTCCTGAGCCGATGGCGGAGAGGCTTCCGGGCGCAGCTCCCCCTGTGGCGCAGCCGCAGCGCGAGCCTCGAACTCCCCCCTCACCGGCGACAAGGCCGCGACGCTCGAAAAAAGGCCAAGCTGTATCCCGATGAGTCCGCTGACGACCCGTCGTAACATATGCTCTTCCCCTCGCGGCAGAAAAAAAGACCACAACCGGCGCTTCCGTATCTTCATGGCAGCGCCACTAGATAGCATAAAGCGGCCTGATTTGTCAATAAGGGAATGGAAACCGCCCAGATCAGGATCCGCCCTTCCTCTTGCTCTCTCGAGCCACAATACGCCATACTCTCCATTCGCGCGAACGGGGGCTATGCCGAAGCGGACGGACATCGAGAAGATCCTCATCATCGGGTCGGGACCGATCGTCATCGGGCAGGCCTGCGAATTCGATTATTCGGGAACGCAGGCGTGCAAGGCGTTGCGCAGCGAGGGATACCGGGTCATCCTCGTGAACTCGAATCCGGCGACGATCATGACCGATCCCGAATTCGCCGATCGGACGTACGTTGAGCCGCTGACGGTCGAAGTCCTGACGAAGATCATCGAGCGGGAGCGTCCGGATGCCTTGCTGCCGACCGTGGGCGGGCAGACGGGATTGAACCTGGCGGTCGCGCTGGCCGAACAGGGCGTCCTGGAGGCTTATGGCGTTCGCTTGATCGGAGCGAACCTGCAGGCGATTCGCATCGCCGAGGATCGGCGGCTCTTCAAGCAGGCGATGGAGGAGATCGGTCTGGAGATGCCGCGCGCCGGATTCGCCTCTTCGCTCGAGGAAGCGTGGGAGATCGCGGCCGATCTCGACTACCCGATCGTCATTCGCCCCAGTTTCACCCTGGGGGGAACGGGCGGAGGGATCGCCTATAACGATGAAGAATTCCGCCAGATCGTCGAACGCGGGCTTGAGGCTTCGCCTATTCACGAGGTCCTCGTCGAAGAGTCCATCATCGGCTGGAAGGAGTACGAGCTGGAGGTCATGCGCGACCTCGCCGATAATGTCGTCATCATCTGCCCGATTGAGAACTTCGATCCCATGGGGATTCACACCGGGGACTCCATCACGGTGGCTCCGGCACAGACACTCACCGATCGGGAGTATCAGCGCATGCGCGATGCGGCCATTGCCGTGATTCGAAAGGTGGGCGTGGAGACGGGGGGCTCCAATATCCAATTCGCCGTCAATCCTCGAACGGGAGAGCTGCGCGTCATCGAGATGAACCCGCGCGTCTCGCGCTCCTCGGCGCTCGCCTCGAAAGCGACGGGCTTTCCGATCGCGAAGATCGCCGCCAAGCTCGCCGTGGGCTACACGCTCGATGAGATCCCCAACGACATCACGCGCAAGACATGGGCGAGTTTTGAGCCCACGATTGACTACGTGGTGGTGAAGATCCCGCGCTGGGCCTTCGAGAAGTTCCCGGCGGCCGATCCGACGCTCACCACGCAGATGAAGTCCGTGGGCGAGGTCATGGCCATCGGGCGCACGTTCAAGGAGGCCCTCTTGAAGGGGATCCGCGCTTTGGAGACCGGCCGCCTCTTCCGCTTCGACCGCGATCTGCCGGAGGAGGAGCTGCGCCGCCGCTTGGTGATCCCCACTCCGGAACGCCTCAACTACATTCGCTATGCCCTGGACCAGGGCTGGAGTATCGAGCAGATCCACGAGCTGACGAAGATTGATCCCTGGTTTCTCGCGCAGCTTCGCGAGATCGGCGAGCAGCAGAAGCGTCTGCGCGCGAAGACGCTGCAGACGGTGACGCGCGAGGAATTGCGGCGCGCCAAACGCATGGGCTTCTCCGACGCTCGCCTGGCCGATCTTTGGAAGACGAGCGACGAGGCCGTCCGCCGCACGCGCCAGCAACTGGGCCTCCGCCCCGTCTTCAAATGCGTGGATACCTGCGCCGCGGAATTCGAATCCTATACGCCTTACCTCTACTCCACCTACGAAGACGAAGACGAGGCCCCGCCAACCTCTCGGCGCAAGATCATGATCCTGGGCAGTGGCCCCAATCGCATCGGGCAAGGCATCGAATTCGACTACTGCTGCTGTCATGCGGCCTTCGCCCTGCGCGAGGACGGATACGAGACGATCATGGTCAATTGCAATCCCGAGACGGTCTCGACCGATTACGATACGTCCGACCGGCTCTATTTCGAACCGCTCACGTTCGAGGACGTGATGAACATCTACGAGCGAGAGCAGCCCGAGGGCGTCATCGTGCAGTTCGGCGGGCAGACGCCACTCAATCTCGCCATGAAGCTCTGGCGCGCGGGCGTGCGCATCATCGGCACGTCGCCCGAGTCCATTGACCTGGCCGAGGACCGCGAGCGTTTCGGTCGCCTCCTTCGCGAGCTGGGCATCCCACAGCCCGAGAGCGGGACGGCGACGAGCATCGAGGAGGCCAAGCGCATCGCCGCGCGCATCGGGTATCCGGTCCTGGTCCGCCCCAGCTATGTGCTCGGCGGTCGCGCCATGGTGATCGTCTATGACGAGCGCGCGCTGGAGCGCTATATGCGCGAGGCCGTTGACGCCTCCCCGGCGCATCCGGTCCTCATTGACCGATTCCTCGAAGACGCCTTCGAGGTGGACGTGGACGCCCTCGCCGATGGAGCGCGATGCGTGATCGCCGGGATTCAGGAGCACATCGAGGAAGCGGGGATTCATTCCGGCGATAGCTCGTGCGTGCTCCCGCCCTACATGATCCCCGCCGAGCACGTGGAGACGATCCGCCGCTACACGCGGCGGTTGGCCGAAGCCCTGCACGTCGTCGGCTTGATGAACGTCCAATATGCGATCAAAGATGGGACTGTCTACGTGCTCGAGATGAATCCGCGCGCCTCGCGCACCGTTCCCTTCGTGAGCAAGGCGACGGGCGTCCCGCTGGCCAAGATCGCGGCTCTGCTCATGGTCGGACATCGGCTCGACGAATTCCATCTGCCCGACGAATTGACGGTGGATCGGTTCTACGTCAAGACGCCCGTCTTCCCCTTCGCGCGATTTCCGGGCGTGGACCCGGTGCTGGGGCCGGAGATGCGCTCCACAGGTGAAGTCATGGGCATCGCCTCGACCTTCGGCAGCGCTTTCCTCAAGGCCCAGTATGGCGCGGGCACGCACCTGCCGCGTCAGGGGACGGCCTTCATCAGCGTCAACGATAACGATAAGGCGAACGTCATCCCCATCGCCCGACGCTTGCGCGACCTGGGATTCGATCTGATCGCCACGCGCGGCACGCGCGAGGCCTTGCGGCGCGCAGGGCTCGACGCTCGATTCGTCTACAAGGTGAACGAGGGGCGCCCGAACGTCGTGGATCTCATCAAGAGCCGACACATTCACCTGATCATCAACACGCCCCTTGGACGCGCCTCGTTCTATGACGATCGTTCGATCCGCCGAGCGGCTGTGCAGTATCGCGTCCCCTGCATCACGACGCTCACGGGAGCCCGCGCGGCGGTCGAGGCCATCGAGGCATTGCAGAAGGAACAGTTGGAGGTCGGTTGCTTGCAGGAATATCATGCTGCGAATCGGTTCAATCGCCTTCAGGCCTCGCCCTGAGCCAGATGCCTGGGAAGCGGAGGTGAGGAGTGATGGAGCAGAAGAAGATCGTGCTCATCTTCGGCAAAGACACCTGACCGTATACGACGGCCGCCCGTGAGGACTACGGCCAACGCGGATACGACGTCCACTACTTCAACGTGCAGAAGGACGAGTCGGCCTTCCAACGCATGCTCCACTATTCGGGGGGCAAGCGCAGCGTGCCCGTGATCGTGGAAGGCGAGCGGGTGACCATCGGCTTCGGAGGGACCTGAGGGGTGTGAAGGCCGACCGGGCCGGTCGGCGATTCCGCCCGACAAATAGCCCAGAGGCCGCGCGCGCCCCGTCGGGTCCCTATTCCGCTCACACGCCTGAAAGGGCCCCGGCGCGAGCGCGCGCCGAGCCCTTCGAGCGTCAATGTTTCCCAGGCTCGAGTGGCACGCCCTTGCGCGTGCTCGTGATATAGGCTTCGAGCGCGATCATGCGCGGATCGTCCGGCGGCAGGGGCTTCCCCTTCATGGGATTCTCGATGCACCAGTTGATCATGTCGCGCAAGGTGGCCACGCGCTTGAGCTGGGTCTGGAACTTCGGATAGGTCTCCGGATGCGTCGCCGCCGCATCTGGATGGCACATATCGCAGGAGATGCCGATGGTGCCCCCCAGCGCCTTCCAATCATGGAAGAGCTTGTACCCCTCCTCGATCACGCGCTTCTGCTCGCGCTCCCACGTCAAGCGATCGCGCGCCGTCCATTTGGAGACTTGCTTGGCCTGCTGTTCGGCGTAGGCGGCCATCATGCGGCGCGCCACTTCGCGCGCTTTCTCGGGCGGCAGGACCTCGCCCGCGCGCGCATCGGCGATCTCCAATTTCGTCTCGCCATCACAGAGCTGCACGACGAGGCGATCGGAGCCGCCGGATGGCTTCGACTCCTGCGCGCCGGCGGCCGACCGATCCCACGATGTCGCGACAAGCGCGATCCCCAGAATCCCCGCGACCAGGAGAAACCATTTCGCTGTCCTCATCGCCTCCTCCCATCTAATACGGTGGAAATTCGGGAATCGGAGGGACGGCCTCCTTGCCCCACGATTCCAGATATGCCTTGGCGACCGTGATCGGATTTCGGCTCCAGAGGTTGTAGTGCTTGTCCACATAGCCATCACGATGCACGTCCACCGTGCCCCACCCCGTCCCATCGGCCTCATCGAAGGGATCGGGCCGCTCCATGGGCACGGTCAACTTGGGCAAGCCCTCCGGAGCGTAAGGCCACGGCCACGCCGTCGAGAGCATCCCGTGGAAGTGAATGTTCTGAATCCGATGAGTCAGCAGCTGATGCGTGTGGCCGTGAATGACCGTCACCGACTTGAAGGGGAAGAGCATCTCGTGAATCGCCTCGGCGTCCTCGGTCCAGAAGTTCCACGGGCGATAGTACTTGTAGAGCGGCGAGTGGGAGAAGATGATGATGGGCGTGTCCTTGGAGACCCGCGCCAGATCGCGCCGCAGCCACTCGCGCCCTTCTTCGCCCACCTCGAACCGACTCTGGATGGGATTGTCGAGCTGCGCGACCGTGAGCATGCGCTCCATCGGCGTCATCTTCCGCTCGGTCCAGAAGTCCTTCTCGTTCACGCTCATCAGGACGATGAAGTGCACCCCCTTGTGGTCGAACGAGTAATTCTCGGGCCCGAACAGCTCACGCCACTTCTCGCCCATATCGAGGAACCAATCATGCTCGCCGACCATCATCTTCACGGGCACCTTCAGCTCGCTCAGGATTTGCTTCCCCAACTCCAACTCCTTCGGTTGTCCGAGCTGCGCCAGATCCCCTCCGAAGAGGACGAAATCAGGAGGCGGATCCAGCGCATTGACGTCGCGCACGGCCCGAAGCGCCGCGTTGACGAAGCGCTCGTTCAACTCCCGCTCATAGAGATGCGTGTCGGAGATGTAGGCGAAGCGGAAGAGCGGCTTCTCCTGCGGATCGGCCCGCACGACGTCCACGACTTGGAACGAATGGGGGGGAACGACCTGCTTCGCCGTGAAGACCGCCGCCGACAGACCGGCGATCTTCATGAACTCTCGGCGGTTGAGTCGCTTCACGGCCTCGAAGAACTCCTCGCGCTGCTGACGATATTCCTGTTCTCGCTTCTTCCATTTCAAGGGCCACATAACGATCACCTCCTCCAAGACCGAGAACCGCGCGCCACCGTCGGCGTCGGATTCCCGGAAGTGGGCTCGGCGGCCAGCTTGATCTCTCCGCGAGCGACCCGCCGCACCCAATCACTGGTCAAACTCTTCAGGAATTCCTCCAAATCCGCCTTCTCCTGCTCGGTGAGATTGAGCTTCACAATCCCGCCATCGAGATTCGGATTGGGCTCACCCCCTTTGTCGTAGAAATCAATCACCTCGCGGAGCGTCTTCAGACTCCCATCGTGCATGTAAGGAGCCGTCAGCTCGATGTCGCGCAACGGCGAGGTCTTGAACGCGCCCACGTCCTTGGGCTGACGCGTCACGAGAAATCGGCCCAATTCGGAGAAGCCCTCGGTGAGGGCGAGCCGATCTAAGGCCTCCTTCGTCAGCCGATTCTCCTGCGCCATCTGTTGAATCTGCCGCGCGAGCGCTTCGAAATTCCGCGTGGCCTTCATGCCGATGCCGATGTTGTGGTACTTGAAGTCGGTGAAGAAGGGCGAGGAAGGGTTGAACTCATGGCAGGTGATGCAGCGGGCTTTCCCTTTGAAGAGTTCCCATCCGCGTTTGGCCGCCTCGCTGATCGCCTTGGGATCACCCGCCATGAAGCGGTCAAAGGGTGAATCTCCCGAAAGGAGCGTGCGCTCGAAGGCCGCGATCGCCTTCGCGATGTTCTCGATGGTCACGGGATTGGGACCGCCGAAGACCTCCCGGAAGCGCTGCGCGTATTCGGGAATCCCCCGCACCTTGGCGACGACCGCCTCATGCGAGGGCATGGCCATCTCGACGGGATTGATGAGCGGTTGCAGGACCTGCTCCTCGAGGGTCTTCACCCGCCCATCCCAGAACTGCTCCTCATTGAACATGGCGTTCAAGACCGTCGGCGCGTTGCGCGCGCCTTTTTTCCCGCCCACCCCTTCGGAGACCGGCTTGCCGTCGGTGAACGCGAACCGCGGATCGTGACAGGTCGCGCAACTGACGGTGTTGTCCACCGAGAGCCGCTTCTCGAAATAGAGATCGCGACCGAGGGCCACCTTGGCCTCGGTCATCGGATTATCCGCCGGGATCATCATCTCCCAGAGGTCGGCCGGGATCCCCAAGGGGATGCGAATCTGAAACTTCTGCGGGACGGGGGACGTGGCCCTCGCCCCACCGAGCCCCAGGCCGAAGCCCGCGATGATCAGGCCCAGGGCGAGTAGCTTCGCACGCCGCATGTCTCCTCCGTTCATGATGTCTGTCCTCCTCACGGCCTGGACCTTCTTCGGAAAGCTCCCACATCAGAATACACACCAACGGGGGAGATTTATTCCCGATGCGCCGGAGATCGAGGAAGGGTCGTAGCGCCCGAGCGCGCTCATGGGCTAAAATGAGAGCGGCATGAACGGGGTGGCGACCACACGCGCCTTCGGGCAGCAGGTGTTGACGATCGTGTTAGGGCTCGGGCAGGGTGCTCGTCTCTTCCCCTTGACCGCGGAGCGCGCCAAAGCGGCTCTGCCGTTCCTGGGGCACTATCGGCTCATTGATCTGGCCCTCAGCCGGTGCCTGCATGCCGGGCTCCGCCGCATCTACGTGCTCACGCAATTCAATTCGGTCTCGCTCAATCGGCACGTGATGCAGACGTATCGGGTGGGACGGTTCGCCGAATCCACCGAATTCGTCGAGATCATCGCGGCCGAGCAGACCTGGGAGAGTCACCAGTGGTACCGCAGTTCGACGGACGCGATCCGACGCGCCTGGCGACACTTCGAGCCATGGCCCGCGCACCACGTGCTGATTCTGCCCGGTGATCACGTGAGCACTCTCGCGCTCCAGGAGCTCGTCGCCTTCCATTTGGAAGCGGAAGCCGATCTCACGCTGGTCGTCGTCCTCGCGGATGAGGCGTTGGCGCGCACGCGAGGCGTCGTGAAGATCGCCGGCTCGGACGTGCATTCTCTCCGTCTGTCCGATTGGCGCGTCCTCCGCTACGAGGAGGAACCGCGCCAGGAGACCTTACGCGAATGCCGCCTGGCGCATGACCCGCAGATGTTCCTGATCGCCACAGGGGTTTATCTCTTCAAGCGAGACGTGCTCGCCTCCCTGTTGGAGCAGACCAGCGCTCCCTTCGATTTCGGCTTGGAGGCGCTTCCGCTGGCCGTCGCCCGCTTCCGCGTCTATGCGTATTGGCATCGTGGGTATTGGGATGATGTGAGCACGATCGGCGCCTATTACGAAGCGCACATGCGGATGCTCGCGCCGAACCCACCGCTTGTCATGCACGATCCGAATGCGCCGATCTATACGCGACCGCGTTATCTCCCCCCGGCCACACTCCGGGAGAGCGAGATCGTGGATTCCCTGATCGCCGACGGCTCGCGGCTCACGGGCGCGCGCGTGCATCGCTCGATCCTCGGATTGCGCAGCCGGGTGGAGCGCGGCGCTCACGTGGACGGCGTGATCGCGTTCGGCGCGGAATTCTTCCCCTCGCCCGAGGAGCAGGAGCGGGATCGCGCGCGCGGCCTTCCGGAGATCGGCATCGGCGAAGGGGCCGTCATTCGGCGCGCCATTCTGGATCGCAATGTGCGCATTGGCGCCCGCGCGCGCATTGTGAACGAAGCGGGGGCGCAGCAGGCCGATGGCCCAAACTACTACATTCGCGAGGGCATCGTGATCATCCCCAAGAATGCGGTCGTTCCTGAAGGGAGCGTGATCTGACGAATCCTGGCGACAGCACGGCACACGGAGACGAGGCCTATGAAGCGCACGCGCATCCTCATCATGGGAGCAGCCGGTCGAGACTTTCACAATTTCAATGTCGTCTTCCGCGACGATCCGCAGTACGAGGTCGTCGCCTTCACGGCGGCGCAGATCCCCAACATCGAGGGGCGGCGCTATCCGCCCGAGCTGGCGGGCGAGTTGTACCCCGAAGGGCTGCCCATCTACCCGGAAGAGGACTTGGAGCGGTTGATCGAAGAGCACGAGATTGATCAGGTCGTCTTCTCCTACAGCGATGTCTCGCATGAGCACGTCATGCATGCGGCCGCGCGGGCGCTGGCGCACGGCGCCGACTTCCGCGTGCTCGGGCCGCGCGCCACGATGCTGCGCGCCGATCGGCCCGTCATCTCCGTCTGCGCCGTGCGCACGGGCTGCGGCAAGAGTCCGGCGAGCCGTAAGATCGCTCGGCTCCTTCGGGAGATGGGCTGTCGCGTCGTCGTCGTGCGCCATCCCATGCCCTATGGCGACCTCTCTCAGCAAGTCGTGCAACGGTTCGAGACGCTCGAGGATCTGCGCCGCTACAAGTGCACCATCGAGGAGATGGAGGAGTACGAACCGCATCTGCGCAACGGCGTGATCGTCTACGCCGGCGTGGATTACGAGCGGATTCTGCGCCAGGCGGAGGCCGAGGCCGACATCCTGCTCTGGGACGGGGGGAACAACGATCTCCCCTTCTTCGTGCCCGATCTGGAGATCGTGCTCGTGGATCCGCATCGGCCCGGACACGAGCGCGGGTACTTCCCCGGAGAAGTGAATTTCCTGCGGGCCGATGTCCTCATCATCAGCAAGGTCAACACGGCGCGCCCGGAAGATGTGGAGACCGTTCGACGAAATATTCGCGCTTTCAACCCGACGGCGATGGTCATCGAGGCCGGCCTGACAATCGTCGTGGACGCGCCCGAGGCGATTCGCGATCGCCGCGTGCTTGTGGTGGAGGATGGACCGACGCTGACGCACGGCGAGATGAGTTACGGAGCGGGCGTGCTCGCCGCCCGACAGTTCGGCGCCCGCGAGCTGGTGGATCCGCGCCCGTACGCGGTCGGCAGCATCCGCGAGACGTTCGCCGAGTATCCGCACATCGGGCCGCTGCTGCCGGCAATGGGCTACGGCCTCGAACAGATGCGCGAACTCGAAGAGACGATCAATCGCGTGCCCTGCGACGTCGTGCTCGTAGCCACGCCTGTGGATCTGCGTCGCGTCCTGCAGATGCGGCATCCGACGTGCCGCGTCGCTTACGAGCTGGAGGAAGTCGGCTCGCCGACGCTTCACGAGGTCTTACGGGACTTCCTCGCCAGGATGAACCGACGATGAGCGAACGACTCGTCATCGCGCTCGGCGGCAACGCCTTGATCACACCGGGGCAAGCCGGGACGATTCCCGAACAATTGGCGAATCTGGAGGCCTCACTCGGCGGCGTGGTCGAATTGATCCACGAGGGGCATCGGATCGCCCTCACGCACGGCAACGGCCCGCAGGTCGGCAACATCCTCATTCGCGTCGAGGAAGCGCGAGGGAAAGCATACGATCTGCCGCTGGATGTCTGCGTCGCCCAGTCGCAGGGCGAGATGGGGTATCTCATTCAGCGCACCCTGCACAATCTGCTTCGTCGTCGCGGCATCGCGCGGCCGATCGCGACCGTCCTCACGCAGGTGGTCGTGGATCGTCAGGATCCGCGCCTGCAGATGCCGACCAAACCCATCGGCCCGTTCTACACGGCGGCGCAAGCCGAGGAACTGAAGCGGAGGGGATACGTTCTCGCGGAAGACGCGCACCGCGGCTATCGTCGCGCCGTCCCCTCGCCGGTGCCGCTTCGCATCATCGAGCAGGAGGTGATCACCCGCCTGTTTGAGGACGGCGTGATCGTCGTGGCCGCGGGAGGCGGCGGAATTCCCGTGGCCGCTGAGGATGGAACGCTTGTGGGCATCGAAGCTGTCGTGGATAAGGACCTGGCGTCGAGCCTGCTGGCGACGGCCCTGCGGGCGGATCGGTTGATTGACCTGACGGCCGTCGAGACGGTGAAACTCTATTTCGGCACTCCCCAGGAGCGCGCCATCCAGCGGATGACGCTGGCCGAAGCCCAACACTATCTGGCCGAAGGACATTTCGCGCCGGGGAGCATGGGGCCGAAGATCGAAGCCGCCATCGCTTTTCTCCAGCGCGGCGGCCGCGAGGTCATCATCACGCGACCGGAGCTGGCGGCGGCAGCTCTCCGCGAGCAGGCGGGAACGCACATCTATCCGGAGTGAAAGGAGGTCCCGATGCGACACCTTCTCTCCCTGGCCGATTGGCCGCGCGAGTGGATCGAAGAGACCATCGAGCAGGGCCTACAGATCAAACGCGATCCCCGTCAGGTCGCGCACGCTCTGCAAGGGCGCGTGCTCCTCATGCTCTTCCAAAAACCATCGCTGCGCACGCGCCTCTCATTCGAGGTGGCCATGCTGCAGATGGGCGGCCACGCCATCTACTACGATCTCGGCACGTCTCCCTGGGGCAAGGGGAAAGAGAGCCTGGCCGACGTGGCGCGCACGGTCTCGCGCTATGTGGACGCGATCATGGCGCGCCTGTTTCAGCAGGCCGATCTGGAGGAGCTGGCCGCGCATGCGAGCGTGCCGGTCATCAACGGATTGACCGATCACGAGCATCCCTGTCAGGTGCTCGGCGACCTGATGACCATCCTCGAGAAGAAGGGCCGATGGCGCGGCCTCAAGCTCGCCTACGTGGGCGATGGGCACAACAACGTGACCCATTCGCTGCTGCTGGGGGGCGCCAAGGTCGGTCTCAACGTGAGTGTGGGCTGCCCTGAAGGACCCGACTTCGAGCCCGATCCCACGGTTCTCCAACGCGCGCGCGCAGCCGCTCGCGAGACCGGAGCCGTCATCGAAGTCCTGCACGAGGCGCGGGCGGCCGTCGCTCAGGCTGACATCGTCTACACGGATACGTGGATGAGCTACCACATCCCGCCGGAAGAGCGCTCGGCACGCGAGCGACGCCTCCGTCCGTTCCAGGTGACCGCGGACCTTCTGCAGCAGGCTCGTCCCGACGTCGTGTTCATGCATTGTCTGCCGGCCGAACGCGGCGCCGAGGTGACCGGGGATGTCATTGACGGCCCGCACAGCATCGTCTTCGATCAGGCCGAGAACCGCCTCCACATCCAGAAGGCCATCCTCCTGCGCCTGCTCGGCCCCTGAGGCCGAGGATCGAGAACGTTCGTGGATGGGCCCGGCGAGCGTGCTCTCGCGACCGTTCCTGTTCCACCGGGACGTGGGTTTATCGCCGCGCGGGGGTCAGGACTTTGCCCGGGAGCTTCCCCGTGATCTTCCCCTCATCCACCACGAATTCGCCGTTGACCAAGACATAGCGAATGCCCTCGGCATATTGATGCGGATTCTCATAGGTCGCGCGGTCGGCGATCTTCTCCGGATCGAAGATGGTGATGTCGGCCCAATACCCCTCGCGCAACAAGCCGCGATCGCGCAGGCCGATGATCTGCGCCGGGAGCGACGTCATCGAGCGAATGGCGAACGGCAGGGAGATCACCCCTCGCTCGAAGACATATCGTCGAATCTTTCGCGGGAAGGCCCCGTAGTATCGCGGATGCGGAATCCCCTCACCGAAGGCGACCGTGCCGGCATCGCTGCAGGTCGCCGTGAACTCCTGCCGCATGATGTGCTCGATGTCCAGCTCCGAGAGGGAGAAACCGCGCATACGCGCTCCGCCCGGGCGATCCAGCCCGTTCAGCTGCATCCACAGGGCCGTATCCACCGGGTCTTCGCCGCGTTCGCGCGCGATCTCGCCGAGCGATTTCCCGACAAACTTCGGGTCCGGGAACTCGTAAACGATGATGCGATCCGCGCCGCCGCGACGGTCAATCTCATGGGCGATGTCCGCGCGGATCGTCTCGCGCACCTTCGGATCGGCGAGGCGACGCCGCAGATTCTCCTTGAGGCGCGCGAACACTTCGGCCCGCCCGCGCGCGAGCTGACCGAGCTGCCCGCCCACGTCCACGCCTTCCTCCGCCAGCGCCCACAGAGGGATCAACACCGTTTGTCCATCTGTCCCTGTCGTATCGTACGGATATTGATCGGCGTAAACGGGCAGACCTCGCTCTCGCGCTTCGGCGATCAAGCGCACGGCGGCATAGCTGCTGCCCCAGTACGAGGCCCCCTTCGCCTTCAAGTGGGACGCGACGGCCACGACACCCGATCGGGCGCTGATCTCGATCGTCTCCTTCACCGCCTGCAGCAGATCCCCTGAGGGCGTCGGATCGGACGCGTTCTTCCACATCGGATCGCGCCCTTCGCTTCGCTGATGCGCGATATAGAATCCGCCATAGGCGGCGACGACCTTCGCCAACTCGACCAGCTCTTCGGTCGTGCTCCAACGACCGGGCACATACTCCAGTCCGGCGCTCAATCCAAAGGCGCCCTCCTCCAATCCCTGCCGCACGAGTGCCTTCATCCGCTCGATCTCTTCCGGAGTCGCTGGCCGTCGAATATCCTCCTTCATGACGAGACTGCGCACCGTCCCATGCCCGACCATGAGGACGACGTTGGTCCCGATCCCCTGACGCTCATAGAGCGCCTTCTGCTCGGCGATCGGCCACGGCGATCGTCCATCTTGATTGACGACGACCGTCGTCACGCCCTGCATGATCATATTCGGATTCGCCCGGGTGCGCGGTGAGCCCAATCCCTCGTCCGCGTGCGAGTGCAGATCAATGAATCCGGGCACGACGTACAACCCACGCGCATCAATGACGCGGGTGGCCGTCGCCCCCTCCAATCGCCCGATGGCCACGATGCGCCCGTCTTTGACGGCGACGTCGGCAGAAAACCAGGGATTCCCCGTTCCATCTATGACCCGCCCTCCGCGAATGAGGATGTCATACGTGGGCGCTTGCCCGGGGATTCGCCCGATCAAAAGTGAGAGGAAAAGACTCGCGAAGATGACCATCCGCCGCATCGTCCCCCTCCTCGTCTGAGATCCGATCTCGGGCGGGAACATAGCAGAAGAGGCCGCGCTCTGTCCAGCGATCCACCGACTTCACTCGCCCCGTCTTGACATCTGCCAAATCCCCTCGCATACTAAGTCCTCACATCTTTTGCGATCGAGGGCCGAAGGATGAAGGAGGTGGCCATCACGCGAGAAATGGTGAAGGCTTCTCGGACGATGTGGCCTCTTCGCCCACGCTGCTTCTTCCCGGCCCTGTTTCGCTTTCGTCCGCCGCGAGCGGACGAGCGCGGCTGATTCCCCTCCGACAACGACATCCCCACCGACTGAATCCGACGATCTCGCGCGAGGGGTCGTCGGGGCATTCCATCTCAAGGAGGCAGAGCGATGGCCGTTCAACTGAAGCTCGTCAACTGGGAGGCGAAGAAGGAACGGACGCTGGTGCGCGTCGGTGACCGGATCATCGGCGGCGAGAAATTCGTCGTCATCGCCGGGCCGTGCGCGGTGGAGAATCGGGAGATGATGTTGGACGTCGCCGAGCGCGTCAAACGCATGGGCGTCACGATGCTGCGCGGCGGAGCGTTCAAGCCCCGCACATCGCCCTACAGTTTCCAAGGGCTTGGGGAAGAGGGATTGAAGATTCTGGCCGAAGCGCGCGAGCGGACGGGATTGCCGGTGGTGACCGAAGTCCTCTCGCCGGAGCATGTGGAGCTGGTCGCCGCCTATGCCGATATGTTGCAGATCGGCGCGCGCAACATGCAGAACTTCGAGCTGCTCAAGGCCGTGGGCGAACAGCGCAAGCCCGTCCTCCTCAAGCGGGGGATGGCCGCCACGCTCGAGGAATTCCTGGCCGCGGCCGAATATATCCTCGTGCGGGGCAACGAGAACGTCGTCCTCTGCGAGCGGGGGATTCGCACGTTCTCGGATCACTCCCGCTTCACGCTCGACCTCAGTCTGATTCCCGTCCTCAAGACGAAGACGCACTTGCCCATCATTGTGGACCCGAGCCACGGCACGGGCAATCGGCAGCACGTGGCGGCGATGGCGCTGGCGGCGATCGCGGCCGGAGCCGATGGGATCATCGTCGAGGTGCATCCGGAGCCGGAGAAGGCGCTCTCGGACGGCCCGCAGAGCCTGTACTTCGAGCAGCTGGAGAAGCTCATGCGCGATCTGGAGGTGATCGCGCCGGTCGTCGGGCGGCAACTCGACCTCTCGTACAAACCGGTTGTACCGGCCGCGTGGGTGAAGGTCTCGCCGCTGCGGGTCGCCTATCAGGGCGAGCCGGGCGCCTTCAGCGAGAAGGCCGTCTTCCAGTACTTCGGCGAGAACGCGCGGCCCGTCCCGCAGGCGACGTTCCGCGAGGTCTTCGAAGCCGTCGCGCACCGCCGCGTCCATTACGGCGTCGTTCCCATTGAGAATTCTCTGACCGGAAGCATCCACGAGAACTACGATCTGCTCCTGGAGTATGACGTGGCCATCGTGGGTGAGCTGAAGCTGCGGATCATCCACAATCTCATCGCGCATGACGGCGTGCGGCTCGAAGAGATCCGTCGCGTGTACGTGCATCCGCAGGCGATGGCGCAATGTCATCTCTTCCTCGCGGCCCATCCGGAATGGGAGATCCATCAGGTCTCGGACACGGCCGGCGCGGTCAAGCACATCAAGGAGAACGGCCTGCGCGATGCGGCGGCCATCGCCAGCCTCGATGCGGCCAAACGCTTCGGCATGGCCGTACTCGTGGAGAGCATCGAGTCCGATCCGCGCAATTACACGCGCTTCCTGGTCATCTCCGCCGAGCATGTGATCACGGAGAAGGCGAACAAGACCTCGCTCATCTACAGTACGCCGAATGTGCCGGGGGCGCTGCTGCGCACGCTCAAGGTCTTCGCCGACAGGAACATCAATCTGGTGAAGCTCGAATCCCGGCCGATCGCCGGTCGCCCCTGGGAGTACGTCTTCTACGTGGACCTGGAGGGGAGTCTCGAAGACCCGACGATCGCGGCGGCGATTGAGGAGGTGCGCCGGATGACGGATTTCCTGAAGATCCTCGGCTCCTACCCGGCCTCGCCCTAGCTTGACAGCGGCAGGCGATCGTTGGTTGAATGTTCTCACCATCCTGGGCGAGGAGAGGAGGCGAGCGCTATGGATGAGCATCCGCTCATCTACGATTGGAACCGCGTGGGGGGAGATGTCCCGACCGTGCGGGAGATCGAGTTCGATGACGAGACGCTGCGCGATGGCCTGCAGTCGCCCTCGGTGACCAACCCCACCATTGAGGAGAAGATCGAGATCCTGCACCTGATGGCGAGCCTGGGGATCGAGTCGGCGGATCTGGGGCTGCCGGGCGCCGGGCCGCACGTCGTGGAGACGGTGACGCGATTGGCGAAGGAGATCGTGGACTCCCGCCTCCCGATCCGTCCCAACTGCGCCGCGCGCACGGTGCGCGCGGATATTGAGCCGGTCATTGACATCTCGGAGAAAGTGGGCATTCCCATCGAGTGCTGCACCTTCATCGGGTCGAGTCCGATTCGGCAGTACGCGGAGGATTGGACGCTCGACATGATGCTGCGCGCCACCGAGGAGGCCGTCACCTTCGCCGTCCGTCATGGATTGCCCGTCATGTATGTCACCGAGGATACGACGCGGGCGCATCCGGAGACGCTCCGCAAGCTCTATCGGACGGCCATCGAGTGCGGCGCGCGTCGGATCTGCGTGGCCGATACGGTGGGGCATGCGACGCCGCGCGGCGTTCACGCGCTCATTGGGTTCATCAAGCAGGTGGTCGCGGAGACGGGCGAGGACGTGAAGATTGACTTCCACGGCCACATGGATCGGGGGCTGGGCGTCATCAACACGATCGCCGCCATCGAGGCGGGGGCGCATCGCGTGCACGGGTGCGCGCTCGGCATCGGCGAGCGCTGCGGGAATACGCCGATGGATCAACTGCTCGTGAACCTGCAACTGATGGGATACATTCGCCGCGATCTCTCGAAGCTCGGCGATTACTGTCGGGCCGTGGCCCGCGCCTGCGGCATCCAGATCCCCTTCAATTATCCCGTCGTCGGGCGCGACGCCTTCCGCACGGGGACGGGCGTGCACGCGGCGGCCGTCATCAAGGCATACCGGAAGAACGACGTCGAGCTGGCCAACACCGTCTATTCGAGCGTTCCGGCCCACTGGTTCGGGTTGGAGCAAACGATCGAGATCGGACCGATGAGCGGGAAGTCGAATGTGATCTTCTGGCTGCAGAAGCGGGGGGTCGAGCCGACCGAGGAGCGCGTCGAGCGCATCTTCGCCGCGGCGAAGCAGTCCGCGCGCGTCCTCACCGAGGAGGAGGTGTGGGCGCTCATCGCAGAACCCACGGAGGAGGCATCGCGCGCGCGCCATGAGTGATGTGAGCTGCTCGACGACCCTCACAGACGCCCGCCTGAACGCTGTCCTGCAGCAGTCGAGTGTGCGTCGCGCTCTGGCCTGGCTGGAGGCGCACGCTGAAGAGGTCACGCGCGAGCAGATCCGAATCTGCGAGATCCCGGCTCCCCCCTTCGGCGAGGCGGCGCGCGCCGCTTATCTGCGCGAGCGGTTTCGTGATCTGGGACTTGTGGGCGTCCACATTGACGGCGTCGGCAACGTCCGCGGATGGCGGCCGGGATGGCATGCCGCTCCCCTGGTCGTGCTCGCCGCGCATTTGGATACGGTCTTCCCCGCGGGGACGATGATCCACGTCCGCCGGGAGAACGGACGGCTGCACGCACCGGGCATCAGCGATAATGCGTGCGGGCTGGCGGCGCTGCTCGCTCTCGGAGAAGCCTTGAATGCGGCGGCGGTCCGAACTACGGGCTCGCTGCTGTTTCTCGGGACGGTGGGTGAAGAGGGGGAGGGCGATCTTCGCGGCGTGCGGTATCTCTTCGAGGGCGCCGAGCGCATCCCCGCGATCAATGCGTTTCTGGCGCTCGAAGGTGCCGGGGTTGAGGGCATCGTCCATCACGCGCTCGGATCGCGCCGCTATCGCCTCCACGTGCGCGGCCCGGGCGGACACAGCTGGGGGGATTTCGGCGTGCCGAATCCCATTCACCCTCTGGTGCGCACGGCGCTGCGGTTGATGAGCTTCCCCCTGCCCGACACCCCACGGACGAGCATCAGCCTCACGCGCATCGCCGGCGGCGAGGCCATCAACGCGATCCCCCAAACGGCGTACTTAGACGTGGATGTGCGCTCGACGTCGGCGGCGGAGATCGCGCGGATCGAGCACTATCTTCGCGAATCCCTGGAGCGCGCCGTCCGTTTGGAGCGACCGCGACGTCGCAGCGGCGGTGATCTCGCGCGGCTGGAGTATCGCATCGAAGTGCTCGGGGATCGGCCAGCCGGAGTCGTCCCGCCTGAGGCTGAGATCGTTCGGATCGCGTGCGAGGTCACGCGCTGGCTCGGTCGCGTCCCGCGGCTGGAGTGCGCTTCGACCGACGCCAATCTCCCCATCGCGCGAGGCGTACCGGCCATCGCCATCGGCACCGGCGGCGAGGCGGGGAACGTGCATACGCTCCAGGAATGGTATGCGCCCGAAGATCGCGCCCTCGGCCTGAAACGCGCACTGCTCATCGCGCTGGCGCTGGTCGGCGTGTCCTGAAGGTGCGATTTGCGCTCTCGACCGGTTCTCGGTCACAATCTCTCCCTCGAGATGAGTCCACCGCAAGGAGGCTGCCTATGCGCCAGGCCGTGCGAACGGTGAGGATCTTCTCGGCTCTCGTCCTCCTCGCGTTTTCGGCTCTCCCCCTGCGCGCCGCCTCCGGAGGACGTCCTTTCACCTTCGATGATCTGATGGCGATCCGACGACTGGGAGATCCGCAGGTCTCACCCGACGGGCGCTGGGTCGCGTTCACGGTGACGACCATAGACAAAGCGCAGGACACGCGGAATACGGACATCTGGCTCGTGCCGACGGCGGGAGGGGAGCCGCGTCAGCTCACGACGCATCCGGCTGCGGACGCGCGTCCGCGATGGTCGCCCGATGGACGGAAGCTCGCGTTCATTTCGACGCGCGATGGGACATCGCAGATCTGGGTGATGGACGTCACCGGCGGTGAGCCCGAACGGCTCACGCGGTTTCCGACGGGAGCGTCCGGGGTGCTCTGGTCTCCGGATGGTCGGCATCTGGCCTTCACGGCCGAGGTCTATCCCGATTGCCCGGATGAGACGTGCAATCATCAGCGCGAGCAGGAGCGCGCGCGAAGTCCGGTCAAGGCGCGCCTTTACACGCGCTTGCTCTACCGGCACTGGGACACTTGGAAGGACGGCAAGCGCCGTCATCTCTTCGTCATCCCCGCGGTGGGGGGCACGGCGCGCGACCTCACGCCGGGCGATCACGATGTCCCGCCCTTCTCCCTGGGCGGCCCTGATGATTACGCCTTCTCGCCCGACGGGAGCGAACTCTGCTTCGCGCGGAAGGATAGCCGCGACGAGGCCATCAGCACCAACAGCGATCTGTGGATCGTCCCCGTTCGTGGAGGCGAACCCCGACGTCTGACGACCAATCCGGCGGCGGACAATTCCCCCCTCTACTCTCCTGACGGGCGCTATATCGCCTATCGCGCGCAAGAACGCCCGGGATTCGAATCCGACCGATGGCGCCTGATGCTCTACGATCGCCAGACCGGACGCACGCGAAGTCTGACCGAGGCCCTCGATCATTGGGTCGAAGAGTTCGTGTGGGCGCCCGATAGCCAACGCCTCTACTTCACCGTCGCCGAAGGCGGCGCCTTCCCGATCTACACCGTGGCGCTCGCCACAGGGGAGATCCGCAAACTCGTCCCGACAGGAGCGAATGAGGGTTTGCAGATCACGCCGGATGGGAAGACGCTCATCTTCTTGCGACACGGTTTCTCGCAACCGGCCGAGCTCTATCGCGTGAACGTGGATGGCAGCCAGCTCGCGCCTCTGACCCGAATGAACGCGGAGCGGCTCGCGGCGATCCAATGGGGAGAGGTCCGCTCGATCTGGTACACGGGCGCCGATGGGGCGCGCGTGCACGGATGGATCATCACCCCGCCCGGTTTCGATCCTGCGAAGACATACCCGATGATCGTGCTTCTGCACGGCGGGCCGCAAAGCGTCTGGGCCGATGTCTTCCATTATCGCTGGAACGCGCAACTGTTCGCCGCGGCGGGCTACGTCATCTTCATGCCGAATCCACGGGGCAGCATCGGCTTCGGACAAAAGTTCATTGATGAGATCAGCGGCGATTGGGGAGGCAAGGTCTACGAGGACGTGATGCGCGGCGTGGATTATGTCATCGGCCTCGGCTACGTGGACCCGAATCGCATCGGTGCGGCTGGCGGTTCTTACGGCGGCTATCTCGTCAACTGGATCGCCGGGCAGACGGATCGCTTCCGCGCGCTCGTCTCGCACGCGGGTGTCTTCAACTTGATCAGCATGTACGGCTCGACCGAGGAGCTGTGGTTCCCCGAATGGGAATTTCGCGGCACGCCGTGGACGAATAAGGAGCTGTACGAGCGATGGTCTCCGCACAATTTCGCGCAGAATTTCAAGACGCCGACGCTCGTCATCCACGGGGAGTTGGATTTCCGCGTGCCGGTGAGCGAGGGTCTGCAAATGTTCACCGCCCTGCAGCGTCGGAACGTGCCGTCGAAGCTCTTGCTCTTCCCGGATGAGGGCCACTGGATCTTGAAGCCGCAAAATAGCGAGCTATGGTATCGGACGGTGATCGAATGGTTCGATACCTACCTGAAAGCGCCGGGATCATGATGAAGCGTTCGGACGGCCGAAGGCGACCGGTCTGCAGAAGAAGGGGGGTATCTCTCGCGCTGAGCGCGGCGGCAGTGGACCATTGCCGAAAGCTGCGCGGGCGGTCTACCATACATGCCGGGAGAAGGAGCCGCGCATGAAGCGATGGGCGCCGGTCATGATCGCCGTGGGGCTCTGGCTGATGGGGTTCCCCGTTGGGTCCGGTCTCCTCTCGGCCCCGTCGGCGAGCGCGCCATCACTTCGGCAGGACCCGCGTCGCGCGCCGCCCAATCCCACGACTCCCGAACGGCCCAAAGGCACGGCGATCACCTTCGGGGGAAAAGGGCACGAGGAGGTCCTCCCCAATCCCTACCGATTCTCCGCGTCACCGGAGATCGTCTCAGCGGCGGTCACGGAGCTGCTCAAAGAGTTGGAACTGCCGCTCGATGAGCGAGAGAGTCGGCCGCGCACGGGGCTTTTCCGGACCGAGTGGTACGTTTTCAGCAAGGGCATCCACACGAAGAACGAACTGTTGCGCGTGGCCGATCTCCCGGACGGTGATCTGCACAACTGGACGCGCGCGCGGTATCGCCTGGAGATTCGCGTCAACCTCATCGAGTCCAACGCGACGGCGGTCACCGTCGCGGCCGAGATCGAGGGCCTCATCCAAGACCTCATGAGCAGCACCTGGGTGCGATGCCGATCGCGCGGAGTCATCGAGAATAACATCCTGCGCGCGCTGCGCGAACGTGTGGAACTGAAATGACCATGGGCGACGGACTCATCTTCGTCCTCTTGGGTCTGGCGATGGGCCTCGCGCTCCTCTTCTTCTGGTCGTATGGGCGCGAGCGGCGGAAGGGGACGACGCGTGTGCAGAGCGCGGGCGCATCCGCATGGGAGGAATCGAGGCCGACGCCCGCTCCCTCTCCCTCGGGAACATCCGACGATGAGGATGCATCGGTGATCGCCACGACGGCAGCTGCGCATGCTCCCCAACGGTCTCAGCCTGAGAAGATGAGGACTCGCGAGGCCGTGGGAACGCCCGCGGCCACACCGCTCGCTCGTCGCGCGGGGGGGCACCGGGGGAGTCTCTGGGTCAGCCGCGCCCTCCCTCCCGAACTGGAGCGGGCGCGCTTGAAGCGCGAGCTCGAGGAGCTTCTCGAACGCCGGCGAAGATTCCGTCGTCGCGCGGTGCTTGTTGGCGCAGGCGCGCTCGCCGGGCTCACGGTGGCTCTCCTGATCCCTCCGGTCCGATCCGCGCTCAAACCGTATGCCGCCCGGATAGGGATTCGACTGGGTCTTCTGCCCCCTCCTCCGCCGCCTGAACCTGCGCCGCTGCCGAGAGACCTGGAAGTCTCGTACTCCAATCAGGTGGAGGAAAAAGGCGGACGCCTCACGTTCCGAGGGACGGTCCGCAATATCTCGGACTCGAAGACCTTCGAAGACGTGTACGCCGAACTCTCCCTCATCAAACGCGAGAGTCGGTTGATCGAGACGCGCGTCGTCCCGGTTCGCCCGTCTCGGCTCGGACCGGGCCAGATCGGCACGTACGAAGTGACGGTCCCCGCTTCGGAGTTCATGGGGAATCGCCGCGTGCGCATCCTCGCCGGGGGGGCGGAAGTCCCGTACCGCTATGTCCTGCCCGAAGCCTCCTCCTCGAAGTGAGGGTATTCCCGCGATCCGAATCTCAAAAATCTGGAACTTTTCGGGCGGACTCTCCGTCTGTATAGGTGTCGCGTGAAACCGATGCGCATCGTTCGGTCGTAGAAGACGAAGTGACGAGGAGCACCATGAGCCTGGACATCGCACAACCGATCTCGGAATGGCAACTGATCCAAGCCTCGGCGGCTGGAGACGAGCAAGCCTTCGAGCATCTGTATCGTCACTACAGCCGCCGCGTATACTCCCTTTGCCTCCGCATCTTGGGAGATCCGACGGATGCCGAGGATGTGACGCAGGAGGTCTTCCTGCAGGTGTACCGGAAGCTCAAGACGTTCCGCGGAGACTCCGCCTTCACGACCTGGCTCTATCGGCTGACCGTCAATGCGGCGCTCATGCACCTGCGCAAGAGCACGGTGCGTCATGAGCAGGCCGAGGATGATGAGCAGATCAAGATCATGACCGATCACGTGGCGCGCGAGCGGCGGAACCGCGTGTTGGATCGCCTGGCCTTGGAGCGCGCCATCCAAGCGCTCCCGCCGGGCTATCGCACGGTCTTCATCCTGCACGACGTCGAGGGGTACGAACACGAGGAGATCGCGCGGATGCTCGGCATCAGCGTCGGGACGACCAAATCTCAACTTCACAAAGCCCGTCTGCGCCTGCGCCAGATTCTGACCGCTCCCCCCAAGGGGCGAGAGGAGAACGACAACCAGCGGTGACCCTCACCCGTTCGATGGAGAGCGCGAAGGACTCTCCCCTCAAAAGCGCGCCTCAGAAGTTGAACAGGTAGGTGAACTTCACCACGAGGGCGCGATCCAGGAGGCGACCTGTGCCCGCTTCCCGCCGCTCGTTGTACACGATGAAGAGGTCGCTCAACGGGCGATGGATGATGTTGAACCGAATGTTGGACGACCAGGTGCGCGCGACGCTGTTGTACTGAATGAGGGCGTTGAGGAAGATCGAAGTGCTGAACGAATACGCCGCGCGCAGCGTGAGCAGATCGGTGTGAAACCGACCGGTCGAGAGGCGAATGTTATTGCGCGCGTAATTGAGGCTCGCCGTGAACCGATACTTCACGCGCCCGTTCACTCCGCTCGAATAACTCTGGCGATACCCATCATAGAATGGGCCGGTCCCCAGGCGAAGGCTCACCGAGATGGGCTTGCTGCGGTCGCTGTTGAGGAGGAAGAAATACTCGTTGAAGCTATAGCGACCGGCGGGGACGACCGCCGTGGGATGGATGCGAAACGGTTCCACCAACCGCTCGTAGGTCGAATTCACGCCCACTTCGAGGAAGGTGCCGTTCTGAAACGTGACGGGCAGATGATAGTCCACCAGCCGCGTATCCAACCGCCCCGAGGGCGTCATAATGTAATCGATCTGCCAATGGGGGAAGATCTCCCGAACCGTGCGGCTGATGGCGCGCGGTCGCCAATGCAGGCCGAGGAAATCCGACATCTTTCGGATGCCCACGCGCGGAGCGAAGCCCAGGTCGTTCTTGAACTGCTCGCCGATGCTCGTGAACGAATGGCGCGTCTCCCAAAAGTTATTCCGCCAACTCATGCCCACGCGCCAGGCCTCTGTGCCCTCGCGAAGGCCCGGGGCGGCCGCCTTCGCCATGTACCCGTGCAGATTCAGGTTTTGGAAGAAGCGGAAGTTCGCATCCGCTCCGTAGACGCGATTGAACCCGTGCGGGCGCGCCACGTTCATGAACATGAAGCCCAGATCGGAATTCGCCAAGACGTTGCGGCGCACGCGCGTGACAAGGAAGTTCGTTGACGGCGAGGAGCCCAATGCCTCCTGCTGAATGTTCAAAACTCCCAACTCGTACGGCCCGGCGCGTCCGGTCAGGCGCACGCCAGCGCGCAGGGGGATCGGCTCCCCGTTTTCGGAGAGGCCGATGCGTCGGCTGAAGAAGAGAATGAGGTCATTCCGCACGGCGCCCAATCGGCCTCCCATGCCTCCGCCCCCACCGCCCATCATCCCCCCGCCTTGTTCCCCGGGGCCGAACCGAAAGATGCCCGATCCCTCCAGGAAGAAGTCTCGCTTCTCGGGGAAGAAGAGGCTGAACCGCGTGAGATTGATCTGCTGTTCATCGGCCTCGACCTGCGAGAAATCGGTGTTATACGTGAGATCGAGGGTCATCCCCGAAGTCACGCCCCACTTGGCATCCACACCGCCATCGCCCTTGAAGACGCGATGAGGGGACGGCGCACCGGTCGCGAAATCGGCCCAGCTCCCGACCACATACGGCTTGATGCGGAAATCCGTCCCCCGACGAATGCCCTCGATTCCCTCGAGCACACCCGCGCGAGAGACGTAATGAATGCTGTTGAACATGCGGGGGATGGGCGCCCAATAGGTCTCCTCGTTCTTGCGCCGGATGCGGCGCATGAAGTTGATCCCCCAGACCTGCACATCCCCCTCCCGGAATTTGAGCGTTCGGAAGGGAATGGCCATCTCCACCGTCCACGCCCGCTCGTTGATCTGCGTGCGGACATGCCAGATGCCATCCCAATCCGAATTCACCTCGCGCCCCTCGTTGGTCATCTGCGCATCCCATTTCGCCCCACCGGGATTGGTGGCGAACTCGTATCCGTTCCGCCGATCAAAGAAAGTATCGAGCACGACCTGAACCACGTCGCCGTTGGAGAGGTTGAAATCCTTCCGCAACTCACTGATGATGAGGCGCCGGATCTCGCTGTCGTAGGCGATGATGCCGATGTAGAGCGTCTCGCGATCATAGGCGACGCGCGCCTCGGTCGGCTCGGTCGCCGGCTCCCCCTCGCGCGGCTCGGTTTGAACGAAGCCGTCGGCGACATCGGCGCGGTGCCACACGGCTTCGTTCAAGAGCCCGTCCAGAGTGATCCGTTCCCCCTCTCGCAGGCGCTCGGCCCGCAGGCGATGCTCTCCGCGACGAAATCCCTCCGCTCGCGCTTCCTCCGGACCTGTCGCTTTCTGCGTCCCGACGCCCGACGGAGCAGACCCGCGCTGAGCGCCCACGGCGAGCGCTCCTCCACCGCTTTGGAGAAGTCCGAGGATGAGGATGAGTCCGAGCCCTCGAATGCGAGGACATCTCCCTGTGCGCTCCCCGTGATCTCGATTCCCCCCCTCCATATGCGCTTTCACTCCTTTCGACGGCGAATCCCCCCCGATCGAAACAGAACGTATAATGACAAACGACGCGACAGCCCGTCAACATCGCGCGAATGCCTGCGTCTGCTTCACCGTTCCCTCCTTGCCTTCATCACCGGCAGACGCTACCCTTAAGGACGCAAGCCCGGTATGAGTGGAGGGAATCGCAGCGGCAAGGTCTTGAAAGCGATCCGGGGACACTACTGGGTGGAGACGCCCGAGGGGCTCTATCACTGCTATGCGCGCGAGAGTCTGACGAAGAGGCTGAAGACGGCCAATCCCATCGTCGTCGGCGATGAGGTCACCGTGGAGGTCGTGGATGAGGTGAAACGAGAGGGCGTGATCACCGATCTGCATCCTCGCCGGACGAAACTCTCGCGCAAAGTCTCCACGGGGACGAGGGAGAGCGAGCAGGTCGTCGCCGCCAACATAGATAACCTCATCATCGTCTCCTCGGTCACCGATCCGCCCTTCCGCCCGGGGCTCATTGATCGGTATTTGGTGGCGGCGGCCAAGGGGGGTCTGAATCCGATCATCTGCGTGAACAAGGTGGACCTGGAGGGCCTGGAGGAGCTGCGCGACGTCCTGCAGATGTATCGCGCGCTCGGCTATCCGGTCATCTTGACGAGCGCGAAGACGGGGCAGGGCATTGATGAGTTGCGCGAGCAGCTTCGGGACAAGACCTCGGTCTTCGCCGGACATTCGGGAGTGGGCAAATCGTCCCTGCTCCGCGTTCTGGTCCCCGGCATTCAAGTGAAGGTCGGCGAAGTGAACCCCCGCACGGGACGCGGCCGGCATACGACGACGGCTGCCGAACTCGTGCGTCTCCCCGAGGGGGGCTACGTCATTGATACGCCCGGGATTCGGCAATTCAGCCTCTGGGACCTGACCGAGGAGGATGTCCGACGATTCTTCGTGGAGATCGCCCGATACGGCGCCGGATGCCGATTCGCCGACTGCTCGCACACGGTCGAACCGGAATGCGCCGTGCGCGCGGCGGTGGAAGAGGGGCGCATCCATCCCCGCCGATACGAGAGCTTCTTCCGCCTGCTCGAAGAAGCGCGCGGCGAGGCCGAGTGAGGATATGCCGGCTGGCCGTTTTCACCCCCACTCATGGAAATTCCACCGGCCAGTGCTCCCCCGCCCACGCCATGTCCCAAAAGCGCAGTTCATACTGAGCCGTCAGCAGAAAGAGCTCACGCATCGCCGCGCGCGCGGCCTCCGGGACCCCTTCGGCCAATGTATCGAGCGCCTGGCCGAGCCACTCCACGTACTCGCGAAAGGCCGGGCTCGTCCAGTTCTCGATGAACGCTTGCCACGGGCTCGCCGCGCGCTGCTGTTGCTTCACCCAGCTCCAAGCGTCCAGATACGCCCTCTCCGCAGCGTAGAGCACGGTGAAGGCTTCGGGGAACGAGCGCCCATAGGCTGTGGCCAGGAGGAATTGCACGTAGGCGTGGCACGTCGGCAACATGCGGATGCCCTCGAGCGCGATCTGATGCTCCCGCGCCAACCGCTCGAAGACCTCCAGCTCGCGATGAAGAGCCGCGATCGCCTCCCCGAGCGAACGCCGCAGCGACGCGGGCGCTCTGGCCAGAAGAACGCCCAGGAAGGGAATGGCCTCCCGGACGAAGAGATAATCCTGCTGCATCCAGCGCGCGAACGTCGGCGGCGGGATCGTCCCCGCAGCCGTCTCCGCGAGGAACCGATGTCCCTGTATCGCCTGCCATAAAGGCTCGGCCTGAGCCCGCAATTCCTCATGGAAGGTCGTCATCTGACACCTCCTCGAAAGAGAAACGCACGACCTCGAACGCCCGCCGGGCGACCGGCAGTGAATTCAAGCGGCGAGGCGAGCCAAGTGGAGTTTGCCCCGAACGCACCCTCAGGACATCAAGCGGCGATACTCCTCGTACGCGCGACGACACCGCGCGAGCACGTCCTCGGAGAAGGTCACGCGATAATTGTACTTGGCGACGAAGCTGGGGATCTCGATGACCTGCGCCCCCAGCAAGCGGAGCGCGTGCGGGGCTTCTTCAGCGGCAATCCCGAACCGCCCGAGCGCGCCGAGCAGCCGCGCCAGGGGCATCTCGCGGTACACCTTGCGTCCGCGCGCCACATATTCGCCGATAGCCAGCTCCGCCTGTCGCCGCAATCGGAGCGCTTCCTCGGAGGAGATCACGGGAGGCTCGAACACGCCCATCGCTCTCCTCCCCCTCGCTGCGCCGTCAGCGCTTCCCCGCGCGCCTCTCATCCGAGTCCGATCGGCTCCTCCTCCAGAGCCTTCAGACGACGCATCCACTCCTCCATGAAATGGGTCGAGAGCCGACCGGCGACGAAATCGGTGTCCTGAAAGATCTTCTGATGCATGGGGATGTTCGTCTTGATCCCCTCGATGATGAACCCATCGAGCGCCCGCCGCATCTTGGCGATGGCCCGCTCGCGGTTTCGATCTCGAACGATGAGCTTGGCGACGAGCGAATCATAGTAGGGCGGCACCGTGTAGCCGGGATAGAGGGCCGTGTCCACGCGCACGCCGGGTCCGCCAGGGATGGTGATCGCGGTGACGGTTCCCGGAGACGGGCGGAAGGTCTCCGGGTCTTCGGCATTAATCCGACACTCGATGGCGTGGCCGGAGAAGATGATCTCCTCCTGGCGAAAGCTGAGCGGCTCGCCCGCCGCGATGAGGATTTGCTCGCGCACCAGATCCACATTGGTGATCATCTCGGTGACGGGATGCTCGACCTGAATGCGCGTGTTCATCTCCATGAAGTAATACTGCTCGCCGTCGAAGAGGAACTCCATGGTTCCGGCGCTCGCGTATCCGATCTCGCGGGCTGCGCGGGCAGCCACAGCGCCCATCTCCGCACGCAGCTCGGGCGTGAGGGCCACCGATGGCGCCTCCTCAATGAGCTTCTGATACCGCCGCTGGATGGAGCACTCGCGTTCTCCCAAATGCACGACGTTGCCATGCTCATCGGCCAGCACTTGGATCTCAATGTGGCGTGGGCGCTCAAGGTATTTCTCGATGTAGAGGTCGCCGTTTTTGAACGCGGCTTCGGCTTCGCTCTGCGCTGCGGGGAAAGCCACCATCAGCTCCTCGCGCGAGCGCACGATGCGCATCCCGCGCCCCCCTCCTCCGGCGGCGGCTTTGAGGATCACCGGAAGGCCGATCCGTTCGATGACGGCCAGCGCTTCCTCCACACTGCGGACGACGCCGTCGCTCCCCGGGAGCACGGGCACGCCGAGCGCTCGCATCGTCTCCCGCGCCCGCACCTTATCCCCCATCAATCGAATGACCGACGAGGGCGGCCCGATGAACTTGATCTGACACGCCTCGCACACCTCAGCGAAATACGCATTCTCGGAGAGGAAGCCGTAGCCCGGATGGATCGCATCGGCATCGGTGATCTCGGCCGCGCTGATGATCGCCGGGATGTTCAGGTAGCTCTTGCTCGACGGGGCCGGACCGATGCACACGGCTTGATCGGCCAGTTGCACGTGCAAGGCCTCACGATCGGCCTCGGAGAAGACGGCCACCGTCTGGATGCCCAATTCCTGGCAGGCCCAGATGATCCGACAGGCGATCTCTCCGCGATTCGCGATGAGCACCTTCCGGAACATATGCCCCCCGTCACGCGCGGGCATTCGGCTTGATGGCGAAAAGCGGCTGCCCGTACTCGACCGGCTGTCCATTCTCCACGTAGATCTTGACCACCTCTCCGGCGACATCGGCGGTGATCTCGTTCATCAGCTTCATCGCCTCGATGATGCACAGGACCGTGCCCGGCTCCACATGATCCCCGATCTCCACAAACGGACTCGCCGTGGGACTGGGCGCGCGGTAGAACGTGCCGACAAGAGGCGCGGTGATGATATGATACCGCTTCTCATCCTCGACCGGAGGCGTCGCCTCGACCACGGCCACCGAGGGTGGGGGAGGAGCCGAGGGCGATTCCCCGGCCGGTGGGGGCGACACCGGATGTGCCGCATGGGACTCGAGGGGATGAACGGCCGGCGGAAGGGTGCGCCGAATCCGCAACTTGAAGTCCGGCTGCTCCAGCTCGAACTCGGCGAACTCCTTCTCGGCGACCAGGCGGATGATCTCTTTCAGCTCTTTGATGTTCATCGTCAGATGACGAGCAACTCCTTCGGCGTTGGTGTTAGAACCTCACTGCCGCGCTCGGTGACAATGACCACGTCCTCAATTCGGACGCCTCCCCATCCGGGGAGATAAATGCCGGGCTCGACGGTGACGACGGCGCCAGCAGGTACCGGCGCGTCGTTCTGCCGCGAGAGGCGCGGCGCCTCATGCACCTCCAGGCCGATGCCGTGACCGGTCGCATGCCCATAGAACGCACCATATCCGCGCGCCGTGATGAGATCACGCGTCAGGGCGTCAATCTCGCGCGCGCTCATGCCGGCGCGCATCTCCGTCTCGCACCGGAGCTGCGCCTCCAAGACCGTATGATAGACCTCGCGCGCCCGCCCGTCGGGTATGCCCACGTAGACCGTGCGCGTCATATCGCTGCAATATCCATCCACGACCACCCCGAAGTCAATCACGACGAACTCATTATATCCGATCCGCTTCTCCGAAGCGACACCATGCGGCAAGGCCGCGCGCTCCCCCGAAGCCACGATCGTCTCGAAAGCGAGCCGTTCAGCTCCGGCGCGCCGCAGCCGGTACTCCAACTCGGCGGCGACGTCCCGCTCTCGCACGCCCGGGCGAATTTCGGCGAGGCATTCGGAGAAGACCCGAGCGGCCAACTCAACGGCCTGACGAATGGCGCGCTGCTCCTCGGCATCTTTCACCATGCGCAATTCTTCGACGATTCCGTGCGTGGGCACCCACTGAACGCTCCCCCCCAGCTCGCGGGTCAGGAACTCGTATCGCGCGACGCTCAACCGTTCGGCCTCCAGTCCGACCCTCCGAAGCCGCTCTCTTCGGATGAGGTCAGCGACCGCGCGCTCGTGCGAATCCTCAGCGGGGAAGAGGCGAGCGGCGACTTGACCGTGAGCCTGAAGCGTATATCGGGAGTCTGTGATGAAGTGGGTCGCCTCCAGCGTCACTAGGGCGATGCCGGCGCTTCCGGTGAACCCCGTGAGGTACCGAACGTTCGGCACGTGCGTGACCAGGAGCGCCTCCAGCCGTCGCTCGGCGAGGATGCGCCGCACCCGCTCCTGCCGCGCGAGGAGATCCATGAGCGCTCCTCCGGTTCCCGGCGTCCGAGGGTCGTGAGGCCCACGCTCAGGAGGCTTTCTTCTCCTCCTTGACCAGCTCGATCAGGGCCAATTGCGCCCCATCCCCCTTCCGCATCCCGAGCTTCAGGATGCGCGTATACCCTCCCGGTCGGTCGCTGTACCGCGGACCGATCTCATCGAAGAGCTTCTTGAGCGCCCTCACGCCGGCCGTGCGTTCGAGCGTTCGAATCGGCTCCTTCTTGTGCTCGCGAAAGCGGACCTGCGCGTGCCCCCCGATGAAATACCGCGCGGCCAATCGGCGATAGTGAAGCGCCTGAGCCGGCGTCTCCGCCCGCAGGCTGCGCCGCGCCAATGTGATGGCGCGTTCCGCGAATCGGCGCAGCTCCTTCGCCTTGGCCAGCGTCGTCACCAACCGCTCCTCGATGATGAACGACGTGCAGAGATTGCGCAGCATCGCCAGGCGATGCTCCGTCGGCCGTCTCAACTTCCGATGATCCACGCGATGGCGCATACGCCCCCCTCCCTATCGAATCACCCGTCCTTTCTCATCGAGCTTCATCCCGAGCGAGAGCGGGGGATTGAGGCTGGCCAGGATGCTCTTCACCTCATTGAGGGACTTCTTGCCGAAGTTCTTCACCTGCATGATCTCGGCCTCGGTGCGCTGCACGAGATCACGCACGGTATACACCCCCGCGTTCTTCAAGCAGTTGAAGGCGCGAACCGACAGCTCCAACTCCTCGATCGGGCGATTGAGCACCTCCTCAGGGATCACCGGCGGCGGCTCCGGCGCCGACGCGACGACCGGCTCCGCCTCCTCTTCCTCCTCCTCGAAGTTGATGAAGATGGCGAGATGGTCCTTGATCAGCTTCGCCGCCAGTCCCAGGGCATCGGCCGGTTTGATCGCCCCGTTGGTCCAGATCTCCAGGATGAGCTTATCGTACTCGGTCACCTGACCGATGCGCGCGGGCTCCACGGTCATGTTCACCTTCCGGATGGGAGAGTGGACCGAATCCACGGGGATGTATCCGGCCGGCAGATCATCATCGAAGTTACGCTCGGCGGGCACGTAGCCGCGCCCCCACTTGACGCGCATCTCGACGTTGAGCGAGCCCCCCTCGGCGATCGTCGCGATGTAAATGTCCGGATCGAGGACTTCCGCCTCACTCGGCGTCTCAATATCGCGCGAGTAGACCTCACCGGGGGTATCCTTCTGCAGCCGCACCGTCACCGGTCCGGCCGTGTGCAGTCGAAACGGAATGCGCTTGAGATTCAGGATGACATCGGTGGCGTCCTCGAGGACTCCCGGGATGGGGGAGAACTCGTGCAAGACCCCCTCGATGCGCACGGCCGTCACGGCCGCCCCCTCGATGCCCGCCAACAGCGCCCGTCGCAAGCTGTTGCCGATGGTCGTCCCGAATCCGCGCTCGAAGGGCTGCGCCGTGAACCGCCCGTAGCGGTCGGTGAGGGTCTCCAGATCACACACCACGCGTCTCGGTCGTTGGAAGCCCGTCCAATATGGCATGCTCATAGCTCCCTACTTCGAGTACAATTCCACGATGAGATTCTCGCGAATGTCGGACGAGATGTCGGCTCGCGTCGGCAGAGCGACGACGCGCCCGCGACACTGCTCCGCATCCACCAATTCGAGCCACGCGGGACGTCCGGTTCGCCCGGCAGCCGTTTGGATCGCCTCCTGCACGTGCACGTTCTTGCGCATGTCCGGCGCCACGCTGATCTCATCGCCCGGCTGCACGCGGAAGGAGGGGATATCCACCGTGCGCTCCACCCCTTTGCGTTTGACCAGAATGTGCCCGTGATTCACCAACTGCCGCGCGTGCGCCCGCGAGAGCGCGAAGCCCAGGCGGTAGACGACATTATCCAATCGCCGCTCCAGGAGCGTGAGCAACGCCTCTCCGGTCACCCCCTTGCTGCGCGACGCCTCCTCGAAATAGCGCCGGAACTGGCGCTCCAGGACGCCATAGATCCGCTTGACCTTCTGTTTCTCGCGCAACTGCTCGGCATAGCCGGTGAGCTTGGCGCGACGCATCTCGCGGCCATGTTGTCCCGGGGGGAACGTCCCCCGCTTCTCGATCGCGCACGAGGGCTTGAAGCACCGATCTCCCTTGAGGAAGAGCTTCATGCCCTCCCGACGGCACAATCGGCATACCGGTCCCGTATATCTCGCCATACCGTCCTCACCCGTGGGCGCACGGGATCACCCGCGCGCTCACGCCTCATCAGAGAAAATGGATGGAGTGACCTCGCCGTTCTGTGGCGCATCATCATGTATTTCACCCTGCCGGGTGAAACCAATGACCCGCCACTTCCTGCTTCACCGACCCATGGCTCGTAGACCGGGCTTTTGCCCGTTCCGCCGCCAGAGGAGTCTCCACAGGCGTCACTTCCCGGGGAACTCCCGGTAGGGCCGTCCGGGACGGCCAACCCACGTAAAACCGGAGATTCAACTCGAAAAGTTCCACGGCCGAAATCGCTGAGAACAAAAACGGTAACTGCCGTCAACCCTCCCATCACGCGTCAGCTCATCATACCCGTCGCCGCTTGGGCGGACGACATCCGTTATGGGGGATGGGCGTGACATCGCGAATGACTTTGATCTCCAACCCCGCCGAATGCACGGCCCGAATGGCCGACTCGCGTCCCGATCCCGGGCCCTTCACCCACACCTCGCAACTGCGCATGCCACACTGCTCGCGCGCCATGGTCGCCGCTCGCAAGGCCGCCTGCTGCGCCGCAAAAGGCGTCCCCTTGCGCGAGCCCTTGAAGCCCAGGGTCCCGCCGCTGGCCCACACGAGCGTGTTCCCCTCCAGATCGGTCACCGTCACGATCGTGTTGTTGAACGTGGACTTGATGTGCACGATCCCATGTGGCACGATCCGCTTCTCTTTCTTCTTCGCTCCCCGTCGCTTGGCCGCCTTCGCCATAGTCGTCCTCCTGGCCCCTCACTTCTTCCCCGGCGCCTTCTTCTTCGGCACGGTGGCCCGACGCGGCCCCTTCCGCGTGCGCGCATTCGTATGCGTGCGCTGCCCGCGAACGGGAAGCCCCAAGCGGTGGCGCAATCCCCGATAGCACCCGATCTCGATCAGGCGGCGGATGTCCATCTGAATCTTCTTGCGCAAATCGCCCTCGATGTTCCCCTCCTGATCAATGATCTGGCGGATGCGGGTGATCTCCTCATCGGTCAGATCGCGCACCTTCTTATCCGGATTCACGCCCGCCTGCTGCAAAATGCGCGCCGAGCGCGAACGCCCGATGCCGAAGATGTAGGTCAATCCGATGAGCACGCGCTTATTGGGTGGAATCTCCACGCCCGCGATTCGCGCCATACGTCGTCACCCCTGTCGCTGTTTATGTTTCGGATTCGTGCAGATGACGCGCACCACCCCCTTGCGGCGGATGATGCGACAGCGATCGCAGATCCGCTTGACGGAGGCCCTGACCTTCATGGCATTTCCCTCCTTGACGCAAGTTGCAAACTATACCACAAAGGGGCAACGGCTGCCAAGCATCAGTCGAGCTCAGAATCGAGCGCCGTCAGGATGACCGGGCCCCGCTCGGTGATGGCGATCGTATGCTCGAAGTGCGCCGAGGGCTTCCGATCCACGGTGCGAACGGTCCACCCATCCTCGGCGATCTCCACCTCATGCGTCCCCATATTGAGCATCGGTTCAATGGCCAGGACCAGTCCCGCCCTCAGGCGCAAGCCGCGCCCCGGCGTCCCGAAGTTCGGCACCTGCGGGTCCTCGTGCATCTGGCGCCCGACGCCGTGCCCGCAGAAGTCCCGCACGACCGAATACCCGTGCGCTTCAGCATACGACTGGACGGCGTAGGAGATGTCGTAGAGCCGGTTCCCCACTCGCGCCTGTTCGATGGCCCGATAGAGGGCCTCCTCCGTCACCCGCAGCAAGCGCTGCAACTCCTCGGAGATCTCTCCGACGGGCACCGTGATCGCGGCATCCGCCACGTACCCGTCGAGCGTCACCCCGCAATCAATCCCTACGATGTCCCCGGCCTGTAGCTTCCGATCCGAGGGGATGCCGTGCACAACCTCCTCGTTGATCGAGGTGCAGATGGAGGCGGGAAATCCCCGATACCCCTTGAACGTGGGGATCCCCCCGCGGGCGCGAATCTTCGCCTCAGCATAGCGATCCAGCTCGCGCGTGGTCACCCCCGGCTGCGCCATCTGGCGCAGATCGCGCAGGACCTCGGCGACGATGCGCCCGGCGCGCCGAATCTTCTCGATCTCCTCCCTGGTCCGACACACGACCATAGGCGTTCAGTGCGGATCGTCCCCGGCCACCTCCGCCCGCACGATCGCTTCGATTTGCCGGAAGATCTCCTCGATCGGGCGCTCTCCGTCCACCTCGAAGAAGGCCGCGCGCTGCCGATAGTACTCGAGCAGCGGCGCCGTCTTCTCCCAATACACATCATAGCGCTTCTCGATCGCTTCGGGGACATCGTCGGCTCGCCGCAGCAAGGGCGTGCCACAGCGATCGCACACTTCGTCCTCGCGCGGCGGCCGGAGATATACGTTGTAAATCTCGCCACACCGCGGACACGAGCGCCGACCCGCCAAGCGCTTCACCAGAGAATCCCGCGAGACGACGATATGGATGACGATCACCCGCTTCCCCTGCTCCCGGGCCAGTACGTCGAGAAATTCCGCTTGCGCCGCCGTTCGCGGATAGCCGTCGAGAATGTACCCTCGCTCACAATCCGCTCGCGACGTGCGCTCGCGAATGATCTCGACCAGGATCTCATCGCTCACCAACTGACCGGCCTTCTGTGTCTCGCGGACCACACGTCCCAACTCCGTCTCTGTCTGAGCGATCTCTCGCAAGATGTCGCCGGTCGAGATCTGCGGCCATCCGAATCGCTCGGCGATCAACCGCGCTTGTGTGCCCTTCCCCGCTCCGGGCATGCCCATGAGGACGACGATTGCTCCCACCGCGCTCCTTCACCCAATGCGCCGACCGCGCAGGCGCCGACCGCGCGATCCGAGAAAGCCATCGTAGTGGCGCATGATGAGCTGCGACTCGATCTGCGCGATCGTATCCATGGCCACGCCGACGACGATCAGCAACGAGGTCCCCCCGAAGTAGAACTGAAAGCCCAGGCCATCTTGAATCCAACTGAGCCCCGGCGTATTCGCCAGGACGTTCGAGAGCCACGGACCGACCCATGGGATCTCCTGCACCTTGAACCCCGTCAGAATGAGCTGCGGGATCAGGCAGATGATGGCCAGATAGAGCGATCCGACGGCCGTCAGCCGCGTCAGGATCTCGTTCAGATACTCGGACGTGCGCTTGCCCGGTCGGATGCCCGGAATGAACCCGCCGTGCTTGCGCAGATTATCGGCGACTTCGTCCGTGTTGAAGATGATCGAGACGTAGAAGAAGCTGAAGAAGACGATGGCGATCACGAAGATGAGATCGTAGAAGGGATGGCCCGCGCGATTGAAATTCTGCACATGGCGCTGCAACCACGTCCAATTGGTGAACTGGGCGATCGTCTGCGGGAAGGAGAGGACGGAGACGGCGAAGATGACCGGGATCACGCCACCCATGTTCACGCGCAGCGGCAGATGCGTCATCTGTCCACCGAGCATGCGTTGCCCGACGACGCGGCGCGCGTAGCTGATGGGGATCTTCCGCTGCCCGCGCTCCACGAAGACGACGGCGGCGACGATCAGCACGCCGGCCACGAGCATGAGCAGGATGCCGAGCGTCGTCAACGGATCGGCCCGGCTGATCCGCTCCCAGATCTGCCCGAGCGCGCGCGGGAGTCCGATGACGATGCCGGCGAAGATGATGAGGGAGATGCCATTGCCGATGCCGCGCTCGGTGATCTGTTCCCCGATCCACATGATGAAGATCGTCCCCGTGGTCCACGTCAGCGCGGCCAAGGGGATGAACGCCCGCGGACTCAATCCCGTCACCAGATCAGGCTGCTGCGTGAGCCAATAGGCGATCCCCGTGGACTGGATCAAGCACAGCAGCACGGTCACGTAGCGCGTGTACTGGTTGATCTTACGGCGCCCCAGCTCCCCCTCCTGCTGAATCTGCTTCACGCGCTCGGAGACGACCGTCATCAGTTGCATGATGATCGAGGCCGTGATGTAGGGCGTCACCCCGAGGGCGAAGATCGAGACCACGCGCAGATTCCCGCCGGTGAAGAGATCGAGGACGCCGAGCAGATTGCTCGCCACATCGCGCCAGAGCCGCTCGAGCACCACGCGATCAATTCCGGGGGTGAGGATCACCGATCCCGCGCGATAGACGACGAGCATGGCGAGCGTGTAGAGCAGGCGCTTGCGGAGATCGGGGATGATGAACACATTGCGGAAGGTCTTGATGAGATTCTCCAGCATATCCCCCCTCCGCGGTGAACCGCCCGATGCTCTGCCGGCGACTATCGGGCGATCACCTCCACGCTCCCTCCGGCGGCGAGGATTTTCTCTCGCGCCGAGGCGCTGAAGCGATGGGCCACGACGCGCAACGGCTTGGTCAGCTCGCCCCGCCCGAGAATGACGACGCCATCACCGATCTTCTTGACGATCCCCCGCTCCTGCAGGACCTTCGGCGTGACCTCCGCGCCCGCCTCGAACCTCGCCTCCAGCACATCGAGATTCACTTCCGCCCATTCCTTCTTGAATTCGTTCGTGAATCCCCGCTTGGGCAAGCGACGGATGAGCGGCATCTGTCCGCCCTCGAATCCCGGCCGCAGTGAGAACCCCGAACGCGACTTCTGTCCTTTATGCCCGCGCGTGGCCGTCTTGCCATGACCGGATCCGGGCCCGCGCCCCACGCGCTTGGGGCGATGCACGGCCCCGGCCGGCCTCTTCAGGTTGTGCAAGCCCAAGACCATATCCCCCCTCCTCACGAGGGTCCCCAGGCGATCTTTCGATCCCCGAGGGCGCCCCTCACGCCTTCGGCTCCTCCTCCAGAATGCGCACCAGATGCGGCACCTTCGCCACCATGCCACGGATGGCCGGATGATCCGGGCGCTCGACGATCTGATTGAGTTTGGTCAGGCCAAGGCTCCGCACGATGATCTTATGCTTCTTCGGATGCCCGATGACGCTCCGATAGTACTGGATGCGGATCGTCTTGACCGGCTTCTTCGCCTCGCTCATAGCCCCTCCCTCCGAGAGCGCGCTCACAATTCGGCGACGGCTTTCCCGCGCAATCGGGCGACCTCCTCAGCGCTGCGCAACATGCGGAGTCCGGCGAAGGTCGCTCGCACGACGTTATGCGGGTTATTCGAGCCGATGGACTTGGTGAGCACATCGCGCACGCCCGCCGCCTGCATGATGGCGCGCACGGGACCGCCGGCGATCACTCCCGTCCCTTCGGACGCCGGACGCAGGAGCACTTTCCCCGCGCCGAAGTGCCCGATCACCGGATGTGGGATCGTCGTTCCCTTCAAGGGGATGCGCATGAGGTTCTTCTTGGCCGCCTCGATGCCCTTTTTGATCGCCGCGGGCACCTCGCGCGCCTTCCCCAGGCCGAAGCCGACGATCCCCTCCTGATTGCCGACGACGACCAGGGCGCTGAAGGAGAGATTCTTCCCCCCTTTGACGACCTTCGCCACGCGCTTGACCGAGACGACGTATTCCTTCAGGTTCAATCCTTCGGGCGAGATGATCTCGCGCTTGGCCACTGCCATAGGATGCCTCCTCGGCTCAGAACTCCAGGCCCGCCTCGCGCGCGGCCTCCGCCAGCGCCTTCACGCGCCCGTGGTACCGATAGCCGCCGCGATCGAAGACGACGCGCGTGATCCCCTTCTCCAAGGCGCGCGCGGCGATGAGCTTCCCCACCTCGCGCGCCGCGGCCACGTTCCCCCCATAGCGGGGGCGTCCGTCCTGGCGCAGCGCGCGATCAAGCGTCGAAGCCGCCGCCAATGTGATCCCGCGCTCATCGTCAATGATTTGCGCATAGATATGGCGCAGGCTGCGGAAGACGGCCAATCGCGGCCGTTCGGCCGTCCCCCGAATCCGTTTCCGAATGCGCTTGTGAACGGCCAGACGTCTCTCGCGTCGCGTCCTCTTCTTGATCATAGCCCGACTACTTCCCGGTCTTCCCCGGCTTCAACCGCAACACCTCATCGGCGTATCGGATGCCCTTGCCTTTATAGGCATCCGGTCGCCGCAGGCTCCGAATGTTCGCCGCGATCTGTCCGACCAGTTGCTTATCAATGCCCGAGACGATGAGCGTCATCTGGTACTCAGGAATCGGCTTGTTCCGGCGCTCGACCTTCACGTCAATCCCATCGGGAATGGGGAACTCGATCGGGTGCGAATACCCGAGCGAGAAGACGATCCGCCGCCCCTGCACCTCCGCCTTGTAGCCGATCCCGACAATATCCAGCTCTCGGACGAACCCCTCGGTGACGCCGCGCACGGCATTGGCTGCCAGCGCGCGCGCCAATCCGTGCAGGGCTTTCGCCTCATCGTCCTCGCGCTCGGCCACGAGCACGCCATCTTGGAGACGGAAGCGAATGCCGGGGGGGATGGGCGTCCGCAGCGTCCCCTTCGGCCCACTGATCTCCAAGTGCGTCGGAGCGATCGCGACCGTCACTCCCTTCGGAATGGGAATCGGCTTCCGTCCAATCCGCGACATGCCCGGTCACCTCCTTCGCGTCGCGCGCGCGACATTCCTCAGTAGACGTAGCATAAAACCTCCCCGCCGACATTACGGCGGCGCGCCTCGCGCCCGGTCATGATCCCCTGGGGCGTGCTGAGAATGGCGATCCCCAAGCCCCCGAGCACCCGCGGGATCTCCCGTGCGCCCACGTAGATGCGCCGCCCGGGCTTTGAGACCCGCTCCAGATTCAGGATCGGCGACTCCCCCTCGGGCCCATACTTCAGATAGAGGCGCAGCGTCTTCTTGGCGCCCTCGCCCATGACCTTATAGTTGCTGATATACCCCTCCTCCTTCAGGATGCGCGCGATCTCCACCTTCATCTTCGAAGCCGGCACGTCCACGCGGGGATGGCGCGCCCGCACGGCGTTGCGAATTCGCGTGAGCATATCGGCGATCGGATCGGTCATCATGGCCGCCCCCTCACCAACTCGCTTTGATCACGCCCGGGATGTGCCCCTCCAGCGCGAGCTGGCGGAAGCACAGCCGGCAGAGCATGAACTTCCGATAGTATCCTCGCGCGCGCCCGCATCGCCGACAGCGATTGCGATAGCGGACCTTGAACTTCGGCTCCTTCATCATCTTGGCGAACTGACTCTTTCGCGCCATACCTCCCTCTCCTACGCTCCCGTGCGGAACGGCATCCCCAGCAGCGCGAGCAGCGCCCGCGCCTCCTCATCCGTCTTGGCCGTCGTCGTGATGCAGATGTTCATGCCGCGCGCCTTATCCACCTTGTTGAAATCCACCTCGGGGAAGACCAGCTGATCGCGCAGCCCGATCGTGTAATTCCCGCGACCGTCGAACGAGCGAGGCGAGAGCCCGCGGAAATCGCGCACGCGGGGCAGGGCGATATTGATGAGCCGATCGAGGAACTCGTACATACGATCCCCCCGCAGCGTCACCATCGCGCCGATGGCCATCCCCTTGCGGAGCTTGAACGCCGCGATGGATTTCTTCGCCCGCGTGATCACGGGGCGCTGTCCCGTGATCATCGAGAGCTCCTCCACAGCGCGATCCAGCGCCTTCGGATTCTGAATCGCCTCCCCCAACCCCATGTTGATCGTGATCTTCTCCAGCCGCGGCACGGCCATCGGATTCTTGTATCCGAACTCCTTCATGAGGGCCGGCACGACGACCTCCCGGTACCGCTGTTTCAATCGCGGCACATATTTGGGCGCTCTCGCCACCATAGGTCCTTCACCTCACCGGTCAATCACTCCGCCACAGCGTTTGCAGATGCGCGTCTTGCGCCCGTCGGCGCCCACCTCGCGGCGGATGCGCGTCGGGCGATTGCACGCCGGGCAGACGACCATCACGTTCGAGATGTCAATATAAGCCTCCCGCTCGACGATGCCGCCGGCGATCCCCCGGCGGGGATTGGGGCGCACGTGCCGCTTCACGATCCGAATCCCCTCGACCAGGACCTTCCCCTCGCGCGGCTTCACCTCCAGAACGCGCGCGCGCTTGAGCACGATGCGCCCGGACGGATCGCGCTCCTTGATATTGCTCCCGGCCAGCACGACGACCGTATCGTTCTTCTTGACGTGCGCCATGCTCAGATCACCTCCGGCGCCAGGCTGATGATCTTCATGAACTTCTTCTCCCGCAGCTCGCGGGCGACGGGCCCGAACACGCGCGTCCCAATCGGTTCCCCATCGGGCTTGATGAGCACCGCGGCATTGTCATCGAAGCGAATATAGGTCCCGTCGCGCCGTCGAACCTCCTTGCGCGTGCGCACGATCACCGCGCGCACGACCTGTCCCTTCTTGACCGCCGCATCGGGCGCCGCCTCCTTCACCGTCGCCGTGATCACATCGCCCAGGGTGGCTACGGGACCGGTCGAGCCGCCCACGGGCAGGATGCATTGAATCTTCTTGGCGCCGGAGTTATCGGCCACGTCCAACATCGTGCGCATCTGGATCATCGCCCTTCACCTCCTTCCACCTCGAGCGCCAGCTCGGGTTCGGACTCCGGCATCCGGCGCGCGGCCCGCTGGATGATCTCCACCACGCGCCAGCGCTTGCGCGCCGAGAGCGGGCGCGTCTCCATGATTCGCACCTTATCGCCGACGCGCGCGCCCAGCTCATCGTGCGCCATGAACTTCGAGCGGCGCTTGACCACGCGCTCGTATTTCGGATGGCGCACGAGCCGCTCGACGGTCACGACCACCGTCTTCTGCATCTTATCGCTGGTCACGATGCCGACCATCTCATGCCGATGGCCGCGCGGCTTGGTCGGCGACGTCGTCCCCTGCTCGCTCATACTCATCTCCTGATCCCCAGCTCGCGCTCGCGCAAGATGGTCAAGACGCGAGCCAATTCCTTCTTGGTCTGCCGATAGGTCTTGAGCACCTCCATCTCCCCGAGGCTCAGCCGGAATCGCAGCCGGAAGAGCGATTCCCGCAGCGTCGCCTCATGCGCCCGCAATTCCTCATCGCTCATCTCGCGCAATCGTTCGATGGGGGTCATGCCAGGACCTCCTCCTGCTCTCGCCGCGTGACGAACTTCGTCTTGATCGGCAGCTTGGAGGCCGCCAGCCGGAAGGCCTCGCGCGCCATCTCCTCGGACACCCCCTCGATCTCGAACAGGATGCGCCCGGGCTTGACGACGGCCACCCAGAATTCAGGCGATCCCTTCCCCTTCCCCATGCGCGACTCCTGCGGCTTGCGCGTCACCGGCTTATCCGGGAAGATGCGAATCCAGATCTTGCCCCCGCGCTTGACATGGCGCGTGATGGCCACGCGCGCCGCCTCGATCTGCCGATCCGTGATCCACGCCGGCTCCAGCGCCTTCAGCCCGTATTCACCGAAGGCGATCGTCGCCCCCCGCGTCGCGATCCCCGACATGCGTCCCCGCTGCTGCTTGCGATACTTCACCTTCCTCGGCATCAACATAGGCGTCGTCCTCCCTCATCGCCGACCCGACGGCTTCGCCCCCTTCACCATCACCGCGCGCGGATCCAGCACATCTCCCCGATAGATCCACACCTTCACGCCGATCACGCCGTAGGTCGTATATGCTTCGGCGAACCCATAATCAATGTCCGCGCGCAGCGTCTGCAGAGGCAGCCGCCCCTGCAAGTACCATTCCGAGCGCGCGATCTCAGCTCCGTTGAGCCGTCCCGAGACCCGAATCTTAATGCCTTTGGCCCCGAAGCGCATCGCATCCTCGACGGCTTTGCGCATGGCGCGACGAAAGGCCACGCGTTTCTCCAACTGCTGCGCCACCTTCTCCGCCTGCAACTGCGCGCTCAGCTCGGGGCGCTCGATCTCCTGAATCGCGATCATCACCTCCCGCTTGGTGCGCTCGGCGATTTCTCCTTTCAACTTCTCGATCTCCGCCCCCTTGCGCCCGATGATGATGCCCGGACGGGCCGTGTGAATGATGATCTTCAGCTTATTGGCCGCGCGCTCAATATCCACATGCGAGACGCCCGCTCCGCTGAACCGCTGCTTCAACTCCTGCTTGAGCTTCAGATCCTCCAGCAGCAGCTTCCCGTAGTCCTTCTTCGCGAACCAGACCGAATGCCACGGCTTGATATAGCCGAGTCGAAACCCGTAGGGATGAACCTTCTGACCCACGACTTACTCCCCTCCTCTCTCCGATTGTCGCGTGGCGACGACGATCGTGATGTGACTCGACCGCCGCCGTTCCAGATACGCGCGCCCGCGCGGGGCCGGACGATAGCGCCGCGATCCCGCGCGATGCTTCGTCGGCCCGGAATTGACATAGCACTCGGAGATGACGAGATCGTCCACGTCCAGGGCGATGTTCTGCTCATCGGCCTTGCGCAGAGCGTTGGCGATGGCCGATTGCAACACGCCCAGGATCTTGCGCGCCGCCCGCTTCGGACTGAAGAGCAGAATGGAGCGCGCCTCGTTGACGCTCTTGCCCCGAATCAGATCAATGACCAGGCGCGCCTTCTGCGGCGAACCCGGAATATATTTGCCGACCGCCCTGGCTTCCATCGCTCCCCCCTCACTTCCGCTTGGCCGTCTTCTCGGCCTTGGACGTCTTCTCCGGATGGCCGCGGAAGGTCCGCGTCGGCGCGAACTCCCCCAACTTATGCCCCACCATGTTCTCGGTGATGTAGACGGGGATGAACTTCCGCCCGTTGTGCACGGCGATCGTATGCCCCACCATCTCCGGGATGATCGTCGAGCGCCGCGACCACGTCTTGATGACCTTCCGCTCCCCCGTCTCGTTCAGCTTCTGAATCTTCTCCAGCAGATGATCATCCACAAACGGTCCTTTCTTGAGCGACCGTCCCATACGCGCTCACTTCCTCCGTTGGATGATGAACCGATCCGTGCGGCGATTGCGCCGCGTCTTGTAGCCGAGGGTCGGTTGCCCCCACGGCGTCTGCGGATGGTTCCCCTTGGAGCGTCCCTCCCCTCCCCCATGCGGATGATCAATGGGATTCATGGCGATCCCGCGCGTCGTCGGTCGAATCCCGAGCCACCGCTTGCGTCCCGCCTTCCCGAGCGAGATGTTCTCATGATCGAGATTGCTCACTTGCCCGATCGTCGCCATGCAATTGAGGTGAATCAATCGGATCTCGCCCGAGGGCAAGCGGACGTGCGCGTAATCGCCCTCCTTGGCCAGAAGTTGCGCCGCGCTTCCGGCACTGCGCACAAGCTGCCCGCCCTTTCCCGGACGCAGCTCGATGTTATGGATGGTCGTCCCCACCGGGATATTTCTGAGCGGCAGCGCATTGCCCACGAGAATATCCGCATCGGGGCCGGAGACGACCGTCTGCCCCACCTTCAACCCATGTGGCGCCAGGATATACCGCTTCTCCCCATCCGCATAATGGAGCAAGGCGATGAAGGCCGACCGATTCGGATCATACTCGATCGTGGCCACGCGCGCCGGGATGCCGAACTTGTCCCGCTTGAAATCAATGATGCGATAGAGGCGCTTATGCCCTCCACCGCGATGGCGGACCGTGATATGCCCGTCGTTGTTTCGACCGTGAATCCGCCGCTTGCTGACCGTCAGCGGCTTGTACGGCTCCTCGGCCGTGATCTCCTCCTTGGTCAGGAAGGTCTGAAACCGCCGCGACGAATTCACCGGTGCGACCGTCTTGATCCCCATACCGACCTCCTTTCCGGCCAGCCCTTCAGACCAGCTCCGTGTACTCGGTGATCCGCTCCCCGGCGCGGAGCGTCACATAGGCCTTCTTCCACGCCGCCCGCCGCCCGCGCAACCGCCCGAAGCGAAAGACACGCTTGCCGCGATAATTCACCGTGCGCACCTTCTCGACCTTCACCTTGAAGATCCGCTCGACCGCCTGCTTGATCTCCTGCTTGTTCGCCTCCCGATCCACCTTGAAGACGAGGACCTGTTTCCCCTCCTGCTCTTTCAGCTTCAACGCCTTCTCGGTCACGACCGGCGCTTTGATGACGTCCCAGATGCTCCGCATCGCCCCACCTCCTCTTGCGCTCAGCTCTTGGAGAGGATCGCCTCGACCTCTCGGATGGCCGCTTGCGAGAAGGCGATCGTCTCATAGTAGAGGGCATCGTAGACATTCATGCCATGTCCGCTCGTCAATTTCACGCGCGGCAGATTGCGCGAAGCGAGCCAGAGATTGCGATTCTCCAACGAATCCACCAGCAGCGTCTTCCGCTCCGCCAAGCCGAGCGTCGCGAGCACCTGCGCCAATTCCTTCGTCTTATGGCTGGGCAGCGCGAACTGATCGAAGACGAGCAGATTCCCCTCGCGCAACCGTTCCGAGAGCACGACGGCCAGGGCCGCCCGCCGCACCTTCTTCGGCAACGCGTAGGAGTAGTCGCGCGGCTTCGGCCCGTGCACCGTGCCGCCGTGTCGCCACAAGGGCGTGCGGATTGATCCCACGCGCGCGCGGCCCGTCCCCTTCTGCCGCCAGGGCTTGCGCCCGCTCCCCGAGACCTCACCCCGCGTCTTCGTCGCCGCCGTCCCCGCGCGCTGTTTCGCCATGAACCACCGCACGGCTTCCCAGATCACCGCCTCATTGAGCGGACGGGCGAAGACGCGATCCGAGAGGGCGATCTCGCCCACGATCTCCCCCTTCAAATTCCTCACCGGCACGATCGGCATATCCGTTCCTCCCCTACACCTGCGCCTTGCGAATGATGACGTATCCGCCGTTGGGTCCGGGCACACTCCCTTTCACCACCAGCAGATGTTTCTCCGACTCGACGCGCACGACGCGCAGATTCCGCACCGTCTGTCGGCGCATGCCCATGTGTCCGGTCATGCGCGAGCCCGGCCATACTCGCGAGGGATAGCTGGAGGCGCCAATCGAACCGGGCGCGCGATGGAACATCGAGCCGTGCGAAGCCGGTCCCCCGGCGAAACGATGTCGCTTGACGAATCCGGCGAAGCCCTTCCCCTTGGTCGTCCCCGTCACGTGCACCAGCTCGCCCTCGCGAAAGATGTCCACCAGGACCGTCTGCCCCACCTGCGGATCCTCGCCTCCGGGCGCCAGGCGCACTTCCCGCAAAATGCGCGTCGGCGGCACTCCCGCGCGCTCGAAATGGCCACGCATGGGCTTGTTCACCCGCTTGGGTGGTCGCTCCTCAACCAACCCCAGTTGCACGGCCTCATAGCCATCCTTGGCCGTCGTCTTCCGCTGGACGACGACGCAGGGGCCGGCCTTGAGGATCGTCACCGGAACGACCGTCCCATCCGGCTCATAAATCTGCGTCATTCCGATCTTCTTGCCGATGAGTCCGGTGATCATGACCGCTCCCGTCCAAAGGCTTTGATCTCCACGTCCACACCCGCCGGCAAGTCCAGCCGCATCAGCGCGTCAATAGTTTGCGGGGTCGGATTCAGAATATCAATCAATCGCTTGTGCGTGCGAATCTCGAACTGCTCGCGCGACTTCTTGTCCACGTGCGGCGAGCGCAAGACCGTGTACCGGCTCTTATCCGTCGGCAGCGGGATCGGGCCGGCCACGCGCGCCCCCGTCCGCCGCGCCGTCTGCACAATCTCGGCCGCCGACTGATCGAGCACGCGGTGATCGTAGGCTTTCAATCGGATGCGAATCTTCTCATTCAGCATAGCCCCTCACCTCGGCGAACCCCCTCACTCGAGGATTTCGGTGATGGTGCCGGCGCCGACGGTGCGGCCGCCCTCGCGGATGGCGAAGCGCAAGCCCCGCTCCAGGGCGATGGGGGTGATCAGCTCCACCTCCAAATTCACAT